>Ga0209693_10001005_pt1 | contig 11850 bp, 15 predicted proteins | sample HubBroMetageWRM3_FD_188345 | JGI IMG/M metagenome (GOLD analysis project Ga0209693, IMG submission 188345) | Warmed soil microbial communities from the Hubbard Brook experimental Forest, New Hampshire - Hubbard Brook CCASE Soil Metagenome WRM 3... | ecosystem: Environmental > Terrestrial > Soil...
CCGACGCTGCGCAGGCGTGGCCATACGATTTCGGTCAGCCTGGCGCGGGTCTGCGGCACGGACACCAGGATGATGATGATGGCGGCGATGACCGCGAGGCCGATGAGCACGTCGGCGCCTGGGGCGATCTTGAAGCGGCTGAGCCCGGAGCCGGTGAGCAGCGCGAAGATGATCAGCAGCAGCACGGTCGTGACGATGTTCACCACCTGTGACAACGTGACCGCCGCGGCGATGGAGCCGTCGTCGACGTCCTGGCCGTGCAGGTAGCGCGCGTTGACCGCCACGTGGCCGACGGTCGGCGGCATGGCCACCCCGACGAACGCCGTGGACAGCTGGACGGCGAAGCCGCGGATGATCGAGAGGTGCTTGGGCACGAACGCGGCCAGGTTCTCGGCAGCCGCCAGGTAGGTGACCGCAGAGCCGAGGACCGCCACGGCGAACCAGCCCGGATTGGCCCGGCTGAGCGTGCCGAGGATGTCGGCACCGGAGATCTGGCCGATTAGCAGGTACCCGGCGACGGTGAGGGCGACCGCGGTGACGACGGTGCGCCAGCGGAAGCGCTCGAGCCGGGCGGTCGGAACGGAGGCGCCGGGCCCGAGAAGCTCGCCGCGCACCTCGTTCAGGCACGCCTGGCTGGCGCGCATCGCGCGCCAGCCCCAGGGTGCCAGGGCGACCGGCTGCAGGACGGCCGCGACGGCCCTGTCATCGATGGTCCCGTACCCGTCCCGCAGGGCCTTGATGGCGCCGGGCGGCCCGACTGCCGGGGCCAGGGTGGCCAGGGCCTGTGCCAGGTCAAGGCGGCGGGTCAGTTCACTCGCGGCGGCCACCGACGTACCGAGCGAGCGGAAACCCGCCGACTTCTCCGACACGAACAGGTTCTCCGCCCGCAGATCGCGGTGAGCGATGCCCGCGTTGTGCAGAGTGCGCAGCGAGGCGAACAATGATGTCGCTTCGCCGACGGTCACCGCGTCGCCGAGGGGAGCCCCGGACGGCACGGTCGTGAGGAGCACCAGGATCTCGCCGGGCATCTGGCCGAACAGCTGCACCGCGGGGCAGGGCACGCCGGCCTGCCGCGCCAGGGTGCAGGCCAGCGCGAGCTGCTCGAGCCGCTCCCGCGAGCCGATCGCGATGTGGCCCGTGGCTCTGGGCTCCAGCCGGGCCACCGCCCACAGCCGCCGCGCCAGGCCCGATCCCCAGGTGTCACGGCCGTACAGGCGCACCTGGATCCGGGTGCCATCGTTCAGCGTGCCGTCCAGCCGCGCGCGGCGGTCGCCGGCCAGCTCGCGGACTGCCGCACCCTGGCTCCTGAGCCAGGCCACGAGTTCAGCGGTCCCCGGCAGGACCGACGCAGCGCCGAGCAGCCAGCGCACCAGCCATCCGGCCGACACCCCGCCGAAGAACACGAGCACCATGGCGAACGGGGTCAGGACGTCTACGGCCAGGCCGCTGATCAGCAGTGCCACAACCGCGCACGGCCACCAGCGCGACCAGTGCGAACGCCGGGTCAGGTCGGTCCCCACCACGAACGCGACGAACGCCGTGTCCACGACGAATATGAAGGAACTGCTGCCGTGCAGCACGGCATGCTGGACTGCGCCGTTCTCGGCCCGCCACACCGCCGTCGCGGCCACTGCCGCCGCGGCGCCGGTGACCCCCGCGGCCGCCGCGTTGCGCGCGTCCTGCCACTGGCCGCGTATCAGCACCACCACGGCGACGACCGCCAGAGCTGAGCAGGCTACGCCGGACACGACTTCGGCCCCGAACGACAGCAAGCCAGGGATGTGATGTACCCAGGACGAGACGTCGTCGGCCAGCTCCGTGCTGCCGAGCGGAAGAGCCCGGATGGAGCCGACCACCACCGCGACGACCGCGAGCGAAAGCACCGCGAGGAGCAAGTCGGCCGGGCGGCGCACCCGGCCGGCGGCGTCCTTCTCCGGCCGGCCGGAGCCCACGGGCGCGCCAGGAGGAAGCATCTCGTCGTGCCCGGCCGGAAGCGTCCCGCCGGGCGCTGCCTCCTTCACGCCGGGAGCGACCGGGCGGGCAGGCTTGTCTCCCGGGCCTGTCGCCATGACATCGGGGCTACCCCCCGTCACGCCCGGCATCCGCCTCGGCGCCCTGAGATCGTGCCGGATCTTGCGGCCAGTCGCGACCACGTGCCTGTCCGGGGGCGGACGGTGGTCGCTGCGTCCTTCAGCGAGGATGCTCTGGCCATCGATTTTCCGGCTCGTCCTCATCCTCAGACACGATGCTGATGCCCGGGCCCCCCAGCACGCCGGGGACGTCGGCATCCGCGCCGGGCTCCGCGGGCCCCTCGAGCTGGTAGCCCGGCGGCAGGTGTGCGGGCTCGACCACGTTGCGGGCTAGCTCCTGCAGGAGAGCTTCCCCCTCCTCATCACTGGCTTGGCTGCTCGTCTCGCCAGCCTTCTCGTTGCTGATCGCGACTACCTCCTCCGGCTGGCCGCCAGCGCACCTGGCCGCTGACTGGGAAATTGAACGATCTTGAACCATATGCCAGGCCCGTGTCGTACTACCAAGATGTTATGACCACGGTCGGCAATGGCTTGCTGACCTGCGAGGAGGACGCAGTGGTCGATGAGGGCTTCCATGCCCGCGGATGACTACTGCGCCGTCGGCGGACTGGACGCCGCCGGATGGGTCCTGGGCGCCCTGGAGCCCGGCGACGCCGAACGCTTTGCGCAGCATCTCCCCGCATGCCGTGCCTGCCGCCTGGCAGTAGCGGAACTGGAGCCCGCGGCTCGGATCTTCCTCAGCACCTCACCTGAGCCACGTCCGGGCCCGGCGAATGGGCATGACCAGCCACTTAAGAGACGACTCGCCTTTTAGGCACGCCGAGGTCATAATTGTGCACCAGGCGGATTAACACCCCGGCCGGGTGCCGGGAAATCCGCTGAATTGGGAGGGATTTTCCGGCAGGATGCCGGACTGCGGCCGACTAAGTTCTGTGGGGGGACTTGATGGCGTCGCTGGTCGGTGCCGAAGACGAGAGTGCGCTCGAAGAGGCGCAGCTGGTCAGCCGGATCGCTGGCGGAGATCTCGGCGAGCCGATGCAGGAGCTGTACCGCAGGTATGCCGGGAAGCTGTACTGGTTCGGGCTGCATCTACTCGGGAACGCCGGCTTGGCCGACGAACTGGTGCAGGAATGCTTTCTGCGGCTGTGGCGGACGGCGGGGCGGTTCGATACCAGCCGTGGCACCGTCTCGGCCTACATGTTCGTTATTGGCCGGAGCATCGCCACTGACCTGCACCGGCGCCCGTCTTCGCGGCCTCTGCTGCCGGTGGATGATGCGCAGGTGCCGCCGCAGCCCGACAGCACGGACCGGATCGTGGAAAGCCTGTTGGTGCGCGACGCACTCAATTCGCTGACCCCAGCGCACCGCGAGGTGCTGATGCTGTGCCACGCGGAGGGGCTGACCCAGTCACAAATCGCGCTGCGGCTCGGCCTGCCATTAGGAACAATCAAAACCCGGATGTATCACGGTCTGCGGGCGCTGAAGGCCGCACTGGCTCAGCGAGGCTTCAATGACTGACGCCGACATTGCGCACGCAGCAGGTCGATGCGCTCAACTGGATACCTTCTGGTATCCATGCGGAATGGTGAGGGTCAGCTTCGCCAGATTGCCCGGAGTGGCCGGGAGGAACTGGTAGTCGTAGATCTTCCTGGTTTCCGGGTAGTTCGTCGCGCCCGAGTCGAGCTTCACCAGGCGCAGCGGGAGGTAGGTCCGCGTGTCTACCCAGAGCAGAACGTGCAGCGTGGGAGTGCCCGGCACGCTGATTTCGATCGCGGTGCGGCCGTGGATGGCGGCGTGGCCGCTGATGACTTTGCTGCGCGCCAGGTAGGTCGCGCGCAGGTAGCTTTCGTCCAGCAGGTCGCGCGAGGTCACGGCGACGACACCGCCATACAGGTACCGGCTGATCGTGCTCCAGGTTTTCGAGGCTGGATCGATGGAGAGCCCGGACGCGGGGATCGGCTGCAGCAACGGGCGGTATGGGGGTGCGGCTGGTTCAGTGAACGTGACCGCGGTCTGCATGCCGTTGCCGACGATGAGCAGATGGACCTGCTGGCCGGGTGCAGGCTTGGCGGGCCACCACCAGTACTGGACCACGCCGCGACCGACGGGCGGGCCACCCGATGTGGACACGGTGAGATGCATGACGTCGCCGCCTGCCGAGCCGATGGCGGTCAGTATCGCCTGCTGGACCGAACCTGGTGCGGTTGCAGCCGGCCGGTGCGTCCCCGCATGCTGTGCCGCGCCGGGCTGCGCAGACCGCGGATGGACGAGCACCAGGGTCGCCGTGACCGCTGCGGCGGCCGCCACCACGCATGTCCCGGTGGCGAAGATGCCGGCGCGACGGCCGCGAATCGACGTCGTCCTGTGGTGCTTCCGGCCTGGTCGGCCACGGCTGGCCCCCTGCCGAGTGAGCTCGTCCAGCCGAGCCCGGCCGGCCGTCGTCACCTCGTCGGCCGGATGCGGGACGTCGAGCAGTTGCCGGATCGCGGTGAGGTCGTCGATGGCGGGCATGGCTAGTTCCTCCACAAGGTCGCTGGAAAGCCGTCGGCGGTCGGCTCGGGCTGGTCGAGCGCTGCGATGATCTTGCGGCGGGCACGGCTCAGCCGGGAGCCGACGGTCCCTTCGGGGATGCCGAGCGCGAAGGCCACCTCTGCGTAGCTGAGCCCGCCAACGGCGACGAGGAGCAGCACATCACGGTCTCGGTCGGGGAGCCGGGCGAGCGCCGCCGCGAGCAGCGGGCGGGCCTGGGACGCGGCGACCCGGTCGGCGATCCGGTCTTCGTCGCTGGGCCTGGCCGCGGGAGCGACAAGAGGGTCGCTCCCCGCGCGGGCGAGCGCCGCGTACCAGCGGGACTCGGCCCGGCGGTGCCGGGCGACAAGGTTGGTCGCCATCCCGAACAGCCACGGCTTGACCGCACCGCGAGCGGGATCAAACCGATGCCTGCGGCGGAACGCGGCGAGGAACGTCTCCGCCGCGAGGTCATCGGCCGCATCCGTCCCTAGCCGGCCCGCAACGTAGCGGTAAACAACCGCGAAGTGCCTGGCATACAACTCGCCGAACACCTCTGGCTGGTGCAGCGACATGGCCAGCAGCTGCTCGTCCGTGCCCCGACCGGGCCAGGAGCCCGCGGCTCCGGCACCAAGCACGGCGTCAGATGGATGGGTCATGTCCTTAATCCGCCGAAGGTACCGAACGCCTTCACGGCCGCGAGACGGCGGCCAGCGGCCCGCGTTCAGCGTCATCGCCGCACTCGCGGATCGCTCGCAGCTGGATCAGGTCTTGGCTGAGCGCCGCCGGATGCGATCTTATGGGGTAATCAGCAGCCGGCGGATTCCGGGAGGAACCACGATGACTGACCCGTATGAGCCACCCAGGCCGCGCGACTACGCGCTGGAGCAGGAACTTGAATCGCTGCGCAAGCAGGAGCGCGAAGGGCACGCGACGCCCAAGGAGCAGCGCCGGGCCGAGCAGCTCGAGCGCCGGCTGCGCGTGGACGAGCACGGCGCCGAGGTGCGCGAGCAGCGGGAAGAGGAGCGTGAAGAAGACCGGCACAGCGAGGAAGACCGCGCCCGCCGGCACCACTGAGCGCTCAAGTTTTCACGGGTTAGGCACTTCTCACGAGTTCGGTAACTAATCCCGGGCGTTATGCCCGAAACGCCCTTACCAAACCCGTGAGAACATGCGGCCGTCGGGTCCGGCCCGCGCTCACGAGCCAGCCCCGGCCGCCCTTTCAATTTGTTCGAGGCGTACCGCGATCAGCTTTTCGACCAGGGGCGCGGGGAGCGGCTTGTCGATGGCGAAGCGCAGGGCGCCGGTCGAGGTTACGTAGCCCTTGAGCTCGTCCTGAAGCTTGGGGAAGACGGAACCGCTGTGCGGCAGGTAGCTCAGATGGTTCTTGAACGCGGCGAACCCCGCGACGGTCTTGCCCTGGATCTTGAAGGCCGGCATGCTGTAGGAGATCCCCTGCTCGGCCTCGGGCAGGATGTCCAGGATCGTCTGCCGCAGCCGGGCCAGCGTGCTGCGCTTGGGCTCATCCAGAGCATCGAGGTAATCGTCGATTTCCTGAGCGGACACGGCTCCATCCTTCCCCTAGTCGGCCAGTAGCAAGCGCCGCCAGGTATCGGCGAGGAAGCGCTCGTAGCGCTGCGGGGTCCAGCCGCGCTGGCCGACGAGCAGCTGGTACATCTCGGCGGAGTTCGTCGCCCAGACAACATCGGCAGCCTGCTCGGGCTCGAGCCGTAGCCGGGCGACGGTGGCCAGGTTCGCGACGAACAGGCGCATGTTCTCGTGGCGGCGTTCGCCGATCTCGGCCCACAACGCGGCCAGTTCTGGTTCGGTCGCGCCCGCCTGCTGGACGATGCTCAGCACGAGCGCCATCCGAGGGGCGATCGCGGTGATCGCCGCGGCGTACGCAGCGATCTTGGCCTTTGCGTTGGGGGCGGCCTGGATGGCGCGCACGTAGTCCCGCTGCTGGGCGGGGATCGCCTGGTCGGTTCCCGTGATGGCGGTCTCGATGAGCAGCCGGGCCAGGTCTGGCTTGCGGCCGACCGCGGCGTAGACGGTATCCAGCGCAACCCCGGCCGCCTCGGCGATCGCGGTCATCGGGGTGGCCGAGTAGCCGCGCTCGGTGAACAGCTGGCGGGCGGCGTCCAGGATGGCCGCGCGCGTACGGGCGGCGGCTTCACGACGGCGGGTCGCGTCGTAGCGCCTCTTGACCGGGCTCGGCATGGGGGTCATGATACAGATATTCAACCGAAGTCACTTCGGATTAATTGGAGGCATCCGATGACGTACGCATTCACGTACGACGTGCCGATTACCGCCGAGATCTATGCCCGCATCAAGGAGGGCCTGGGCCCGGAGCGGCCGACCGGCCTCATCGCGCACCTCGCGTTGCAGGTCGAGAACGGGCTGCGCTACATCGACGTCTGGGAGTCCAAGGACGACTTCGAGGCTTTCGCCGAGAGCCGACTGCACCCGGTCGTCCACCCAATCATTGAGGGCATGCTCGGCTTCGTGCCGCCCGAGCCCAGCCACACCATGCTCGACGTCGTCGACGTCTGGACCGACCGGCACCCGGCCTGAGAGGAGCGAGCCATGAGCGCCTTGCCAGGAGCCGCCGGGACGCCGAGCCAATCCTGGGGCGCAACCGAGCTGCGAGATAGTCGCCGGAGACTTCTTCGCCGGTGTGCCGGAAGGCGCCGACGGCTATCTCCTGGCCAACGTGCTGCATGACTGGGATGACCACAGTGCGGCGGCGATCCTGCAAGCGTGCGGTCGCGCGATGAATCCGGGCGGCCGCGTGCTCATCGCCGAGCGCCTCATTCCCGACGATCCGCGTGACTGCGTGCCCGTCCTGCTCAGCGACCTGAACATGCTGCTCCTCTCCGGCGGCCAGGAGCGGACCGCCGGTCGCCGGGTCAGCGCCTCAACTGGTAGAACCGCCAGTTCTCGGTTTTCAGGGGAAGGATCTCCATCTGGGAAAAGCCCGCCTCCTCGGCGTAGCGGCGCAGGGTCGCGGGGCGCAGCACGGCCCCGGTGGCCGCGGTCTGCGGGTCGCCCATCGCGCCGGGCAGGCAGGACACAACGCTCCAGCCGTAGTGGTAGCGCTCCAGCTCCGTCGCGGGCGCGGTGAACTCGTCGGCGGTGAGCTCGTCGGCGATGACGACCGAGCCGGACGGTGTGAGCATGGCGCGAGCCGCTCGCAGCGCGTCCACCGGACGGGACATGTCGTGCAGCGCTTCGAAGATCGTCACCAGGTCGTACCGGCCGGACCAGCCAGGCCCGGAGGCGTCGGTGACGGCGAAGGTCACCCGCCCGGACACCGCGGCGTGCGCGGCGTTGCGCCGGGCGGCCTCGATCACGTCGGCATCCAGGTCGAATCCGTCGACGCTGACCAGCGGGTAGGCCTGCGCGATCGCGATGCTCGACCAGCCCGGGCCGCAGGCCAGGTCGGCAACCCGGGCCGGCGGCTCGCCGCGCAGCATTCGGTCGACGTCGGCGATGCCGGGCAGCCACTGCGTTCCCAGCTGGTTCAGGTAGACCGCGCGGTTGTAGTCGGCCCGGCCCTCCGGCGCCCACGGCAGCGGGGCCGGCGCACCCCCGGTGCGGAAAGCGTCCACAAGATCCGGCAGCTGCCGCGCGGCGCGCGCGATCTCGACACCGTTGAACGCCCGGTAGCGAACATCGTCGGGATCGGCCAGGACCGCCGCGTGTGCCGCCGGCAGCAGGTACCGGCGGGCCAGCGGCCCGGCCGCCGGGTCGTCGACCTCGAGCAGCCCGCTGGCCGCTTGGTGCTCCAGCCATTCCCGGACGTACCGTTCGTTAGCGCCGGAGCGGCCGGCGAGGTCCGCGGAGGTCGCCGGGCCGTCGGCGGCCAGCGCCCGGTACAGGCCCAGCCGCTCCCCCAGGTACACGGTGAAGATCTCGAGCGCGCCGACCATGTCGCGGCGCAGCCTCGCGGTGAGCGCCTGCGCCGCGTCCGCCTGTTGACCCTGGCCAGCCTCGCCGTTCTTCGTCGCCATGCTCGACAAGCTACCGTTGCCCGAATCCGGCCAGCTGTCTGGCTGCTGCCCAGGGGGCGCTCGGCTATCGGTCGAGGAGAGCCGCCAGCCGGGCGGGCGCGATCGCCCGGTAGGCGTCCTGGCACAGCTCGGCGATCTCCGCCCAGTCCGGATCGCCGTCCAGCCGGATGCCGATCCAGCCCCGGCCGCCCACGTACGGCGGCCGGAAGAACCGGTCTGGCCCGGCGGCGGTGAGCTCCTGCTGCGCCCCCGGCAGGCCTGCACACCACAGGTGCGGGAACTCGTCGTTGTGGTGGCCGTCCGCCCACAGCGTCACAAACGACTTCTTGCCGCCGGCAAACCAGGTCGGAGCGCCGTGACTGAGCCGCTCGGTAACCTCGGGCAACGCCAGGCAGATCTCCCGGATCTGCCCACCCAGATCGTCAGACATCAGTTCCCCCAACGAGGCCTTCCCCTAGACCGGCCGCAATTGCCATTGTCCCTTAGGTGGGGCCGGCGGCCGAGGCGACGAACCGCATGAGGTTGTTGTCCGGGTCCACGTGAACAAACTCCCGGCCGTACGGAGTGTCGTACGGGTCGCTCGTCCCGCCGACCGTCGTTTTGCAGAGCGTGCGGTGGAACTCGTCGAGGTTTTCTACCTGGAGGTCCGCGGCTGCCGCGGTAGTCGCGGGGTCGTGGTCGCCCTTGACGAACAAGTGCAGCTCCGCAACATCCAGCCTGGTCCAGGCCCAGGTCATTCCGTGCGTGTACGGCATGACCTCGAAACCGAGCCGCTGATAATGGGCCAGGGCCGCCCGCATGTCGCGGACCGGAAAGCAGGGTGCGAAGCCGCAGGCACTGGCCATGACCGGGAGTCTGGCAGCCGCGCCGGCCCTCCGCAACGCCCGCAGGCTCCTAGCCCTCGCTACCGCGCCGGTACCGGATCGTGGTCGCGATGCCGACGCCGGTTACCCACAGGAGCAGCAGCAGGCCGGAGATGAAGGCGGTCCAGGCGAGCGGGTTGGTGAGCGTGAGGTATGCGTAACCGGACGCGATGAGGGCCAGGGCGAGCGGCACGGTGACGACCCGCAGCCAGCCGGAGACTAGCGGGCCGGGCGTCCTGGCCGCCGCGATCATGGCCGCCGCGCCCGCGATCGCGATCATCTTGACGCCGTCGAGGCGTGTCACGAGCGCCGACAGGTCGCCGCAGCGGGCGGTGTCGTGGCTTGTGGCCGCCGCGGTGAGCAGCAGGCCGATCACGCACTGGGCCAGGGAGATGGCGACCGCGATCGCGCCGAGCAAGGCGGCGCCTGCGGTGCGGGCCGCCACGCGGTCGCGCACCTGCGGGAGCAGGACACAGGCGAGGACGACGCCGAGCAGGATCCCGGCCAGTCCCTCGGTGAGCAGGTACTGAGCCACGGCCTCGGCTGGGTGCGCACGGTAGCTCGCCGCGACCTGAGCGGCAGTTGCATTCAGCGCCAGGTTGACCGGCCAGACGGCGAGCCCGGCGGCCCACGCCGCGAGGTAGGCGACGCCGGCGGCGGCCGGCAGGTACCTGCGCGGGCTCAGCATGGCCAACGCCAGGCCGGGCGACTTGGCCGGAGTCTGTCGTGCGGCTTCTGCGGCAGAGGTGGCCTGCGCGGAGGGAACGGGCGCGGGTGGTGGGGTGCTCATGTTGCTCGCCAATCTGGGTTTGGTGACCGCTTCATGCAACAGCTAGATGCAATAGCAGACTGGCATAGATATGGCACAATCGCAACTTGATGTTGCGATAGTATGAGGGTCATGACGGCGCCAGGTACTGTTCGGCCCGGCGGGCGGACGGCCCGGACCGCAGAGGCAGTCTTCGCTGCCGTCATCGCGGAACTGTCAACCCGCGCCTACGCCGACATCAGCGTCGAGTCGGTCGCGGCGCGGGCCGGGGTGCACAAAACCACGGTCTACCGGCGGTGGGGCAGCAAAGCGGAGATCATCAGGCAGGCGCTGGTCAGCACCGCCCGCTCGCGCATCCGGGTGCCGGATACCGGCAGCGTCGACACCGACCTGCGGATGCTGGCCCGCGCGGTCCAGGCGGTTCTTTCGGTGCCCGAAGGGGCCGCCATCAGCAGGGCACTGATCATCGGCGCGATGAGCTCACTAGAGATCGCCGGGCTCATGGATCAGTACTGGGCAGCCCGGCTGGAGGCGATCAGCGTGATCGTCGACCGGGCCTTCCGGCGAGGCGAGATCCCGGCGGGCACTGACCCGGCCGCCCTCATGCATGCGATGGCGGCGCCGCTCTTTTACCAGCTTCTGGTCGCCCGCGCGCCGGTCACCGAACGCGACGCTGATCTCGCGGCCGCCGCCACTCTGACCGCCACGAGAGCCGGCCTCTTCGCGCAATAGGACCGTCACGCCATCGACGAACCGATGGGCTCTTTCTATGGCCAACTGCCGAAGCGTGCTCACCAGCGAGGTGAAGTGGGACCGGGTCATCGACCTCCAGGGACCGCTGCCTTGCCGGCGCGGGCGGCTGTTTGGATAGGTACATGACAACCGAGCACGAGGTGCCACACGTGGTCAGCGCCAGCTGCGAGATCGCGGCTGGGCCAGCGCAAGTCTTCGAGCTGATCGCGGATCCCGCGCAGCAGCCGCGCTGGGACGGCAACGACAACCTGGCAGAGGCGGCGGCCGGGCAGCGCGTCCATCACGTGGGCGACGTGTTCAATATGACCCTCACCGGAGGCGCGGTCCGGGAAAACCACGTGGTCGAGTTCGACGAAGCCCGCCGGATTGCCTGGACGCCCGCTGAGCCTGGTCAGCGGCCTCCTGGGCACCTGTGGCGGTGGGAACTGGAACCGATCGGCGCATCAGGCACGCGGGTCACGCAGACCTACGATTGGACCGACCTGACCGACGAGGGTCGCTTCGGGCGAGCCCGGGCGACAACGGCCGACAAGCTCCGGGCCTCGCTTGACCGGCTCACGGCCCTCGCCGAAGGATCCTGACCGGCGCGCCCACGACATCCGTTCGCCCGAGCCAGTGCCGGGCGGTCGCGCAATCGGGTGGCGCTTCAGCCGGGGCAGGAGATGGAACTTATGCTGGCCTCGGCGCTGGTGTTCTCCGGCTGGATGGCAATTATTATTGAGACAATATTGATATTAGCCTGGTCTTTATAAAGTCGATAATCCGTGGTATTGTAAATTACGGAATTCGATTTGCGCTGCTAGCGTTCGTCGCATGACAATCGCGACCCGTATGCTGGCCTATAGCGACCTCGATACGGCGCTGACCGGCGTGCTGCACTGGAATACCGCGCAGCCCGGTCCAAGGCCCGG
>Ga0209693_10001008_pt1 | contig 11841 bp, 9 predicted proteins | sample HubBroMetageWRM3_FD_188345 | JGI IMG/M metagenome (GOLD analysis project Ga0209693, IMG submission 188345) | Warmed soil microbial communities from the Hubbard Brook experimental Forest, New Hampshire - Hubbard Brook CCASE Soil Metagenome WRM 3... | ecosystem: Environmental > Terrestrial > Soil...
GCAGGGTATCGCCGCCTGCGGCGAGCTGGCGGGCGATGACCGATCCGAGCCCGCCAGTGCCGATGATCGCGGTGGTCATGACCGACACCTCCTCACCGTCACGGTACTGCTCCACCGTCGCGCTGGCGACGCGCGGTTCGCGCCCGGGTAAGTCCCTGGCCGCTGCCCCGGTGTTCCACAGGCACCGAGTAATCCGATCGGTGCCGGCACACGGCGGACCGACCGGTAATCTGTCGTATCGTCTGACGATTTTGCATGGATTCTCGTCCGCGGGGGTGCTTGGATATGGATAGCTTCAGCTCAATCGATGCAGTCAGGAACCGGGTGAGGGGCGGGCGATCATGACGACTGCGGTACTGGTGCACGGCGGCTGGCACAGCGCGTCGTGCTGGGATCTGGTCCGGGCCGAACTCACAGCCGACGGCATCCGGTCGGTGGCGCCTCAGCTCCCCATGACGTCGACCCTGGACGTCGACGCGGCGGTGGTCAGGGAAACCCTGGACAGCCTCGACGACGATGCCGTGGTCGTCGCGCACTCGTGGGGCGGCAGCCCGGTCACGCTGGGCGCGTCGGGTGCGCCGAACGTCCGGCACCTGATCTACCTGGCCGCCTTCATGATCGAAGCGGGCAAGCCTGCCCCGGTCGACTTCCGTACGTTGCCGCCGATGCCCGCCTTCGACCTGGGGCCGGAGGTCTGCGTGGTTGTCCCCGAGTACGCCTACGATGCCTTCTACCACGACGTGGACCCGCAGGTCGCCGCGGAGTGCACGGCGCAGCTGCGGCCGTTCGCCCGCGTGGGCTGGGACATCGTCGAGACCTCGGTCCCCCCGGCCTGGAGCCTTTACCCGACGACCTACGTCGTCACCGCGCAGGACCACGGCGTCAACCCCGACGATCAGCGGGCCATGGCAGCGAAGGCAGGCGACGTCGTGGAGCTGGACACGAGCCACTCGCCGTTCCTCTCCCAGCCTCGGCAGGTCGCCGACATCATCGCCGAGCGCGTCAAGCTGTATTCCGCCTAACCACTGGGCTTAACGAGAGAGAGTCATGACCACGCAGCAGGCGTACGCAGAAACAGCGATCGGCCCGGACATCCCGATCGTCGAGGCGCATCACCACATGTGGCCGAGCGACCGGTACAACCGGGCCGACCTTGAGCGTGACATCAGCCAGGGCCACCGCGTCATCAAGACGGTCTTCATCGATTGCTCGGCGAGCTACCGGACCGATGGTCCTGACTACCTGAAGCCGGTGGGCGAGACCGAGTGGGCGGTCTCTCAGCAGGGGCCGGACGGAATCTGCGCCGGCATCGTCGGTCACGTGGACATGTACCTGGGGTCTCAGGCGGGCGAGGTGCTGGATGCCCATCTGGAGGCGGGCGGCTCCTCGTTCAAGGGCATCAGGCACAACGTCGCCTGGGACCGGCACCCGGACACCAACAACGCGCTGCGCGGCGCGCCGGAGTTCGCGTTGCTTGACCCGGTTTTCCAGGCCGGCACGGCCGAAGTGGCCAAGCGCGGCCTGATCTTCGAGACCTGGCTGTACTTCAACCAGCTCAGCGACATGAAGAAGCTGGCGCAAGCCCAGCCGGACCTGCGCATCGTCCTGAACCATCTCGGCGGGCCGGCGTGCAATGGGCCGTACGCAGCCGACAGGCCAGGAATGCTGGCCGAGTGGCGGCGGAATATGGCAGACCTGGCCGAGGCACCCAACGTCTACCTCAAGATCGGCGGCATCGGCTACAAGTCGTTCGTCGAGCAGTCCGTTCTCGACGGGCCGCGGTCATCGGAGTTCCTCGCCGAGTACTGGAAGCCCGAAATCTGCTTTGCCATCGAGACCTTCGGCCCGGAGCGCAGCATGTTCGAGACCAACTATCCGGAGGACAGGCACCTGACCGACTTCGTGGTCTTGTGGAACACCTACAAGCGGATCGCGGACGACTTCAGCGCCGACGAGCGCTCGTGGGTCTTCGAGAAGGCCGCCAGCTCCGTCTACGGCATCTGAAGAGGGGACCTTCGGTGAGCAGTCCAGCGACCGCGGTGTTTGTCCACGGCGGGTGGCACGACGGGTGGAGCTGGCATCTTGTCCGCGAGCTTCTGGACGCGCGGGGCGTCCCATCGGTGGCGCTGGACCTCCCGATGACGACGCTCGACCGCGACGCCGCCGTGCTGAGCGACGCGCTGGCCGCGATCGAGGGGGACGCGATTGTCATCTCCCATTCCTGGGGCGGCAGCGTCGCGACGCTCGGCGCGATCGGCGCGCCCAATGTCAGGCATCTCATCTACATCGCCGCGGTCCTGACCGAGGCCGGTCATCCGACCCTCTCCCCGCCCCCGGTGCCCGTCGAGGGCCGCGAGACGCTACGGTCCAAGGTCGTCATCGAGACGAACACGACGACCGTCATCGATCGCGAGGTCAGCCTGGCGGCGTTCTACCACGACGTGGAGCCGTCGCTCGCCCGGCAAGCGGCTTCCCGGCTGCGGCCATTCCAGAAGACCGGCTATGCCGTCGTCGATACAGACGCGGTCGCGGCGTGGCGGACGATCCCGACGACCTACGTGGTGTGCGCCGACGACCGCATGATCCATCCGGACACCCAGCGCGAGATGGCGGCCGCGGCGGGCGCGGAGGTCCTCGAGTGGCCTTCCAGCCACTCGCCATTCCTCTCGCATCCCGACCTCGTCGCTGACCTCGTAGCGCAACGGGCGAGGTCCGCCTCCGGCTGAGCGCGACGCCGCATGTGCACGGCGGAGACCATGTCCAGATTGTAGCCGTTCACCCTGTTGACGGTAACTGTCCGCAGGACTAACGTGCCTCTCAAGTTGTACGACAAACAGTCCGTCGCACAGTCGTGGGACCCGCCCCAAGGGATCCCACTTGGGGAGGAAATCTTCATGCGCCGTCTTCGCGCTGTTGCGTGGCATTCCTGGTCGACATCCTCTGACGCCGGTCGTCGAACCTCTCGACCCCGGTTCCGTGTGGCTGCTGGCGTGGTTCTCGCGCTGGCGGTCGCGATCCTCACCGCATGCTCGTCCTCGGTGACGAGCAGCACCTCATCGACATCGACGTCACCGCCGGCCAGCGCAACCAGCGCAGCCGCCAGCAGCAGCAGCACTGCGGGCTCGAGTAGCAGCGCTACTGTCGGCCTCAGTGCGGTGCCATCGGGCGCCCAGACGGACTACGCGCATTACAACCTGTACGCGCAGCTCTATCCGAACGCCTACCAGAACTACAAACCGCCGACCGGGAAGGCGCAGTTCTGCGAGAGCACCTTCTACCTCGGCAACACCTACCAGCAGGGCGAGGTCACCGCCTACAAGCAGATGGTGAGTCAGCTGGCAGCGGCCGGGCACGCCCAGTCCAACTTCATCGTCGAGAACTCCAACAACAGCACTGCTACGCAGCTGTCACAGCTCCAGAGCGAGATCAACAGTGGCTGTAACGTGATCTTCCTGGACGCCGGCTCGACGACCGCCTTCTGCTCGCTTTACTCGACCGCGCTCCAGAAGAACATTGCGATTGTGTCGCTCGACCCGATCTACTGCAACAACGCCATCACGGTTTCGTTCGACGTGTACCAGAACTCGTATGAGCTGGCGGCCAACCTCTACAAGGCGATGAACTACCAGGGCAACCTGCTGTACATCACCGGGGTGCCGGGCGTCGCCGACGCTGCCACGGCGACCGCGGCCGCGACCGCCGCGATGGCGGGACACCCGGGTCTCAAGGTCGTCGGCAACTACACCGGTGAGTGGACGGCCTCGGTTGCCCAGCAGGCAACGTCGCAGTGGCTAGCCAGCCACCCCGGAGTGAAGGTCGACGGGATCGTCGACGAGGGCGCGATGGGCGTCGCCGCCGAGACGGCACTGCAACAGGCCGGGCGGCCGCTAGCGAAGGTGTCGCTGCAGGAGGGCGACTGCCAGGAGCTAGCGTTCCAGAAGGCGAATCCTTCGCTGGTCCCCTTCATGACGGACCAGGCCCCGGCGCCGGGCGCTTACGCGACCATGGACGTGGCGCTGCGGCTCCTGGCCGGGCAGCAGCCTGCTCTCGACACGGTCCTGTACCCGATTCCCGGCCCGACCACCGCGACATTCAATCAGTGGTACACACCCTCGATGACGACGAGCAGCTCGTGCTTCGCATCGCCGAAGCCGGCCCTGCCGGCGATCGCGACCTACCTCGGTCAGTTCTTCACCGGCGGCCAGCCTGTGACGAGCTTCCCCGAGCCCTCCTGATCAGCGAGCTCAGTTAGCGGCAAGTCCCTCATGTCAGTAAGGCTCGAGCACGGCGTTGCGCGCGCCGTGCTCGAGCCTCCGCTAGAGAAGAGCGGCAAGGATGACCGATCCAAGCCCGAGCGCTCCCGCTGACGGGTTGCCCGAGCCAGGTCCGGCGGCCCGTCAGCCGACCCGCGGCACCTCGGAGATTGTCACTCGCTTCGTCGCGGCTAACTTTACGGACGCGCTGCCGTACATCCTGGTACCAGTCCTGTTTATCCTGTCCGTGATTTTCATCCCCGGGTATTTCAGCAAGCTGAGCATCATCTCTCTGCTGATTCTGGCTAGCTTGCTCGGCTTGGCATCCCTGGGGCAGACCATAACCATTATCGCCGGCGGAATTGATCTCTCAATTCCGGCGGTGATAGGACTGTCCGATATCGTCGTCACCCAGCTGTACTACAAGCACTGGTCGCTGCCTGTCATATTTCTCGTAATCGCGGGGCTGGCGATCCTCATCGGGACCATCAGCGCCGTGTCGTCCGTGCTCTTGCACGTTCACTCCCTGATAACAAGCTTCGGCATGAGCCTGGTGGTGTCCGGGGTCGCGCTGGAATGGAGTAACGGCGCCGTCAACGGGGCGGTGCCGGGATGGCTGACGAGCAGCGTCTCCGCTATCGGTCACACCGGTCCGATCCCGATTCCGGCCATCATTTTCGTGTGGGCGGTCGCCTCGGTCCTCGCGGTGGCCTTCCTGCGCCTGACGCGGGTCGGACGGGAAACCTATGCACTCGGCGCGAATCCCGTCGCGGCGCGGCTGGCCATCGTCCGGTCGACGTGGACGCTGGTCGTGGCGTTCTGCATATCCGCGCTTTGCGCCGCCATGGTCGGAGTATTTTTCGCCGGCTATAGCGGCATCCCCGATCCCACCGTGGGGGAGCCGTACTTCTTCCTGACGATTACCGCGGTGCTGATCGGGGGCACGTCGCTGCTCGGCGGCCGTGGCGGATACCAGCGGACCGTCATGGGCGCGCTGATCGTCGCGGAGCTGACCACGCTGCTCGTCGGGGTTGGCTTCAGTGCCTCGTTCCAGGAACTGGCTCTTGGCATCCTCGTCATCGCGCTGACCAGTACCTACGGCCGGGAGCTTAAGGTTGCCGCGAAGATCTGACCCGATCGGGCTTGCAGAGAGGGGCACACAGTGAGTTCGGTCGACGAAGCGAGTCGCCTCGTCATGGAGGACTTGTCGCGGTCATTCGGTGAGACGCGCGCCCTAAACTCGGCGACCTTGCGGGTCCGCCCCAGCGAGATCCATTCACTGGTCGGCGAGAACGGCTCTGGTAAAAGCACGCTGATCAAGATCCTCAGTGGCGTCCTGCGGCCAGACTCAGGAACGCTGGTCTGGGAAGGCGAGGCAAGACAGCTCGGCAGCCCGAGAAGCGCACAGGGCATGGGCATCGCCACGGTATTCCAGGAGACGCTGATCGTGCCGGAGATGACCGTGCGCGACAACATCTACCTGGGGACCGACGGGCTCTTCAGGTACAGGCACCGCAAGGGCGACGAAATCGCCGGCGCCCGGCAGGTGCTCAGTGATCTCGGCATGGACGGGCTCGACCTGGACCGGCCGATGTGGACGCTCTCACTGGCCGAGCGGCAGCTGACGACGGTGGCCCGGGCGATCATCCGCCCGTGGCAGCTGCTCGTGCTCGATGAGGCAACCTCGGCGCTGGACGCCCAGCAACGGGACCGCTTGTTCGACTACCTCCGGCTGGCCCGGTCGCAGGGGAGGTCGGTCCTATTCACCTCGCATCGGATGGACGAGGTACTCGGGCTGGCGGACTGGATCACCGTCCTGCGGCAGGGCGCGACCGTCGCCACGATGGGTGCGAGCGAAGCCTCCCGGGGTGGCATCCTCGGCCACATGTCCGGACGCGAGGCTCACGCTGACCCCGCCGTCGTCGCCGAGACGGGGCCGCGCCGGGGCAGTGCGGGGCAGCAGCGCCCGCAGCGGCCTGTCCTGCGGGTCGCGGAGCTGACCTTGCGTGCCGCGTCCAAGCCGATCTCGGTGGAGGTCAGGGCAGGGGAGATACTCGGGCTCGCGGGGCTCGAGGGCCAGGGCCAGGTCGGCTTTGTCGAGTGCCTCTGCGGGCTCCGGCGGCCCGTGGCCGGTCAGGTGCTCGCGCTCGGGGACAACGGTGAGACCCATATCGTGCGGAGCTACCGGGGCGCTAACCGGCTTGGCATCAGGTATGTGCCGCGCGACCGTCGCTATGAGGGCCTGTTCGGCCCGCTGTCGGTCTTCGACAACTTCGCGATCACGCTGTGGGGCGACCTCAGCCGGCTGGGACTGCTGAGACGGCAGCAGGCCCGGAAGAGATTCGCGGGCTTCGCTGAGTCATCGCGGCTCGTCAGCGCATCGCCTAGTCGTGCCATCAGCGTCCTCAGCGGCGGAAACCAGCAGAAGGTCCTGCTGGGGCGCTGGATCGCGATGCGTCCCCGCGTGCTGGTTGTCAACGACCCGCTGCGGGGTGTTGACCACAACACCAAGGAAGAGCTCTACGGATTGTTCCGCAGGCTGGCCGCTGACGGAGTAGCGATCATCTTCCTCTCGACTGAAATCGCCGAGCTGCTCACACTCACCGATCAGATTGCGGTGTTTCATGAAGGAAGTCTCGTAGCAATGCTGCCAACCGAGATGTCATCGGATACCGACGTCGTGGCCGCGATGTTCGGCGCCGACAAGCACGACGGAAGCGCGGATGACTAGCGTCGTCTCTGACCGCGCGCGGCCGTCGGTGCTTTCCACGCCCGCGGTGCGGCAGATCCTGCGGCGGAACACCTATGCGGCGGTTCCGCTCGCCATGCTCATCGTGCTGTTCATCGTGAATGCCGCGGTTCAGCCGCAGTTCCTGGCGCAGCACAACTGGGCGACGTCCATGTCGGTGCTGTGCCCGACGGTGCTGACCGCGATGGCGATGACGCTGCCCGTCTTGTCGGGCAACGGCGGAATCGACCTGTCGGTCGGCCCGCTGGCCGGATTCATGAGCGTGCTGATCTCAACGCTGTTGGTGCCGGCGGGAATCACGTCGCCGCTGACTGTGATTCCCATCGTCATCGTATTCGGATTGCTGTCCGGTGCCATTAACGGAGTGCTGGTCGCGTACGTCCGGCTGCCCGCCATCATTGCCACGCTGGGCATGTACCTGTTCTATGACGGACTGGGGACGGAGGTGCTGCCGCAGGCTGGCGGAAGCGTTCCGGTCTGGTTGGTGAAACTCAATGGCTCCGTGGGACCGATTCCGGCCGTCTGGGTCGTCTTCGCCGTCATCGCGCTCCTGTGGACACTGGTGTCACGGGGTTCCTACATGCGCAACTTGCTGGCCGTCGGCGGCGATGAGCGGACTTCGTACACGGCCGGCGTGAATGTGGCGAGGCTGCGGCTGGTCACTTACTCCATGGGAGGGCTACTCGCCTGCCTAGGCGGCCTGATGCTCACCGGCCTCATTCAGGGCGGCGACGGTACGGTCGGCCCGCCGTACACGATCAGCGCGATCACGGCGGTAGCACTCGGTGGTATCAGCCTCGCCGGAGGGCGGGGCGGCCTGCTCGGCGGCGCGCTCGGCGGGGGAGTGCTGTTCCTGATCCAGGAACTGCTGACCGATGCGCACGTATCGGTGTACTCGGTCAGTGTCGTCGACGGCATCATTCTCATCGGCGCGCTGGCCCTTAACGGCACTGTCGAATACCTGCGCAGGCGATCGTCTGCGTCGCGGCGCTGATGATCGGGGACGATGCCCAGATGGAGAATCGCCAGACGCAGCTGCCGGAGCTGTTCTCGCTGTCCGGGAAGGTGGCGCTGGTGACGGGCTCCCGGGCGGGGCTCGGCCGGGCGATAGCGACCGGACTCGCGCAGGCTGGCGCGGAGGTTGTGCTGCACGGCCACCATGACGATCTCGGCGAGACAGAGGCGGAGATCGCCCGCGCGGGCGGCAAGTCACGCCGGTGGATCGCCGATCTGCTGGCGATCGACGCGCTCGGCGCGCGGATCGATGACCTGCTGGCGCAGACGCGCGTCGACATCCTCGTCAACAACGCCGCGACGTTCATCAGGCAGTCTGCTCTCGAACTGAGCCTCGACCGATGGCGTGAGGTCCAGACGGTGAACCTGGACGCGGTGTGGCTGCTCTGCCAGCGCATCGGCGCGGGGATGGTCGAGCGCGGCGCCGGCAAGATCATCAACATCGGATCGCTGGCCGGGCTCCAGGGCCCGGTGAACCGAAGCGCCTACACGGCGTCCAAGCACGCGATCATCGGGCTCACGAAGGCGCTGTCGAACGAATGGGCCGGCCGCGGTGTGCAGGTCAACACCGTCGTGCCTGGCTACTTCAAAACGGGTCGCCAGAGCCCGGCCTACACCGACCCCGTGGTGCAGGCGCGTATCCCCGCCGGCCGCTTCGGCGAGCCGGAGGACATAGTCGGGAGCGTGATCTTCCTCGCTTCCCGTGCGGCGGACTACGTCACCGGACACCAGCTGATCGTCGACGGGGGATGGTATGCGCGCTAGCAAGGGCGCCCCGTGCTTGACCCTGGGCAGGCGCGACGGCAGACTGAACGTATAACTGTCGGACAATCAGTCAGGCTACGTGCACGTGACTACCAGGCGGGCGGTGCGGTGCGGACAAGCGATCAGATTGCCGAGATGCTCTCTGCGTACCGCGTGAGTCATTTCTTCTTCGTCCCCGTCATCCTGCCGGAGACGGTCAAGCGGATGAGCGAACGCGGCATCCTGCCGGTCATGACGCACGGGGAGAAGGCGGCCGCCTACATGGCCGATGGCTACGCCCGGATCAGCAGAAGGGTCGGGGTGTGCGGCGCGCAGGCGATCGGGTCGACGAACCTGGCGGCAGGTCTCCGCGATGCCTACATGGCCAGGACGCCGATCGTGGCCCTCTCCGGCGAGCCCGATGCGCGGACCTCCTACCGCAATCTCTACCAGGACGTGGATGACCACGGTGCCTTCGAGGCCGTGACGAAGTGGAACGCGCACGTGCCCGGCCCGAGCCGTTTCCCTGACCTGCTGCGGCAGGCGTTCCGCGCGGCCAGCTCCGGTGTGCCCCGGCCGGTGCATCTCGGCCTGGTCGGCCGGACCGGCAACCCGGGCGACACGCCGGCTGAGGGCGTCACCCGCGCCGAACCGCGGTACGGCACGTCGCCGAGCGACCGCCCGATGGCTGCTAGCTCGTCGGTCGCCGCCGCGGTGGAGCTGCTCGCGGGGGCTCGGCGGCCGGTCATCGTCGCCGGGAACGGCGTGGCCCGCTCAGGCGCGGCGCGCGAGCTGGTCGCCCTGGCCGAGCAACTCACGATCCCCGTTGTCATGACGCTGAACGGACTGGCGACGATTGCCTCTGACCATCCGCTCTCCGGCGGAGTCGTCGGTGAGTACGGGGCAGACTCCGCCAACGCGATCCTGCTGGGCGCCGACGTCGTGCTGGTCGCGGGCTCGTCGCTGGGCAGCATGACCACCAGGAACTGGAGCCTCATCCCTGCCGCGGCGCAGATCATCCAGGTGGACATCGATGGTGCCGAGATCGGCCGGAATTTTGAGTGCGCAGTGCCAATGGTCGGTGACGTCGGCGCGGTCATCGGGCAGCTGGCCGCCGCGGCCAGCCGCCCGGCGCCGGCGGAGTGGGCCGCGGAGATCGCGGACATCAGAGCCGGCTGGCGGGCCGCGGTGCGGGAGAGCGAGACTTCTGACGCCATGCCAATCCGGCCCGAGCGCCTGTTCAGCATGATCGGCGAGGAGATGGCGGCCGATGGGATCATGGTCGGCGACACCGGCCACACCGCCGCCTGGACCGCACGCCACATCCGGCTGTCGGGTCGGCAGTCCGCCGTTCGCGCGGCCGGCTCGCTGGGCTGGGGCCTGCCTGCCTCGCTGGGCGTGAAGTGCGCATGCCCCGATCGCGAGGTCATCTGCGTGACCGGAGACGCCGGGTTCTTCTATCACATCAGCGAGCTGGAGACCGCCAGGCGATACGGGCTGAAGGTGATCGTGGTGGTCAACAACAACACGTCGATGAACCAGGAAGCCTTCTTCTGGGATGAGGGCTCGGCCGACCAGCAGAAGAACTGGCAGTTCCATGACGCTGACCTGGCCGAGATCGCGCGGGGCTTCGGCTGCCACGGGGCCCGCGTGGACGATCCCGCGGATTTCGTTACAGCGCTGGATAAAGCCCGGGCATCCGGGCTGCCAGCGGTGATCGACGTTCGGACCGATATCGCGGTCGCCGCGCCGCAGAGCTTCGGCCCGGCACTGTAGGGGTGACGATGACGGAGACGGCGGCCGGAGCCGGTGTGCTGTCGGGCATCAAGGTGGTTGACTTCGGCCATTTCGTGGCCGGGCCGCTGACAGCCGTCATGCTGGCAGATCAGGGCGCTGAGGTCGTGCACGTGGACCGGCCGGGCGCGGAGCTTGCTGAAGCGGACGCGTTCCTGAACCGGGGCAAGCGCCGGGTCACCCTCGACCTGAAGGATCCGGCGGATGCGGCGATCGCAGCGCGGCTCGCGGCGAGCGCCGACGTCGTCATCGAGAACTTCCGGCCCGGGGTCATGGACCGCCATGGGCTCGGCTGGCAGCAACTCGCGCCGGTGGCGCCGCGGCTGATCTACTGCTCGCTACCTGGCTTCGGCCGCGACGATCCGCGCGCGGCGATCCCCGCCTGGGAGGGCGTGGTGGCCGCCGCCACCGCGAACTGCTCCATCCGGGTCGGCCAGGAGCCGGAAGGCTGGGACACCACGAGGCCCACCTACAGCGCGGTCCCGCTGGCCTCAAACTTCGCCGCCTTCCTGGCCGCCACCGCGATCGTGGCGGCGCTCACGTTCCGGCATCGCACGGGCCGGGGTCAGCTGATCGAAGTGCCGCTCTTCCATGCGATGTTCGAGCTGATCGGCAAGGCGGGCTCCTTCGTGCAGGCAGACGGACTGGCTCCGCCGAAACCGCACAGCGGCAACGGGAGCGGCACGTACGAGTGCGCCGATGGCCGGTACGTCCGGATGGACCCGATCGGCGGCAGCGCCCGGTTCCTCCGCTGGCTACTGGACGCCGCGGGTGCGGAGTCCTGGGCGGCGGACGGCCTGACCGACGGAGTGCGCCTGGCCCAGCATAAGGAGCTGGAAGAGCAGCTGAAGGAACGGCTGCGCGGCATGTTCCTGACGCGCAAGGCTGAGGAATGGGGGGAGCTTGCCGGCGATGCCGGCGTTCCGCTGGTCTTCATCCGCACATGCCTTGAATGGCTCCAGACGCCCCACGCGCGAGTGGCAGGACATGTCGTGTCCGTCGCCGATCCCCTGTTCGGCGAGACCTGGATGCCGGGCCTGCCGGTGCACACGGCCGCCTCATCTGGCTGGACGCCACGGCCGCGCCAACTGCCGGACACCGACCACGATGCGGTCGCCGCAGAAGCTAGCCAGCCGGCCGCGTCGGCCGCCACCGCCGCCGCCACCGCCGCTGCATCCAGGCCGGCTGAGGACATTACCGGGGCGTTCGAAGGACTGCGCGTCCTCGACCTTACGGAGATTCTCGCCGGCCCCACCAGCGGACGGATCCTCGGGGAGTACGGCGCGG
>Ga0209693_10001013_pt1 | contig 11813 bp, 12 predicted proteins | sample HubBroMetageWRM3_FD_188345 | JGI IMG/M metagenome (GOLD analysis project Ga0209693, IMG submission 188345) | Warmed soil microbial communities from the Hubbard Brook experimental Forest, New Hampshire - Hubbard Brook CCASE Soil Metagenome WRM 3... | ecosystem: Environmental > Terrestrial > Soil...
CCGGAACGCGTACGGAGCAGTGAGGCGCAAGTTGCGCGATCGGGCTTTCGGTGATCGCAAGGAGGCGCCGATAACCGCGACGGCAATTAAGACGAGCCGATTACATAGGGCAATGCCTATTATGGTGGCCCGCAGGTCACATCCGGTTACCTGTGGACGAGTTGTGTATAAGCTGGTGGATAACCCCAGGTACGTGCGGATAACCGCGCGCATTCTGTGGACATCATGTGGATTAAGAAAAGAGCGAAAATAAATGGGCGGGACCTCTTGCGGACGGTTCGCAAAGGGCGTAGAAAATATTTCACCGTCGGAAACGGGCACCACTCGGAGGAAACTCCGGGACGTGGAAGAAGCCGGGAAACCGGGGTCTTTGGCGGGTGGCTGGCACTGGCGGGAGGTCCGCAGTGCGGGGTAAGCCGGGCAACCGGTCGACCCGGTGCGGCGCGGCCTGACAAGGCCCCCTCCATCTCATACGTGGAGGGGGCCTTGTTACATTCTGCCCGACCCTGCCGGTTTTGCCGGGACCGACACGCCGGAATTCGTCCGGACGCCATCCGCGCGTAACACTGCGGTGGGCGCCATGGGCAGCAGCGCCGACACCCGCCAGCCGCCGGCCTGCGTGGGGCCGCACGTCAGGCTCCCGCCGCAGGCGGCGACCCGGTCCCGCATGCCGGCCAGGCCGAAGCCGCCCCCCGATCGCTCCAGCCCGGAGGGCCGCTGCCGCCCGGGCGCGTTTACCACGTCCACCGCCACCTCGGCGCCCTGGCTCCGGACGGTGATGTCGACCGGCGCGCCCGGCGCGTGCTTGAGCGCGTTGGTCAGCGCCTCCTGCACGACGCGGTAGGCGGCCTCGGACGCGGCCGGGGCCAGCCGGTCGCAGCTGCCCGCGAACCGGCAGCTGACCGCCAGGCCGGACCCGCTGGCCCTCCGCACCAGCTCGTCGACCATGGCCAGCCCGGGCGGCGGGCCGGCCGGACCCGTTGGGCCGCTGCTCAGCAGCTCGACCAGCCGGCCGACCTCGGTCTGGGCCTGCGCGGCCGCCTCCGCGACCGACTCCAGCGCCTCGGCCACGCCGTCCCGGTCGGCGGCCGCGACCCGCTGCCCCGCGCTGGCCTGCACGACCATGACGCTGAGGCAGTGGGCCACGATGTCGTGCAGTTCACGCGCGATCCGAGCCCGCTCGTAGCGGACCGACTCGGCCGCGAACAGTTCCTGCTCGGCCCGCAGTTCCTCGTTGCGGGCCTGGAGCTGCTCGGCCAGCTTCCGGCGGGACTGCACGACGCGGCCGACCAGCCACGGGCCAATGGTCAGCATCAGGCCGAGCGGGTTGAACACGCCCGCGTTCGACAGCTGCAGGCAGACCGCCAGCAGCACCGACCCGGCCAGGCCGACCACGAGCCCGGCACCGGCGCCGAGGGAGTAGGCGAACAGGAACGGGGTCAGGAAAAACGGGATGGTCAGCGCGCCGTTGACCGCCGGAGCCAGGCCGAGCGGCCATACCGCCGCCAGGGCGGCGCAGGCCACGGCCGCGGCGGGTACCGGCCACCTGCGCCGCACGCCCAGGGCGGCGGCATACGGGAGCGCGAAGACCAGGACCATCCAGTGCCGGTCCCCCGTCCGGGCGACCAGGCTCAGGTCGACCAGGACCCAGACGACCACGATCGCCGCGAGCAGCAGATCAGAACGCCACGACAGGGCGAACCGGCGGAGCTCAGGCATGGCCGCTGACCAGCGGCAGCCGGGCCATGGCGTAGCACACCCCGCCCGCCAGCTGGCTGTCCACGGTACCGCCGTGCAGGCCCGCCCGCTCCCGGGCGGCGGCCAGCACCGCGCGCAGGTCGACGTTCGCGGCGGGCGGCCCGGACACGTGCAACTCCAGGGCGTCCGGGGTGAAGCTGAGCCGCACGTCGACGGCTGCTTCCGGCGCGTCCTCTAGGGCCAGCAGCAGGTGCTCCACGATGCGGTAGCCGGAGAGTTCCAGCCCGGCCGGCAAGGTCCGCGGGCTGCCGTCGACGGTGAGCCGGGCGTCGGCGGTGGTAGCCCGGGCCAGCAGCTCGGACATCCGGGCCAGCGTCGGCTGGGGCTCGCTGGAAGGGGGCTCGCTGGGCGGGCGCTCCTGCAGGGTGCTCAGGACCTCGCGCAGGTGCCCGAGGACGGCCCGGCCGTCGCGCTCGATCGAGGCCAGCGCCTGGCGGGCGGCGGCCTGGTCGCTGGTCTGATCGCTGGCCAGCGCGCCGAGCCCGGTGGCGGCGGTGCTGGCCAGGCCCCCGATCTGGGCGTGCAGGGACTGCTCGAGGTCCGTGGTCACCCGGGCCCGGTCGGCCAGGACGGCCAGGCGGGCCGTCTCCTCCCGCTGCCGCCGCAGCTCGGCGGACGATTCCCTGAGGGCGGCGGCCGTCTGCGTCCGGGCGCGGACCAGCCGTCCGGAGGCGAAGAAGGCGGCCAGCACCGGGAGCACGAAGATCAGGCCCCCGCCCTCGATCTGCGGATCGTAAAGGCCCTCAGCCACGACCGCGGCCGCGCAGAGCAGCAGCCCCGCGGCCGCGGGGCCCCGGTCACGCCGGACGCCGACCGCGTAGGCGACCAGGAAGATGGCCGGCAGGCAGGCGCCGCACCGGACCATCGGGCCGAACACCAGCCCGTTGAGCAAGGCGGCGGCAGCTATGACGGCGGCGGCGGCCAGCGGTGCCGGACGGCGCCAGGCGACCGGCAGGGTCATGAACAGGACCCCGACGGACGCCGCGGCGCCGCCGTGCGGATGGCTGGTGTGAAGCACGCCGCTGACCAGGGCGACGGCGTAGCCGGACAGGATGACCGCGACTGCGACGTCGAGCACGCCCAGGCCCGCTACGGTCCAGTTCAGCGGGGCTCGCAGGACCCTCGCGCTGATCATCACTCGCACCCCTCCCGCCTGCACCTTCATTGTCGGCGTGCCGTCGCCCTGGTACAACTCGGCGCGCTACCGGCGGCCGCCGGCCACGGCCGTGCCGGGGCTGGCGGCGGCCAGGTTCTGCTGCCGGGCGCCCGCACGCCGGAGGCGGATATGCAGCACCGTGAGCACGACCACCGACGCGATACAGGCCAGGATGCCGGTCACGCCGTACCAGGGCAGCGGCGAGCTGGCGTTGTGGTGCAGCACCGGCTTCGAAGTCAGCACGAACCCGGTCACCCACGCGGCGGTCAGGACGAGCAGCACGGCCGTGGCCTGCAGCGCACGCCGGCTCGCCCCGGCACCGTCACCGGCGGCGGTATCGCCGCTCTGCCGGGCCCGGAGCACGATGGCGAGCTGCGTGGCGATGCCGAGGGCGAAGGCCAGGATGATGACCTGGACGACCCAGTAGCTGACGCCGTGGATCGTACTGGGCGGGTTGTCGCCGTGCCCGGCCGCGAGGCTCCAGGTCTGGACGGCCAGCACGGCCAGGAACGGAACGAGGACCGCGGCGGCGGCCCGGCGGGGTTCGCGGATGATCCAACCCGCGAGGATGGCGGCCACAAATCCGGCCAGTGGGGTCATGACAAACCTCCGTAAGTCGGTAACGGAGCAGGTCAGCCCCGTGTGTTCGGATACTGGGAACACTAGGAATCCAGGCCTAGCGGCGTCGTCCTGCCGGCGAGCGACCTTTGTGGCGGCTCGTCACTCGTGAGGACTACGGTGGCCTGATGGCCGAGTCACCGATCACCGTGCTGATCGCCGATGACCAGCAGATGGTCCGCCGGGGGTTCCGGGTCATCCTGGAGGCCGAGCCGGACATCCGCGTGGTGGCCGAGGCCGGCGACGGCCGGGAAGCGGTCGAGCTGGTCCGCAGGTACACCCCGGTGGTGGCCCTGCTCGACATCCGGATGCCGGTCCTGGACGGGCTGCGGGCCGCGCGGGAGATCATCGCGCTCAGCCCGGGCACCCGGGTACTGATCTTGACCACCTTCGACGCCGACGAGTACGTCTACGAGGCGCTGCGCGGCGGGGCCAGCGGCTTCCTGCTCAAGGACGCCCCGGCCGACCAGCTGATCACCGCGGTCCGCAGCCTGGCGGCGGGCGACGCGCTGATCGACCCGGTGATCACCCGCCGGCTCATCTCCCGGTTCGCGCTGGCCGCCCGCGGGCCGGCCGGGCTGCCCGAGGAGCTGCGCCCGCTCACCGCGCGCGAGCTGGAGGTGCTGCGGCTGGTGGCGCGCGGGCTGTCCAACGTCGAGGTCGCCCGGGAGCTGGTCGTGGAGGAGAACACGGTCAAGACCCACGTCAGCCGGATCTTGATGAAGCTCGGCCTGCGCGACCGGGTGCAGGCCGTGGTGCTGGCCTACGAGCTGGGGTTCGTCACCCCGGAGGCCCGCGGCTGACGGTGCCGGCCAGGGCGCGATCTGCCTCGCGACCTCGGCCAGGGCGGGACAGTCGGCTGACTCCTGGACGCACCGGGCGAACAGCCACCGCAGCACGCGGTCCGGATCCAGGCCGAGCAGGCCGGCCATCCGGCGAGCCAGGCCGCGCGGAGCGACCAGCGTTCCCGGGCCTGCCGGATCACCTCGGGCCGGGCGGCGAGCCAGGCTTGGCGCTCTTCTTGGTCGGCGGTCAATGGGTGACCGCCACGATCAGGGCGACCAGGGCCACCGCGACGATGGTGCCCGTGACCAGCTTGAGCTTTTCCGGCCTCCTGTAGGCCTGGCGGCCCAGCACGTAGATGACCGGGACCAGAACCAGCAGGATCAGGCCCGGGATGACCTCCCGCTTTAGCACTACGCCGCCGACGGCGGCGAAAGAAATGGCGGTACGGGTCCAGGCCAGCGAGGTTCGCTCCCGGGCCAGGCCGGCGTCGCGCTGGCCTGACGCGTTGGCGGCCTGCTGGCCGGGACTGCCGGGCGGGCCGGGGCTGCCGGGCGGGCCGGGGCGGCCCGGCGGGCCGGAGGTCATCGCAGGGCCGAGGCCAGGACCACGACGGCGGCCGCGACCGCCATCGCGGCGATGATCACGGTCATGACGATGGGCATGATCGACCGGGGCAGCGGCTGGTCGTGGCGCATGGCCTGCTGGCTCGTGGTCCACTCGCGGTACGCGGTCACCGCGACCACGGCCCCGAACACGATCAGCGGGACGCCGAGCACGTGCCGGCCCCACGGCACGCCGGGGAACGGCGGCAGCAGCTGGACGACGCCCAGCCCCGCCACCACCAGCGCCAGCGCGGTCCGGCTCCAGGCCAGGAAGGTGCGCTCGTTGGCAAACGTGTACCGGGGGTCGGGCTCGGTGCCGTCGTCGTCCGGTGGCACCTGGCCATCCTCGGGCACCGCGCACCCCCTTCGGTCGGCTCGCAACAGAGATCTTTGCAAAAAAGTGTTGGCCGCGACACGGCGGCATGCTCATACGGGTGGGAGCCGGTGGGGACCGCAGCCCCTGGGCGGACCGGGATCGGGAGGGAAACTGGGTCTCGGTCCGCCCTTTGGGGGCTCTTACCCGGGGTGCGGGTCAGCGGGTGCCGGGGGCGTGAGCCACGCTCCGTTCGGCATAATGATCTTGATTTGCCCGCGGCGGCGCGGAGGCCGAGGACGAGGCGCGAGTCGGCATTCTGGTGCGCGACCACCGAGATCACGTGCAGGATGGCCTCTTCCGAATAGCCCAGCGACCGCAGGCGTTCGAGGTCTTCCTTCTCCATCCGCCAGGGCTGGCGGCTGAGCTTGCGGGCGAATCCGATCAGCTCGTCGTCACCATCCGGCCCGGATCTGGACCCAGCCTCGGCGCCTTCCCAGTCAGCCGCCTCCTCGGCGGCCACGGCGGCCAGAAGCCGGCGTTCACGCTGACTTATCGGCTGGTCAGCCTCCAGCACATAAGCCCGCCACGATTCCCAGGCGGCCCGCAGCCCTTCGAGCCGAGGACGCCGACGGTCCTCGGCGGGCCCGCTGAACGAGGCGGGCCGATCCGGCCGGGGCGCCGTGACCTGGCCCAGGTCCGGCTCGAAGGCAGGTAGCGCCGTGGGATAGTCAAATTCGATGCCCGTCGCGTCGGCCACCCGGGTGAAATAGTTGAACAGCGAGATCACTCCGATGGCCGCCTCGATCTGGTCCTCGTCGAGTCCTTGCCGCCGCGCGTCCTGCACCGCCTCCTGGGTCAGAGTCCACGGCCGCGCGGTCAGGGTCACCGCCAGCCGGGCCAGGGCGCGCGCACGCGGGGCCAGGGACTCATCGTCTCCCTGGAGAACGGCCAACGGGGTGACGGCTTCGCCGCCGGCGACACGCAGAAACTCTGCGTGAGCGGATGTTCAATAAAAACACTGGTTCGTACGCGACGTGGTGCTGGCCAGCAGCTCCCGATCGACCCACGGCAGCCCGGTGGCCGCCAGCGCACCGGACACGCTGAACGTCCGGCGGAGCAACTCAGGGTCAAGGCTGTGGGCCTGGATAATTCCCGGCACGTCGCCGTGCGGAGCCTGGTAGACCGGCGGCATGGGCCGGTTGTCCATCGCGGCGTAGGCATCGGCCAGCGCCCCCGTCGCTTGCGCACGCGAGAAGGTGGGTAGCCAAGCCATAACGGCATTATCCCATGCCATCAGGACCCGGGCAAACGTCGACCGCCTCTCGTAGCTCCCGGTAGTCAGCGGCCAGCATGGGTAGCGTTTTATGAGCGTTGAGGCCGCTGGGATTGGGCACGACCCAGACCCGCGCGGGGCCGAGCGGGTCCGGCTGCGGGCCGTTGGCGGCGTGCGGCCTGCCGAACGCGGTGCGGTAGGCGGTGACGCCGGCCACCGCGATGAAGCGCGGCCGGTGGCGCTCGGCGAGGGCGGCCAGGTGGTCCAGGCCGGCCCGCAGTTCCGCGGCGCTCAGCTCGGCGGCCTGGGCGGTGGGGCGCGCGACCAGGTTGGTGATGCCGAGCCCGAGACCGGGCAGCAGGTCCTGCTCGCTCGGGTCGAGACGGCGCGGGGTGAATCCGGACAGGTGCAGGGCGGGCCAGAACCGGTTGCCCGGCCGGGCGAAGTGCCAGCCGGTGGCGGCCGAGTACAGGCCCGGGTTGATGCCGCAGAACAGCACCCGGAACGGCGCGCCGGGTGCGGGGAGCACGTCGGGCACGGTGCGGTTCCGGGCTGCCTCGAGGTCCAGGCGGGGGCGGGTCGGCATGGGTACTAGCATGCCGGTCGTTTCAGACGCTGGTGACGTCGCGGATCTCGGCGAGGGTGCTCTTCAGGTCGCGCACCGACAGGAGCAGCTGCTCGAAAGGCGCCTCGTCGCTCAGCTCGACCCGGATCGCCGGGCGGCGGGCCACGAGGGCCACGAAGTCCCGGCCGCCCTTGAAGTACCGGGTACCGAGGACGGCGACCCCGGGGATGCCGGTGCCGGCCAGCCGGACACCGCGCACTGCCTCCCAGGGGTGCGGTTCGGCTTGCACCGAGAGGACGGCGCGCAGCGGGACGCGGACATCGCGGTGGAAGGCGCCGAGCTTCTCCAACGGGGACAGCCTGACCACGAGATCCGGGCCGTCGACGATCAGCTTGGCCATCGGGAACTCCTTTAGTGCTGGCTGAGGAAGTACAGGCCCGCGACCTGGCCGGCGCGGTCGTAACTGACGCGGCCGGTCATCTCGGCCGCCTCGAAGCGCAGCGGGACGTCGACCACGGTGTAGTCGCCGGCCTGGTGGGCGACCGGCTCGTCCATGCCCTGGTACTCCCCCGCCGTGCCGACCACCCGGGCCCACGCCGCGGCCAGGCCGCGGGCGTCCAGGGCCTGGGCCATCCGCTGGTTGAAGCCGGCGGTGGCTTGGGCCCAGCGCTGCTCGGTGACGTCGGCGAGCAGGCCGGCGGCGCGTTCGGCCGCACCGGGAAGGATGGTGTCGGACATCGGGACTCCTGTTCTCGGGTCGAGCGGGCGGCCGAACCGCTGGAACGCCGCCTGCCTGGTCGTGCCGAGCAACTCGCCGATCTCGGCCCAGGTGTGACCGGCCTGCCGGGCGTTCTGGACGGCCTCGCGCAGGCCTTCTTCGACGAGCCGGGCGAGGGAGCGAACTACCGTGACAGTGGTGAGCGGGGACAGGTCGGCAGGGATGCCGTCGACGGCCACGTGGGCTGCGTTGGCTGCGTTAGCTGCGTTAGCTGCGTTGGCTGCGTTGGCTGCGTTGAGCACCCGGGTCAGCAGCTGCGGGTCTCTCGGCGGTACCGGTTTCGGCACGTTGTCAAGATTGCCTTCACGACTGTCGTTTGTCAAGTTTTGATTTACGTGCCTATCGGTGGCGGCCTGGCGGGTCCGGCGGGCCTTGCTGCGGCAGGTGGAGTCGCAGTAGAGGCGGATTCTGCCTGGGCCGTTCTGGATGGGAAGCGGGCGGCCGCACGCGAGGCAGTGCCGGCCGGAGGTTGCCGCGTTGGCCATGGTCGACCTCTCCCTGAATGGCTGCGTGCACGTAATACTAGCACGAAATTAAAACGTGCTGCGGCGGTGGAGACGCGGCCGGGGGAAGCCTCAGCGGAGGACGATGCGGTCGCCGCCGAAGTCGGCGGTCAGGGTCAGGCGGCCGCCGAGGGCTTCGATGTAGGAGACCAGGGTGCGGACGTCGGTGGTGCCGGGGTCGGCGCGCTCGATGGCGGCCACGTGGTCCTGCGGCACGCCCATCCGGTGGGCCACCTCGGTCTGGGTCAGGCCGAGCCGGGTCCGCTCCTCGGCTAGGGTGCGGGCGCGGTTCCGGGCGGCCAGGGCGGCCGCGCCGTCGTCGACCTCGGCGGCCTCGCCGGGGAAGAACTCCTCGGCGAAAGACTCGGGGTCGTCGTAGCCGTGGGCCAACGCCTCGGGTGCCTGGCCGGCGCGCGCCTCGAGCAGCACGTCCGCGGACAGCAGGACGGCGTCCCGGTACTGGTCCCGGGCCGCCTCCCGGCCCTCAAGCACGGCGATCAGCAGGGCGGTGCCAGGCGGCTCCAGCCCGAAGATGAGCCGGATGTCGCCGTCGGCGGGCGCGGCGGGCGTGCTGGGTGCGGCGGGCGCGCTGGGTGCGGCGGGCGCGCTGGGTGCGGCGGGCGCGGCGGGCGCGCTGGGTGCGGGGGGCCGCAGCTCGAGCAGGCCGTCGGGCAGGGGCTGGCGGCCTAGTTCCTGCCGGATCTCGGCGGTGACGTCACGGAACCTGCCCGCCGCCTCGGCGGCCGCCCCGGGGCCGGATGCCGCCGGGACCTCCTCGGCGACCTGGACTTCGGCGCGGGCGGTGACGTAGGTGGCCTTCAGGAGTTCCTTGCGGACCCGGAACTCGTCGGTCCGCCGCTGAAGCTGCTGCAGCCTGGTCCGCAGCCAGGCCTCGGTCTCGGTGAGCCAGGGCAGCAGCTTCCGGGCCTGGGTGATGTCGCGCTCGGCCACGGCCCGCTGGCCGTCGGCCTGCTCGACCTCGTCCTTCCGGCCTGCCTCCAGGGCACGACGCCGCCGATCCTCCAGCCGGGCTCGCACCGACTCCAGCTCGTCGACCTGATCCTGGATGTCCCTGACCAGCCAGGCGGCTCCGGCGACCCGCTTGCGCACGAGCTGCAGCCGGTCCAGGCGGTGCTGGTAGGAGGCATCGAGGGCCGCCGCCAGGTCCTCGGGCCAGGTTTCCGCGACGGGCACGACCAGCGGGGGACCGAGGCTGGCGCCCTCGCTCATCAGCGCGGCCAGCGCCTGACCCACCAGCATGGCCGCCGCCGGGTCGCTTGCGTGCAGGTCAGCTAGCCAGTCGTGAATCTCGTCGGACATCCGGAGCCGGTAGCCCACGGCCGATCACCTCCCGGTAACGGGGCCGGTAATATGCGCAGCCATCCCGGCGAAGCGACCGGGGCGGTAGGCGGCCAGTTCGGCGCTGGGCGCGCCGGCGGTCGGTTGGGCATCGGGCGCGTCGGCGGTCAGTTGGGCGTCGGATGCGCCCGGCGCCAGGTCGGCGGCGATAAGCCGGGACAGGTGGGCGGCCAGCGTCACCCCGCTGTGGGTTACCGCGACGTAGAGCCACTCGGCGCCGGGCAGGCGGCCCACGATGGACTGCTCGTCGGCGGGCAGCGGGCGGACGCACACCTGGGCGGCCACGACGTGCGCCCGGTCCAGGCTGCGGACCGTGCGCCGGGCCCGGTTGAGGAGCTCGCCGGCCAGGCGGTTTAGCTCGGCCTCGGGAGTGTGCAGGTCCACGGCGGCGTCGAGGGCCTCCAGGTGGAGCAGGCCGCCGGAATGCGGACGCAGCGCTATCTGCGGCGTGTGGATCAGGCGCACCGGGCCTTGCGGGGTGACCGGGCCGACCCGGACGACCAGCGCCGGCGCGGGCGACCCGGGCGTGTCCCAGGGCACCAGCGGTACGGTGCCCGCGGCCCCGGCCAGCGCGGCCAGCCCGGGAGTCCAGCGCCCGACGCAGCAGACCACCTCGTCCGCCTCCAGCACAGCCCCGTCGGCGGTGCGAATCCGGGGCGTATCGCCTGGTCCGGCGCTAAGTCCGGTCACACGGCCTGGCTCGCCGGTCAGCACCGTTCCGCCCTGGCTGGTCAGATACGCGACTAGTCGCTCGATGAGCGGCTCGGTCAGCAGGTAGGCCTCGCCTGGGAACCACGCGATCGTGGCCGCCGGATCGGGCAGGAGCAGCGCAGGCTCGAGTTCGGCGGCTTCGGCCGCGTCGATGAGGCGGGCGGGGTAGCGCCAGCCGGCCAGGCGGTCGATGCGGGCGGAGAGTTCGGCGCGTCCGGAGTCCGAGGTGGCCAGCTCCAGATTCCCGGCGGGGCGGTACCAGGCCGCGCCGTCCAGGCCCGGGGCGAGGTCGGCCCAGGCCCGGATCCCGGCGTGGTTAAGGTCGTGATAGGGCCGCGGTCCCTTGTCGTTGGAGTTCACCCAGGCGAAGCTCCACCGGCTGGTGCCGTGGCCGGGCTCGTCCTGGTCCAGCAGCGTTACCTGCATCCCGGCCCGAGCCAGCCGGACCGCCACGGACGCGCCGAGCACGCCCGCGCCGATCACCACGCATCGGCGGGCCTGGACCGGTCGCACTCTATGAGGTTAAGCCGCTCGTGGTAGGACACGAAACCGCGTTTTCGGCACACTGGAGGGTGGTTAAGGCACGGTCCGAGGCATGACGGGGGGCGCGCGGGAAGACCTGGGGCTGGGAACGGCGGCCCGTTCGGCCATATTGAAAGTGATGCGGGCGGTACCGGAACCGTTCCGCCCCGCCGCCACGGCGAGCAGCCAGCGCATTCTGGTCGACCCCGCGGGGTGGATGCGGTCGCCGGACCCGATGGGGGCTCTGGGCGTGCTGCAAGCGAGCCACGGCTGTTCCGGGTGTCACGGGTGGCGTCCGCTGTCGCTGACGAAGAGCCGGTGCGGCGCCGGGACGGGGTATCGCTGGCCTGGTTGTGGGCGTCGCTGCGACGCGAGGTGGAGGACCGGCCGGCTCCGAGGTCCGGGCCGATCTGGCCGCGGTGGCTTTGGAGATCGTTGATCTATACTCGAACTTGCGTTTGGATTAGGTTAAACTGTTCGAGTGAGTGTTTCGGTGCAGGAGTCGCTGCTGGACGTGGCTTCCGATCCGGCCCTCGGGGCGCTGGGTTCCTCGGTGCGGCGGGTTCCGCTGACCCGGGGCGCGTGGGTGGACCTGCGGCCGGGCTGGCTGACGGGCTCGGGGGCGGTGTTCGGCGCGCTGGTCGAGACGGTGCCGTGGCGGGCGGAGAAGCGGCAGATGTACGACCGGGTGGTGGATGTGCCCCGGCTGCTGTGCTTCTGCGGCGAGGACGTGCCGCTGCCGCACCCTTTGCTGGAGGCCGCGCTGGGGGCGCTGAACGCGCACTACGGGGCGGAGCTGGGCGAGCCGTTCCGGACCGCGGGGCTGTGCCTGTACCGGGACGGGCGGGACAGCGTGGCCTGGCACG
>Ga0209693_10001014_pt1 | contig 11805 bp, 9 predicted proteins | sample HubBroMetageWRM3_FD_188345 | JGI IMG/M metagenome (GOLD analysis project Ga0209693, IMG submission 188345) | Warmed soil microbial communities from the Hubbard Brook experimental Forest, New Hampshire - Hubbard Brook CCASE Soil Metagenome WRM 3... | ecosystem: Environmental > Terrestrial > Soil...
CGAGCAGCACCGCTGCCGCAGCAAGCGCGACGGCCAGCGGGCGCGACTGCGGCGGTCCCGGTAGCGGCGAATCCCCGAATATCATGCCTTCGGGCATCTCGGCACCGCCGGCCTTCTGCGCCAGGTGCATGAGGTGCTGGACCAGATGATCCGGATGCTGGTAGCGCTGCTTCTGATCCTTGGCCATCATGCGGGCCAGCATGGCGGCCAGGCGGACCAGCGCCCAGACCTCGGCGAGCAGCGGGGCGGCGGCGGCGAGCGCCGCGACGGGCGCCTCGGCCAGGTGCCAGCTCCAGCCGAGCAGCGCGTGCAGCAGCGCGAGGGCGCCCAGCACGAGCGCCGCGGGCAGCAGGCCGAGCACCATCGCCACCAGGTGGACGAGCACGACCAGCAGGCGCATGCCGGTCACTGCCGCCGTCCGCCGCTGCCCGAAGCCGAGATCCATCCAGCCCGGCAGGGAGAGCGCCGCGAGGTTCTGGACCGCGATCGACAGCAGGGCCACGGCGAGGCCGAGCGGCAGCGCGCACGCGCCCAGCACGACGGCTGCCGCGTTCCAGCTCGGACCCGCGCCGCCGCGCGCGGCACCGAAGAGCGGCTGCACGGCGCCACCCGCCGCCGCGAGCCAGGCGGGCAGGACCCCCGCCAGCAGCAGGCCGTAGCCGGCGCAGAGGGTGAACAGGGCGGCGGTCGCGGGCGCCAGCAGCTCGGCGGCGACCAGCCGCCGGCCGGCGAGCGGCCAGGCGCGCAGGATCTCCACCTCCCGCAGGTCGGCGCGCAGGTCGTGCCGCAGCCAGAGGCCGGCAAACGGCGGCAGGCACAGCATGAGGGCGATTCCCACTCCCCCGAGCGACGAGGCGAGGGCGGGCGGCGCGCCGAAAGCGAGGTTGACCGCCGCGAGCAGGCCGCAGAGCGCGCCGAGCAGCAGGGCGCGGCCGCGTAGCGGCGAGCGCCCGGAGAGCAGCAGGTTCTTCCAGTAGACGGCGATCTCCGGCCGGCCCGCGGGCGGCAGGGCGAAGGGCTCGCGCTGCCGCGCGCGCGGCGGCGGCAGGCGCCGGCCGCCGCGGCGCGCCGCCTGCTGCCGGAGCCGGCGCTGCGCCGCGGCGAGCGACGCCTCCTCGAAGCGGCCGCGCGAGCGCAGCACCCATTCGTAGTGGGCGGCGAGCAGGGCGAGGGCGAAGAGCGCGCTGCCGGCCAGGGCCACCCCGCCGGCAGGGGCGAGGAAGAAGACGGTGAGCGGGCGGGCGAGCCAGACGAAGGGGGCGAGCAGGATCCCGGGCAGGCCGGCTGCGGCGCCGTCCACGATGGCCTGGAGCTTCGCCAGGTCCCATGGGGGGAGGGCGCCGCCCGCGCTCGCGGCGATGCGCCAGAGGCTGCCGCCCAGCGCCGACCAGAAGAGCGCCGCGAGCGTGCAGGCGAGCGCGACCTGGAGGCGGGCGCGCGCCGGCGGCAGGTCGCGCAGGCGCGCCTTCCACAGGCTCACTCCCTTGAGGTGGAGGTCGATGAGGGTGAGCAGCGTCCAGCTGGTGACGAAGCGCAGCAGCCGCTGCCCCGGCCAGGCGGCGCCGCGCAGCAGGGTGACGATCAGGGCGCCGGCCAGGACGCCGATCTGCTGCTTGGCCAGCGCATAGGAGAAAACCGCGCGCCGGGCGAGCGGAGCGGGCAGGAGCAGGTGCAGCTCGGCTTCGCTCAGCCGCAGCGCGGGCTGCGACGAGGCGAGCGCCCAGGCGAGCGTGGTGCCCAGGGCGAGCACGAGGGCGATGGCCAGCGGCACCGCCGCCGCCACGGTGCGGTAGCCGGCGAGCGTCGCCTGTCCCCCGAGCCCGGGGAAGCCGGCCGGGCCGCCGGGACCTCCGTGCCGCTCGACCACCCAGGCCCCGCCGAAGCGCGGCACGACGAAAAACAGGAAATAGGCCGCGCCCACGAGCGACGCGACGAGGTAGCGGGGCTTGCGCAGCAGCCGCAACCGGCGCCGCAGCCGGCCCCGGAGGTCGCGGGCCAGCAGCTCCCAGAGCGCGCGGTTCACTCGCTGGCACCGCGCGGAGCCGCGCCGGCCGGCGGCCCCTCGACGCTGCCCGGTGGTTCTTCGACGCTCCCCTCGGTGGCGCGCAGGAAGATCTCCTCGAGGTCGGCGCCGGCGCCCAGGCCGGGGAGCGCGCCGCGGATCTCGTCGAGCGTGCCGGCGAGCACCTGGCGCCCGCGCTGCACGATCACCACCCGGCCGCAGATCTCCTGCACCACGCCGAGCAGGTGCGAGGAAACGAGCACGGCGGTGCCCGCCGCCGCCTGTTCGAGGATGGTGCGCTTCATGCGCCGGATGGCGCCGGGGTCGAGGCCGGTGAGCGGCTCGTCGAGCACGAGAGCGGCCGGCCGGTGGAGGAGGGCGGCGGCGATCATCAGCTTCTGCTTCATGCCGCGCGACAGCTCCGCCGGGAAGGCGTCGGCGCGGTCGGCGAGCTCGAAGCGGGCGAGCAGCTCGCGCCCGCGCTCGATGCCGTCAGCGACGCCGTAGACGCGGGCGATGACCTTGAGGTGGTCGGCAACCGTCAGGTTCTCGAACAGCCGCGGCTCGTCGGGCACGAAGGCGAGATGCCGGCGCGCCTCGACCGGCTCGTGCTCGAGATCGTGGCCGCCGATCGCGATGCGGCCGGAGGTCGGAGGGAGGATGCCGGCCAGGCAGCGCAGGGTGGTCGTCTTGCCGGCGCCGTTGGGCCCGAGGAGCGCGACCGCCTCGCCCGCGCCGACTTTGAGCGCAATATCGTGCACGACGTCGAAGCGGCCGTAACCCGCGGAAAGCGCAGTCACGTCGAGCGCCAGGCTTTGGCTATTCGTCATTGGTCCAGCCTCATTCGCCCAAATAGACCTGCCGGACGACCGGATGCGCACGCACTTCCTCCGCCGTCCCGGTGAGGATCACCTCACCTGCGTTGAGCACCGTCACTCGGTCGCAGAGGGGAAACAGGAACCGCGTCTGGTGCTCGATGATGATCATCGTCACGCCCTGCGCCTTGAGGTGGGTGAGGATCTCGGCGAGATGGTCGACCTCGCGCGCCGATAGGCCCGTCGCCGGCTCATCAAGGATAATGATGTCGGGACCCGCGACGCAAACGGACGCGAGCTGGGTCAATTGCTCGACGCCGTGCGGAACATCGCCGACTGCCCGTCCGACCCACGCGCCGGCGCCGACCATCTCGAGGGCTTCGCGCGATCGGCCTTCCATCCAGGCCAGGTCGCGCCGGCCGGACGGCAGAAGCGGCCAGAGCGCGGCCCGCCGAATAATGCCCGGCTTGAGGTTGAACAGGCCAACCATCACGTTTTGGATCGGCGTCAACTCACGCACGAGTTCGGCCGCCTGAAACGTCCTGCGCATGCCGAGCTCGGCGCGCTTGCTCGGCGATGCTCCGTCGACGGGCAGCCCCTTGATGAGCGTTGCGCCGGCGAGCGGCGGCAGGCGCCCGGCGATGACATTGGCAAGCGTGCTTTTGCCCGAACCGTTCGGCCCGATGAGCCCATGGATGTCGCCGCGCCTCACCGCGAGGTCGACATTGCGCAGCACCATGAGTCCGGTCCCATAACTGAATCGAATGCCGCGGCATTCGACCGCGTATTCCGACTCGGGAGCGCCTGCCTGCGCCGCGCCGGCGCTTCCGCCGGCGAACTTGCGAAAGAGGCTCGCCTCGACCAGCGCCTCTGGTCGATCCAAAGCTGCGACGGCAGGCTCCGGCGCCGCGCCTTCGCCAAACGTCGCGACGCGCTTCAAGAGACTCATCACGCCGCCCGGCAGCAGGGTCACCGCCAGGATCGAGAGCGCGCCATAGACCATTTCCTGCAGCCAGGGATTGATATTGACGAGCGCGGGGAACATCGAGACGAAGGCCGCGCCAATCACCGGCCCCAGGGTCGTGTTGATGCCGCCGATCAGCACCATGACGAGAATGTTCAACGACACCGCCCAATCGAATTGCCCGGGCGAGACGACGCCGAGGAATGAGAACAGCCATCCGGCGCCGCCAGCCATAGCGGCAGAGACGCCGAACACGCCGATCTTGATAAGCGAAGTGCGCGCGCCCGCCGCCTCCGCGAAGCGTTCGGCGTCGCGAATCGCCAGGAGCACCGGATAGAGGGGCGACCGGCGGATGCTCCAAACGAAGCCGACGCAGAGCAACAGCGCGAGCAGAACGCACCAAGCGACGGGCGTTCCAAGCGCCTCGAAGCCCTCCGGAAAGTCTGGAAATGCGGGGCCGAGCAATCCCTGCAATCCGCCGGTGATCTTGAGATCGGTCGCCAGCACCGTCAGCACGAGCGTGAAAATGAAGCTGGTGATCGCGAAATAAAGCCCGCTGACCCTGAGCGACATTGCGCCCACCGCGAGCCCGATGAGGCCCGCGATCAGGAGCACGATCAGAAGCACGAGGAAGACGTTCCAGCTGAGATCGTTCACGACGATCGTCGTGAAATAGGCGCCAATCGCGAAGAAGCCTCCCTGGCCCAGCGAGTAGAGCCCGAGCATCCCTGCGACGAGGTCAAGGCTGATGGCGAGGACGCCGAAGACCGCCGCGACCAAGACGAGGCTTTGGACGCCGAGGTCTGAGTGCGCGACGAACGTAGTCGCCGCGAAATAGGCGGCGACAAACAAAACGACGCCAACAGTTCTGAGCCGAGGCTTAAATCCCGCGCCGGCCGAAACGGAAGTGGCGCGCGGCGCCTCTATGCGCTCCGTTTCCACGGCTTCCCTTAGGCCTGCGCCGACGCAACAGAGCGCGCGCGCAAGCGGAACAGATTTCCCGCACTGAACAAACCGCGCGGCGAGACAATCAGGACGACGACGAGGATGATGAACGGAAACCAGTCGGAGGCTTGCGAGTTGATCATGGCGTTGGCGCCTTCAGCGCAGACACCCAGCAAAAGGCCGCCGAACATCGCCGCGATGGGTTTTTCAGTTCCCCCGCCAATCATCATCGCAATGAAACCGAACGTGCCGAATGTGTCCCCGAGATAAGGGTTGGCGAAGGTTGTCGGCCCGATCAGGAGGCCGGCCACGCCCGCGTAAAAGGCCGAGGCGGCGAAGGCGATGATCGCGACCACAGTCGTGTTGACGCCAACCGCAGTCGCCATCTCCGGATCGGCGGCTGTGGCCATGCCGATCTTACCGAACAGCGTGCCGCGCCGCACCAGCTCGAAGCCCACGGTCAAGACCGCAGCAGTCACGATCGCCAGCAGCTGCTGACCTGTCACCACCGCGTCCACGAGGTGAAAGCTCGTGCCCTGGAACATTGGTGGAAAGGCCTGCGAGGTCGGTCCCCAAATATAGGCGGCGGCATTCTCGAGGATCACTGCAAAGCCCAACGTGCTGACGAGCCAGCCAAAACTAAACCGGTTCAGCGCCAGAATAGGGCGAACGGCGATAAGATAGGAAAGAACCCCGAGGACGCAGGCGCAGCCAAGGCCGAGGAGCGCGGCCGCCCATGTCGGATAGCCGGCGGCGCGAACCTCAGCCGTAACCATCACCGTCGCCATCATCATCTGCCCCTGGGCGAAATTGATGATGCGGGTGACGTAGAAGGTGATGGCCAGCGCCATTCCGATGAGCCCGTAGACGGCCCCGATGGCGACGCCGCTCACCACGAATTGCAGCACTGGTCCGTTCCCTGGCGTCGCGCGAGACGATAAAAACCGGCACGCTTCTCACGGCGCTTCGCCAGACGCGATCGGGATAGCCACAAGCTTCGGCCGCCGCCCCGAAGGCGTGGCGCAAAGCCTATCAGGTTTCCTCGGCCAAGCGAGTCGCGCCCATTCCAAGCAGAGTAGCTAGCTGGGACATCACGGCTGCGGCAACGAATAGGTCTGACATAACAGGTATGTGCGCGCCGCCGGGAAGCCGCCAGCTACGGCACGCGGCTTTCAAGGAACGGAGTTTCATTCGCGTCGGGTGGAAGGCGAGGGGCGGGGGCGCCGCCTTATCCGTGACCAAAATAGCATAGTGATTATTGGCGCTTAGGAGACCGTCGGGCATATCTTGGCTTTGCGAATGTCTCGACATTCGTGCGGAAGCTATCGCGCCGTCGCTGGCTATTCGGACGCGCTTGTTTTCCAATTGTCGTTGCTTTGACAACACCCCTGATCTGCGTAAGGAAACGTAGGGTTGACGGACGGCGGCGTCAGGCGCGTCAAGTTCGCGCGCCCGACGTGGACCGCTCACGTTTCAAGGGAGGAACAAGGCTCATGAAAGCCATCATTTGGACGACGCTGGCCGCCGCCACCGCGTTAACCGCCGCACAGACTTCGGCCCGCGCCGCCGGGGAGCCATACCTCATCGGCCTCATCGCCGGAACGACTGGCGCATACGGGTCGACGGGCGTCGCGACCGTCAACGGCGCGCAGATGGCGGTCGACAAGATCAACGCCTCCGGCGGCGTGCTTGGCCGCCAGCTCAAGCTCGATCCGCATAACGACGATGCGTCGGCGACGGTCTCCGGGCAATTGTACGAGAAGCTCATCGCCGCCGGGGCGATCGCGATTGCCGGTTCGCCGGACACCGGTCCAGTCACGGCGCAGCTTGCGGTCCGGCACAAGTTCCCGACCATCGGCGTCGTCGACGACGGCGGTCTCACCGTCAACACCGAAGGGCCGAACGCTCCGCCGAACCCCTGGGTGTTCGACTTCGGACTCAACACTTTCGCCTGGGGCGAGAAGATCGGCGAATACGCGCTCAAGCATTGTCCCGACGGCATCGCCGTTCTGCATGATCCGTCGACTTATGGTCAGGGCGGGCTCTATGGCATCCAGCTTGCCTACGACAAAGCCGGCAAGAAGATCGCAATCGACCACACGATCACCGAGAACTGGTCGACCGGCGCGACCACCGGCCTCATGCCCGAGGTCAACGCCGCCAAGGCGGCGGGCATCAAATGCATCGACGCGTGGCTCACTCCGCAGGACCAGGCGGCCTTCGTGCAGGACCTGCATTCGGCGGGCTACAACGCCACGGTCTTCGGCAATGACGAGACCAATTCCGACGACACCTTTTCGAAGCTCGCCGGCGACATCGCCGACGGCACGATCAGCGCGGTGCTCACCTCCGATCTCCATCCGAGCCCAGAGCTCACGGCGTTCCGCGACGAATACAAGAAGCGCTTCAATATCGACACAACGCCGTTCGCCGAAACGAGCTACGACAGCATCATGATGCTGGCGCAGGTGGTCAACGACGCGAAGTCGACCAAGCCGGCGGACCTGCAGAAGGGGTTCAACTCCGTCAAGGGGTTCAAGGGCATCACCGGCGATCTCGGCTTCTCGGAGAAGAACCACATCACGATCAACGCCGAGCAGCTGACGCTGGTCAAATATGACGCCGCCAGCAAGCAGTGGGTCGAGGTCAAGGACTGAGCTTCTGGCGCGGGCGGAAAACTATCGCCGCCCGCGGCCATTCGCGCCGGACTAGATCTCGACCATCCAGGCTTCTGGCACGAGCTGGTACCCTCGCCCGTTCGGGATGACATGCGCGAAGCCGGGCAGGTGCAGATGCCCGCCGGTCACGAGGTGGCGTTCCTTCGCGACATAGTCGAAGATCTTAAAACGGTTTTCCGCCGCTAGGGGCTCGCTGATGTCGTACTCGCTGGTGACTTCGGGTCGGGGAATCTGGATCTCCGGCACGTGCACGGTGTCTCCCCACATCACCAGGGTCTCGCCCGCAGAATCGAGGCGATAGCCGCAGTGTCCCGGGGTATGGCCGGGAAGCGGCAGTTGTGTCACGCCGGGGAGGACAGGTCCGCCCTGGCTCGGACGGAACCTTTCGCGATAGGCTTCGAGGACCCGGTCGGCGGAATCGAGATAGGGCGTCGCCGCGGCCGACCGGCCGTCGCGGAGGCTCTTGTCCGACCAGAACGCAATCTCGTCCTCGTGGATGATCACTTCCGCGCGCGGGAAGGCCGGCTTTCCTTCCGTATCCAGAAGGCCGCTCGTGTGGTCGGGGTGGATGTGGGTCACGAGCACGGTGTCGAAGTCGTCAGGCTTGAAGCCCGCGGCGCGCAGATTCTCCGGGAGCCGCCCCATCGAATAGACGGTCGTCGAGCCTCCACCCGAATCGACAAGTATCGTATTGCGATCGGTCTGGATGACAAAGGCGTTGACGGTCAGCCGCGGCGGCCCGTCGCGGAACGCGCTGCGCATCAACCCTTGGAAGTCCTCGAGGCTCGCCCCTCGCAAAAGCTCGAAGTTGATGTCGAGGAAGCCATCATTGATCGTCGTGACCAGCGCATCGCCAATGCGCCGCCTATAGACGCCCGGCGTCTGCTTGTCGGTCTTGCCCGTCGGATTGGCCATCGTCGTCTCCTCCCGGTCATAGACTCTCAACTCTTTGGTCTATACCGCACTTTGCCAACCGCCGACGGCGAAGTGAAATGAAGTGACTGCCTAAAATCACTATATCTGTTATCCTGTGGGTCCGAATGCCTGACTAGGCCCATCATTGCTAGCGTACCGAAGCGCGGGGTGGCCGGCAACGACGGTGCAAGCGTCCCGGCGTTGGGCGAGGCGCGCGACGCAGACGAAGCGCCGGTCCCACTAGGCTATGGAGGAACGCGCGCTTTGAGTCAGGTCGATCCGCTCGCGCGCTACATCTCCGAAGCCGAACCTCTGCATGATCTCCTACGTCGGGGTTTGATCCAACTCTCAGGATTCCTGCTGAAGCGTACGATCGCCGGCCCCCGCGCAATCGTCGACTACGAGCCCGTCGAGGCCGCTCGCGAACGCATCCGCGAAGCGACCGAAGGCCTGAGAAGCCTGCGCGCGCCAACAAGCGCGGCCCACCATCGGGGTCATTTGGCAGCCGCCCTTGTCGCGATCGAGAGCGCGCTCGCGTCGGCGCTGTCCACGACCGATCCGGACGGAGACGCGCTGTTTCACTTTGTTCAGGAATCCGAGCGGCATCTTAGGGCGGTCGGGCGGGCGACGCCCGGATTCGAGGCCGTCGATTTCAAGCAGGCGTGCTGTGCGATGCAGGGCGGCGTCGGCGCCCCGTTCGAAGCGCGCTTCATCGGATAAAGGGCGACGAACAGGCGAGGAGCGTCATGGGCAAATATTCGATCTGGGTGCTCGACTATGCCGCGGTGAACAAGTTTCCGCAGAGCGTCATGCTCTATGGTCCGCAATATGTCGGCATCCGCAATTTGCCCTACGCCTATGTGCTGATTAAAGGGCAAGGCCAGGTGATCCTGGTCGACACCGGCTACGACCACAAACAGTACGGCAAATATCTCGCCGATCTCTACGGCGTCTCGAACTGGCGCCCCGCCTCAGAAGTTCTCGCGGAATGCGGCGTTAAGCCCGCCGATGTCACGACCGTCCTGATCACCCACGCTCATTTCGATCACATGGGTGGGCTCGACCTATTTCCCAACGCCAAGTTCTATATCCAGAAACGCGAAATCGATAAGTGGGTGTGGGCGCTCACGCTTGGACCGGAATTTCGCTTCCTGGTCGGAGCCGCCGACCCGGCCGACATCGTCAAGGCGACGCGCCTCGCCCGGGAGGGTCGGATGATCGTGGTCGACGGCGACCTTGAGGATGTCTTGCCCGCCATAGACCTCCATCTAGCCGCGGACACTCACACCTATGGCTCGATGTACGTGACCGTGCGCAACGACGGCGCGCGAGAGAGCGCAGACGCCTTCATCCTCGCGGGCGATCTCATCTACACCTACGATAACCTCACCGGCCTCGATAAGAATGATCCTCAGCTCGTGCCGATCGGTTTGGCGGTGGGCAGCCAGTCGAACCTCATGTTTACGAGCGCAGACATGTTGAAGGCGGTAGGCGGCGAGCATAAGCGCGTCATTCCCGTGCACGAGGACCGGCTCAAGAGCGTCTTTCCTTCGCGCGCGACGGCGGCAGGCCTGCACGTCGTGGAGCTGGCTCTCGCGGATGGCGAAGCGAGCCGTGTCGCGTGAGTGAGGGCCGTCGCGCGACCGGTGCCAGGCGCCTTCCATGCTGCGGCCAAGATATTTCTGTTATGTCGAGGCTGGCGGTGCGGCCCCTAGGCCGACTGAGCTAAGGTTCGCGAGCAATAACAACGTCGGGCTGTTCACCCGATCATGATGGCGCAAGGAATCACTCGGGATGGCGACGCCAAAAATCGGCTTTATCGGGCTCGGGCGAATGGGCGGCCCCATGAGCCTGCGACTGATCAGCGCCGGCTTCGACCTCGTGGTCTTTGACACAAATTCGGATGCGCAGGCGCCTCAGAAGAGCGCCGGCGCTGCCGTGGGCTCGTCGCCCAAAGACGTTTTCGATTCGGTTGATCTTGCGTTCGTAAGCCTTCCAACGCCTGACATTGTCGAAAAGGTGGTTCTAGGCAATGTCGAGCAGGGTTCGCGAGTAAAGACAGTGGTCGATCTGTCAACCAGCGGACCCGGCATGGCGACACGTGTTTCACGCGGTCTTGAGCCTTACGGCGTCGGATGGATCGACGCACCGGTTTCAGGCGGGATCGCGGGCGCCAAGAACGGAACGCTCGCCGTGATGGCCTCCGGTCCGCGCGCGTCGTTTGAGATCGCCGAGCCTTTGCTCAAGAACTTTGGCAAGGTTTTCTTTGTCGGCGAGAAGGCCGGCCTCGCCCAGGTCGCAAAGCTCGGCAACAATCTACTTGCGGCGGCCGCGATGGTCATTTCCTCCGAAGCGCTGGTGATGGGCGTCAAGGCCGGGATCGATCCGAAGATCATGCTCGACATCATCAACGCCGGCAGCGGCCGCAACAGCGCGACCCAAGACAAGTTTCCCAAATCGATTCTGCCGGGCACCTTTGATTTCGGCTTTGCGACCGGGCTCTCCTACAAGGATGTCCGTATGTGCGTCGACGAAGCGGAGAGCATGGGCGTGCCGATGGTGGTCGGCGCGGCGGTGCGCCAGATGCTCGCTGTCACCAACGCCAAATTCGGGCCGACGTCAGACTTCACTTCGATCACGCGCGTCGTGGAGGAATGGGCCGGCGTAGAGGTGAGGGGCTAAGCGCAAGCTATCCGCACGGGCGACGTTTGCTCGCGTCGCCTGCTGCGCATCGACACACTGGAGACTGAAATGAACAAGGAACTATTCGACCGCGGCCTCGAGATTCGCAAGAAAGTGCTCGGCGCCGAATTCGTTGAAAAATCGCTCGCCACGGCGGACGAGTTCAACATGCCGATGCAGGAGCTGACGACTGAATATTGCTGGGGCGCCGTCTGGGGACGCGAGGGTCTGCCTCACAAGACGCGCAGCATGCTCAACCTTGCAATGATCAGCTGCCTCAATCGTCCGCACGAGCTCAAGATGCATATAAAAGGCGCGCTGAAGAATGGCGTCACCAAAGCTGAGATCCGCGAAGTGTTCTTGCAGGTCGCGATCTACGCCGGCATTCCCGCCGGCGTTGATTCGTTCCGGATTGCGCGCGAAGCGTTCGCCGAAGTCGAGAAGGGCGCCTGACGCAATAAGCTCAGGCGCGGAGATGGGCTTATGAAGCGCTATCAGATGTTGATCGGCGGCGAATGGGTCGACGCCGAGGCGCGCGAAACGTTCGAGACTGAAAATCCCTATCTCGGCGCGGCCTGGGCGTTCGTTCCGCGGGCCAAAGGGGCCGATGTCGACCGCGCGGTGGAGGCCGCGTGGAAGGCGTTCCGCGCGCCGTCGTGGGCTAAGATCAGCGCGACCGCGCGGGGCGCGCTTCTCCGCAAGCTCGCCGATCTGATCGCCGCCGAGGCCGATCGGCTGGCGGAGATCGAAACACGCGACAATGGCAAGCTGATCACCGAAATGCGGACGCAGCTGCGCTACATA
>Ga0209693_10001015_pt1 | contig 11803 bp, 9 predicted proteins | sample HubBroMetageWRM3_FD_188345 | JGI IMG/M metagenome (GOLD analysis project Ga0209693, IMG submission 188345) | Warmed soil microbial communities from the Hubbard Brook experimental Forest, New Hampshire - Hubbard Brook CCASE Soil Metagenome WRM 3... | ecosystem: Environmental > Terrestrial > Soil...
TATCCGGGTTATGACGATTATTTCATCACCCGCTGGGGCCCGGACGAACAGAGCCTGGTGGAAGCGTATTGGGGTGTTCTCGTCAACAACGTCTTTACAAACGTCGGCGGCTGCCAGTACGAGCTGGGCCCCGGAAATGAAGTTCTGTGGGTTTACGACGCCTTCCAGGACGAGCCGTTCCTGGCGCTCCTGCCGGTGGAAGACAAATACGTATCCGGTGTGCGCCCGCTGACGGCACTCGCGCACGTCGGCCAGCCGTTCGAAGTGGAAGTCCTCGATTACGCCGACAATGAGGAAGACGATCCTCCCTCCAGCCCTGAACGCGAGGGCGCTGTTCCTCTCGACGGGGCAGATGTCGCTCCGGTCGAAACCTCGACGAATGGCTTCGAGAAGATTGAAACCTCGAGTCCGCAGACAGTGAGGACGGATGCGCAGGGTAGGGCGGACATCACTTTCGATGAACCGGGGTGGCACAGGATCAAGGCGACCGTCATCACGGAAGGCAGGGAAGACACTGCACGTTCGAACCGCCTCGACGTCTGTGTCCCGCTCCCACGCGAATCGGGTTGTGGTGAGTCGCCGGTTGAAGACCTGGTCCGCACGCCGCCTCTCGAGGAAGAAGAGATCAAACAAGCGGAAGTCAAGCGCCAGGAAGAAATCGAGCGTGAAGAAGACATCAAACGTCAAGGTGATGAAGGAGAAACTCCGCTCGGCAACGTAAATCCTGTGAGTACCCAAAACCCCACCCTGAGTGCCCAGGCTGGGGCGGGAGATCTCTCGGGAGACGGCTCGGCGGGGACAAATAGCAAGGTGCTGATGCACGAGGATGATCGTTGGAGCGGTCTTCGCTACCACGGCCATTGGCGCCAGCTGGCGCAGCCTGGCGCGTGGCTCGGCACCGTCAGTCGCGGTCGAGCGGGCGCATGGGTGTCGGCACGGTTGCGCGCGGGACGGCCGGTGTTCGAACTGCGCGGTACCTCGAGCTGGGGAGAGGTTGAAGTGATCGTCGGCTCTCACCGTGAGGTGTTCGCGGTCGCCCGCGGGTCCTCCGCTGCGTTGCGGCGGCTCATCGCGACGCATCGCTCGCGTGCCGGCACGGTGACTCTGCGAGTCTTGAAGGGCACGGTCGATCTTGATGGCGTGGCGCTCGAGTCGTGATCCAAGTGCTTGTGCGCTTCCTGACAGCGACGCTCGCTTCGTGCGCTCTGCTCGCTACCTGGGCATGTAATGCGGCGTCGGGCACGCCAAACAACGAAACGAACGACAAACGGCTCGACAGCACCGTGCATTACCTCCAGGAAGCGCAGAACATGGATGGCGGTTTCGGTGGCAACGCGGGAGAACCGTCCGAGCAAGATTTCAGTGGCTGGGTCGCGCTCGCGCTTGCGGCCGACGGAATCAACCCGCAAGACCAAGCCAAGCCCGGTGGTGCCGACGTGTACGCCTACCTCTCCGCTCACGCCGCGCAGGACCTCCCGAAAGAATTCTGTCAACCAATCATCTGCACCACCGCGTTTGAGCGGGAACTGCTCGTCGTGGACGCCGCCGGCACCTCTCCTCGGGACTTTGGGGGAATCGACCTCGTGGAAGAGCTGCTCGCGCGTAGGCTCCCCGACGGCTCATTCCCGTACGTGCCCGGTGGCAAGGGTGAAATCAACGACACGGTGTTCGCGATCCTCGGGCTCAGCCTCGTAGCAGAGCCGGCGGCCCAGGCCGCTCTCGGGCCTGCGGCCGAATGGCTGATCGGCCAGCAGAACGAAGATGGCGGTTGGGCCTGGCACAACAAGGGCAGCCCCAGCGAAGCGGACCTCACCGGCGCGGCGATCCAGGCCCTGGTCGCCGCCAAGATTCAGAGCCCCGGAGCTACCAAGGCACTGTCTGAAGCCTTGACGTTCCTGCACAAAATCCAAGACCCGGACGGCGGATTCCCAGAGCTCTCAAGCGAACACGAATCGAACGTCGCCTCGACCGCGTGGGCCACACAAGGTCTGTGGGCCGTCGGAGAAAACCCGGAAACCTGGACCCAGACCTCTGGTCGTGAACCACTGGATTACATGGAATCGATGCAGCAGCCGGACGGACAGGTCAGATATCGCGAAAGCGAGGAATCAGACGGTGTGTGGATGACGGCCTACGTCGCCCCCGCGTTCGCCGGTCAACCGCTTCCGATCTCTGCGGTGCCCAGGGCGATCACCCCAACCGCTGCGCCCACGCAGGGCCCCGGTGTGATCGCGGGCGGCGGCGGTAACGGCGCGCCTCTATTCAGTCGTCCCCAACCCCAAAGCAGCGGAGAAACCCCCGGCGGGGTGCGGCTACTCGACGACAAGCGCTGGAGCGAGCGCGCAGCTCGCAAGCGCACTCTCGAGCGCCACCGCAATCCCGGCCGGCCGCGCAAGACGCCTGTCCCTACCACCAGGATCGCCGCTCGCGAAGGCGCGAGCTCCGCGCACGTGGGTGGCGGCTCGGGATCGGCGAAGACGGGAACGGGCCGGTCGCCATCAACACCAGATGCCGCGGGCGGCTACGCGAGCGGCAAACAGGTCAAGGGCGTGCTGATCGCAGCGGCGGGTCCGATCGCAACAGGCGGCGCTCTGGAACCGGGAGCGCCGGGCTTGCGCAGCGCTGCGAGCAACGATGGTCGGACGTCGTGGCTGACCGTCGTGATCGTCGCTGCGCTCCTACTTGCAGCCCTGCTTGGAGCACAGATCGAGCGCCGCCGACCCCGGACGATTCCATGAGCATTCCCGCCGCCGGCATTCTCGCCTCCTCCGACGGTCTCGCCGAAGCGCTGGCGGGAATCGCATCGTCGCTACGCACGCCGGTCCTGATCCTCGCGCTGCTGGCGCTGATCATCTGCGCGCTGGAGGCTGGGCGCTTTGCGATCGAGCTGTACTCCCGCACGCGAGCCGGACGCGGTGCTCTGCGGACACTGGTACGCCAAGTCATGGCTAACCCGAGCCAGGCGGTCGTTGTCTCTGCGCGCGCGCCCAGCCCATTTGCCGGAGCCGCGCTCCGAGACATAGCCCGCGCGATCCTTGCCGGCGAACAAGCCGGCATCGAGCACGCGCTAGCCGACTACGAGCTAGCCGTCCAACGTCGTCTCGATCACACACGCATACTCGTGCGCGCCGGACCGGCGCTCGGCCTGATGGGAACGCTGATCCCGTTGGCACCGGGGCTCGCGGCACTCGGACATGGAGACGTCACGGCGCTCGCGACGGATCTCCGCAGCGCATTTGCCGCCACGACCATCGGACTATTGGTCGGCACGGTCGCCTTCGCCCTGACGCTCACTCGCACGCGGATGTACACCGAAGACCTCACGGCACTCGAGCGCGCAACATCGGAGTCGCACACGTGACTCGACGTACCGGCCTCGGCCGACACGGACGCATCGAAGACGCCGCCGGAGACCCACTCGACGGACTCGTCAACCTGTTCGACATTGGGATCGTCCTGGCAGTCGCATTCCTGATCGCCGGCCTCGGGCTCACGCTCGATGAGCGCACTCACAAGCTGCAATCGCGGACGTCGACCAGCGAGAACGCACAGACGCTTTCCCCGCCATCCTCACGCGCCCCCGCGGCGAGTGGCCACGGCCAAGCGGTTGGGACCGTCTATCGCCTCGCAAACGGACAGCTCGTCTACGTGCGCAAGCAGCGCTGAGCCGGCCACCGGGGCGGCGTTGAGCCGACCGGCCCTACTATCGATCGATGCGATTCTCGACGAGGGCGGCGCTACGGGCGCTCGTGGTCGCGCTTGCGCTTGCCGCCACTCCCGCTCCGGCGGAGGCCACGCCCTCGCTCGGCTGGTCGGCGCCCGTGAGCTTCGATGCCGGTCACGTTCCGAGCGCGGTGTCGTGCGCCTCGGAATCGTCGTGCGTGGCGGTCGATCGCGAAGGGAACGCGCTCACCACTCAGGATCCGACGGTCTCTGCGCCACTGTGGAGCAGCGCCGCGATCGACCCCGGCGAGCCGCTCGACTCCGTGTCGTGTCCAGCGGGCGGCTCGTGCGTTGCGGTCGACGGTCGCGGCTACGTGTTCGTGGGCTCGGGCGCTTCTGCGTGGTCCTCGACGTCGATCGACGGCGCGAGAGCGCTGACGGGAGTCTCCTGCCCGACGACGTCGCTGTGCGTCGCGGTCGACGAAGACGGCAATGTGCTCACCCGCGCGACCCCAGGGCCGGGGGGGTGGACGCTTGCGAGCATCGATCCGGGACACGCGCTGAGATCGGTGTCGTGCTCATCGCAGTCGCTGTGCGTCGCGGTTGACGACGCGGGCGAGGTGCTGTGGAGCGTCAACCCCACGGGGGGCGTCCCTGCGTGGCACGCACAGAAGGTCGACTTTGCGGGGCTGACGTCAGTGGCCTGCTGGGCGGTGGCGACGACGGGCGCGTGCGTCGCGGTCGACGACGCGGGCGATGCGCTCGCGAGCGTGGATCCGACCGCCGCCGCGGCGACGTGGGAGCTGACGCCGATCGACGCCGAAGCTCTCACCGGCGTCTCGTGTGCCACCACGGGACTGTGCGTCGCGGTGGATGGTCGTGGCGACGCGCTCGCGAGCGACGATCCGCTCGCGGCGATCCCGGCGTGGGTCGCGTCGAATGTGGACGCCGATCCGCTCGCGGGCGTCTCCTGCCTGCCGGGCGGCTTCTGCTTGGCGCTCGACGCGAACGGACGTGCGCTGGGCGCGCGCGTGCCGGCTCCCACAGCCGCGACGCTCGCGGCGAGCGAAGTGAGCTCGACGAACGCGACGCTCGCGGGGATGGTGGACCCCAACGACGCGACGCTCGCGGAGTGCGAGTTCGAATACGGCACGGCGATCCCCTACACGCAAGCGGCTCCCTGCGCTGTGCTCCCGAGCGCCGCGGGTGGCACCCAGAGCGTCTCCGCGCAGCTGTCGGGTCTGACGCCCAACACGCTCTATCACTATCGAATTGTCGCGTCGACGCCCGCGGGTAAGAGCGCGGGGGCGGACGTGACGCTCACGACCTCGGTCTCCTCACAGGTCGCGATCGTCGCTCCCCACCCTTCGATCGCCGGCACCCCCGCGGCGGGCCAGACGCTCACGTGCCATTCCGGTGTCCCGTCGGGCAGCGTGGCGCAGCTCAGCTACGTGTGGCTGCGCGACCAGATCCCGATCCCGGCGAGCACCGCGACCGCTTACACGGTCAAGTATCAGGACAGCGGCCACCATCTCCAATGTGAGGTGACCGCCACCGACGCGGGCGGTAGCGCGACCGCGAAGAGCGCGTTCGTGACGATTCCGGCCGGCGGGGTCCCGGTCTCCGCGGGCGAGACGACCGTCGGCAAGGCGGCATTCGCCAACGGCAGGGTGAGCGTGCCCGTGTCGTGCTCCACACAGGCGGGCTCCGGCTGCCGGATCGCGCTGCGCGTGACCGTCATCGAGACGCTCAGCGGCAAACGCGTCGTGGCGATCGCGGCCCGCTCGACGCGCGCCGCGTACGAGAGCGCGGTCGCGACGCGCCACGTGACGGTAACGCTCGCGAGCACGCGTGCGCGTCTCGCGGCGGGCGCTCACCGCACGATCACCGCCACGCTCGACACGACCGCCCGCCGCCTGCTCCTCGGCGGGCGTCGCCTCGCGGCGTACGTGAACGTGAGCGGCACGGTGATCGGCGTGATCGAAGCGCAGCTCGCCCGCCAGCGCGTGACGCTCGGCGCGGCGTCCTCGAGTGCTGTGAGGCTGAGCGTGGACGGAAGCGCTCACGCGAACGCCACGACGGCGAGCGTTCTGGCGGCGACCCCGTACATGGGCTGGGACACCTACTTCGCGCTCGGTGGCGGCTACAGCGAGGCGACGGTCCTCACGCAGGCGAGCCGGCTGATCTCGCTCGGCCTACAGAAGCGCGGCTATCGCTACGTGTGGCTCGACGTCGGCTGGTGGCACGGCACCCGCAACGCCGCGGGGCAGATCACCGTCAGCTCCGCCCAATGGCCGCACGGGCTGGCGTGGCTGACGCAAACGCTGCACGCGGCTGGGTTGCTCGTCGGTCTCTACACCGACGCCGGCCCGAACGGATGCGGGGGCGCGGGTCAGGGCAGCTATGGCCACTATCAGCAGGATGCGAACACGTTCGCGGCGTGGGGCTTTGACGCTGTGAAGGTCGATTTCTGCGGGGGCGCGGAACTCAAGCTCAACCCGGCGACCGCCTACTCCGAATTCCACGCCGCGATCGCCGCGAACTCGAGTCACCGTCGGATGCTGCTGTCGATCTGTGACTTCCTGCAACCCGAACAGTACGCCGAAGGTCAGCCGCTGCTGGGCGAATCGGCCTTCGACTCCTACACGTTCGGGCCGAGCGTCGGCAACAGCTGGCGCACCGACACCGACGTGGGCGCTCCAAAAGACGTGTCGTTCACAGACGTGCTGCGCAACATGGACGCCGACGCCGCCCAGCCACAGGCGGCCGGCCCTGGGCACTGGAACGACCCCGACTATCTCGCCCCCGACCAGGGAATGTCGGCCACCCAGTTCCGCACTCAGCTGAGCATGTGGGCGATGCTCGCCGCGCCGCTGATGATCAGCGACGACCTCACGAAAATCGGCGCGTCGAGCCTCGCGGCTGTGCAGAACACCGAAGTGACCGCGATCGATCAGGATCCCGCGGGCGTGCAGGGCACGCTGCTCTCCACAGTCGGCAACGCCCAGGTGTGGGTCAAGCCGCTGCTCGGCGGCTCCCGCGCGGTTGCGCTGCTCAACCGCGGATCGAGCCCCACCGAGATCGAGACGACCGCGAGCGCGATCGGGCTGGCGGCGAGCGCGGGCTACCGCGTACGTAACGTGTGGACGCACGCGACGAGTTCCACGCACGGCCCGATCGCGGCCGAGGTGCCGGGCGATGCGACCGTGCTGCTGCGCGTCTCGGCGGGCTAGCTCTAGAGTGACCGCTTCGGCCCCCGCGCAAGGTCTGGCTGCGATCACCGACATGCCGCGCCCGCCTGCACCTGCAGCGCGCCTGACGTTTCGTCGCCCGCGACCGCCGGCGACGGCGTGGGTGGAGGCTCGGATGTCGTTGTCGGAGGCGGCACTGCGGGTGGGCGGATGGATGCCCGTCAGTCGATCAGCCGCATCCCGAGTCGCCAGATCGCGAGCCGCCACATCGCGAGCGCGAACGCGATCAGCACCGCGGCGTGAACGAGGTCGGCGCTGCCGAGCGCACCCAGCGACGCGTCGCGCACGAGCTGAACGCAGTGATACAGCGGGTTGAACTTCGCAAGCTCGCGCAGGCCCGCGGGCAGCGTGGAGATCGGGAAGAACGTTCCCGCGACCAGGAACAGCGGGGTCAGCACGGCGCTCGTTATGTAGTTGAAGTTGTCGATCGTCTTCGCGATCGCCGCGACCGTCACCCCGAAGGCGGCGAAGCCGAAGCCGGTGACGAAGCCGATGAAGGGGACGAGCAGCATTCCCACGTTCGGTTCCAACCCGAACGCGATCCCCACCAGCAGCGGCGCCAGCCCGTAGACCCCGGCGCGCACCGAGATCCACAGCACCTCCGCGGTGATCAGCTCCTCGACGTCCACGGGCGCCGCGAGAATCGCGTCGTAGGTGCGCTGGAACTGCCAGCGGATGAACGTGTTGAACATGCCGGGGAACGCGGATGAGAACAGCACCGCGGTCGCGACCACCCCCGTGGCCACATACTGCACGTAGTTGACGTGATCCACCTTCGTGACGAGCGCGCCGAACCCGAGCCCGAACGCGAGCAGGTAGATCGTGGGCTGCACGATCGAGGAGAACGTCGTCGCCTTCCAGTAGCGCCCGAACAGCGCCACGTCGCGGCTCATCACGCCCGCGAGCGCCGCCGGTTCGAGCCGGTGGATACGACGCGGCTCGCTGGGCGTGCTCACTCGATCTCCTGCCCGGTCAGCGCGACGAACGCGTCCTCGAGGTTGGCGGGGCGAGGCACGCCCTCGGGCGCGAGACCGTCGAGCGTCTCCGCGCGCATGATCGCGACCGCGGGGCCGCTGCGCCGCGAGGGCCACCCGTTGCTGGCTGCGAGCTCGCTCACCCGCGCGAGCTGCTCGGGTGGGCCGTACACCTCCACGACCCGCTCGCCCGCGTGCGCGCGCACCAGCTCCGCGGGGCTGCCCTGCGCGATGATCCGCCCCTGGCTCATCACCGCGACGGTGTCCGCGAGGCGCTCGGCCTCCTCGATGTAGTGGGTGCTCATCAGCACCGTCACGCCGTCGCTGCGCAGCCCGTCGATCAGCGACCACAGCTCCTGGCGCACCTGCGGATCCAACCCGACCGTCGGCTCGTCCAGCAGCACCAGCCGCGGGCGGTGGATCAGCCCACGCGCCACCAGCAGCCGCCGGCGCATGCCGCCTGAGAGGTCGCGCACGATCGTGTCAGCGCGCGGCACGAGGTTGGCGATCTCGAGCGCGCGCTGCACCGCCGCGGGGCGCGCGGGGCGTGGCACGCGATACAGACGCGCGAACACAGTCAGGATCTGACGACACGTCAGCTCGACGTCGAGGTTGTCGAGCTGGGGCACGACTCCCATCTCCAGGCGCGACTGCTTCGATTCGCGGGGCAGCCGGTAGCCGAGCACCGACAGCTCGCCCTCGTCGGCGAGCGTTTGCGCGGTCAGCATCCGCATCGTCGTCGACTTGCCCGCGCCATTGGGGCCGAGCAGCCCGAAGCAGATCCCCGGCGCCACCTCGAGGTCGAGCCCGTTCACGGCCACGATCTCTCCGTAGCGCTTGACCGCGCCGCGCAGGGATATCGCCGCTTCGCCGGCCCGCGGGCTCGGCGGGGGGCTTTGGCTCTGCACGGAGGTCATGGCGTGACACTTTATGGACACTGGGGCGTTCCCACGGTCCACTTGCGCCCGCGTACGTCCCCGAGCTGGAAGCCCCGGGCCCCGTCATACACTCTGCGCATGGCAGCCTCGAGCACCGGCGTGACAGCGTCGGCCCTTCCCGACGGCGCTGCCGCCCAGGTGATTCGCACGGTGGGACTCACGAAGGTCTATGCGGGCACCGACTTCGCGGCCGTCGACGGTCTGGACCTGACGGTCAGCGCGGGTGAGATCTTCGGTCTGCTCGGTCCCAACGGGGCCGGCAAGACCACGACCGCGGGGATGCTCACCACGCGCGTGATTCCCACCGGCGGGGAGGCGTGGATCGGCAGCGTCGACGTGATCGCTCAGCCCGCGCTCGCCAAGCAGCTGATCGGGATCGTCTCCCAGCAGAACACGCTCGACCGGCAGCTGACGGTGTGGGAGAACCTGTACTTCCACGGGCGCCTGTTCGGGATCGGCGCCGCCGAGTCCGCGCGCACCACCGACAGGCTGCTCGAGCAGTTCCAGCTCGCGAAGTGGGCGAAGGCGTCTGTGTTCGCGCTCTCGGGTGGGATGGCCCAGCGGCTGATGGTGGCGCGTGCGATCTTCCACCGGCCCGCCGTGCTGTTCCTCGACGAGCCCACCGCGGGTCTGGATCCGCAGAGCCGCCTCGCGCTGTGGGAGATCCTCGGCGAGCTAAACCGCGAGGGACAGACGATCCTGCTCACCACCCATTACATGGAGGAGGCCGACAAGCTGTGCGGCCGCGTCGCGATCATGGATCACGGCAAGATCCTCGCGCTCGACACGCCCGCCGCGCTCAAGAGCTCGGTGGGCGCCGACACGATCGTCACGGTGCGCGCCGAGGGCGACATGCAGGCGCTCGGCGACGCGCTCAGCGCCGACATCGACGGGGTGACGCGCACCCGCACCGTCGACGGTGGCGTGGAGCTGCACGTGAGCGGCGCGCAGCGACTCGTGCCGCGCGTCGTCGACGGCGCCGAGCGTGCGGGCTACGAGGTCGCCGACCTGTCCGTCGCCGAGCCAAGTCTCGAGACGGTGTTCATCAGCCTCACCGGCAAGGAGCTGCGCGACTGATGGCCACGTCCACGACGCAGCAGACAGCGAGTGCGCCCGTCCGCCACGAGTTCGCGCTCACGCCGGCGCGCAGCGCGTGGGCCGCCAGCCGCACCGCGCTCGGCGCGCTGATCCTGCGCGATCTCGTCGTGCTGCGCAAGAACTTCCCCGAATTCGTCGTGCGCACGATCATCCAGCCGTTCCTGCTCGTGTTCGTGTTCCTGTACGTGTTCCCCACGATCGGCCAGGGCGTCGGCGGCGGGGGCGGGGTTGCGCACGAGTCGGCGTTCGCCACCGTGCTCGTGCCGGGCGTCGTGGCGATCTCGATCATGTTCCAGGGCATTCAGGCGGTCGCGCTGCAGCTGTCGGCGGAGTTCGGGTACACGCGCGAGATCGAGGACCGCGTGCAGGCGCCGTGCCCGATCTGGCTGGTCGCGCTCTCGAAGGTGCTCTCCGGCGCGGTGCAGGGCGTGCTGGCGGCGGTGATCGTGTTCCCGATCGCCGCTGTGATCCACGCCAAAGGGGTGCACGCGCACTTGACGGTGCACTGGGCGGTGCTGCTCACGCTGATCCCGCTCGCGTGCATCGCGATGACCTCGCTCGGCTTGTGGCTCGGGACCGTGTTCGAGCCGCGCAACATCGGGCTGATGTTCGGCTTCGTCGTGCTCCCGCTCACGTTCCTCGGCGGCACCTACTACCAGTGGACGAAGCTCGCGCCGGTGAAGCTCGACGGCGTCCACTGGTTGCAGATACTCGTGCTCGTCAACCCGCTGATCTACGTCGCGGAGGGCATGCGCGCGGCGCTCACCGAAGCGCAGCACATGTCGTTGCTCGCCGTCTACCCGGTGCTCGTCGGCTTCTGCGCGCTGTTCCTGACGCTCGGCCTGCGCAGCTTCCGCAAACGCGTGCTCGTGTGAGCGTGCGCCCCTTCGATCGAGCACGTGCGCGTGCTTGGATGGGTAGACGATGAGCGCGATCGAGGTCACCCACTTCACCGACCCCGGTTGCCCGTGGGCGTATTCGGCGAGCCCCGCGCTCGCGGTGCTGCGCTGGCGCTACGGCGATCAGCTGCGCTGGCGGCTCGTCACGATCGGGCTGACCGAGAGCGCCGAGCAGTACACCAGCCGCGGCTACACCCCGGTGCGCGCCGCGAAGGGTTACATGCGCTACCGCCGCTTCGGGATGCCGTTCGCGACCGCCCCGCGCGCACGGATCGCGGGCACCGCGCGCGCCTGCCGCGCGATCGTCGCCACGCGCCTGCTCGACCCCGAGCGCGAGCACGCCGTGTTCCGCGCGCTGCAGCTCGGGTGGTTCACGAGCACGCTCGTGCTCGACGACGCGACCGACATCGCCACCGCCCTGCAACGCGTGCCGGGCCTCGACGTCGAGGCGATCGTGGGTGCGCTCGACGCGGAGCCGGTCAGCGGCGCGTACGAGGCCGACCGCGCACTCGCGCGCACCGCGGCCGGTAGTCCCACCGAGTTCCAGGGCAAGGCCGCGCAGAGCGACGGTCCGGTGCGCTACACCGCGCCGTCGTTGATCCTGCGCGCAGGCGAGCGCACGCTCGAGGCCGGCGGCTTCCAACCGGTGCAGGCGTACGACGTCGCGATCGCCAACCTCGACACGACGCTGCACCGCGAGCCCCCGCCACAGAGTCCGCTGAGCGCGCTGCGACGCTTTCCCGAGGGTCTCGTGACCCAGGAGGTAGCGGCGATCATGACCGCCGGCAACGACGAGCCCGATCGCGCGGCGGCGGAGAGCGCGCTGATCGAGCTGGTGGCCGAGGGCAGCGTGAGTCGGGTAGCGCTCGGCGACGACGCGCTGTGGCTGGCGGAGTAAGCAGGCCCACGCGCGAGCGGATGACGCTCGGCAATGTCGCGCCGCGCTCGGCGAAATAGTCCTGCACCCCCGCCCTCCGTAC
>Ga0209693_10001016_pt1 | contig 11801 bp, 15 predicted proteins | sample HubBroMetageWRM3_FD_188345 | JGI IMG/M metagenome (GOLD analysis project Ga0209693, IMG submission 188345) | Warmed soil microbial communities from the Hubbard Brook experimental Forest, New Hampshire - Hubbard Brook CCASE Soil Metagenome WRM 3... | ecosystem: Environmental > Terrestrial > Soil...
GGTATCAACGCGGACCTGCGGAACGCCATGAAGGCGGCCCTGGAAAAGACGGACGGCGGCCAGCGAACGCGGGAGCGCGAATGCTTCCGCGTCTACTTCGAGATGGTGTCGAAGCGTCCCTGGATGGACCGGATCGTGCGCGAATCGGAATTCGTCGCACCCGGCCTGTTCCGTGAGTACTACGAGCACCTCGCCAGGGGCTACGGGCGCGGCGTGCGCGCCGCGCAGCTCGCCGGCGAGGTGGACACGCGTTACGACCCCGAGGTCGTCGCCTACGCCTACACCGGCATCGGCAACTTCATCGGCATGCGCTGGGCCGAGTGGACCGCCGGCGGGCAGGTCCCCGAGGACGTGCTCGACGACGTGCTGGAACTCCTCGGGCGGGGGCTCGCACCGCCCGCCGGGAGCAGCCCGCCCTAGCGGCCGGCCGCTAGGGCACGATCATGATCGGCACGTCCGCGTGCCGCGCCAGGCTCACCGCGACCGAGCCGACCACGCGGTGCATGGCCTGCGTAGAGCTCCCGACCATGATGGCGACGGTGTCCCCCTGATGCGTCTCACGGAGCCGCGCGGCCGTCGCGATCAGGACGTCGGGAACGGCCCCGTCGCCGCGCGCGAAGACCCACCGGTCCTCCCGGCCGCGCAGCTGGTCGCGCACTTGTGCGTGCAAGTCCCGCGAGACCTCATCGAAGCTGTCCTCCACGCCGGCGATGGCGTCGGCCGACAACATGTCCACCGCGGGCAGGTGAGCGATGTAGACGACCTCGATGCTGCCGGTCCTGCCGTGCAGCAGGCGGACGGCGGCGTCCAGGGCCCGGGTCGCGGGCGGAGACCCGTCGTACCCGACAACGAGGTGCACGTCTCCGGTGGCGGGCATGTCGGTGCTCATCGGCGCTCCAGGATCGGTCGATCGGATGGTTGGTTCAGGGAACGATGGTCAAGGCGCGAGGAAGCTAGCGCGGGAGTCGCTCAGCCAGTCTTGCAGGGACTGCGGACCGTCGCCGGTCAGCTCGCGCACCGTTCCGGTCACGGTTGCCGCGCCGCCCTGGCGGATCCACTCGAAGCGCTCCAGGTTGCCGTCCGCCTGCCAGGGGGTGAGGCCGCTGGCGAGCATGACTTCCCTGGCCCGTTCAGGGGACTGGTCCTCGTAGTCCACCTGCCACGCGAAGACGGCGGAGAACCGGGCCGCGACATCCCGGTAGCCCAGCGCCTCAGGGCCGGTGAGCACGTACGTCGCGTTCTCGTGCCCCGCGCTGGTCAGGACCTGGGCCGCGGCGTTGGCGACGTCGGTCGCGGCCACCCAGCCCACGTGCCCCTTTCCGGCGGGCGCCGCGATCGTCCCGGTGTGGCGGATAGCCTCGGCCGAGTCGATGAGGGTCTCCATGTGGATGGCCGAGGCGAGGTAGGTGACCGGGAGTCCCAGGGCGTCCAGGTGCGCGGCCACCTGCCGGTCGCTGCGCATGAAGCGCACCTCGCAGTCGGGGTCCTGGAAGCCGTCGGCGCAGACTTTCACGATGTGCGGCCGGCCGCCCGCGGCCGCGATGGCGTCCAGGAACACCGTTTCGAGCGTCGCCTGCTCCTCTTCCGCGGGGCTGAGCAGGAAGATCCGGTCGAATTCCCTGAGCACCGCGCCGGGCGGCGGCCCGTCGAGGGTCGCGACGACATGCCCGGGCGAGCCCGGGAGGTCGGCGGCATCCGCCTCCACACCCACCATGGCGGTCACGTCGGCGCCCTTGTCCGCGAGCGCCTCCATCAGCCGGTACCCGACCAGCCCGGGCGCTCCGGTCACCCCGGTCACTAGTATCACGCCGACTCCCTTCGTCGTGGCTAGGCTCCCATAGCATCCGATCATGAGTGACGGCAGGATCAACTAAGGCGGTTTCTATGCAGCCGATGCCGGAAGACTGGAACCGGGCGGTCGCCGTGGTGGCGCACCCCGACGACCTGGAGTACGGGGCCGCCTCGGCCGTCGCCCGCTGGACAGGCCAGGGCAAGGAGGTGGCGTACCTGCTCGCGACCCGCGGCGAGGCGGGCATCGCCGGCCTGCCTCCGGACAAGACGGGGCCGTTGCGGGTGGAGGAGGAACGGCGCAGCGCGGCGATCGTCGGTGTCCGCGAGGTCGAGTTCCTGGACCATCAGGACGGGCTCGTGGAATACGGGGTGCCGCTGCGGCGCGACCTGGCGGCCGCGTTCCGCCGGCTGAAGCCCGACGTGGTCATCACGATGAGCTTCGACCTCACCTGGGGTGAGCAAGGCCCCGTCAACCACGCCGACCACCGTGCCGTCGGGCTCGCCGTGCTTGACGCGTGCAGAGACGCGGCCAACGAGTGGGTGTTCCCCGAGGCCGGGCCGCACTGGACCGGCATCCGCGACGCGTACGTCGGATCCACGGACCCGACCCACTTCGTGGACGTCACCGCCAGCATCGACGCGGGCATCGCCTCGCTGCGCGAGCATCGTGCCTACCTCGACGGGCTGGGCGGCGATTTCGATCCCGACGAGTTCCTCAGGAACATGGCCGGCTTCACCGGCCTTGGCGCCGGCGTTGAGTACGCCGTGGGCTTCCGCCACTACCCGATGGGCTAGGTGCACCATGACCACACCGCCGAGCTGGGACGCCGTGTACGCGCCGGACGCCGCTCCCCCGCCGTGGGACATCGGCAGGCCGCAGCCGGCGTTCGTCCGGCTGGCCGACCGCGGCCTGCTGTCCGGGCGGCTGCTCGACTCGGGCTGCGGTACCGGAGAGAACGTGCTGCTCGCCGCCGCCCGCGGCGCAGAGGCGACGGGCGTGGACATCTCCCCGCAGGCCATCGCGAGAGCCAGGGACAAGGCGTCCGAGCGCGGCCTGACCGCCCGCTTCGAGGTCGCGGACGCGCTGCGGCTCGGGCAGCTCGGCATGACGTTCGACGTGCTCATCGACAGCGGGGTGTTTCACATCTTCGACGACGCGGACCGGGGGCGGTACGTCGCCAGCCTGGCTGCCGTGCTGCCGCCCGGCGGGCGCTGCTACCTGATGTGCTTTAGCGACCGTCAGCCGGGCACGGTCGGCCCGCGCCGGGTCCGCCAGGATGAGCTGCGCGCCGCCTTCAGCGACGGCTGGGAGGTCGCTAGCATCGAGGCGGACACCTTCGAGGTCAACCCGGGCATCGAGTTCAGCCCGGGGACGCCCGCCGCGGCCGCACAGGCGTGGCTGGCCAGCCTGGTCCGCCTGGCCGGGTAAGCCGGCGATCGGGAGGTTATGGTTCGGACATGACGAACGTGAGCGGCGCCGGGATTGTCATCACCGGCGGTGGCGGCGGGATCGGCCGGGCGATCGCGCGGAGGTTCGCGGCCGGCGGCGGCCGGGTTGTGGTGAACGACCTGGATCCAGGGGCCGCCGCGGCGGTCGCCGCCGAGACCGGGGGCTTGGCCGTGCCCGGCGACGCCGGCACCGAGCAGGGCGTGCGGGATCTCGTTGCCGCCGCGACGGAGCACCTGGGCGAGATCGACATCTACTGCTCCAACGCGGGCACCGTCGGCGGGACCGGGCCCGATACCCCTGAGGACGAGTGGCAGCGCGCCTGGGAGGTCAACACGCTGGCGCACGTGCGCGCGTCGCGAGCCCTGCTCCCCGGCTGGCTGGCGCGCGGCCGCGGGACGTTCGTCGTCACCGCGTCGGCCGCCGGCCTGCTGACCATGCTCGGCGCGGCGCCGTACTCGGTGACCAAGCACGCCGCGGCGGCGTACGCGGAATGGCTCGCCGCCACCTACGCGCACCGCGGGCTGACCGTGCACTGCATCTGCCCGCAGGGAGTGCGCACCGACATGCTCGCCGGTTCCGGGCGGGCCGGCGACGTCGTGCTGAAGGGCACCGCGATCGAGCCGGAGCAGGTCGCGGACGCGCTGTGGGACGCGATGGCCGAGGGCAGGTTCCTCGTCCTGCCGCACCAGGAAGTCCTGGACTATTACCAGCTGCGCGCCGCGAACACGGACAAGTGGCTGCGTGGCATGTCGCGGCTGCAGCAGCGGATCGAGGAGGCAGAGTGAAGGCCTGGCAACTGAGCCGGTACGGCGAGCCGCAGGAGGTCCTGGAGCTGGCCGAGGTGCCGCAGCCGTCGCCGGGTACCGGGCAGCTCCTGGTACGGGTGCTCGCGGCCGCGGCGAACTTCCCCGACGCGCTGATGTGCCTTGGCACCTACCAGGTCCGCCCGCCGCTGCCGTTCTGCCCTGGCGTCGAGCTGTGCGGGGAGGTCGTGGCGGCCGGCCCGGACGTGACGGGCTTCGCCGCGGGAGACCGGGTCATCGGCGGGACGGTGCTGCCGCACGGGGCGTTCGCCGAGTACGCCCTCATGGACGCGGCGGGCGCGCTGCCCGCGCCCCCTGGGCTCGACGACGCCGAGGCGGCGCCGTTCTACATCACCTACCAGACCGGGTGGTTCGGGCTGCACCGGCGGGCGCGGCTGGCGCCCGGCGAGACGCTGCTCGTGCACGCGGCGGCGGGCGGCGTCGGCAGCGGCGCCGTCCAGCTGGGCAAGGCCGCCGGGGCACGGGTCATCGGCGTGGCCGGCGGGCCGGAGAAGACGGCGGTGGTGCGGGAACTCGGCGCGGACGTGGTCGTGGACCGGCATCGTGAGGACTTCGTCGCGGTCGTCAAGGAGGTCACCGGCGGACGCGGCGCGGACGTCGTGTACGACCCCGTAGGCGGCGACGCGTTCCGCAAGTCCACCAAGTGCATCGCGTTCGAGGGCCGGATCCTGGTCGTCGGCTTCGCCAGCGGCGACATCCCGTCGGCCGCGCTGAACCACGCGCTCGTGAAGAACTACTCGATCGTCGGCCTGCACTGGGGCCTGTACCAGCAGCGGGACCCTGGCGCAATCGCCGACTGCCACGCCGAGCTGACCAGGCTCGCCGCGGCCGGGACGATCCGGCCGCTCATCAGCGAGCGGCTGACGCTCGCCGACGTGCCGGACGGGCTGCGGCGGCTCGCCGCCGGGGACACCATCGGCCGGGTGGTCTTCCTGCCCTGAGCGTCAACAGGCGGCGGCACGGCGGAGCAGGTGAGCGCGTTCGGCGGCGTTGCCGGTCATGGCCGCGGCGCGTTCGAATTCGGCGCGGGCTTCCGCGTCCCTGCCAAGCCGGGCGAGCAGGTCGCCGCGGACGCTCGGCAGCAGGTGATAGTGCTGGAGCGCGGGATCGCCGGCCAGTGAGTCCACGATGGGCAGGGCCGCGGCCGGGCCGTCAGCCATCGCGACCGCGACGGCGCGGTTGAGCTCGACCACCGGGGACGGGCTGAGCGAGGCGAGCATCTGGTACAGGGTCGCGATGCGGGTCCAGTCCGTGTCCGCGGCCACGAGGGCCCTGGCGTGGCACGCGGCGAGCGCGGCCTGCAGCACGTACGGGCCGCTGACCTCGCTGCCGCTGAGCGACCGCGCCCGGGCCAGCGACTCGAGACCATGGGTGATGAGCAGCCGGTTCCACCGGCTGCGATCCTGGTCGAGCAGCGTGATCATCGCGCCGTCCTGGCCGGTGCGGGCCGGGATGCGGGACGCCTGGATCTCCATCAGCGCGACAAGCCCGTGCACCTCGGGCTCGTCAGGCGCGAGCGCGGCGAGCATACGGCCCAGCCGCATCGCCTCCTCGCACAGGTCTGCCCGCGTCCAGGAGTCGCCAGCGGTCGCCGCGTAACCCTCGTTGAAGATCAGGTAGACGACCTCGAGGACGGACGCGAGCCGGGCCTCGAGTTCCGCGCCGGCCGGTACCTCGAACGGAACCCGCGCGTCGCCGAGCGCCTTCTTCGCGCGAGTGACGCGCGCCGCCATCGTGGGCGTGGACACCAGGAACGCGTGCGCGATCTGCTCGGTCGACAGGCCGGCGACCAGCTTCAGGGTGAGCGCCACCCGCGCGTCCCGCGACAGCACCGGGTGGCATGCGGTGAAGATCAGCCGCAGCACGTCGTCCTCGACGTGCGCGTCGAACTCGATCTCGTCCATGGGGTCCTCAGCCTCCGCGAGCTCCCTGCCGATCTGCTCGGCCTTGCGGTCGAAGACCGCCTGCCGTCGCACGCCGTCGACGTAGCGACGGCGTGCGACGGCGGTCAGCCACGCCCCCGGGTTGTCCGGCATCCCGGTCGCCGGCCACTGCTCGAGGGCGGCGACCAGGGCGTCTTGGGCTAGGTCCTCGGCGAGGCCGACGTCTCCGGTCAGCCGGGCGAGGCCCGCGATGAGCCGCGCCGACTCGATCCGCCAGACCGCCTCGGCCGTCCGCCGCGCGGCGCCGGCGTCGGGCGCCGCGGACGCAGCAGGGGTCAAGGGTTAGCCCTGCTGACCGGTCTGGTCGCGCAGCCGCTGCTCGGCGTCGATGAGGTCCCGGGATATCTTGCCCTCGAAGTCCGCCGGCTCAACGACGCGCCGCAGCTCGACGCTGGCGCCCTTGAACGGCGCCCGCTTGAGCCACTCAACGGCCTCGTCCATCGAGGAAACCTGCCAGATCCAGAACCCGCCGACGAGTTCCTTCGCCTCGGCGAACGGCCCGTCGATGACCCGCGCCGCGCCGTCCTCACCGAACGCGACCCGCTTGCCTTCCGACGACGGCGTGAGGCCCTCGCCGGCCAGCATGATCCCCGACTTGAGCAGCTCCTCGTTGTACTTGCCCATCGCGGCGAACTCCTCCTCATGCCCGGAGTAGTCGCCCCGCTCGCTGTCTTCGTTCGCCTTGACTAGCACCATCACGCGCATCTGGGTCTCCTTCGCTGTCCGGCCGGACGTTCCGGCTCACCAGTGCGTCGAACGAGAGGGGCCCGAATTCGACACGGGTCCTCGGATTCTTTTCTACCCGTCCCCGGCCGACCTGGCAGGCGGGGGCGGTCAGTGCAGGCCGCGGGACTCCAGCCACTGGGTCGCGCGGCGGGCGGACGCGCGGGACAGCCAGGCGTCCGCGACGATCTCGGCCAGCTCTTCGTGGCTCACCTCACCGAGCCGCGCCGCCCTGACGAGCACCGACGGGTGGCCGTCGAAGTGCGCTGTCGTGAAGAACGGGGTGCCCGGGTCGTCCACCAGCGCCAGCTTCTCTGTCTCTGACGCGACCCAGAACATGATCACGTCGGCGTAGCGCTCACCGGTGCGCGGGTCGGTCGCGTCAGGCCGCGGAGTGCGGAAGAACACGAACGACTTCCCGCCGACCTGGTAGACGGGGTTGCCCGAGGGCCCTCGCACGCACGTGACGTGCGGCATCGCCGTCGCCAGCGCGTGCACGTCCGCGACCTCGGCGGGCCGGCCGGGGTCGGGGCCCCGGCCGGCGCCGGGATCCCGCGCTGGATCCATAGCGGCGAGCATAACCAGGCGGCGCGCCGTTACACGTGCTCCATCACGATCACGCCGGTGGTGTCCGGCTCGAGCGCGTCGAAGACGTGCGGGATGTCGCCGGGGTACGTGACGTAGTCCCCCGGCCCGAGCTCGACCGCTTCCCCGGTGGGGCCGGCCAGCACCCGCCCGGTGCTGAGCACCAGGTGCTCGATCGTGCCGGGCATGTGCGGCTGGGACTCGCGCGGCGCGCCGGGCCGCCCGGCGACGACGTAGATGTCGCGGCGCGCGCCCGGCGGGCAGGCGGAGAGCATGGTGGCCTCGTAGTCCGCGCGCTCGGCGTGCAGGACGGGCCCCTCCCCCGCGCGGATCACCTGGATCACCCGCCGCGGCGGGTCGAGCAGCCTGGCGAACGGCACGTCGAGCGCGACGCCGAGCGCCCACAGCGTCTCCACGCTCGGGTTTCCCGTGCCGGACTCGAGCTGGGACAGGGTCGACTTGGCGATCCCGGCGCGGCGCGCCACCTCGGTGAGCGACAGCCCCGCCCTGGCGCGCTCGCGCCGCAGCGACGCCGCGATCAGGGCGACGACCTCCGCCGCGGTGTCCGTTTCCGCCATCTGCGTTCGCTCCATCGGTCGCATCGTTCGATTTGACGAACGAATCCGTTAGCGTTCATTATATTGAACATGCGGCTTCAATGGCGAACGGACCTGTTGTCCGATACCCCGCTGGTCCGCGACGTGGCGCTGGTCTGCCTGGCGGACGGGATTGTGGGGGTGTCGTTCGGTGCGACGGCGGTGGCGGGCGGGCTGCCCTGGTGGGTGCCCGTCGCCATGTCGCTGCTCGTCTTCGCCGGGGGTTCCCAGTTCGCGGCGGTCGGCGTGGTCCTCGCGGGCGGCAGCCCCGTCGCGGCCGTCGCCGCGGGCGCGGTGCTGAACACCCGGCTGTTCCCCTACGGCCTCGCCGTCTCCGACGTCACCAGCGCCGGCGGGTCCGGTGGGTCCGGCGCCCGCACCAGGCGCTGGGCAGCGCGGCTGCTCGGCGCGCAGCTGGTCACCGACGAGTCCGTGGCCTTCGCGTTGCGGCACACCGACCCGGCGCGGCGCAAGGCGGCGTTCTGGACCTGCGGCGCGGCGCTGTTCACCGTCTGGAACATCAGCGTGCCGCTCGGGGTTCTCGCGGGCTCCGCGATGCGGAACACGGCGGCGTTCGGCCTCGACGCCACCTTCCCCGCCGTGCTGCTGGCGCTCGCGCTGCCCACGCTCACCGACGGGCGCACCCGCGTCGCCGCGCTCGGCGGGGCGGGTGCCGCGGTCGCGCTCACGCCGCTGCTGCCGGTCGGCCTGCCGGTACTCGCCGCGCTCGGCGGCCTCGCGGCCCTCTGGCGGCCGCGGCGCCGCCGCCCGGAGCCGGAAGGCGCCGGGAACACTCGGGCGGTCCGCCAGCCGATGGGCGCCCCGATCCCGGCAAGGAGTGACCGATGATGCCGCTGCCCGCCATCGCGGTACTCGCTGCCATCACGTACGCCTTGCGTATCGCCGGCCCCCTGCTCGCCGACCGCGTCACCGTGCCTGCCGCGGCGCAGCGGCTGTTCACCAGCGCCGCGGCGGTGCTGCTTGTCGCGCTCGCGGCCACCTCGGCGCTCACGACCGGCCACGACTTCGCCGGCTGGGCCCGCCCGGCCGGGGTGGCGGCGGCGGGCCTGCTCGCCGCGCGCCGCGCCCCCTTCCCCGTCGTGGTGGTGGTCGCCGCATCGGTGACGGCCCTGCTCCGCCTCGCCGGAATCCAGTTATCCGAACGGGCCCGTGGTTCCTCAGGACCTCAGCGCCCGGGGTGCGGAGGCTTGGGAGTCAGGTGTGGCTGGGGAGACGGGGGCGTACGTTCGGGATGAATGAGGACCTCAGCCCGTGACTAGCGGTCGTCGCCCAGGACCGGTTCCGGGAGGGTGCCGGCGTTGTGCTCCAGCAGCCGCCAGCGGTCACGGCGCTGGGCGAGCACCGACCAGGAGCAGTTGGACAGCGGGCCGAGCGCGCCGGCAACCTCGTCGGGGAGGCCGAGCAGCCGCTCCATGCCGAGGCGGAGCGCCGCGCCGTGGCTGACCACCACCGCGAGCTGCCCGTCAGCGAGCGTCGCGGCTATCCGGGTGAGCGCGCGGCACACCCGGTCCGCGACCGCGGCGGTCGGCTCGCCGTTCGGCGGGTTCCAGGTCGCCCTTTCAGCCGGGTAGCGCGCACTGATCTCCTCGTCATTCAGGCCCTCCCAGTCGCCGCCGAACCGCTCGCGCAGCTCCTTGTCCAGCGTGACGGGCACGCCGGCCAGCCGGGCGAGCGGCGCGGCCGTGCTCGCCGCGCGGATCAGGTCCGAGGAGAAGATCGCGTCCGGCCGGAGCGTCGCCAGCCGGCGGGCGGCGTACTCGGCCTGCGCCTCGCCCGTCTCGTCAAGCGGGATGTCTGTCTGGCCCTGGAACCTGTGCTCGACGTTCCACATCGTCTGCCCGTGCCGCCACAGCACGAGCCGCCTGGTCTCGCTCAGCGTGACTCTCCCGGCTTGCCGGCGCCGGTGTTGCCTGCCAGAGCGGCCTCGGGCAGCGGGATAACCGGGCAGTCCTTCCAGATCCGCTCGAGCGAGTAGTACACGCGCTCTTCCCTGCTCTGCACGTGCACAACGATGTCCACGTAGTCCAGGAGCACCCAGCGGCCCTCCGCCTCGCCCTCGCGGCGGGCGAGGGTTGCGCCGGCCTGCTTGAGCCTGAGTTCCACCTCGTCGATAATCGCGCGCACCTGCCGGTCGTTGGCCCCGGAGCAGAGCAGGAACACGTCGGTTATCGCTAGCTGCTCGCTCACGTCGAAGGCGACGATGTCCTGAGCGAGCTTGTCCGCCGCGGCGGCCGCGGCGATCTCGGTGAGCTCGATGGCCCTTGGGGTGGCAGTCACGTGGCTGGCTCGGCCTCCTCGGTCGGGGTGCGTCCCGCCTCTAAGCATCTCACGAGCGCACAACTGGTTCCGGTGACGAGACCGGCGCGGTCTCAGATAGCGGAGCGGCCGCCGTACAGGTGGCGCTTGGCGATGTACTGCACGACGCCATCGGGCACCAGGTACCAGACCGGCTCATCCGCGGCCACCCGGGCGCGGCACTCGCTGCTGGAGATCGCCAGCGCCGGGATCTCCACCAGGGAGACCTTGCCGTCAGGCAGCCCGGCGCCGGTCAGCCGGTGCCCGGGCCGCGTGCAGCCGACGAAGTGCGCGAGCGAGAACAGCGTGTCCACGTCGTGCCAGGTGAGGATGTTCTCCAGCGCGTCAGCGCCGGTGATGAAGTACAGGTCCGCATCCGGCCCGTTCGCCTCGTGCAGGTCGCGCAGCGTGTCGATGGTGTAGGTCGGGCCTGGCCGGTCGATGTCGACCCGGCTCACGCTGAACCTCGGGTTGGAGGCGGTCGCGATGACCGTCATCAGGTAGCGGTCCTCGGCCGCCGAGACCTTGCGGTCGTCCTTCTGGTACGGCTGCCCCGTGGGTACGAAGGTCACCTCGTCGAGGGCGAAGATGTGCGCCACCTCGCTGGCGGCCACCAGGTGGCCATGGTGAATGGGGTCGAAGGTGCCGCCCATCACCCCGATCCGCCGGTGCCCGTTAGCCAATGACCGTCTCCTTAATTCAAGGTATCGAGATGGTATAGGGCGCGGGGACCGGAAATTGTTCCGGCTACCTCGGGCCGGTTACGCCTCCAGGATGATGCGCGCCGTTCAGCGGGGGGTTACCATTCGAGATATGACTTCAGTTCCTGATCGAGCACGCGTCCGGCTCACCGGCATCAGCTCCCGCGCCTACGAGCACCCGGCCGACCGGTCGGCGCTTGTCGCGCTGCGCAAGCTGAGCGGGTTCGACGTGCTGCTGGCAAAGCTGTTCGGCCTCATCAACGAGCGCGCCCTGCGGCTGATGTACCTGGCCGGGGCGGTCAAGGTCTCCGAGCGTCAGTTCCCGCACATCTACGCGCTTGTCAGGGACGGGGCCTACATCCTCGACCTCCCCGATGTGCCCGACGTCTTCGTCATGCAGAACCCGATCCCGAACGCGATGGCGATCGGCCGGGACCGGCCGTTCATCGTGATCACCACGGGGCTGGTCAACCTGTACGACGAGGAGGAGCTGCGCTGGGTGGTCGGCCACGAGCTCGGGCACGTCCTGTCCGGGCACGCGGTCTACCGCACGATGCTGCTGATCCTCATCCAGCTCGCCGCCAGGATCGCCTGGATGCCGATCGGGTACCTCGGCCTGCGGGCCATCATCTGGGGGCTCGAGGAGTGGTTCCGCAAGTCGGAGCTGTCCTGCGACCGGGCCGGGCTGCTGGCCGGCCAGGACGTCGACGCCGCGCGGCGTGCCCTGATGAAGCTGGCCGGCGGCTCGCAGCTGTCCGAGCTCAACCCGGACGCGTTCCGCGAGCAGGCGCACGAGTACGACGCGGTGCCCGACCTGCGGGACAGCGTGCTGAAGCTGCTGCAGCTGCAGGGCAACACCCACCCGTTCGCCG
>Ga0209693_10001021_pt1 | contig 11763 bp, 8 predicted proteins | sample HubBroMetageWRM3_FD_188345 | JGI IMG/M metagenome (GOLD analysis project Ga0209693, IMG submission 188345) | Warmed soil microbial communities from the Hubbard Brook experimental Forest, New Hampshire - Hubbard Brook CCASE Soil Metagenome WRM 3... | ecosystem: Environmental > Terrestrial > Soil...
GCGGCCCCGCGGTGGCGCTGGTCGCGGAGGGGGAGCGGGCCATCGAGGCGTTCCGCGCGGTGGCAGGGGCCACCGACCCGGTGAAGGCCTCGCCAGGCACGATCCGCGGCGACTACGCGCTGGAGGTCGGGCAGAACATCGTGCACGGCTCCGACTCCCCTGAAGCCGCCGAGCGGGAAATTAAGATCTTCTTCCCTGAACTCGTTTAACCACCGCCCAGGCAGAACACTAAGTAGAGTACTAGACCGCTCGCAAGAAACCGTGACAACGGTGGCATAAGCGGCCTAACAGATAATTCACAGAAAGTTCTTTGCATGTGCGTTGGCAAATGCACGTGCAAAGATTCGGGCTTGATCGGAAGGTGCCCGCTCCCGATGAGCAATGCGCTGACGTTTCTTGGCCGCGACATGGCCGTCGACCTCGGTACCGCCAACACCCTGGTGTACGTGCGCGGCCGGGGGATCGTGCTGAACGAGCCAAGTGTGGTGGCGCTCAACACCAACAACGGGCAGATCGTGGCCGTCGGGGTCGAGGCTAAACGGATGATCGGCCGCACCCCTGGCAACATCGTGGCGGTGCGGCCGCTCAAGGACGGCGTGATCGCGGACTTCGACGTCACCGAGCGGATGCTGCGGTACTTCATCCAGAAGGTGCACCGGCGCAGCCGGATGGCCAAGCCGAGGATCGTCGTGGCCGTGCCGAGCGGCATCACCGGCGTCGAGCAGAGCGCCGTGAAGGAGGCGGGCCACCAGGCGGGCGCGCGCCGGGTCTACATCATCGAGGAGCCGATGGCGGCGGCCATCGGCGCCGGCCTGCCGGTCAACGAGCCGACAGGGAACATGGTGGTGGACATCGGCGGCGGCACCACGGAGGTCGCGGTCATCTCGCTCGGCGGTATCGTCACCTCCCAGTCCATCAGGATCGGCGGCGACGAGATGGACCAGGCGATCATCACCTTCGGCAAGAAGGAGCACTCGCTCATGCTCGGCGAGCGGACCGCGGAGGAGATCAAGGTGGCGCTCGGCTCCGCGTTCCCGGCCACCGACGAGCCGCACGCCGAGATCCGCGGCAGGGACCTGGTCAGCGGCCTGCCGAAGACCGTGGTCATCTCCACCGCCGAGGTCAGACGGGCCATCGAGGAGCCGCTGAACCTGATCATCGACGCGGTGAAGTCCACGCTGGACAAGTGCCCGCCGGAGCTGGCGGGCGACGTGATGGACCGCGGCATCGCGCTGACCGGCGGCGGCGCCCTGCTGCGGGGCCTGGACCAGCGGATTCGCGAGGAGACCGGCATGCCGGTGCACATCGCGGACAGCCCGCTCGATTCCGTGGTGCTCGGCACGGGCAAGTGCGTGGAGGACTTTGACACCCTGCGTCAGGTCCTCGTACCAGAGAGGCGCTAGCGTAGGAAACCCGCAAAAGCAAGGGACGGGAGTTGCGCGGTGCACGATGGGAGACGGACACGCCCGGTTCTCATCGTGTTGCTGATCGCGGCGATCGCGCTGATAACCCTCGACTTCAGGGACGCGGGCAGCTCGCCGGCGCACGCGGTCGGCGCGGACGTGTTCGGCCCCGTCGAGCGCACGGCGAGCGCCGTCGCCAGCCCCTTTGAAAGCCTCTTCCGTACCGCGAGCGGCAGGGACAGCTCGGAAATAGCCAGCCTGCAGAAGCAGAACGACCAGCTCAGAGCCCAGCTCGCGCAATCCCAGGTCACGACCCAGGAGCAGGCCCAGCTCAGCCAGCTGCTGCACCTGACCAACGCCAGTCACTACCGCGTCGTCGCCGCGACCGTGATCGCCGCGGGCGGCGCCTACTCCGACACGGTGACGATCGATGTCGGCACCCGCGCCGGCATCACGACGAACGAGACCGTGCTGAACGGCGACGGCCTGGTCGGCACCGTCACCGCCGCCGCCGGCAGCTCCGCGACCGTGCAGCTCGCCACCGACGCCGCGGCCACGACCGGCGTCCGGATGGACGGCACGAACGAGATCGGCGCGGTCACCGGCACCGGCTCGACCCTGGGGGCGGTCCAGCAGCTGAAGCTCACGCTGTTCTCCGCGACCGCCGTGCTGCAGCCGGGCCAGACGGTCGTGACGTTCGGCTCGGTGGGCGGCCGCCCGTACGTGCCTGGCGTGCCCGTCGGCACGGTGACCCAGGTCACCAGCCAGCCGGGAGCGCTGACGCAGACCGCCCTGGTCCAGCCGTTCGCCGACTTCACCGGCCTCGGCGTGGTCGGCGTGGTGGTCAGCAAGTGACGGCGCTTCGCAGGATCGCGCAGGCGCTAGCCATACCCGTCGTCCTCCTGCTGGCGGTCACCCTCCAGCTTGCCCTGGTCAACAGGGCGCCGCTGCCCGGCGGCGCCGCCCCGGATCTGGTGCTGCTGGCGGTCGCCGCGATCGCCGTCTGCACCGGCCCGATGACCGGCATGCTGGCCGGGTTCTGCGGCGGCCTGGCCCTCGACATCGCGCCGCCGGCCGCTCACCTGGCCGGGGAGTACGCGCTGGTGTTCTGCCTGGTCGGGTACGCCTGCGGCCGGGCGAGGAACGCGATCACCTACGCGACAGGCGAGCAGACGATGATCACCTCGCTGACCGTGATGGCGCTGGGCGTCGCGGCGGGCGAGGCAGGCAAGGCGGCGCTGGGCATGATGCTCAGCAACCCGGACGTGACGAGCCCCGCGGTCAAGCACGTGCTGCCCGTCGCGATCGTCTACGACCTGCTGCTGTGCCCGTTCGCGTACTGGCTCGTCTCGCTGGTGCTCCGGCGCCCCGCGCCTGAGCGCGCCCCGCGCCCCGAATTCGCCCAGGTCGCGACCGCGTTCCGGGCCGCGTCCGCGGGGGCGCTCGGGGCGGTCCCGGCGCTGCGGCTGGCCGGCAGCACCCCGCCCCCGGCCCGTCCCCCGGCCCGCCACGAGCCAAAGCTGCGGCTCTCCGCCGGCCGCCCTTCCTCGCTATCCGGAACGTCCGCCGCATTCTCCCCGGCGAAACCGCCACACGTCAGCGGCCGGGCCGTGAAGCTGAACTTCGCCGAGCACAAGGCTGGCACCGCCGTCCCCCAGCCGCGGCAGCGCACGTCGCCGGGCAAGGGGTGGCTGCGCGCGCGGCCAGCCGCCGGGGCGCCGGTCCTGAAGCACAGGCCGCCGCCGAAGGGCTGGCTGCGCGCCGGCCGGCCCGCAGGGACGGCGCCCTTGCGACGCAGGTCGCCGGGCAAGGGGTGGCTGCGCGGGGCGCGCCCGGCGGCGACGCCGGCCATGCGGTCCGGGTCGCCGCCCAAGGGCTGGCTGCACGCCGGGCGCCCGGGGCGCCCCGGGCGCCCCGCAGGAACGCCGGCGCTCAGCCGCAAGTCGCCCGCCAGGGGCTGGCTGCGCCCGGCTAAGCCGGTGCCGCCGGCGCGGCGCAAGACGCCGGGCAGGGGCTGGCTCCGGCCAGCCAGGCCAGCCAAGCTGAGCTGGTACGCCAAGTCGCCGGGCAGCCAGTGGGTGCGCCGTAGCCACAGTCCGTGGAGCAGCCGCCGTCGGCGGCTGCTCGCGCTGGTGGGGGTCCGCCGATGATCCCGGTGTCGCGACGGCGGCTGGTCGTGCTCTACCTGATCGCGGCGGCCATGATCGCCACGCTCGGCGGCCGGCTCTGGTACCTGCAGGTGATGGATACCGCGCAGTACAAGCAGCTGGCCGCGGTGAACCAGACCCGGCAGGTCGTGGTGCCCGCGGTGCGCGGCTCGATCGTCGACGACGAGGGCAGGCCGCTGGTGGACAAGACGACGTCGCTGGTCGTCTCGGTGAACATGACGCAGCTGTCGCAGACCACCAGCGACGACGGGCGCAGTGTGCTGAGGCGGCTCGCGCCGATGCTCAGCATGTCCGACAAGACGCTGCTGGAGAAGGTCCGGCTGTGCACCAAGGGCGTCCCCGCGCCGTGCTGGCCCGGCTCGCCCTACCAGCCGATCCCGGTGGACCAGCAGGTCAGCGCGCAGACCGCGCTGCAGATCCTGGAACAGCCCACGCTGTTCCCCGGCGTCACCGCGCAGGTCCAGCCGGTCGTGAGCTACCCGATGCCGGACGGCGCCAACGCGGCGCAGGTGCTCGGCTACCTGCAGCCGATCACGCAGCAGGAGATGGCCAAAGAGCACATCCCGGAGACCGGGTTCGCCGCCGATGACCTGGTCGGCCAGGCCGGGCTCGAGGCGCAGTACAACACCGCGCTGACCGGCAAGCCGGGCACCCGGACCGTCTCGGTGAACGCCGCGGGCGACGTGACGGGCACCGTCCGCGAGACGCAGCCGCAGAACGGCGACACGCTGGTGACCAGCCTGGACGCGAAGGTCCAGGCGGTCGCGCAGCAGGCGCTGACCGCCGCGATCGGCAGGGCGAGGTCGCAGGGCAACGACGTGAACCAGGGCGCCGCGGTCGTGGAGACGACCAGCGGCCGGATCGTGGCGATGGCCAGCTACCCCGACTACAACCCGAACGTGTGGGACGGCAGCATCTCCCAGGGCGAGGTCAACTACCTGTTCGGCCTGGGCGGCCAGTCGGGCTCGGGCGAGCCCGCGCTGAACTGGGCCACCCAGGGCCAGTACGCGCCCGGCTCCACGTTCAAGGTCACCTCGACCGCCGCGGCGGTCGCCAACGGCTACAGCCTGAACGGGCTGTACAGCTGCCCGGCCTCGGTGACCATCGGCGGGCACACGTTCATCAACGACGGGGAGCCGGGCCTCGGCGACATGACGTTCTCCGAAGCCCTGATCCAGTCCTGCGACACCGTGTACTACAACATCGGGTACGGGATGTACCAGACCGACGACCCGAAGGCCAACGCCGTGCTCAGCGCGAAGGCCCCCATCCAGAAGATGCAGCAGATGGAGCTCGACTGGGGGTTCGGCAACTACACCGGCGTCGACCTGCCGGAGGAATCCACCGGCACGATCCCGACCAGGCAGTGGCTCTACAACATGTGGGAAGACAACGCGCACAAGGGCCAGAACTGGTGCAAGAACGGGAAGGCCGACGGCTCGTACGTGCAGCAGATCGAGTACCAGGACTGCCTCTACGGCTGGCAGTGGGAGCCGGGGCAGGCGGCGATCGCCGCGATCGGCCAGGGATATGTCACCGTCACGCCGTTGCAGCTCGCCAACGCCTATGTGGCGCTCGCCAACGGCGGCACGCTGTACAGCCCGCGGCTCGGCGAGGCGCTGGTCTCGCCGGCCGGGAAGGTCACGGCGAAGATCAACCCGCCGGTGATCCGCCACCTGCCGGTCTCCTCCTACACGCTGTCCTATATCCGCGACGCGCTGGCCGGCGTGGTCACCCAGGGCACGGCGGCGGGCGCGTTCGGCGGCTTCCCGCTGAACCAGGTCTGCGTGGCGGGCAAGACCGGTACCGCGCAGATCATGGGCAAGGTCGCCACCTCGGTGTTCGCGTCCTTCGCGCCGTGCCAGCACCCGCAGTACGTGGTCGTCGTCATGCTGCCGAACTCCGGTTACGGCGCCGACGCCGCCGCCCCGGCCGTCCGGCAGATCTGGGACGGGATCTACGGCCTCGAAAACCACCAGGCCGCGCTGCCCGGCGGTCAGGTGCCCGCGAAGCTGCCGGCGGTGCAGCGATGAGCGTCGGCATCCCGTCCCGGCCGTGGGCAGGCCCGCGCTGGGGCACGTTCGCGCCGAAGCGGCGCTCGGCGCTGGCCCGCGCGTTCGCCAAGGGCGGCCTCGCCAGGTCCTGGGACTGGCTGCTGATCGCCGTCACCATCGGGCTCACGGCCATCGGCACGGTGCTGGTCTGGGCGGCGACCGAGCCGGAACTGCGGGCCATCGGCGCGGACCCGCACACCTACCTGAAGAAGCAGCTGCTGTGGGGCGGGCTCGGGATCATCCTCATGTTCATCACCGCCAGCATCGACTACCGCCGGTTCCGCAGGTGGACGCCGGTGATCTACGGCTTGTCGCTGCTGCTGCTGCTCGCGGTGCTCAGCCCGGCGGGGCAGCGGGTCAACGGGGCGAAGGCCTGGATCGCGCTGCCCGGCGGATTCCAGATCGAGCCGTCGGAGTTCGCCAAGCTCGGGCTGGTCCTGGGCACCGCCTGGATCCTGTCCCGCCGCCGCATCGAGCCCTCGGAGCCGCGGAAGGCGGGCCGGCCGGGCCTGAAGGACGTCGGCCTCGCGGTCCTCGCGGCCGCGCCGCTGATCCTGCTGGTGGAGCGCGAGCCCGCCCTCGGCGTGATGCTGGTCCTCGTCTTCACGCTGGCCGCCATGATCATGCTGTCCGGCATCCGGCTGTACTGGGTGGCCAGCCTGCTGGCGATCGTGGCCGCGGCCGTCTACGCCGTCGGGAAGCTGCACCTGCTGAGGGGCTACCAGCTGACCAGGCTGACCTCGTTCCTGCACCCGGGCAACGACCTGGCCGGCGCTGGCTACAACGCGCTGCAGGCGAAGATCGCCGTCGGCTCCGGCGGGACGTTCGGCCAGGGCCTGTTCCACGGCACGTTCACCGGCGGGAACTTCGTCCCCTCCGTGCAGACCGACTTCATCTTCACGGTCGCGGGGGAGGAGCTCGGCTTCGTCGGCTGCGCGGTGATCGTCGGGCTGCTCGGCATCATCATCTTCCGCGCGATCAGGGCCGCGGCGGTGGCGGACGACATGTTCGGCATGCTGGTGGCGTCAGGGGTGGCGGTCTGGTTCGGCGTCCAGGCGTTCATCAACATCGGCATGACGCTCGGCATCATGCCGATCACCGGCCTGCCGCTCCCGTTCGTCTCCTACGGCGGCTCCGCCGCGTTCGCCGACATGATCGCCGTCGGCCTGCTCCAGTCCGTCCGGCGCCACCACTCGATCTTCATTGAGTAGCGGCAGCTATCGCACGGTCACCACGGGCCCGTTCGGAAGCGAAGGTATTCTTCGAAGCATGTCTGTCGAGTCGGTCTACCCGCTGCTGGAACCGCTGCTCCCGCAAATCCGGAAGCCGGTCCAGTATGTCGGCGGCGAGGTGAATTCCACCGTCAAGGAGTGGGATGAGACCGACGTCAGGTGGGCGCTGTTCTACCCCGACGCGTACGAGGTCGGGCTGCCGAACCAGGGCATCGCGATCCTCTACGAGGTGCTGAACGAGCAGCCCGGCGTGCTCGCCGAGCGCACCTACAGCGTGTGGCCGGACCTCGAGCGGCTGATGCGGGAGCAGGACATCCCGCAGTTCACCGTCGACGCGCACCGGCCGGTCGGCGCGTTCGACCTGCTCGGGATCAGCTTCTCGACCGAGCTCGGGTACACCAACCTGCTGACCGCGCTGGACCTGGCGAAGATCCCGCTGCTGTCCGCGGAGCGGACGGACGCGCACCCCGTCGTGGTCGCCGGCGGCCACGCCGCGTTCAATCCAGAGCCGATCGCCGACTTCCTCGACGCGGTGGTGCTCGGCGACGGCGAGGAAGCGGTGCTCGCGATCACGGCCCTCGTGCGGGAGTGGAAACGCTCGGGCCGTCCCGGTGGCCGGGACGGGCTGCTGCTGTCGCTCGCCGCCACCGGCGCCGTGTACGTGCCGCGGTTCTACGACGTGCGGTACCTGCCGGACGGCCGGATCGAGCGAGTGGAGCCCAACCGGCCTGGCGTGCCCGGCTCGGTGCGCAAGCACACGCTGCTCGACCTCGACGCGTGGCCGTACCCGAAGGCGCCGGTGGTGCCCGTCGCGGAGACCGTGCACGAGCGGTACAGCGTGGAGATCTTCCGCGGCTGCACGCGCGGCTGCCGGTTCTGCCAGGCCGGGATGATCACCCGGCCGGTGCGGGAACGGTCGATCACCACGGTCGGGAAGATGGTCGAGTCCGGGATCGCGGCGACCGGTTTCGCCGAGGTGGGCCTGCTGTCGCTGTCGTCCGCCGACCACAGCGAGATCAACGAGATCGCGGTCGACCTCGCCGACTGCTACGAGGGGTCCAACGTCGGGCTCTCGCTGCCGTCGACCCGGGTGGACGCCTTCAACGTGACCCTCGCCGACGAGCTGTCGAGGAACGGGAAGCGGTCCGGGCTGACGTTCGCGCCCGAGGGCGGCTCGGAGCGGATGCGCGCGGTCATCAACAAGATGGTGACCGAGGACGACCTGATCAGGACCGTGACCACCGCCTACTCGTCGGGATGGCGGCAGGTCAAGCTGTACTTCATGTGCGGCCTGCCGACCGAGACCGACGACGACGTGCTCGCGATCGCGGACCTGGCGCGGCACGTGATCGCCGCGGGCCGGAAGGCGACCGGACGCCGCGACATCCGGTGCACGGTCTCCATCGGCGGGTTCGTGCCGAAGCCGCACACGCCGTTCCAGTGGGCCGCGCAGTGCCCGCCCGGGGTGGTGGACACAAGGCTGCGCGCGCTCGGGGCGGCGCTGCGGGCCGACCGGGCCTACGGCAAGGCGATCGGCTACCGGTACCACGACGGCTCGCCGTCGCTCATCGAGGGCCTGCTGTCCCGTGGCGACCGGCGGGTGGCCCGGGTGATCCTGGCCGCGTGGCGGGACGGCGCGCGGTTCGACGGGTGGGGCGAGTACTTCTCGTTCACGCGCTGGACGGACGCCGCGTCCCGCGCGCTGGCCGGGGAGCCCGTCGACCTGGACTGGTATACGACGCGGGAACGCGACTACGGCGAGGTGCTGCCGTGGGACCACCTGGACTCCGGCCTCGACAGGGACTGGCTGTGGGAGGACTGGCAGGCCGCGGTGGCGCCCGACGGCGCGGGCGAGGTGGAAGATTGCCGGTGGACTCCGTGTTATGAGTGTGGGGTCTGCCCGGCGATGGGTACGGAGATCCAGACGGGTCCGACGGGGGAACGGCTGGACGGCCGCCGCATGCTTCCCGTGCTGGCCAGTGGGAGATGACGATGAGCAAACCCGCACCGCGCGGCGCGGCGCCGCCACCTGCGGTGCAGCACCTGCTCATCCGGTATGCTAAGCGTGGAAAGATGCGTTTTGCCAGCCACTTGGATGTGGCGCGTGCCTTCGAGCGGGGCGTGCGACGGGCCGGACTGCCCGTGGCGTACTCAGCCGGGTTCACGCCGCACCCCAAGATCTCCTACGCGGGAGGAGCCCCGACCGGCGTCGCGAGCGAGGCAGAGTACCTGAGCCTCGCGCTGACCAGCCGGAACGAGGCGGGCGTCGTGCGGGAACGGCTGAACGCGGCGCTGCCTGATGGGATAGACGTGATTGCTGTCACTGAGGATGCCGGGGGGTTGCCGGCGAGCCGGCTAACGGCGTCCGAGTGGCAGGTGATTCTTCCCGGCCTGACACCGGACAGCGTGGCGCCGGTGGTGCGGAAGTTTCTCGCCCTTGAGCACGCTCCGGTGGAGCGTCTTACCAGCAAGGGCTTGCGGCGAATGGATGCCAGGTCTGCCGTGGTCACGCTTGACGTGCACGGCCTTGAAGACGACAGCGCCGGCGACGACAACGCCGTCGGCCACGGCGCTGATCATGATGCGGGCACGGCATTGCGGATGGTTGTCCGGCACACCGCCCCGGCCGTCAGGCCGGACGACGTGCTCGCCGCGCTACGCGAGGTTTCCGACGTGATCCCTACCGCGCCGCCGCTTATGACGCGGCTTGCGCAGGGGTCACTCGGCGAATCCGGGGTGGTCGCACTATGACCACCGCGGAGCTCAACAATGCACCCATGCCTGGGCGCAACGCGCGTGCTCGTTTCCCGCGCGGCCCAGGCGAACGAACACTACGAGCCTCTGTGCGGCGCGCCGCGCTATCGCGCGCGCCCGGAGGCCTGACTGGAGATTGCCCGAATGCTCGACAACGAGCCGAACACCCACGAGACAGACACTAACGATGCCAACGGCCACGCACGGAGCGGGCCTGAAGCCGCTTCCGTTCCTGCCGCGCAGGTAGCGCCCGCCGCACCCGCAGAGGCGGCCGGGGCGCCAGGGCCCGCCGCGCCTCCTCCTGCTGTGCTCTTCCAGGCGCCGCAGGTGCTCTTCCAGCCGCCCCCGCAGGCCGCGGCGCCCGCCGCCGACGGCCGGGACACGGCCAGCCGTGACTCCGGGTCCGGCGCCGCCGCCCCTGAGCAGGGCGACGGCGAGTCCGACAGCGGCCGGACCGGGCGCGGCTCGCGCGGCGCCAGGGGCGGCCGCGGCTCGCGCGGTTCCCGGACCGCGCGGGACAGCGCCGCGGACGACGACCTGTTCAGCGCGCAGGCCGCCGACGGCGCGGAGACCGCGGAACCCGCGGCCGACGCGGACGCGGCCGCTGACGAACCCGAGGAAGCCGCGGGCAGCCGCACCCGATCCCGCCGTCGCCGCAGCGGGCGCGGCCGTGGCCGCGCGGACGCCGCCGGCCAGGACGCGACCGACGCCGGCGCGGACGGCGAGGGCGACGCCGCGGCGCAGCCAGACGACACGGCCGGTTCCGATGGCGCGGACGACAGCGCCGCGGACGGCGATGAGGACGGCGGCGAGCTGACCGCCGCCGGGCGCCGTCGCCGGCGCAAGCGGCGCCGTGGCGGTGCCGACGGGGACGTGGTGTCGCCCGACGACCCGCCGGACACCGTGGTGCACGTGCGCGAGCCGCACAACCCGGCGGACGACGTGCGCGCCATCAAGGGCTCCACCCGGCTGGAGGCGAAGAAGCAGCGCAGGCGGGAGGGCCGCGAGTCCGGCCGCCGCCGGCCGCCGGTGGTCACCGAGTCGGAGTTCCTCGCCCGCCGTGAGTCCGTGGAGCGGACGATGATCGTGCGGCAGCGCGGCGACCGCACCCAGATCGCCGTGCTCGAGGACGGCGTGCTCGTCGAGCACTACGTGAACCGCACGACGCACGCCTCCTACGTGGGCAACGTGTACCTGGGCAAGGTGCAGAACGTGCTGCCGTCGATGGAGGCCGCCTTCGTCGACATCGGCAAGGGCCGCAACGCGGTGCTGTACGCGGGTGAGGTCAACTTCGACGCGTCAGGCCTGGAAGGCCAGCCCAAGCGCATCGAGTCGGCGCTGAAGCCGGGCCAGGCCATCATCGTGCAGGTCACCAAGGACCCGGTGGGGCACAAGGGAGCGCGGCTGACGTCGCAGATCTCGCTGCCCGGCCGCTACCTCGTCTACGTGCCAGGCGCGTCGATGACCGGCATCAGCCGGAAGCTTCCCGACACCGAGCGGAACCGGCTCAAGAACATCCTCAAGAAGGTGACCCCGGAGAACGCCGGCGTCATCGTGCGCACCGCCGCCGAGGGCGCCGCCGAGGCCGAGCTGGACCGCGACGTGACGCGGCTGGCCGCCCAGTGGGAGAACATCGAGAAGAAGGCCAAGACGGCCAGCGCGCCGTCCTTGCTGTACGGCGAGCCTGACCTGACGATCCGGGTGGTCAGGGACGTGTTCAACGAGGACTTCAGCAAGCTGATCGTGTCCGGCGACGACGGCTGGGACGTGATCGACGAGTACGTGCGCTACGTCGCGCCGCACCTCGCGGACCGGCTCAGCCGCTGGGAGGATTCGTCAGAGTCGGACGGCGAGGACGTGTTCGCCGCGTACCGGATCGACGAGCAGCTCGCCAAGGCCCTCGAGCGCAAGGTGTGGCTGCCGAGCGGCGGCTCGCTCGTCATCGACAGGACCGAGGCGATGACGGTCGTCGACGTGAACACCGGCAAGTTCACCGGCCAGGGCGGGAACCTGGAAGAGACCGTCACCCGCAACAACCTGGAGGCGGCCGAGGAGCTCGTCCGCCAGCTCCGGCTCCGCGACGTCGGCGGCATCGTCGTCATCGACTTCATCGACATGGTGCTCGAGTCCAACAGGGAACTCGTGCTCCGGC
>Ga0209693_10001022_pt1 | contig 11756 bp, 7 predicted proteins | sample HubBroMetageWRM3_FD_188345 | JGI IMG/M metagenome (GOLD analysis project Ga0209693, IMG submission 188345) | Warmed soil microbial communities from the Hubbard Brook experimental Forest, New Hampshire - Hubbard Brook CCASE Soil Metagenome WRM 3... | ecosystem: Environmental > Terrestrial > Soil...
GCCCAGAACTACGGTTTGGGCACATACCCGGCAATGCCCGACCGTCGAGGGGCTCCAGCGCAAGTTGGAGCCCCTTTCTTTTTGCGCCGCCCGGACCGTGTTGACGCGGGAAGAAATGACCTGTTTGTTTCCGGTCCGATGCAAGAAGCAGGCGCCACACCGGCACAACGGCCGGGATTCTCCGTCCGGCGCCTGTTCCGCAAAACAAGAATGAAAAAAAGATAGAGGTACGCCCATGGAAGCCCACGCCAGCAACGCGTCCGCCTCAACCGGCAAATGGTCACCTGCACCGGGTGCGAGCGCCATCGTGAAAAGCCTGCTCGCTGGCTAACCAAACGCGCCCCTGCGGCCAGACCGCGAGGGGGCGCGAATGGCATTTTGCCGCGGGCGGCGTCAGTTCTGCTTGGCGGGGTCGGACGGCGTCGCCGGAGCCGGCGTCGCGACAGGCGGCGTCGGCGTTGCGGCCGGCGCCTGATCGACGGCGCCGTCTGAAGGCGCGGCGGTCTTGGCGGCGGCGGGATCGACAGGAATGGCGGCGGCTTTCTTGACGCCATGCAACAGATCGACGGCGGCGATCAACTGCTTGTCCTTGGCGACATCGGGCGGCACATAGGCTTGCGAGCCCGTCTTTTCGTCGTCGCCGTTCTTGAGATGACCCTTGAGCGAAGCCTCGCCCTTGGTGTCGTCCTTGCCCTTCAGCTCGTCGGGCACGGGAATAACCGCGGCCTCAAGGACAGCAGGATGCGCGAGGATGGCCTTTTCAAGTTCGAGAGAGGAGATATTCTCTCCACCGCTTACGATGATGTCTTTCTTGCGATCGACAATTAGGAAGTAGCCGTCTTCGTTGAGTGTCGCCATGTCTCCGGTGTGGAACCATCCACCGCGCAGGGCTTCGGCGGAGGCATCCGGCTCTCGCCAGTAACCCTTCATCACGCCATCAGCTCGCACGATGATTTCGCCAATGGCCTGCCCATCGTGAGGCACGTCGTCATCGTTGTGGTCGACTACGCGCATCTCTACGCCTGGAATTGCATATCCCGTCATCGCCTGACCCACATGGCGCTGCTCGCCTTCCCAGCTCAATTCGGACTTCATAGGGGAAAGCGAAAGTGCCGGAGAGGTCTCCGTCAGCCCGTAACCTGAATAGCACTCGCAACCGAGTTCTTCTTCGACCTCGCGAATGAGAGTGGGCGAGGACGCGGCGCCACCGATAACAATGCGGCGCAAGCTACGCAAATCGTAATTGCGGCGCTCTGGGCAATTCACCAAAGCAGTCGCCATGATGGGAACGAGGCTGAAGGAATGAACGCTTTCCTTTTCAATGAGGCGGAAAACCTCCTTGGGGTCAAAGCGCTGGATCATCACGTGCTTTCCCCCGAGCAGGGTCAGGAAGTGCGCGATGCCCCAACCATTGGCGTGGAAGAGCGGAATGGTGTGGAGTTCGATGGCCCCGTTTTCGATCTGGAATGCCAAACAAACGTGCAGCGCGTGGAGGTACACGTTTCTGTGGGTAAGCATTACACCTTTGGGATTGGCGCTTGTACCGCTCGTATAGAAAAGTTCCGCTAGAGCGTTTTCGTCGATGGAGGCGATGTCAGCGCGATGAGGCGTGGCTGCGGCGAGCAGGCCTTCATAGTTGTCGGGGGCGAGCCATGGTGCTTCTGGTGCACCGTCAAGTTGGCAGAACATTCTTACGCAGGGAATGTCCCTGCGAAACGATTCGACCTGGCCAAGAAACTGTTTCTCCACGAAGAGCAGGCTTGCCCCGGCATCATTCAAGACGTATCCCAGTTCGCCTGCTGCGAGCCGGAAGTTCAGCGGAAGCAAGACGGCGCCGGCTTCCAGCACTCCGTAGTAGGCTTCGAGCAAGCGGTGGCAATTGGTTGTGAGGAAAGCAACGCGATCGCCGGGTTGGATGCCGGCCTGGCGCAGGGCACCAGCAAGGCGGCTGGCGCGATCGGCGAATTGGGCGTACGTAAAGCTGTTATCGTTGCAGACCACCGCAGTCCTGCGGGGATATTGCTGCTCCGCGTAGCGGAGGAAACGCAATGGTGTCAGCGGAATATTCATAGCTCTCCTGGGGGGATCACGCGGACTGCCCCCCATCGACCGTTAGAACGTGTCCCGTGACAAAATCGGACGCATCGGAAGCGAGAAAAATAACGGCGCCCTTCAGATCACGCGGCCCGCCGAAGCGGCCCAAAGGAATGGCTGCCAACAGCGCTTCTCTGTTCCGCTCGATGACTTTTTCCGACATGTCGGTCGGGAACCAGCCCGGCGCAATCGCATTCACCTGAATGTTGTGCATGCCCCACTTGCAGGCCAAGTCCCTAGTGAAAATGATTACACCACCCTTGCTGGTGCTGTAGCCGATCGCGGGGAATTTCGGGGATGAACCGCGCAACCCGGCAACCGAGGCGATGTTGATGATCTTTCCGCGGCGTTGAGCGATCATGACCTTCCCCACGGCCTGCGAAAAGAGAAAGGTACCCGTGAGGTTGGTCTCAATGACTTTGTTCCACTGCTCAAGCGTCATTTCCTCGACTGGGGCTCCCCATGAGGTACCGGCATTGTTGACCAGGACATCGATGCGCCCAAATTGTTTGACTGTGACATCAACGACTTCTCGAATGCTGGCGGGCTCTTTTACGTCGCAGCCGAGTGCGAGAACTTGCACGCCGAGTTTTTGCAAATCCTCGGAGGCCCGCTGGCAGCGCTCCTTCTTGCGCGCACAGAGAACCAGATGCGCGCCCATTTCCGCGAGGCCTTCGGCCATCTGGCGGCCGAGGCCGACAGAACCACCGCTGACGATCGCGACGCGGCCCGTGAGATCGAAGATCTGTCTGGTGTTCATGTTGCTGGCCGTGGCATCAAGAAGAATTTCCTCCCCAGAAATCATGTGTGTTTATATCATATATTAGTAGCTAACACTAAGGTCTGAATCTGACTGCGCGCCGCGACGAGCGACAGCAAGACACCTTTCCGCCAGCCAGCGGCTATGCGCTCTCGTCGCCGGATCACACGCACTTAACTCATCACTAATGCCAAGCCCTTCATTTCATTAGCCGCTTAGAACGCCAGCCTTACTCCGAGCTGGATCTCGCGATTCGGAAAGGCTGCCGTGAAGCCCAGCGGCTGGCTGGGGGAAAGGCTGGCGGTGCCGTGAACATTGAATGGCGGGGCAAAATCAGCTCCGACAATGTTGTTCACACTGGCATAGTTAGTGTGGTTTGCGATGTTGAATCCCTCCGCAGTGAATAACAGGTCGTACTTCTCACCGAACTTGTATGACCAGCTCAAACGCATGTCGAAATCCACGTAGTCAGGACCGAGACCGCTGTTGCGCGGAGCTCCCGGCGGACGGTCGTTGGTAAAGTGATTATCGCCGTTGATGTCGGCTCCGGCCAGCAGGTTAAAGGGATGGCCGCTGTTGTAGCTCACGACCGGAGCAAGCTCAAAACCAGACAAGATGCGGGAATGCTCCCATGGGCTGTCCAGCACAGCCGCGAACACCACTTTGTTCCTTTGATCAAAGTCCGACACTGATCGTTCGGCGGCGAGGTTTACTTCATTGAATGCCGCATAGTCACTGTTGAAATCGGTAGAGTCGTCGATTGCTTTGCTATAGGTGTAATTAGCAAACAGGCTGAAGTGGTTACTGAGGCGCTTTTTTACCTCCAGAATACCGCCGTTGTAAACCGCATTTGCTACGGAAGAATATTGGTTGTTCTGAAGAATGTTGTGGGTTGGGTCGGCAAAGCACAGGCCGGGATTAGCCACACACTGCGGCGCTCCCCAATCCTGGAAAGGGAGGCCGTTGGTGGGCAGGCCATTCGCGCCCGTGCCGGTAACGATGGGCGCGCCCGGCAGCAGGTTCGTGTCCACAGCCCAAGGCAAGTGCGTCGTGTGGACATAAATGTAGCTGGCGGAGATCGACCAACTGTTCCCGATTTGCCGCTCAACTTCGAAAGAGGTCTGCTGCGCCTGTGGTGGCCGGTAGTTCGGCTGCCCAGAAAACAGCACCGTCCCGGGGGGAAGCGGACCAGTGTTGCTGACTTGGAGATTGATGGGGGGTGCGGCTATATCCGCAGCCGAGATACAGGCGTTCTGCCCGGCTGGAGGTGTGCCGCACAGAATCTTACCCTCTCCAAATAGGATCTGGTAGATGGCTGCGGAGTTCTGGAATGGATTGGTGCTTCCCGGGACGCCTAGGATATTTACCAGGGTATTGGCGATCTGCCGCGTGCCATTCACATTACCCAAGGTTTTCACCACATTGGGAATCTGCGCATAGATCGGTGAGTAGAAGATGCCATACCCGCCGCGGATTACCGTTTTTTGATCGCTGCCAGGAGACCAGGCGAACGAAAGCCGGGGAGCAAAGTCCTTCTTGTAGGTATTGAGAGGCCCGTACTGCGAATCCAGTTCGTACCGCAAGCCATAGTTCAAGGTAAGATTGGGCCGGATTCGCCAGGAGTCCTGCCAGTAGCCGGCAGTAAACGGCCTGGTCTCTATGTAGGAGGGATTGCCGAAGCCCTGTTCATAGAACGAGGGCAACCCTAGGCTCCACGATTGAAGCGTGCTGATGGGGGCGGACGCCGTCGACGACGAGAGTCCGCAAGCCACGGGTACCTCCAAGCATGGGCTGATCAGCCCGCCGGGGAGTTGCAGGAACTCGAAGCGTCCCGCGAAAAAGGTGGCGGAATTGCTGTTGTTTCCCCGAATCAGCTCATAGAAGCCCATCCTCATGTTGTGATGGCCACGGACCAGGGTGAAGTTGTCGGCGAACTCGTAGCGCCGCACAGTACTGAAATTCGGCAGGAAGATTCCCCGGCCAAAGAAACCGTATCCTTCCACGTCCAGTCCCGGTCCGCCAGGATCGTTGGTGGTGACGTTGAATTGGTACCAATTCCACTGCACCCGTGCTTCATTGATGGCATTTGCGCTGAACTGGTGGAACCAGGAGCCTTGCAGCGTGCTGTCCCAGTCCAGTACTGAATTTCCGCGTGAGTAGCCGATCAGAGCTTGCAGGTCTGGGTCGGACTCTTGGAGGTGAGCAAAGCTGTAACGGAGGAAGGCCGAGTCGTTCTGGCTGAATCTGTGATCGAGACGAGCAGATCCCTCGTATTGTTGTATCGGAAACGGAAACAGTCCGCCATTCGTTTCAAACTGATTCACGACAAAGGCTCTGGAAGCCAACTGAGCTGGGCTGACGAACGGGTTCCCAACCGCTGTCGGGTCAACCGTCAAGATGCTCTGCAGGCCAAAGGCGCACACGGCCGCCGGCAGGATCATGATCGAGGGCGCCGTTCCCAGGCAAGGCACCGGCGTTGCGCCTTTGGCGGCCAGGCCAGCAAGAATCGGCGTCTGCGCGGCGGTGGGAGCAAAGATACTACTCGTGGTCAGCAAGGGGACCGAGTCCTGCGCATTCGAGCGCAGACCTTCGAAAGCAACAAAAAGGAAGGTTTTATCCTTCTTGATCGGAAATCCAATTGTCCCGCCGAACTGCTGGCGGCTCAGGGAGTTCTTGATCGGCTGACCTTCCGCAGTTAGCGAGAATGGTTGTCCAGGCACCAGAGCCGAAGTGAAAGCGAACGGGTTTCGGGCGTCCATCGCACTATTGCGGAAAAAACCGTAAACGCCGCCATGCACGCTGTTGGTGCCCGACTTGCTCACAATGTTGACGGCGGCTCCGCTGGCCCCACCGAGTTCAGCCTCGTAGTTGCTGCGGTTGATCTGGAACTCTTTTACCGCGTCCTGGCTCACATTCAGGCGAACGCCGCCTGCGTCATCATTGGCCTCGCCGCCATCCACGGTCACAGTGTTCCCCCTGCCATTGCTGCCATAGAAGGAGAGCCCGCTCTGCGGAGTTTGTTTCACACGAAAGTCGGCATTATCGGCAATGACGTTCGAGTTGCTAACGCCCGGCATAAGCAAGGTAAATGAAAGGTAGTCGCGGCGGTCGATAGGCAGGTCCGTAACATAACGTTGGGTTACGGTGTTTGCCTGGCCGCCCCTTTCCGTCTCCACCACAGGCGGCTGATCGGTAACCTCAATCTGAACGGCCAATGAGGACACTTTCAATTGGAAATCTGAAGCGACTGTTTGCCCGATCAAGACGGTCACGCCTTTGCGAATATCGGTGGAGAAACCCGACAGTCCGGCGCTGACATCATAGGTCGCGGGCGGCAACCCGGTAACGCGATACTGACCCGTAGCATCGGTGACCACGGTGCGCCGCAGGCCGGTTTGTGTGTCTGCCACAGTTACTGTCACGTTGGGCAGGACCGCGCCCGTGGAATCTTGGACAATTCCCCGAAGATCGCCGGAGGAGCCCACACCCTGCGCGTACGCCGTACCGACTAGCAATAACCACAGCACGCTAGCCCTGAGTGAAAGGGTTGCCTTCTTCATAAATCCTCCATGGGGTAGGGGCAGATGTAAGGAGTTGAGATTGCCACACCGGAGCACAGTAGCGCTGTCGCCGGGCGCGGACTAAAGACGGATTTCCTTCTTGACTTCGAAAACGCCCAGGATTGTTCACCCGTTTAGCCTCCTGTGCGCTTGAACCGGTTTCAAGCGTGACTGCCAGCACACGCCCAACTTTGCCCGTGGTTTGCGAAGAAAAATCGACCGCGGGGCCGACCCGTTCCCTAATAAATGTGAGTGTTGTTATCACATTATAGTTACTAACGTCAACACGAAAATAGATGTCTCGCATCAAGTTTTTCGATGGATGCGCGGGGCCAGGCGAGACGGGGTCACGGAAGGTGGGCAGCGGTAGCGGAAAAACAACGCAGACCCTTGAGGAAACGGACGTTTAAGCGAAAAACGGCTTAGCGGGGAGTCAGCACGATGCGACCAGTGATGGTCCCTTTCCGCAATTCGGCCATTGCCTCGTTGGCGTGCGCCAGAGGTCGAGTTGTCACCTGACAACGGACCCTTCCCGCTGCTGCCATCGCCAATACTTCGCGCGTGTCTTGTCGTGTACCGACGGAGGAAGCTTGGATGCGCACTTCTGACGCGGCCATCGAAATGGGTGGGAAGCAGATGGACTCAGAAGGCAGACCGACGACGAGGAGCATCCCCCCGGGCCGGATGCAGGGAAAAGCTGTATCATAGGCCGCTTTTGCGGCGGAAGTCACGAGCGCGGCATGGACACGGCCGGCGCGCCGGAGCTCCTTGACAACGTTTACGGTCGTCGAGTTCAGGGCGGCGGACGCGCCAAGTCCCCTGGCACCGGCCAGTTTTTCGTCGGAGACATCAATGGCAGTAACGATCGCTCCGAGTCCCTGGCCGATTTGCACAGCCAGGTGACCGAGGCCGCCGACACCGAAAACCGCCAAACGTTGTCCGGCTCGGATGTGGGCATGCTGCAGGGCACGATAGACCGTAACTCCCGCACAGAAGAGAGGCGCAGCGTCGATACAGGAAAGTCCGTCGGGGATCTTCAGAGCATGACTCGCGGGAGCCTTGACGAATTCTGCGTATCCTCCGTCCACGCTCACCCCGGTAATTTGTTGTTTGATGCAGAGATTCTCATTGCCTTCACGGCAGAACTCGCATGCGCCGCAGGTCCAGTGTACCCAGGGAACGCCAACTCGGTCGCCGACTTCGAGGTGATCGACGGAGTTGCCTTTCTCTACCACGCGGCCGGCGATTTCGTGCCCCAGGATCAAGGGCTTCTTGGTGATGGAAACGATCTGCGGCCAATCGCCATCGGCCACGTGCAAATCAGAATGACAGACGCCACACGCTTCCACTTCGATCAGCACCTCGTGCGAGTCGGGCTTTGGATCCACCACGTCTTCGATGGTCAGTGGCGCTTTGAATTCGCACAAAATGGCTGCTCTCATCGCGGCTACCTCGAAGCACTTGAGATCGTGATCAGGTCTTTGCGGAAGGGATGCGAACGAGTTGACACAAACCCGGAACGGAACCGCCGTTACGGCTTGGCACCGCGCAAGAAAAATTCGACCGAATTTCGGACTCGCTCGGTGAGTTTGTGAGGCCCGGTAAGATCGACGGCCCATTGACGAACCACGGTATTGAAAAGCCCTTCCATGAATTCGGCCAGGTGCACGACTGGAAAATCACGGGTTATCTCGCCGTTTTGTTGGCCTTCGGCGATGATTTCGCGGAGGAGCGAGACCGTCGCTGCTTCCGCTCCTCGCAGTTCCGGCGAACGCACCGGGTCCATCGCGCCGGCGAGAATTATCGCCTGCCAAAGCGGACGTCCCACCTCCGTTAAGTTTCCCAGGGTCTCGTAAAATCGGCGTAAGCGTTGCTCGGTCGTGGCTTTGGTGGACAGCTCGGATTTGAGGCTTTCCGCCTGGCGGGCAAACGCCCGGCGCCCCACTTCGCGTAAGACAGCATCTTTACTGGGAAAATACCGGAAAAACGTCGGCTGGCTGATTTCGAGAGTCTGGACGATGTCATCGATACGTGTGTTCTCGTAGCCACGCTGGCGAAAAAGATGTAGAGACGTTTCGACGATCTGCTGCCGAAGGCGCGCCTTCTTGCGTTCGCGAAGGCCAGCCATTTGCCCGTTCCCCGAAGTAGGATGGCCGCGCCCTGTTTTGGAAGCCTCGCCGTCGTTGACACTCCCGGGCGCTGGCGAGAGCGACCGTCTCAGAGCATGTTTTGCACGGTGCATGATACCTTTCCTCCTGCATGGTCCACGGCTTGGGGGTGCGCGGCATACATTCCGATAGTCACACTAACATTATAGTGACTAATGCCAAGTTGCAAGCTCGGACACGGACAGGCAAAGCGTGCACAACCGTTATCGTAATGCCAGAGTGGGCAGAAGCGCACACGCCTACGCCGCCACCAAACTCACCAGCGCCGCCGATGGCTCGGATTTGGGCCGATCCTCAACGGCCGCGACAAACGTCATCTATGCGGTCGTCATTGCTACATCCACGTGGTCTAGCACGCGCGGTAAATGCGGACCCGGGAGCCACACCGCATCTTTGTCTAATCCAGATGAACTGCAACATCAGCAGCTTCGAAGCGCCGCAAAACAGCATGACCCGTGTCACCGGGAAAGGCTACTCTCGCGGAGGAGCCCGTAACCAATACAGTGTCAACACCGTGTCGTCGGTTTCTCGCAACCACTCCACGATATCCTTTAATTGGAAAGGGCGGTCTTCGAGCTCCAGATCACGATTGAGCAACTCGGTGATTTCGCCAGCAGTACTTGGTTTCCTGATCGGGTTCAACGCTCGCAAAACGTGGTCACTGAGAGGTCGACTAGAATCCGGAATCTTTTTCATTGCTGGTTCCACCGTCTCGAAGAACTGACCCACTAAGTCCTGCCATGTCTGCCCCTGCCGCAAGGCGATGCGAACCAGTGCAGCAGCTCATCGCGTGCTCGCGGGCAGCAGCTTAACAAGTACGTTCCGTATTGCATCAGGGTGCTCTCCAGCTTCGCCAGGTAGAGTATACGAACGCTCGAATCCCCGGGGTCCTTCCACCTTCATTTCCCAGTTGTCGTTTGCGAGACCCGACAATTGACACCCGCCACTGTCCCGCTACATCACTCAGCACATGTTCGATGCCGGCAAGAATCTCGCTGCGCGCTCGAGAGTCACCCGTATTCTGCATCTCGATCGTCACGGCTATATCCCCTTCAGTGTACAAAGTGATCAGCAACTATTTCTCGAGCAAACCGGTCAAGCCGCGCAGATGACACCAAATTAAATCCTATTTAGACGGTCCTTCCCAAATTCTCTCTAAAAGCGGTGAGTGTGACACACCAGATTTCGGGGCGAGGATTATTTGCGTGGAATCACTTTCGCGCGTGGGTTACTTGGAGGAGAACGCTTAGGAAAAGGTAAAGGCTGTGACATTGGTTATGCTCTAGCCGGCCGCCCCCGTGAGGAGGCGAAGAGCGTGGATACACGTACCGTCACAGCCTTTTGATGTGATCACTACTTTCGTAGTCCCAAATTCCAACTTCTCCGTGCGGAATCGTCGGTTTTCGGCTGCTCGGCAAGTTACCCTGCTAAGCTTATCACTCAGCCTACTTTGGATCGGCAAAATTTTACTTAAGCCAACCCTTTTCGGCCGTCGACGCAAGCAAACTTAGAGAGTTGTTCGCAGATTGTCAACGCCCGTTTTCAGGGCAATCTGTCTTCTGCGATGAATCATGACTCAGAGACGCAACCCATTGAGTCCTTATCGCTTAAATGAACGAGAGATCAAATTCTTTCCGTTTTTGCACAAGGACATCCACAGGAGCTCGAGATCGTACTCAATCAAAAACTGTGAGCAGGAACCATGTAATTGGATCTGTCGGAAGTTGGCCCGGTCGCTCGATATCTCGATCTCCCACGTCCGCCGAGTAACAACGTCCTGACGAATCGTTTGGCCAAGAGAGTAGAGCGGTCCGGCCCGGAGGTGGAATGAATCCTAAATCGGCACACCGGACTGCCCAAAATCTCAGGAAATCCTCGGTTTTCGACTGCATGATAGTCAGTCGTGCTTCTGTCATTGCGCCATTGCTTCCGTATTGCCGACCAAGGACGAAGCCGCTAACGCGGCGGACGCTACCGTGTGGGTGTGCGGAGTTCTGAGTACTCTCTGCACCACACTCTCTGGAATCCGAAGAGTCCTGGTCTTGGCGGTCTTCATCGGTCCACCAGTTCAGCATGCGCAGGAGGCCGACCTCGCGCTTGGTCTGGCTGAACGTTCCGCAGGCATCGACGGCAACATACGCGTCCAGGCCTCCGTCGCACCCAACTAAAATCCTCCTAAACATCTTTGTCCTTCTCCTATTGTTGCCACCCGCCTCCCAGCGCCTGGTAAAGCTGAACGAGTGCCAAGCGCTCGTTGAACTGGGCTTGCACCAGGTTGAGTTCCGCTGAGAAGTAATTGGTTTCGCTGGTCAGGACCTGGAGATAACTGGCGCCGCCGTTCTTATAAAGCACTTCGGATAGCTGGTCGGTTTTCTGCGCCGCCTGCGTGAGCAACTCCTGCTGCTCACGAAACTCTCGATTTTTTTGAGACGCGATGAGTCCGTTAGAAACCTGTTCGAGCGCGTTCTGAACAGTTTGCTCGTAGGAGAGCACGGCTTCCTGCCAGTTGGCACGGGCGAGCCTGAGTCCCGAGCGCAGCGCTCCGCCTTGAAAAACAGGCTGAGTCACGCTGAAGGCTCCGTACCAGGTCTCGGCGGGCTTGCTGATGAACTGGTTCAAGGCATTGCTCTCGAGTCCTCCCAGGCCGGTGAGGGCGAGGCTGGGAAAGAATGCGGCTTTGGCGACGCCGATTTGCGCGTTGGCAGCAACCATGATCTGTTCCGCCTGCCGAATGTCCGGTCGTCGCTCCAGCAATTCTGAAGGGAGTCCTGCGGGAACGCTCTCCGGTACGGGCTGTTCTGTAAGCGCGCGGCCCCGGGGAACGGATTGGGGATTTTCGCCGAGCAGAACGCTGAGCACGTTCTCCTGTTGCTGAATTTGCCGTTCGAGATCGGGGATCGTCTCCGAAGCGGTGTAGACGAGTTGCTCTGCTTGAGTCACGTCGAGCCCGGAGCCTGAGCCATGGCTCTCAAGCACCTGAATTAACTTCAGGGATTGTTGCCGCGATGCCAGCGTGTGCTGCGAGATTTCAAGCTCGTTATCGAGCGCGCGAAGCTGGAAATAAGCCGTCGCTACATTGGCCACCAGCGAAGAAAGTACCGCTCGCTGCCCCCACTCGGTTGCGAGTAACTGGGCGCGAGCCGCCTCGGTTTGCCGGCGATATTTTCCCCAGAA
>Ga0209693_10001023_pt1 | contig 11756 bp, 14 predicted proteins | sample HubBroMetageWRM3_FD_188345 | JGI IMG/M metagenome (GOLD analysis project Ga0209693, IMG submission 188345) | Warmed soil microbial communities from the Hubbard Brook experimental Forest, New Hampshire - Hubbard Brook CCASE Soil Metagenome WRM 3... | ecosystem: Environmental > Terrestrial > Soil...
TGCCTGGCGGGACCGGCCAGCCACAACCATGTCGATCAGTACCTCTATTATCCAGAGTTCCGGCCCGCAGTGCTAACGATCAGTCTTCCCGCCCCGGCACCGCCCGGTGCCCCCGCGGCCCCGTGAACCCCGGGCGACACTGGCACGATGGACGCTAGATCGGCTCTGTTCGACCTCTACGGAGACCATCTGCGGTCTCGGGGCTCTCGTGCCCCGGTCGCGGCCCTGGTCCGGCTGCTTGCTCCGCTCGGCGTCACCGCGCCGGCAGTGCGCACCGCCGTGTCCCGCATGGCCAGGCAGGGGTGGCTGGAAGCCCTGCGGCTGCCGGAGGGGGCCGGCTACGAGCTCACACCGCGGGCGGTGCGCAGGCTCGACGATGCCGCGGAGCGGATCTACCGGCATGGTGACCCCGTCTGGGACGGTCGCTGGCACGTGGTGGTGGTCGAGCGGGTGAAGGAGCGAGCGCGTCGGGACCGGGTGCGGGGCGGCCTCGGCTACCTCGGATACGCGCCGATCGACGAGACGACCTGGGTCAGCCCGCGCCCGTCGGGTGAGCTCGAGGCCCTGCTGGAGACCGAGCGCGTCAGGGCCGAGCGCTTCTTCGCCAGCTACGACGGCGACGCCCGCGGGCTGGTCGCCCGGGCCTGGGACCTTGACGGCCTGTCGCATGCCTACCAGCGGTGGCTGGCCGTCACCGGCGACCTGGTGGCCGACGTCGGCCCCGGCACACCCGACGAGGTGGTCTTCGCCACGCGCAGCCGGCTCGTGCATGAATGGCGGAAATTCCTGTTCCGGGACCCGGGGCTGCCTGCCGAGTTGCTGCCCGCGCGCTGGGCCGGCCACCGGGCCGCGGAAGTGTTCGATGCCCAGTCAGCCAGGCTGCTGCCCGCTGCCTCCCGCTTCGTGGACCGCTGCCTGCGGTCCGGGGGATGATTCAGGCGTCCGCGCTCAGGCGTCCGCGCCCGATGCCGCTCGCAGCTCCTCGTGAGCCCACACGATGTGCTCTTCCACGTCGACGAGGTCGCTCAGCGGCATCCGCTGGTAGCTCCCGTCGGCCGCCCGCCACGAGGCAGTGCCGGAATGACACCAGACGGTCAGGTCGCGGCTGACGGACAGCACCGACATGGAGGCGCCGGGCTCGTCGGCCCGGACCAGGCGACCGCCGAGGCCACGGCCTGCCAGCATCGCCTCGAGCTCGTTCACCGCCTGCCAGGGGCTGAACTCGGTCCGCCCGAAGCGGGCGGCGTCACAGCCCGGCGGTACCCGCAGCGCGAACCATACGGCCTTGCCGGAGACCTTCCAGCTGCCCAGCCGGCCCCGGGTGAGGTGGGCGCCCCACTCGCCCGCCGACAGCCCGTCCACGACCTGCAGTCCCCGGCCGTTGACGCCCTCCTTGGACCGGATCTTCACATCCGGCAGGCTGCCCGTCTTCCAGCCAGGCTGGGAGTCGAAGACCTTGCACACCACCTCGCACCGGGTGCCCCGGCCGCGCAGGTAGAGCCAGAACTCGGGGAAGCCGCTCACCGGACGCTGGCTGGAGCCGCTGAACTCCACGTTTCCCTGGGCATGCAGCGTGTTTGCGGCCAGTTCACTGGCCATCGTGATCCCGTCGTGGACCAGGTCGCCGGGCAGTCCGATCCCGGCAACCGCCTCGCGGAAGGAGCTCCTGGCCGCTCCGGCGCACGTAGGGTCAAGAGGAAGGGGACGCGCGAAGCAGCCCCCGGCGCTCACGCTGGCCTCTGCCAGGGAGCTCGAGGTACCGAACGCCTGCACCACCGGAGCCGCCATGAAGGCGTGCTCTGAGGTGGAATGGCCGGTTCCGCCGCGGCGGTCCGGCCCGCCCTCGGCGGGCGAAGGTAGCATCTCCTCCGCCTTTCGGACTCAGATATCTGTGAAACACAGATTATGAGTCGGGTACAAGCCAACGCAATGGTAACGAGAGAAAAAGTCCGGGCCAATGGCACGTACCGGGCTCGCGCTAGCGGCGCGATAGTGACGGAACCATGGCCTTCAGGGTAGATGGAACGAACACCAGTTGGTGGCACGCGGATGATCCCGGCGGTAACGTCTCATTCGCGGCAGGCTCGACCCTGACCAGGCCGGACTGCCGGGCCTCGAGACAGGCTGAGTGTGTGAAGAATCCCCCGGGAGGAGAGCCCGGGGGATTCTTCACATGCGATAGATCGCGTGCAGCCTGGTCAGAGGCGGAGGTCGTACCGGCCAATCTTCGCATCAGCGAGGAATGCGGCAAATGTCGCTCTGCCGACGACGTGGGCACCGCCCTCCGGTCGCCTGCTGTCCCTCACGGCAACGATGTCAGGGAGATTGGACGCGACCTCAACGCAGCCGCCGTTGGTTGTGCTCAGGCTCGCCTTACGCCAGATGGCTCGAGACAGGTTGATCATGGGTTACTCCAGTTGCTCAGCTAGATACTTGAGGTACTGCGTCGTGTCGGCGGGCTCCAGCGCCGAGTCGCGAGACCGGATAAAGCCCTCGACGTAGATCATCATCTCGTCCTGGTTGCCCACCTCCTGGATCGCCGTGTCACTCTCCAGATAGACCACGCTCGGCTCATCACCGGCGAAGTCGAAGATATTGATCATGGACCACATGCCGCGGTGCGCACCATCAGCGAAGCGCTGGATGCGGATCTCCACGTTGGGGTGTCCAGCGATGTCGATGAGATGCTCGATCTGCTCACGCCGCTCGGCCTTGGTGCCCCACCGGTACATCAGCGCCGCTTCGGTGATGACCGCCACCAGCCTGGGAGCGGCCCCGTCGGTGCGGTCCAGGATCCTCTGCCTCCGCATCCGGGCCTCTGTCGCCTTCAGGCGCCAGGCCGGCGGCTTCGGAGCCACGCGCATCAATGCTTCTGTGTAGTCCCTGGTCTGCAGCAGGCCGGGGAGCACCAAGGGCATGCAGACCCGGATCTGGGTGGCGTCGTTCTCGAATCCCGGGAACTCGTTCTCGAAGACGTCGGAGTACTCCCGCCACCAGGGCCTCGCCCGCGCCCGGATGGCCAGCTCCTCGAGTTCGGTCCGCTCCTCCTCGTCGACCCCGTAGACGCGCAGCAGGTCCCTGATATCGCTCATCTCGGGGCGTTTCCAATGGTTGGCCTCGAACCGGCCTACCTTGCCCCGGCCCCAGTCGAGCAGGTCGCACACGTGGTTGGCGGTATGCCCGGAGGCGCGCCGCAACTCGGTGAGGCGGCGAGATAGCCGCCGTTTCGCAACGGTTGCGCCATAGGCGTCGTCGCTCATCGGCGATTGCCTCCTTGACAGGACGTCCCTTTCAGCATAGCCCTACTTAAGTTGTGAATCACAAACGATGGCATCATCGGATGTGCCTCTTTTGGATATCGGTTGCGTATCGGTTCGCCCCGGTATCCGAGAAAGGCCTGCTAATGGCCGGGTAAAGGACGGTGTGGGTCAGCGGTCGGCCAGCGGCCGGCCAGCAGCGTCGTCGAACTCTCCGGCCCGCACGCCGTCCAGGAAACACTCCCACTCGTTCCGGTCGTAGACCAGCACCCGGCCGTCCTGGTCGTCGGCCACGCGCATCAGCACCCACTCCGTGGCGGTTCCGGGGGCCTGGTTGATGAACGCGATCTCGAGGGCACCGTCGCCGTCGCCGGACCGCTGCCAGTCCTGTGCGACCAGATCGATGCCGAGTTCCGCAACGGTCGGCTTGGTATTCACGGGTTTCTCCTCACTCGGTTACCGTGGGTCACGGGCGGCGGGCGACACCGCAGTAGATTCCACGCGACCCCTCAGTATCAGCGGCCTCGATGTCCTCAGCACCCCAAAGACCCGCATATGTCATCACCCGATCTGCGCCGGTATAAGGCGGTACCAGCTCGAGTCCGTCGAAGAACCGCTCCACCTCGGCCTTCGAGCGCAGGTGGACCCTCCCGGCCACGTTCGCGAGGGCCGCCCGGCCCGCGAGGACCATGTTCGGCGGGATCTTGTCGTAGGTTCCGTGCGAAAGCGCCAGATAGCTGCCCGGCGCCACCGCTTCCATGTATCGGGCCACCAGGCCCCACGGATCGTCTTCATCAGGCACTAGGCCGGGCAGCGTGGTCATCAGCACCCCGGCCGGACGCGTGAGATCGATGAGCCGCCGCAGCCCGGGATCGCCAAGCACGGCACCGGGATCCTGCCAGTCGGCCGTGACCAGCGTCGTCGTCCCGTCGGGCGCGAGCAGCGGGCCGCAGTACGCCGCCACCATCGGGTCGTGGTCGACGTACACCACGCGCGCCTCCGGCAGCACCTTGCGCACTGCCTCGTGGGTGTTGTTCCGCGTGGGCAGACCGGCGCCGATGTCGATGAACTGGCGGACGCCCTGGCGGGCCATCCACGTCGCCGCACGGCCGTGAAACCCGCGGTTGGCTAACATCGCGTCGACGACGTCGGGCACCGCGGCCTTCAGCCGCTCCGCCACTTCCCGGTCAGCCGGAAAGTTGAGCGTGCCGCCCAGGAAGTAGTTATACAGACGGGCCGGGGTCGGCCTGGTCGGGTCTACCCCGGGGGGAACGTCCGGGAACGCGGTCATTCTTGCCTCCGCCCCCCAATTACCCAGTCTGGCATGATCCGGGCTGCGCACAAGGACAGCCACCGCGTTGCGCAGCGAGGGTGCTACCCGGCGTAGGCGCCGCGGCGGAAGCAAGCCTGGAGATGATCGTCAACCACGCCGCAGGCCTGGAGGGTGGCGTACGCGGTCACCGGGCCGGTGAACGTGAAGCCGCGTCGCCGTAGTTCCACGGACAGGGCCTTGGACCTGGGCGTCCAGGCCGGCACGTCAGCCAAGGTGACCGGGGCGCGTTCCTGCCCGTCCGTATAGCTCCAGACCAGCGCGGCCAGCCCGCCCGGCAGCGTGAGCGCGGCCCGCGCGTTGTTGATGGCCGCCTCGATCTTGGCGCGGTTCCTGACGATGCCAGAATCGGCGAGCAGCCGCGCCACGTCATCGGCGCCGAAACCCGCGACGGCCTCGATGTCGAAGCGCGCGAACGCGCCGCGGAATGCCTCCCGCTTGCGCAGGATCGTCAGCCAGGACAGCCCGGACTGGAACGCCTCGAGACACAGGCGCTCGAACATGCCCGTGTCGTCGCGTACCGGGCGGCCCCACTCCTCGTCGTGGTAGCCGAGATATTCGGGGCTGCCCAGGCTCCACGGGCATCGCAGCAGGCCGTCCGGCCCCGGCTCGGCCCCTGCGAGCGCGGCGCTCAACCGGTCCCCCTCTCCCGTTCCCTTTCCTCACCGGGTTCCTGCGCCGGCGGCTCTTCCGGGGCTGGCGACGGCGACGCGCCCGGCCGCTGCCACGCCGACCACGGCGGCCCTTCCCCGGCCGGCCGGGCGCCGCCGATGCCGCGGGAGAACGGCGAGGGCAGCGGGCCGGAAAGGCCCTTGGCCGGCGGCCTGGCGGGGGCCTGCGACTTCGGCGGCGGCGGACTGGCCTGCGACTTGGCCGAAGGCGGCGGCTTGGCCGGAGCCCACGGTTCATGCTCGGCAGCCTCCAGTTCGGCGATCTGGCGCCGCAGGATGGCGATCTCCACGTCCCGCTCAGTCATCGTGCGAGCGACCATGTTCAGCGCTTCATCGGTGGCACGCATGTCATAGCCCCACAACGCGGCGGGCGGGCGCAATAGCGCCACGTCCGCGGCGGTCACGATCTCTCCATCAAGCGGCCGGACATCAGCGGCTGGCCGCGCCAGCTCGCCGCCGCGACCCATCGCGACGATGACAACGCCGCAGAGGATGGCTACGGCCACAATCAGCAACAGCACGAGCACACAAGAATCGTGCCATGCCAGACCCCAAATGGCGTATTCCGCGAGGCAAGCGGTCCGGCATCAGGCCACCGGATCGTCCCGGCCCGGCCGGTCCGAGCTGTTCGCGTGGGCCTCCTTGATGATCGCCATGACCTCCTCGGGGTCGTCAGCGATCCGGAACAGCTCGGGATCGGCGGCCGAGATCTTGCCCTCGGCCAGCAATGTCCCGTGAATCCACGAGACAAGGCCGGACCAGTAGTCGCTGTCCACCAGGACGATGGGGAACTTGGTGATCTTGCCGGTCTGGACCAGCGTGAGCGCCTCGAACGTCTCGTCCAGGGTGCCGAACCCGCCGGGCAGCACCACGAACGCCTGCGAGTACTTGATGAACACGGTCTTGCGGACGAAAAAGTACCGGAACTCGATGCCGATCTCGACGTAGTCGTTCAGCCCCTGCTCGAGCGGCAGCTCGATGCCGAGGCCCACGGAAACACCGCCGGCGCTCACCGCCCCCTTGTTGGCGGCCTCCATGATCCCTGGGCCCCCGCCGGTGATCACCGCGTAGCCCGCGGCGGCGAGGCCAGCGCCGATCCGTTCCGCCCGCTCATAGTCCTCGGTGCCGGGGAGCGTCCGAGCCGACCCGAACACCGTGACCGCCGGGCCGAGCTCGGACAGCAGCCCGAAGCCCTCGACGAACTCGGCCTGGATCCGCAGCACCCGCCATGGGTCGGTGTGGACCCAGTCGCTCGGGCCGCGCCGGTCCAGCAGCCGCTGGTCCGTGGTGGTCTTCGGGATGTGCTTGCCCCGCAACGTCGCCGGGCCCTGACGGCGCAGCCGGCGATGTGACTCCGAGTTGCCGCTCATGATCCCATAACGTAGCCGGTGGCCAGGGTGGATATATCAGTGGCCAGGGTGGTCGCCGATTAGCGTAAAGGCCCGTTTTGAAGGTTCGATGCAGCCCAATATGAGGGGCCTTAACGGTACCCGGACGGAGTGACTGCGCCAGCGGGTAACTTCGGTGCTGTGCCGAAAACCCGCCGCGTCCGACGTGGGATCTCGGGGATAAGCCTGCTCATGGCCGTCATCCTGGCGCTGGGCGGGTACATCGCCTACCAGCGGCTTCAGCCTCTGCTCTCGGGCAGTGGCTGCACAGCGGCAAGCGGTGGCAAGGACATACCGCTCGGCACCGGTCAGGCGGGGATCGCCGCCACGATCGCCGGCGTCGCGCAGCGCGAAGCGCTGCCCGCCCGAGCGGTCACCGTGGCATATGCCGCGGCGCTGCAGGAGTCGAAACTGCAGAACCTGCTGTACGGCGACCGCGACTCGGTCGGGGTGTTCCAGCAGCGGCCTTCGGAGGGCTGGGGACCGCGACGCGAACTTGAAGATCCGGTATACGCAACGTCAAAGTTCTTCGGCGCGCTGGTGAAGATTCCCCGATACCGGCGGATACCTATTTACCAGGCAGCGCAGGACGTGCAGCACAGCGCAGACGGATTTGCCTACGCACAGTACGGGTTGATGGCCGCGCAGATGACCGTCGCGTTCACCGGGCAGGACCCGCACGCGGTCTGGTGCTGGTACGCCCATAAAATCAGCGGCACGGCCCGCACCGACGCCGCTTCCACGGAACTCGCGCAGACCTTCGGCCCGCAACGGGCCCGCGCCAGAGCCGATCCCGGACTGATCGTGCAAGTTACGGGCGCCCGCCGGGGCTGGGTAATTGCAGCGTGGCTGGTGTCGCACGCCCAGCAGTATCGGATCAGCTACGTGGCGTATGCGGGATACCGCTGGACGGCCGCCGACGGCGCCAGAGGATGGGCCCCCTCAGATTCCCCGTCTCCACCGGGAAGCATCGAGCTTGGCTGATAGATTGCGTGCCGTGGGGACGGAAAAGGAGTGACGAAGTGACGTACATCATCACCCAGGGTTGCATTGACCTGCTGGACAAGACGTGCATCGAGGAATGCCCCGTGGATTGCATCTACGAGGGCGAACGCATGATGTACATCCATCCAGACGAATGCGTTGACTGCGGTGCCTGCGAGCCGGTCTGCCCGGTCGAGGCGATCTACTACGAAGACGACGTGCCGGCCCAGTTCAGGGATTTCTACCGGGTCAACGTTGATTTCTTCCAGAACATCGGCTCGCCCGGTGGCGCGTCCAAGGTTGGCAAGATCCACGGAGATCACCCGCTGGTCGCCTCCTACCCGCCACAGCCGCACTGATCACGGCTGCCGACCGTAACCGCCGGGTGCCGACACTAGCCGCACGCCTGCCCCGTTTCCCCTGGGACGCGCTCGAGCCCTACCGGGCCAAAGCGCTCGCCCATGTCGGCGGCATCGTCGACCTGTCCATCGGCACTCCGGTTGATTCCGTTCCCGACGTAGTGCGCGAGGCGCTGGCTGCAGCCTCCGATGCCCCGGGCTATCCGGCGACCGCCGGCACCCGCGCGCTGCGCCAGGCCGCGGCCGGGTGGCTGGCACGAAGGCACCAGGTCACCGTCGACCCCGATGCCGTCCTCCCCGTGATCGGCACCAAGGAACTCATCGCCGGGCTGCCGACGCTGCTCGGTCTTGGCCCTGGCGACGTGGTCGTGCATCCCGAGCTGGCCTACCCGACCTACGACGTGGGCGCGCGGATGGCCGGGGCCAGGCCGGTGGCCGCCGACGGGCTGCTATCGCTCGGCCCCGAGCCGGTCCGGCTGGTCTGGCTGAACTCACCGTCCAACCCGACCGGCCGGGTGCTGCCCGCTGAGCACCTGCGGAAGGTCGTCGCGTGGGCACGCGAGCGCAGCACCGTGGTCGCCTCGGACGAGTGCTACATCTCGCTCGGCTTCACCGAGCACCCCCTCTCGGTGCTGCACCCCGACGTGTGCGGCGGCTCGCACGAGGGCCTGCTCTCCGTGCACTCCCTGTCCAAGCGGTCCAACATGGCCGGCTACCGCTTCGGCTTCGTCACGGGCGACCCGGCGCTGGTCGCCGAGCTGCTGGCGATACGCAAGCAGGCCGGGATGATCGTGCCAGGACCGGTGCAGGCGGCCGCGGTGGCCGCGCTGGGCGACGACGCCCACGCCGACGCGCAGCAGGCTAGGTACGCGGCCCGACGGGCGGTCCTGCTGCCGGCGCTCGAGGCGGCGGGCTGGGCCGTCGAGTACTCGCAGGCCGGCCTGTACCTGTGGGCCGCTCATCCCGGCCAGGACTGCTGGGAGTCGGTCGGCGCGCTCGCCGAGGCCGGGATCCTGGTCGCGCCGGGATCGATGTACGGGAGCAGGGGCGGGCGGCACGTCCGGGTCGCGCTGACGGCCACCGACGAGCGGATCGCCGCCGCCGCCGAGCGCCTGGCCGCGCTGGCCTGAGCCGTGTTCCTGATCTACGACACGCGGACCGGGCAGGTCGAGGACGTCGGCTCCGGACCCGGCAGCGTTCTGCGCCTGTACGTTCGGGGCCCGGCGCGCAGCCGCCCATCGCACGTCGGCGAGCTGCGTTCGTTGCTGGTGGCGGACCTGATCCGGCGCAACGCCGAGCATCGGCACGGACTGACGGTCGTGGTCTGCCTGGTCATGCCAGGCGCCGGGAACGACGAGGCGCCGCCCGGCGATGCCACGGCGCTGAACATCAAGCCCGCCGACGCCGCGATCAGCGCCCCGGAGCCGGCCGATGCGGTGAGCCCGGTAGAGATCATCATCGAGGCGCAGCTGCGGTCGGCGTCCGACCAGGTGACCATGCGGCGGACGGTGGGCGTCGGCCTGGTGACGTTCGGCGGCCGCGACGTCGGCGGCGGTCCGCCGCACGAGGCGCCAACGGTACCCCTGTCCGCGCTGGCGGACCGCGGGCTTGACCCCCTGGCCGTGCGGCTGGCGCTCATGTCCCGCCAGCACGGCGAGCAGGCGGACCTCACCTGGGACGTCCTGCGCGACGCCGACCAGGCCCTGCGCCGGTGGCGTGAGCTGGTGGCCGAGTGGGCCGAGTCGCCGAGCAAGCCGATGTGCGCGGAGGTGACCGCGCAGGTGGCGGCCGCGTTCGACGGGGACCTGGACACGCCAGCGGCGCTGCGGGCGCTGCGCGGGCTGGAGCAGGACCCGCAGATCCCGCCGGGATCGAAGTTCGAGTCGTTCCTGCACGCCGACCAGTTGCTAGCGCTGGACCTGCCCCGCGAGATCGGCCGGCCGCGGCGCAGCTAGGCGCGCCTGCCGGTCCAGAAGCGCCGCGGACAGGCGCGCCAGCAGACCCAGAACCGCCGCGGACAGGCGCGCTGGCCGGCCCGAGCACCGTTACGCAACAGATCGATGCCCCGAACGCATAGGACGCAACGGATCTCCGCGAGCCCACAAATATTGCGGGGGGACTTGCGCCACCGCGCGCTCCTACGCTGGAGATCCGCCGGGCTGGGTTGCGCGGCGACCGGGATTGGGGAGGGGGGCCTTGGTGACGAATGCACGAGACCGCATGACCCAGGCGGATGGCGCCCGGCCAGGCAGGACCTACCTGATGTGCCCGCCCGACTACTTCACGGTTGAGTACGCGATCAATCCCTGGATGGACCCGGACCAGCCATCCGATGCGGCCCTGGCGATGCGGCAATGGCACGGGCTGCGGGAGACGTTCACCCGCCTCGGTCACACGGTGCACGTCATCGATCCCGTGCCCGGGCTGCCGGACATGGTGTTCGCGGCCAACGGAGCCACCGTGATCGGCGGCAAGGTGCTCGGGGCCAGGTTCCGGTACCCGCAGCGCGCTGCCGAGGGCGAGGCCTACCTGGACTGGTTCACTCGCGGCGGGCACCGGCCGGTCGCGCCACGTTCGGTGAACGAGGGCGAGGGCGACATCGTGTTTGCCGGGCGGGTCATCCTGGCCGGTCACGGCTACCGCACCGACCCCGCGGTGGCCGGGGAACTCGAGGCGCTGTTCGGCCTGCCGGTGCTCAGCCTGCGGCTGGTGGACCCGCGGTTCTACCACCTGGACACGGCGCTGTGCGTGCTGGACGCCGACACCGTCGCCTACTACCCGTCGGCGTTCGACGACGCCGGACGGGCGCTGCTGACCAGCCATTTCGCTACCCTGATCGAGGCGAAGGACGAGGACGCCGAGGTCCTCGGGCTCAACGCGATCAGCGACGGCAGGCACGTCGTGCTGCCCGCCCAGGCGACCGGGCTCGCGGCCCAGGTCGCGGAAAAGGGCTACGAGCCGGTGCCGGTCGACATGTCAGAATTCCGCAAAGCGGGGGGCGGCCCGAAGTGCTGCACCCTGGAGCTGCGGGAACTGCGGCTAACCCACGCGCTTCAGGGGAGATGACCATGACGGGCAGCGACGGCACGGCAACGGCGGAGCGGCTTCGCGAGCTGGCCGCGGCGCATGGCGCGCACAACTACCACCCGCTGCCGGTCGTGATCGCCGAGGCCGAGGGCGCGTGGGTGACCGACGTCAATGGCCGCCGCTACCTGGACCTGCTCGCCGCCTACTCGGCGATCAACTTCGGGCATCGCCACCCCAGGCTCATAGCCGCCGCGCTTCGGCAGCTCGATCGGGTGACCCTGGTCAGCCGGGCCTTCGAGCACGACCAGTTCGGGCCGTTCTGCGCCGAGCTCGCCGAGCTGGCCGGCATGCAGATGGTGCTGCCGATGAACACCGGCGCCGAGGCCGTGGAGACCGCGATCAAGACCGCCCGCAAGTGGGGCTACGAGGTCAAGGGCGTGCCCGCGGGCGAGGCCGTGATCGTGGCCTTCGCCGGCAACTTCCACGGCCGCACCACGACGATTATCAGCTTCTCGACCGACGAGGACTCCCGGGCCTCGTTCGGCCCGTTCACGCCGGGATTCACGGTCGTGCCGTACGGCGACCTGGACGCGCTGGCCGCCGCGGTCGACGACCGCGTGGTCGGGGTGCTGGTCGAGCCGATCCAGGGCGAGGCCGGCGTGCTGGTGCCGCCGCCCGGGTTCCTGGCCGGCGTGCGCGAGATCTGCTCGGCGCGCGGCGCGCTGATGATCGCGGACGAG
>Ga0209693_10001024_pt1 | contig 11753 bp, 5 predicted proteins | sample HubBroMetageWRM3_FD_188345 | JGI IMG/M metagenome (GOLD analysis project Ga0209693, IMG submission 188345) | Warmed soil microbial communities from the Hubbard Brook experimental Forest, New Hampshire - Hubbard Brook CCASE Soil Metagenome WRM 3... | ecosystem: Environmental > Terrestrial > Soil...
TCTTCACGCTCTTAAAAATGTCCTTCGGCGCGGCTAGCCCGTCCGAGTAAAACGCGAATTTCACCCCCGCCTTCGCCAGCGCTGCTGGAGTCCCCGGCGCGCGATCTCGAAATCGCAGGTCCCGCAGAGTCTGCTCGCCTTCCGGGTCGGCGTCCTTCGGCCGTTCAGGCCACTTCAAACTAACCAGCACGGGGATTTTGCTGGTCGCCAACGCATCCGTAATCGCATACCCTTGCTGCCCGCCGTAGAGCACAGCGCGGATTTTCCATTCGTCCGCTAGCTGCAACGCGCGAAGAATCTGAGTTGAATTATTCCCCGGCAGCAGAACAATCTCCTTCCTCTGTAGCGCGCGATTCAGCACCATCTCGCTGCGGTCATAGGGCAGCCGCTCGGTTTTCGTTGGATTTGCTTCGTAAATCGGTTCGGCCTGTGCGTACCACGCCGTATCGTCGAACACCTGCCGCACGTAGGCGATCGTGCCCATCAACGAATCGGGAAAGGTAAACCATCCATCCGTCGGTTTCAGCGAAATCGGTAACGTGGCCGTCGCTCGCACCACATAATCCCCCGTGCGGGCCCCCTCCAAATCAATCACCGTCGCTTGCCCCGGAAAAATTCCGCCGTCCGGCACCGTCAACGCCGTCGTGAATCCAGCATTGCGCCAGGATTCGATCCGCTTGTCGTCGATCTTCAATTCATCGGCCGCCACGCGCCACGGAGATGTCCCCGGACGATCCTCCGGCCCCGCTGCAATCGGACCCGGAGGCGCCGCGCGCCTTCTCCCGCGCCCGCCGCTCGCCGCAGCGGCTTGCTCCGCGCCCTCTTCCGGAGGCAATCCCAAATTCGTTCCCGCATCAATCAATCCCGGATACACCGTCAGCCCCGTGCCATCGATCACCCATGCTTCGGGCGGGATCGTCACGCTTGTGCCCACTGCGGCAATCAGGCCCTTGGCGATTACCACCGTGCCGTTCTCAATCACGGCGCCGGAAACCGGCGCGATGCGCGCGTTCTTGATCGCGAAATATCGCGGCTCGCCGCCTGCGCCCCGCGCCGCGCACGCCCAGCCAACCAGCCCAGCGCAGCAAACAACAATCGCAGCCAGTGAAATTCTGCGGCGATTCAAACGATCACTCATCTTGCACCTCACGATTCATTTCCAGCAGCACGCGCTCGACGCCGGCACAAATGCCACGCTCACAATCTCTGAGAGCGAACGATGCTATCGGCAGGTTCCAATGAAAGCAAGCCATTTGCGCCCGGAAGAAGTCACACCCGGACGCACACACCCACGACAATCGCTACGCGTTCAGACGCACGACAAACGATTGCGTTACCGGGAATTTCGCGGTTGAAAAAAGGGCTCGTCGAGAAGCCACGCCTTGCACAAAGCGCCCGGCTTCTCGACGAAAGGATTGCGTGAAGAGATGCGTTCAGCCGCTAGAACTGCAGCGACAGCACGCCGTTCGCCACGCGATTGTTGTCGGAATCAAATAGCAGCACCGTGTTGCCATTCACAATGTAATAAACCAAATTAAAGTTGGCAGACAGTCCGTTGGCCGAAGTCTTCAACAGCATCGTCCCGCGCCCGTTCGACGCCGCCGTGGTAATCGTGCTCGTCGAATTCACCGGCAACCCGCTGAACGGCGATCCGTTATTAGCAGGATTGTTGAAATCAAGTGTCCCAGCCACGCTCGTGCTGCCCGTAGCCAAACCGATCTGCCCCGCCAAATCCTGCTCGAACGAACCCGACGATTTCGCGAACCCAACGCCCGTCAAATTCAGCGCAAAGCTTCCCTGTGGCGAAGTGCTCAGCGATCCCTGCTGATAGGCAACGCCACTCGCGCCTTGCACCCCGTTGTTCGTGTCGATCTCAACGAACTCCGCTCCAGTCCCCGTCGGCGTCACGTACGTGTAAGCGGCGAACATGTTCGTTCCCTTGTTGTTGGTCAACGAAAGCAGGAATCGAGCCGGCACAACTCCGGAACCCGTCGAGTTCGCATAGCTCCCGCTGGTAATCGGATTGTTGTTCTGCGATGGACCAGCTCCGAAATTGTTGATGTCCATCGCGCCGCCGGTTTTCACCGTGCCAGAGTTAATCGTAAAAACCGCCCCTCCCGAGTACGACGCGTTGTTGGCCAAACCGCCGAAGGTCAAAGCCACTCCGCCTGTCAAGGCCGTCGGTAACGCCGGCGCGCTGAATACGTCGCCGGTGACCACGAAGGTCTGGCTGGGGTCTATCTCCACGATCTTCAAATGCGTCTGGTCAGTCATGTAGTAAGCAAGATTGATAGTCCCCAGTGGGCTGGTCGTACTCGTCATAGTAATCGTACCGCGCCCGTTAGCGTCAGCAGCACTATATGAGCCGCTCAAGGTCTGATCGTTTGTCACGACAGCCGTGGGAAACGAGATATCCTCGAGGTCCTGAACGTTCACCGGGGCGGTGGCTGAGTTGACTGGGATGGACCCATTGCTTGCTTGGAAAGTTCCCGCCACAACCAGAGGATTGAAATTCGTGTCGATACCCGAAAATCCGAAAGAAAAGTTTCCGTTAAGCAACGTTCCAAATGCAGTCGGGTTCTGCGCATCCAGCGAGCCGCTTCCGGTCGCGAACGTATCGAAGTCAATGAACAACGCGTGCTGATTCGAACCGAGCGTCGCCTGCAATGTAAACGATGGAATGGTCGTTGGGTTGTTGGCCACCGTGACGGTCAGCGAGGTGCGCCCGTCAAGCGGCCCCACTTGGTAGGTGCCGCCCGTAACTGCGATCCCCGGCGCCAAACCAGCAGTCACAAAACTGTTGATATCCATCTCTCCGCCGGTAATCGTTCCGGATGCCGAACCCGGCGTTCCGCTCGTCGTGATACTCCCAGCAACGTCCAACGGATTACCGGCGACCAAATCCACTCCGGTGAAAGCGATTGCATACTGACCCGTCGTGCCGTTCGTAGTGAGCGAAGCAGAGGAAAACAAAACTGATGCCGAGGCCGTTCCGGAATTTGCGCCGGACGTCGCCGTAATCGTCACCGTTCCGCCTGACGGCGGTGAGAGCGGTGCCGTATACACGCCGCTGCTGGTGATTGTTCCGTGGCATTGAGTTGTGGAGTTGAATGCCGGCGTCACGCAATCGCCACCCAGAAGCCCGGCCACGCTCCAAGTCACTCCCGCAGCTGGCGTCGCTGTAAAATTCTGTGTCGCACCCGCTGATATCGTCAACGCCGCCGGACTCACCGCCACAGGCTGAGACGCAACCACTTGCACTGTGGTCGTACCAGAGTTAGATCCTGACGTTGCCGTCAGCGTCACGCTTCCAGGAGAAGATGGCGCGGTGAAGAGCCCGGTGTTATCAATCGTTCCGCCGCTCGCCGTCCACGTCGCCGTCTGGCCGACGCCTGACAGAAACGCACTGAATTGCCCCGTCTGCGATACTGGTATGCTTGCCGATCCGGGAACGATCACCAGATCGTTCGTTGTCGGATGATTCCCGCTTCCTCCGCCTCCACACGCCGTCAAAGTCAACGCCCCTGCAATCGCAACCGCGAGAAGCGCAAAGAGCTGGACATTCTTTCGCATCATATATCTCCGTTAATATGGATAAGGATTTGCGCTCCCGCCGCACACTTGCACCGCGCACGGCGCTGAACAACAACACTCTGACGGAGCATGGATACTGTGCTTCCTGAAACTTCTGAAAAAAGTTCCTTGAATTCCCGCACACCAGGTTTCTAAAATTACCCGGATTTCAAACACTTAGATACGGCTCAACGCGAATAGGTTTCTCCGGCGGTTACAAACACGATACCCCTGAAAAAGTTGCGTTAGAGGTCGATCGAAATAAAGCGGTAGGTCGTAGCCTGTGAAATCCGGTGTCTCTGTGCCTCAGTGGCGCCCTGTCTTCGCGATCCTCGTCGCCGGCACGAAACAAAGTTAATTCCGCAATGGCTTCCCCGTCTTCAAAGTATGCGCCATCCGCTCTTGCGTCTTTCGCTCGCCGCACAAGCTCACGAACGCTTCGCGCTCCAGGTCCAGCACATATTGCTCGGAAACCGTCTGCGGTGCCGTGATCGGACCACCCGCCAGGATGTAAGCCAGCTTGCGGCCCACGACGCCATCGTATTCCGTGGCGTACCCTCCGCGGACCATCATGTGAATCGCCAGTTTCGCCGCAGCCAAGAATTCCTCGCCAAGCACTCGTATCTCCGCCGGTGCCGGCGGATGGTATCCCGCGCGAACCATCGCGAGCGCCGTTTGCTTGGCATCCGCAATCTGTCGGTCGCGGTTCATCGCGATCAGGTCGGAAGACCGCAAATAACCCAACGTCCGCGCTTCTTCGCCGCTAGTGGAAACTTTCGCCATCGCAATATTCTCGAAAATAGGTTTCAGCGCGTGGAACAGGTCCAGATTTTCGCCGCCAGCCGAGTGTTCGTTCGCGCGAATCAACATCTCCTTCGTTCCACCGCCACCTGGAATCAAACCCACTCCGGTTTCCACTAGTCCGATGTAGGCCTCCGCTGCCGCGTGAATCCGCCCGGCATGCAGACCGATTTCGCAGCCGCCCCCCAGCGCCAGGCCTTGCGGCGCCGCCACTACCGGCCGCGGCGCGTACTTGATGGCCATGTTCACCCGCTGAAATTGCCGCACGGCCATGTGTATATCGTCCCACTCGCCTTCTTGCGCGCCAATTAGCACCAGCATCAGATTCGCGCCCACGGAAAAATTCGTCGCCTGGTTGCCGATCACCATGGCGTCGAATTCCGAGCTGAGCCGGCTGATTCCAGCATGAATCATCGCCACCAGGTCGCCACCGATCGAATTCATCTTGGAATGAAATTCGCAGCAAATCACTCCATCGCCGAGGTCAATCAAACTCGCACCCGCGTTTTTCTGCACGACTCCCGTGCGGTCCTTCAGCGATTTCAAAATTATGATTCCGGCCGGTTCCTCCAGCGGCTTGAGCGCGTTCGCCGCTAAATCGAAATAACGCGTTGTCCCCTTTTCTGATTGGTAGAACGACCTCGCGGGTGACTCAAGTGCCTTGCGAACTATTGGCGGCAAGCCTTTGCCTTCTCGCTCCAGCGCCTGCCCCATTCGCTCGACGCCAATCGCGTCCCAGGTCTCGAACGGCCCCAGCTCCCACGCAAACCCCCAACGCATTGCGCGATCGACGTCCAGAATTCGGTCGGCGATTTCCGGCACCCGCCGCGCCGCGTAAAGGCACGTCTCGCTTAAGGCGGACCACAGTAAACGGTTTGCTTTGTCGCCACCCTTGCCTTCGAGCGCAGGAGCCACCAGCGCGCGCACTCGCTCGCGCGTATCCTCAATTGCTTTCCCCGCTTCGATCGAACCGAATTTCGCTTTCTGCCGTGGGCGATATTCCATCTTCTGCCAGTCGAGCGTCAGAATTTCGCTGTCCCCGCCTTTCTTGACCTTCTTGTAGAAGCCGCCAGCGGTCTTGTCGCCCAACCAACCGCGCTTGAGCATTTCCTCGACGAAAGGCGGCAGCTTGTAAATCTCGCGCGACTCATCGCCCGTCACGTTCTCGTAGATGTTGCGCACCACATGCGCCAAAATATCCAGCCCGACTAAATCCGCCGTGCGAAATGTTGCCGACTTTGGCTGCCCGATAGCTGGCCCGGTGCACGCGTCCACATCCTCGATGGTCATCTCCAGCTCTTGCATTCTGCGCAGCACGTTCAACATCGAAAACGTGCCGATGCGGTTCGCAATAAAATTGGGCGTGTCTTTCGCAACCACCACTCCCTTGCCCAACCTCAAATCGCAAATTTCATCCAGCGATTCCAGCACCTCCGGACGCGTCTTTGGCCCCGCGATCAATTCCACCAGCTTCATGTAACGCGGCGGATTGAAAAAATGCGTGCCGGCCCAGTGCAGCTGAAAATCTTCCGAGCGTCCTTGGGCAATCAAGTGAATCGGCAGTCCGGAGGTATTGGAAGTCACAATAGTCCCGAGCTTGCGCACCGCTTCCACACGTGCAAAAAGATTCCGCTTGATCTCCAAATTCTCGGCGACCGCTTCGACGATCCAATCCACCTGTCCGCACCAGGCGATGTTGTCTTCCAGGTTCCCGGGAGTCACGAGGCGCGCCGTTTCTGGTGTAAAGAAAGCGGCGGGCCGCGCCTTCTTTGCAGCCTCGAGGCCGGCTAAAACGATCCGGTTGCGCACCGCCGAACTTTCCAGGGTTAGCCCTTTGCGCTTTTCATCGGCATTTAATTCCGCGGGAAGAATATCCAGAAGAAAACATGGGATACCGGCATTTGCGAGGTGCGCTGCGATGCGCGCGCCCATGGTCCCTGCTCCCAACACAGCTACTTTTTCGATACGTCGCTTCATGAGGTACCTCTGGGCAACCCCGCGAGGTTACAAAAGCACTACGGGGCGGTCAACCGGAAAGACCGCGAGTCCCGAAGTGCGTTAAAGTGTTCTAAGGATCTGTTATGGCCGATAGGGGAATCACCACCAAATGGCTCGGAAAGGCAATCCGCGGATTGCGCACGTTTGCCTATGGTCCCGGCGAACGGCCTAAAGTAGGCGTCGCGCTCGGCGGCGGATTCGCACGTGGCATCGCCCACGTCGGCGTTCTGCGTGCGCTCGAGCAAAATGAAATCCCCATTGATTTCATAGCCGGCACCAGCGTCGGCGCTCTGATTGCTTCGGCATACGCCAGCGGCACCTCTCTCGACGATATGGCCCATCAAGCCAGCCTTACACGTTTTCGCGATTTCGGCCGCTGGACTCTTTCGCGCATGGGCATGGCGTCGAACGACCGCTTGCAGGATTTCCTGCAGCGTCTGTCGACCGCGAAATATTTTCATCAGCTGCGCGTTCCCTGTGCCATCGTCGCGACCGATCTTCTGAAGGGCGAATCCATTCATTTCACCGACGGCGAAATCGGCCCCGCTCTGCGCGCCTCGTGCGCCTATCCGGGACTCTTTCTCCCGGTTGAATATCGCAACCATTTCCTAGTGGACGGCTTCCTGACCGAGCAAGTCCCCGCGCCCGCGGTTCGCGAGATGGGCGCCGACCTCGTGATCTCCGTTCACCTCGAGCCGGGGCTGCTCGATTCCCCGCCTCGCAATACCATCGAGGTCATCTCCCGCTCGTTTTCCATCATCCAATCCATCGCCAATCAACCGTGGCGCGCCGCCAGCGACGTGTTGATCGAACCGGATGTTCATCACATCCTCTGGGACGAATTTGTAAAGTCGCCGCAGCTCATCGCCGCCGGCGAATTCGCCACCCTCGAGGCCATGCCCCGCATTAAATCCCTGCTGGATCGCGGCCCGGGCCGCCCCGACGGCGGCAACGGCGAAACCTTCCGCGCCTCCGAGTAGCCTCCGCCTTTACCGGCGCCCCCAGGCATCCACTTGTTGTTTTAAGTCCGCTCCGCAATCTGTTGCTAACGGACTTTCCGCAGTAGCGTCAAATCAATTGTGAGGAGCCGAACTTCTCCTGCGATGACCGCTGCAACGCCCCAATCATACGCAGGAAGGGTTCGGCTCTTCTCTTCCTGGTAGCGATCCAAAAATATCCACGGTGCTGATCGAAAATGGTGGGAGAGATCCGCTTTTTTGAAGTCCGAATATTAGGAGCTGAAACCCGTTCCATGATTTCGGAATGTGCGGGCGAATTCAGGACCCGCTAATCTCGCGCAACTCCACCGTCACCCGCTGCCCATTTCCCTTCCCGCGCTTTGTAAACCACTCGCTCATCGCAGCAGCGAGACGCGCCGGGTCTACCGCGAGCCCAGCCTCCAGCTTCCCTTCACCTAGGGGCAAGGTGTCGTCAAATTCCGCCGATCCCGTAAAATTCCGCATGCAAAAACTGTCCAGCCACTCCAACGGCGCAGCGCGCCTCTCCTCACCAATGAGAATCTCAGCCCGCAATTTCCGCGCGTACATAATCCGCGAATTATAGCATTCGACCGAAACGCACGCGCGCGTCCGGCAAACGCGGCCGGCCTTGTCCGCAACCGAACAACTCCAGTTCATTTGGATAGACCGTCCTCATGAGAACAGTGAACAAAATCGGAGCGCGAATCGTACCAATTGTCGTAGCTTACCGATGTCCTTATGGGAGAGCCTGGCATGACCAACCTGCTGCGTGACCTCGGCTTTGGTTTCCGCCTCCTCAGAAAAAATCTCGGCTTCGCTTCCGTCGCCATCCTCGCCCTAGCTCTGGGCATAGGCGCCAACACCGCCATCTTTAGCGTCGTTTACGCCACGCTTCTCGCGCCGTTGCCTTATCCGCATCCCGAACAACTCGTAATCGTCTGGTCCAAAGTAGCCGGAGACCGCAACGTCGTCGCGGCGGGCGACTTCCTCGATTGGCAACGCGAAAATTCCGTTTTCCAGGCCATGGCAGTCTTGAACGGCTCCAACTTCAATCTCGCCACGGGGAATCGTCCCGAGCAAATCCGCGGCGGTTACACGACCCCCGGTTTCTTCGACAAAGTGGGCGGTGAAGAGCCATTGCTGGGCCGCTACTTTGAACCTGAAGACGCGGTGCCAGGCAAAGATCATGTCGTGGTTCTCACCAACTCGCTGTGGCGTGAGCGCTTCGGCAGCGATCCTCACGTGATCGGGCGGGAAATCCACATGAATAGCGAAATCTATACCATCATCGGAGTTCGCCCCGCCGGACAGGCCGACAGGTTGGACACCAGGCTTTTCGTACCGATGGTTTTCAAACCCGAGCAGATCAATCATGACTTCCACTGGCTCCTTGTCGTCGCCCGCATGAAGCCCGGCGTCACCATCGCGCAGGCCAATGCCGATATGGACGCGGTGACGCGCCACATCGCGGAAGTCTATCCGAAATCGAATAAGGGCTGGGGTGCGAGCGTCGAACCTCTGCAGAATGACTTTCTCAATCGTGACTTGCGCGCCGCCCTCTGGCTTCTCCTCGGTGCGGTCGGTTTCGTGCTGCTGATCGCTTGCGCCAACGTCGCCAACCTCTTGATGGCCCGCGCCACCACTCGCCAAAAGGAAGTCGCGGTACGCGCTTCGCTCGGCGCTTCACGCCAAAGACTTTTCAGCCAATTTCTAGCCGAGAGCATCGCCCTGGCCTCCATGGGCGGCGTGTTGGGCATTGCCCTCGCGTGGGCGCTACTGAAAGCAATTATGGCGATGATGCCGCCCTTCACGCTTCCCTCCGAAGCAGACGTCCGCCTCAACGGTCCTGTCCTGCTCTTCACAGTCGCAGCCACGATGTTCGCAGGCATACTCTTTGGCTGCGCACCGGCCTTGCAAGCAGCGCGCATGAACTTGAACGAAGTCCTAAAAGAAGGCGGCCGCTCGGCCTCTGGTTCCGGACGCCACGGCTTGCGCCGCGCGCTCGTAATCGCCGAATTCGCGCTGGCCCTCAGCCTCCTCGCCGGCGGCGGCCTCGCTCTTCACAGTCTCTGGAACGTCGCGCACGTGGACCTCGGCTTCCGCAGCGATCACATCCTCACGTTCTCGATTCCCGAACCGCAAGGCCACCTCACCGATCCACAACAGATCATCACCTTTTACCGTCAGCTTCTGGAAAGAATCCAAGCCCTCCCCGGAGTCACCGCGGCTTCTGCCTCGGAGGGCATGCCGCTGCAAGGCACCAATTTTGGCATGCCCTTTCAAATTGCTGGCAAGCCCAATATCGAAGATCCCTCCGCGCGTCCCGGCGCCGGTTTCAGCATGGTTAGTCCCGAGTATTTCAAGGCGTTCGGCATCAGCATGGAACGCGGCCGCGCCTTCACTGACCAGGACGTCGCTGGCGGCGTTACCGTAGCCGTCGTCAACGAGGCCTTCGTGAAAAAATATTTCGCCGGCGTTGATCCGCTCACGCAAACGGTCCTGGTCGAACAATTAATCCCCGGCGTCACCAAACTCGGCCCGCCGATCCCCTGGCAGATCGTCGGCGTGTACCACAACGTCCGCAACGGCGGCCTACACGGTGAGGGTTTCCCCGAAATTGACGTGCCCTTCGCCCAAAGTCCCTGGCCACAAGCAACCGTCGCCGTGCGGGCTTCGCTCGATCCCGCAGCATTGACCCGCAGCATCGGTGAGATCGTTCAATCCATGGATCCGAACCTCCCGCTCGCCGAAGTCAAGACGATGGACCAAATCAAGGACCAATCGCTCGCGGGCGATCGCTTCGCCGCCGCACTCTTCGGAGGCTTCGCCGCGGTCGCACTAATTTTGGCGGCTCTGGGAATTTATGGCGTGATGTCCTTCGCGGTCGCGCAACGCACTCACGAAATCGGCTTGCGCATGGCCCTCGGCGCCGGCCCCAACCGCGTGCTCGCGCTAATCCTAAAAGAAGGCATGATTCTCGCCTGCATCGGACTCATCCTCGGCCTCGGCGGTGCATACAGCGTCGGAAAAGCTATGCACAGCATCTTCTACAACGTCGGCACGATTGACTTCGCCGCCTTCAGCGCCGTAGCCGCAGCGCTCCTGCTGGCCGCGCTCCTGGCCTGCTTCATCCCAGCCCGCCGCGCCACCTTGGTTGACCCTATGCAAGCCCTGCGCCAAGAATGATCCGCATGGCGGTTGGTCGCGCACGAGACCCGAAGCCGCAGGGGCGTTGCTAGCTGCGCCCCTACTTGCCGCGAAGTCAAAGCTCATCCCGCCCAGTTGCAAGGACCCGCGCCATATCCGCTCGCCGCACGCATCGTGCGTTTAACGCACCGCCCGAACCCGTGCACTTGCAATTGCCCCGCGCGTGGCCTAGACTTTTCTTGGTATAAAATGCGGTTATCTGAGCTATAAAAAAGAGTGCCAAGCCCAGCCGGGCGGCCCTCCCCGCAGAAAATCTCGGAGGTTTAGTGTCGACGCCACTGGAACAATGGGTTGAGGAATCGGCCCGCATTACACAACCTTTGGAAATCGTCTGGTGCGATGGCTCCGACGCCGAAAATGATCATTTCCTCAGCGGCCTGCTCCACGACGGCATCATCACTGAGCTCAACCCAACGACCTACCCGCACTCTTACCTGAACCGCCGCAATCCGAACGACGTCGCCCGCACCGAAAGCGTCACCTTCATCTGCACTCGCAACCAGGACGACGCCGGCCCCACCAACAACTGGATGTCCCCCGCGGAAGGCAAAGCCAAAGTTCGCCCCATCCTCGAAGGCTCGATGAAGGGCCGCACCATGTTCGTCGCGCCCTATATCCTCGGCCCGGAAAATTCTCCCTACAGCCGTTTGGGAGTCGAGATTACCGACAGCCGCTACGTCGTCGCCAGCATGAGAATCATGTCGCGCATGGGCAAGGCCGCTCTCGACCGCATCGGCAATACTGACAATTTTGTTCCCGGCCTGCACGCGCTCGCAGGTGTGAACCCTGAGCGCCGCTTCGTCATGCATTTCCCCGAAGAAAAACTGATCTGGAGCGTGGGCTCCGGCTACGGCGGCAATGCGTTGCTAGGCAAAAAGTGCTTTGCGCTGCGCATCGCCAGCTGGATGGCGCGCGACGAAGGCTGGATGGCGGAACACATGCTCATCCTCGGCCTGGAAGATCCGTCCGGCAAAGTCACTTACATGGCCGCCGCTTTCCCGAGCGCCTGCGGCAAGACCAATCTCGCGATGATGGTCTCCAGTCTAGAAAACCAGGGCTATCGCGTTTGGACCGTTGGCGACGACATCGCCTGGATGCACATCGCCAAGGACGGCACTCTTCGTGCCGTCAATCCCGAAAACGGATTTTTCGGCGTCGCGCCCGGCACCAATGGGAAAACCAATCCCAACGTCA
>Ga0209693_10001025_pt1 | contig 11743 bp, 10 predicted proteins | sample HubBroMetageWRM3_FD_188345 | JGI IMG/M metagenome (GOLD analysis project Ga0209693, IMG submission 188345) | Warmed soil microbial communities from the Hubbard Brook experimental Forest, New Hampshire - Hubbard Brook CCASE Soil Metagenome WRM 3... | ecosystem: Environmental > Terrestrial > Soil...
TTGCCGATCAGCTCTACCGCGTTGCCGTTCCAATGGAACTTGACCGAGGTGTTCAAGCCATTGATACCGCCGGGATAGGTCAATGCCACTGTGTCGCCGTTGGTTTGCGACGTGTCGATGCCGTTGAACCCGTAGGTGTCGGGCACCCCTTGCGGGATGAACTGGCCGAGATGGAACAGCACCGCCCGGGTGGTGGGATTGACGGCGTTGGTGTTGGCCTTGATGATGACCGCCGACAGTTGAGCGCACTCGTTGTAGTTACCGGCCAGCGGCTCGGGGTTCCAGGGCTGCTCACTGCGCGGATCACGAGGCAGCTCGGAGACCACTTTTGCGATGGTGGGCGAGGCGAGGTTGACCGCGCACGGGTCTGGTGGGGCAGTGCTGCCGGGCGGGGCAGCGGCCCCGGACGACGGGCCCGGCGGAGGAGCGGTAATCGAATCGGGCGAACTCGGTGTCGTTGCCTGCGGCGTCTTGGCGACCGTGGAATCTCCTGAACCGCAGCCGCTCAACGTCGCGGCGACCAAAGCGACAGCGGCCAGGCCCGGCAGTAGCTCGGTAGGGCGAGGTAGCGACCACACACCGCGCACCGTACCGTCATCCGGCTCGCCGGTGTGGCAGGCGTGCCGCGCCGTCGATGACCGAGGGCGAACCGCCGCGCCCGATGCGACGGGACTCGCGTTCGCCACTAAACTCCATGGACGATGACCCTCCCGGACAGCTCGCCTGAGGCTGCCTCAACGACGTTTGCCGACCTGCAGATTCATCCCCAGGTCTTGCGAGCGGTCGTCGACGTCGGTTACGAGTCGCCCACCGCTATCCAGGCGGCGACGATTCCGGCTTTGATGGCCGGTTCCGACGTCGTCGGACTGGCCCAGACCGGCACCGGCAAGACGGCGGCTTTCGCGATCCCGATCCTGTCGAAAATCGATGTCACCAGCAAGACAACTCAAGCCTTGGTGCTGGCGCCCACCCGCGAGCTGGCGCTGCAAGTGGCCGAAGCGTTCAGCCGCTACGGGGCTCATCTGCCGCAGATCAACGTGCTACCGATCTACGGCGGGTCGTCCTACACGGTGCAACTGGCCGGACTGAGACGCGGCGCCCAGGTGGTGGTCGGCACGCCAGGGCGGGTCATCGACCACCTCGACCGCGGAACCCTGGACCTGTCGAGGTTGGACTACCTGGTGCTCGACGAGGCCGACGAGATGCTCGCCATGGGTTTCGCCGAAGACGTCGAGCGCATCCTGTCCAACACCCCGGAATACAAGCAGGTTGCCCTGTTTTCGGCGACCATGCCACCCGGTATCCGCAAGATCACCACAAAGTATCTGCACGATCCGTTCGAAGTCGCGTCCAAAGCGAAAACCGCGACAGCCGAGAACATTTCGCAGCGCTACATCCAGGTCGCTGGTCCACGCAAGATGGACGCGCTCACCCGCGTCCTCGAGGTCGAGCAGTTCGAGGCGATGATCATTTTCGTCCGCACCAAACAGGCGACTGAGGAAGTCGCCGAAAAGCTGCGTGCGCGAGGTTTTTCCGCGGCTGCCATCAACGGAGACATTCCGCAGGCGCAGCGCGAGCGCACCATAGCCGCACTCAAGGACGGCGGCTCCAAAGGCGTAGACATCCTGGTCGCTACCGACGTGGCCGCCCGAGGGCTGGACGTGGAGCGTATATCGCATGTGATCAACTACGACATCCCGCACGACACAGAGTCTTACGTGCACCGGATCGGACGCACCGGGAGGGCCGGGCGGTCGGGGAACGCGCTGCTGTTCGTCTCTCCGCGGGAGCGTCACCTGCTCAAAGCGATCGAAAAGGCGACGCGGCAAACGCTCACCGAGGCCGAACTGCCCAGTGTCGAGGACGTCAACGCGCAGCGGGTAGCTAAATTCTCCGATTCCATCACCGACGCACTCGGTGGGGCGGGAATCGAGCTGTTTCGCAGGCTGGTCGAAGACTATGAGCGCGAGCACGATGTCCCGATGGCCGACATCGCCGCGGCGTTGGCGTTGCAGGCCCGCGATGGCGAAGCGTTTCTGATGGCACCCGAACCGCCGCCGCAGCGACGCGAGCGGTCCGAGCGCCATGACGAACGTCGGGACCGTCCGGAAAAGCCGAGGCAGAACAGAGCTTTCGCAACCTACCGGATTTCCGTGGGCAAGCGGCACAAGATCGGTCCGGGTGCGATCGTCGGCGCCATCGCCAACGAGGGAGGTCTGCACCGCAGCGATTTCGGCCACATCGCCGTCGGGCCGGACTTCTCATTGGTGGAACTGCCGGCCAAGCTACCCGGCGCCATATTCAAAAAGCTTGAGCAAACCCGTATCTCGGGCGTGCTGATCAACCTTCGGCCAGAGCGGAATTCAGAGCAGGCCCGGTCGGGCGGGCAGCCCCCCGAAAAGGCCCGTCGCGATGGCGGCAAACCACGCGGGAAACACCCTGGATGACCCTGTCCGAGGAACAAGACGCGCGGGGGGGACTCGAACAGATCTCCCACGTGGACCGGGTCGCGTCGCTAACCGGTATCCGCGCGGTCGCCGCAATCCTTGTCGTGGGCACTCACGCGGCTTACACCACTGGCAAGTACACACACGGCTACTGGGGCCTGGTCGGTGCCCGGATGGAGATCGGCGTCCCGATATTCTTCGTGCTGTCCGGCTTCCTGCTCTTCCGCCCATGGGTGAGATCGGCCGCCACCGGCGGTCCGCCGCCCTCGCTGAGCCGCTATGCGCGCCACCGGGTTCGGCGCATCATGCCCGCCTACGTCGTCACCGTGTTGGTCGCCTACGTGCTGTACCACTTCCGCGCTGCGGGGCCGAACCCCGGGCACAGCTGGACGGGACTGCTCCGCAACCTGACGCTCACGCAGATCTACACAGACGGCTACCTGGGCAAGTACCTGCATCAAGGTCTTACCCAGATGTGGAGTTTGGCGGTGGAGGCCTCGTTCTATGTGGTGCTACCGCTGCTCGCGTACCTGCTGCTGGTCCTGATCAGTCAGCGGTGGTGGCGGCCGAAGCTGCTGGTGGGCGCTCTGGCGGGGATGACGTTGATCAGCCCGGCATGGTTGATACTGGTGCATCTGAATCGCTGGATTCCCGACGGCGCCCGGCTGTGGCTTCCCACCTACTTGGCCTGGTTCCTCGGCGGCATGTTGTTGGCGGTGCTGCAGGCGATGGGTGTGCGCTGCTACGCGTTCGTAGCCATACCGCTGGCGATCATCTGCTATTTCATTGTCGCCACTCCAATCGGAGGCGCACCCACCACGTCCCCGGCATCGCTGCCGGAGGCGCTGGTCAAGACGGTCTTCTACGCCGTGATCGCCGCATTGGCGGTGGCGCCGCTGGCCCTGGGTGACCAAGGGCTGTACTGGCGGCTGTTGGCCAGTCGGCCGATGGTGTGGCTGGGCGAGATCTCTTACGAGATCTTCCTGATCCATCTGGTGACGATGGAGTTCGCGATGGTCTATGTAGTTCGGTCGCACGTCTACACCGGGTCGATGCTGAACCTGTTCGTCGCGACATTGGCGGTGACGATCCCCTTGGCCTGGCTGCTGCATCGCTTCACGCGCGTGCGGAATTGACGGCGCCCGGCGTCACGATCGGGACGACGAACTCCTCGATCATCGCTCGCTCGTCGGCTTCGTCGTGGCCGGGAAACATCAACAGCGAAATGATCACCCGCACAACCCAACGGGCCCGGCGGTCGACGACGGCGGGGTCGTCGGGACCCAGCGAATTGAGGAACGCGGCGGCCAGCGCTGCGATCACCTCGGACTGTCCGGCCAACTCGCCACCGGTCGGTGGGCGGGTGGTGGAAAACCACGACGCCAACGCGGGGCTGTCGCGAACCATCCGCAGTGTGGCGATGATGCTCGCGACCAGCCGTTCGCGCGGGTCGTCGACGCCGTCGATGTGCTGCTTGATCGCGCGACCCAGCCGGTGCGTCTCGCGATGCACGTAAGCGGTTCGCAACGCCTCCCGGTTCTCGAAATACCGGTACAGCGTCGCCCGGGAACAGCCTGCGACCCTGGCGATCTCGTGCATGCCGATCGACTCCGAGTCGCGCTGCGTGTAGAGCTCCTCAGCGGCGTCGAGAATCCGGTCCGCGGCAGCCTCCGTACGATGCCCGGCCAGCCAGTCCTTCCCCGGAGTCGGGCGCGGCATCAGGACTTCACCCGGACCGGCACCGACAACGGCCGCCGAACATAATTGCCGCCGGCCCACACGATGCCGGACTCGTCGACCTCGAAGTCCGGACAACGAGCCAGCAGCTCGGTGAGCGCGACCCGCGATTGCATACGGGCTGCGGCTGCGCCCAGGCAGTGATGTGCGCCGTGGCTGAAGGTCAGGATGTTGCGTGGGCAACGGGTAACGTCGAGTTCGTCTGCGTCTGGGCCGTATTCGCGTTCGTCGCGGTTGGCTGACCCGTAGAGCAGCAATACCCTGCGCCCGGCCGGAATGGTGGTATCACCGATCATTACGTCACGGGTGACCGTGCGCGCCAGTCCCTGCACCGGTGACGTCAGCCGCAGTAATTCCTCGACCGCATCGGGGATCAGTCCCGGGTTGTCGACCAGGAGCCGCCGTTGGTCGGGGCGCCGGTGCAACAATGGCATTGAGCCGCCGAGCATTCCGGTAGTGGTGTCGTTGCCGCCGGTGACCATCGTGAACGTGAACGCCAGCACCGACAGCGTGCCGACGATGTCGCCGTCGGCGCCGGCCCCGGCGGCGACCAGATGGGAGATTGTGTCGTCCTCGGGTTCAATTCGGCGCCGCTCGATCAGCCCGGTGAAGTAGGCCATCATCGACCCGACTGCTTCGCCGACGGTGCCCAGTGCGCCGGCGACGCCGCCTTCGGCGGTGTTGGCCGCGACGATTGCCTGGGTCCAGCCGTCGAACTGTGCCCGATCTTCTTCGGGCACACCAAGATAATGCGCGACCACCATCGACGGCAGCGGCTTGAACAGCTCGGTGACGATATCGCCGCCACCGTTGGCGCGTAGCTTCTCGATGCGCTCGACGATGAAGTCGCGCACTGTGGGCTGCACCGCCTGGACCTGTCGGGGGGTGAAACCGCGCGACACCAGTTTGCGAAACTCCGTGTGCACCGGCGGGTCCTGCATGACCATCGGTGGGTTGTCGCGCAGCCCAATCAGTTCCAGGTCTCGGTAGTTGACCGTGAGCCCCTGTGCGGAGGAGAACGTCTCGTGGTCGCGGGCCGCCGACCAGACATCGGCGTGCCGGGACAACACGTAGTAGTCGTCCTCGGGGTGGCTGGGGGGGATGGCGTGGTGCACGGGGTCGTGGTCGCGCAGCGCCCGGTACATCGGCCAGGGATTCGGCCAGGTGTCGGCGTTGGCGAGCCGGAACTTGATCGGCGCGTTATGAGACATAACCACAGCCATGTCTCATTTGTACGACGGTACCAGCAGTATGTCAACCGATCGTATGCCGGTTGATAATTGGGCGGCGGCCGATACCTCGCCGAGGGTGGGCACAGCCCAGAAGAAGGCTCACACCACCTGCAGCCCCTCGGGAATATCCTGCGGATTGCGCCAGAAGGCGTCGCCGACAAACCGGCTGAACAGGTCCGGCGGCAGCAAAGTGGCGCGCGACTCGGCCTTGACCGTGCCGCGCACGGTGTGCAGCCCCGGAGTGCCGGCACGTTCGTCGAACTCGGTGACGTCGTAATCGACGTGGCCGAAGTCGTGCTCGAACACCGGTTCGCCCAGAAAGGCGTAGATGGCGTGCAGCGCCTTGGCCGGGTCGCTGGCCAGGGTTTCGTACTGGACCAGCAGCAGACGCTCCCGTTGTGCGCCGTAGCACGCCTGCTTCAGGGCATTGTAGGGACTGCCGACCATTCCTTCTTGCGCCACGACGCCATTGGCGCGGGTGTAGACGGTGCCCCCTGGGTCGTAGTTGAAAATCGACGACGGGCTGAAGACATTGCGCTGGATCAACCGCTCGATGCTGTCGACCACCCACGGCAGTTCGCGCACGCAGGCAATCACTCTCGCATCGGGGAACAGCCGCTCGATCGCGGGCATCCACCCGCACCAGGAACGGTTGGTGTCGAAGATCACCTCGGCGGGGCAATCGGCATAGAAGTTGTCGAACAACCCATGCAGGATGCGCTCGCGCTTGGCGTCATCGATGAACACCGAAAACTCGTTGCGCGCGCTCATCTGGCCTAGCAGTGCACCGAACAGGCCGGCCAGCGGACCCGACATACCGGCCTCAAACCGCGGGTTTTGTCGCAGCAACGCCGCCAGCAGCGTCGAGCCGGATCGCGGCAGGCCCGAGATGAAGTGGATGGATGCCACGTGCGCTCCTCGAGTTGGGCTGAGTTGGGTGATGAATTCTGATGCGGGTCCGTCAGGTTGCGGTCGACGACCTCAACCTGGATACCAGAGGCTAAGAGCATTGAACTGCAACGCATTTCATCACCCGGGGGCTGGTGAGTGGGGTATTACCTTGGCTGGCACTTTGCTCGCGACACCACCGAGACCGATGACGGCCTGACTGAGCTGACGACGAATTGTTGCCGTTTCAGATTCGTTTTTCATTCGGCTCGTCGTCATCGTCATACGTCATCCAGCTCGCCGTTGTCGGACTTCACGCTCGGCAGCATAAATGAGAACCTGCCCACTGTCGATGAATTCGCGACCTTGCGATTGTGCTCAGACACACCGAGAACAGCGGTGACGGTGGCTCCGGCTTTGCCGGCCAAAAGCCTGGCGCCGGTGCTGAAGCCGCCGGCGACGAAGACCAGGTCGATTTTCGCAGCTCCGAACATGCCGCTGCGTTCGGCGTCGACCAATTCGTGCAGACGGGGTGCGTCGTCGTTGTTTGCGCGCGTCGAACCAGTCGGCGCGTGACGCGTGCTCGCTGCGACTCGACAGCGCGTCGTCAGATGCGCACCGGGCGCAGGCTAGATCGCGGCGCCGGGGTTCAGGATGCCCAATGGGTCTAATGCCTGCTTGATGCGTCGGTTCAGGTCCATCGCCTCCGGTCCCAGATAGCCATCCAGCCAAGGCCGCTTCAGCCGGCCGACGCCGTGCTCACCGGTGATCGTGCCGCCGAGGCCGACGGCCAGGTCCATGATTTCGCCGAACGCGAGATGGGCGCGCTCGGCCATGGCCGCGTCGGCGGGGTCGTACACGATCAGTGGGTGGGTGTTGCCGTCACCGGCGTGGGCGATCACCGAGATCATCAGGTCGCGCTCGACCGCGATGCGTGCGATTCCGGCGACCAGTTCGCCTAGCGCCGGCAGCGGCACCCCGACGTCCTCGAGCAACAGCGACCCCTTCTTCTCCACCGCCGGGATGCAGAACCGGCGGGCGGCGACGAACGCCTCGCCCTCATCTGGATCGTCAGTCGAAAACACCTCTGTCGCGCCGTTTTCGGCGAATACCGCGGCCATCACTTCGGCATCCTCGCCGGAGGCCCGGCCACGCTCGTCGGAGCCGGCCACCAGCATGGCCGCGGCCCCGCGATCCAGGTCCATCCGCAAGGTGTCCTCGACGGCGTTGATCGCCACCGCATCCATGAACTCCAGCATCGAGGGGCGCAGTCGCGCGGCGACCCCGAGTACCGCGTTCACCGCCGCCTGGACGGAGGCGAAACTGGCCACCACGATGCTCGACGTGTTCTGCGCGGGTAGCAGCCGCAGCGTCACCTCGGTGATGACGCCCAGCGTGCCCTCGCTGCCCACGAAGAGCTTCGTCAGGCTCAGCCCCGCCACGTCCTTCAAGCGCGGCCCACCCAACCGGACCGCGGTGCCGTCGGCCAACACCACCCGCATGCCCAGCACATAGTCCGTGGTGACGCCGTACTTGACGCAGCACAGCCCACCGGCGTTGGTGGCGATGTTGCCGCCGATGCTGCAGATCTCGTACGACGACGGATCCGGTGGATACCACAGGCCGTATTCCCCGACGGCCGCCTTCACCTCGGCGTTGAACAGGCCGGGCTGACATACCGCGGTGCGGGTGACCGGGTCGACGGAGATCTCACGCATCTTTTCCGTCGACAGCACTATCCCGCCATCGAGCGCGGTCGCCCCGCCCGACAGGCCGCTGCCGGCCCCCCGGGGCACTACCGGAACCCGGTTGGCGGTGGCCCAGCGCAGCACAGTCTGCACCTCTTCGGTCCGCAGCGGCCGCACCACGGCCAGGGGCTTGCCCGCTGAGGGGTCGAACGCGCGGTCCTGCCGGTAGCCCTCGGTGACGGCGGGGTCGGTGACCACCATCCCGTCGGGCAGGTTGGAGATCAGGCCGTCCAGCACATCCACGGCCCGATCCTACGGCTTGGCTTCCTCGGCAAACTCTGGCTCGCGGTCCAGCTCGCGCAGCGAGGGCAGCCAGCAGGCGATGAGGCCGACCAACAGGATGGGCAGCGCCAACGTCAGGAACGTGACCCGCAGTCCGGCGGCGTCGGCCAGGGGACCGGCCACCATCAAGCCCAACGGGCCCGCGGCATACATCAGCGACGTCATCACCCCGACCACTCGCCCGCGCAGATGGGCCGGCGCCCGGGTCTGCATCACGTAGTTGTAGATCGGCGCGATCGGCCCGTACATCAGGCCGGTCACCGCGCACAGCGCGAGGATGACCGGCAGTGGTGGGAGGAATGCGATGCAGACCGACGCCGCTCCGAAGGTGAGGGTCGCCGCCAGCAGGGTCGCGCGCCGGGAGATGTGCTTGGCCACCACGGCGTAGCTCAGCGCGCCGGTCAAGCCGCCGACCCCGAGCGCCATCAGAGTCCACCCCAGCTGCGCCGGCTGGTTTCTGTCGGTGAAGTACTTCGGGAACAGCACGCTTTCCATCGGCAGGTACAGCGCGGTGACGATCAGGTCGATCAACCCGAGTGTGCGCAGCACCCGCAGGTTCCAGACGAACCGCATTCCCTCGGCGATGCCGGACAGCAAGCCTTCGGGTCGCGACGTGTGGTGCGGCTTACCCACCCCCTCGAGCCGAAGCGCGGCTATTGCCAGGAAGGACAACCCGAACAGCCCGGCAGTGATCCACATCGTGTCGATGCCGCCTACCGCGGCGATCATCAACCCCCCGATGCCGGGGCCCACGATGTACGCCAGGTTCAGGATCGCCTCGTAGATGCTGTTGGTGCGGTCCAACGACCAGCCCGCCCGGGCCGCGGCCTCGGGCAGCATCGACTGACGCGCTGTGGTCCCGGCCGGGTCGAAACCGGCCGCGAAGAAGCCCAAGACGGCCAGCACCGCGACGTTGATCGCATCCGCGCCGCAAAGCAACCCGATGAGCGGGACGGCAGCCACACTCGCGCCGGACAGCGAATCGGCGACCAGCGACACCCGGCGCCGACCGAAAAAGTCGACGGCGGTGCCGGCGACCAGCGTGGATAACACCAGCGGGATTGCCATGGCGGCGGCCACGATCGACGCGTCTTTCGCGCTGTCGTGGTGCTGCAGCGCCAGCCACGGGAAGGCGACGATCGAGACGCCGGTACCCGCCGTCGCCGTCAGCGTGGCGAACAGGATCAGAGACGCCGGGCCGCGGCTGTTGTGCTTCATGGGATATCGCGGCTGAATTTAGCCCCAAGTGGGCTGGGCCGCGACCGAGTTTCACCCGCGATGGAATCTGGATGCCACCCGAATGCAGGATGTTCATGTGCTCGTCCATCCAAATACCGGCCAGCAGTTCGGTTCGCCCGTCGTGCCCGGCTCTGGTTGGCCGGGTGACCCGGCGACGCCGCGGACCCCGGTGGCCGCCGACGCCGCCCGGGTCGTGTCGCTGGCAGGTCAGGCGCAATCGATACCGGAACTCGACGCCATGGTCAGCGTGTGCCGTGCCTGCCCCCGGCTGGTGACGTGGCGCGAGGAGGTCGCCGTCGCGAAACGGCGGGCCTTCGCCGACCAGCCGTATTGGGGGCGGCCGGTGCCGGGCTGGGGATCCGAGCAGCCGCGGCTGTTGATCGTCGGGTTGGCCCCCGCCGCGCACGGCGCCAACCGGACCGGACGGATGTTCACCGGGGACCGGTCCGGGGATCAGTTGTACGCGGCACTGCACCGGGCCGGCCTGGTGAACTCACCGCTCAGCGTGGACGCCGCGGATGGTTTGCAGGCCAACCAGGTTCGGATCTCTGCACCAGTGCGGTGCGCGCCGCCGGCCAACATGCCGACACCGGCGGAGCGGGACGCCTGCTGGCCCTGGCTGGATGCCGAATGGCATTTGGTGTCCGACCATGTCCGGGCGATCGTCGCCCTTGGCGGGTTCGCCTGGCAGATCGCGTTGCGACTGCCGGGCGCATCCGGGGCGCGAAAGCCGCGGTTCGGCCATGGCGCGGTTGCGGAGTTGCCATCGGGTGTGCGCCTGCTCGGCTGCTATCACCCGAGCCAGCAGAACATGTTCACCGGCAGGCTGACTCCGGCGATGCTTGACGATGTTTTCACCGAAGCCAAGCAGCTGGCCGGGATCACATGACGGGCCGCGGCGACGCCGGGCGAAACGAGTCGCCGCTGTTGTCCGGGGAACGTTCCCGGGCCTGCGGGCGTTGACGCCATCGTGCGTCTTTCCGTTCTTGACCTCGTCCCGGTCCGCACGGACCAGTCGACCGGGGATGCGCTGGCGGCCACCGTGCAGCTGGCGCAGACCGCCGATCGGCTCGGTTTCACCCGCTACTGGGTCGCCGAACACCACAACATGCCGTCCGTGGGCGCCACCAGCCCACCGGTGCTGATCGCCTACCTGATCGCGCAGACCGCGCAGCTGCGACTCGGATCCGGTGGCGTGATGCTGCCCAATCACGCGCCGCTGGCGGTGGCCGAGCAGTTCGCGCTGCTGGAGGCGGCCGCGCCGGGCCGCATCGACCTGGGCATCGGCCGCGCCCCTGGCTCCGACCCGGTTACTTCGTATGCGCTGCGGGACGGACGCGACGACAGCGACATCGAGAACTTCCCCGACTATCTCGACGACGTGGTCGCACTGATGAGCGCGCGCGGCGTGCGGGTGCCGCTGCGCTCCGGGGACTACACCCTCAGGGCGACCCCGGCCGCGGCCAGCGAGCCGCGGCTGTGGCTGCTGGGCTCGTCGATGTACTCGGCACGTCTTGCCGCCGCCAAGGGGTTGCCCTATGTTTTCGCCCATCACTTCTCCGGCAAGGGAACCGCGGAGGCGCTCGAACTCTACCGTTCCCGGTTCGTGCCGAGCGACCTTGCTGCTGAGCCTGTCACGTTTCTGACGGTGAACGCCGCTGTAGCCGAAACACGTGACGAGGCAACAGCATTGATGGTGCCCAACCTGCAGATGATGGCGCGGCTACGGACCGGGCAGCCGCTGGGGCCGGTACCACTTGTCGAGGAGGCTCAAGTTGCCGAGCTGACTGGACAACAGCAGCTCATCGTGGAGAGCGGGTTGGAACGTGCTGTCCTCGGTACGCCGCCGGAAGCCGCCGAACAGCTGCTGGCACTCGCCGAACGGTTCGGCGTCGACGAGGTGATGGTAAACCCGGTTGCATCGGCCCGTCGCGGCACCGACCCCGCCAGCGGGCCGGCGCGGGTGGCAACGCTGGAGCTACTGGCGAAAGAGCTGTTCTAATCGCCCGCTACCGCTGAGTGACTCGAAGCGGCGTCAGGCGTCAGGCTGTTGATCCACGTTTTCATCTCGTTCGCGGGCAACGGCGGACTGTGTACGAAACCCTGCGTGATGTTGCAGCCGTACCGTCGCACTGCGCTCAACGTAACCTCGTCTTCGACACCTTCGGCT
>Ga0209693_10001026_pt1 | contig 11730 bp, 10 predicted proteins | sample HubBroMetageWRM3_FD_188345 | JGI IMG/M metagenome (GOLD analysis project Ga0209693, IMG submission 188345) | Warmed soil microbial communities from the Hubbard Brook experimental Forest, New Hampshire - Hubbard Brook CCASE Soil Metagenome WRM 3... | ecosystem: Environmental > Terrestrial > Soil...
TCTGCGGACTGGCCGGCCTGAAGACCACGTTCGGCCGGATCAGCCTCGACGGCGTGTGGCCGCTGGCACCGAGCCTGGACACCGTCGGCCCGATCGCCGCCGACGTGGCGGGCCTGACGGCCGGCATGGCGCTGCTGGAGCCCGGCTTCGCCGTTACGGAAGGCCCGGCAACCCGCGTTGGCCGGCTGCGCCCGCCGTCCGACGAGCTTGACCCGCGCATCGACGCCGCCGTCGATGCCGCGCTCCTGGCGAGCGGCCTGGAGACCGTCGAGCTTGACGCGGTGGACTGGGCGGAGGCGCTGGCGCAGGCCTACGTGCTGACCGCGTGCGAGGCCGCCGCGCTGCACGCGCCGCTGCTGGCCGCACGCGGCGGCATCAGCGACTCGGTCCGGGCATTGCTGGAAGGGGGCGCGGGCATGACTGCTGACCAGCAGAATGCCGCCCGCGCCTACCAGCTCGGCTGGAAAGAAGTGCTGGCTCAGATCCTGGATCAGGTAGACGTGATCGCGCTGCCGACCGTGCCGTTCTTTCCGCCGCTGCTCGCCGAAGCGGAGCAGCACGACATCCCGCAGTTCGCCGCGCCGGTGAATCTGGCCGGCCTGCCGGCCCTGGCGCTGCCGGTGCCCAGCGCGCACCGGCTGCCGGCCAGTCTCCAGCTGATCGGGCCCGCCAACGGCGAAGAGCTGCTGCTCGCCACCGGAGCGCTGATCGAATCGGCCGTCGGCCTCTACTAGAGGGTGCCGGGCTCGACGACCGCCTTGACGAAGTGCTCCGGCCTGGCCGAGGCGACCTCGAAGGCCTCGGCGATGCCGGCCAGCGGAAAGATATGGGTCATGAGGCCGGCGACGTCCAGGATGCCCGCGTTGACCAGCCGCGTTCCTGCTCGCATGCCCAACATGATCGTGTCGATGTCCCGGAAGTGGGCGTTCACCATGTGGAACGCCATCCAGTTCCAGCGGCCGAGCGGGATCTCCCGCGTGCCGCCCTGGTGGTACGCGACGACGCAGACCTTGCCGCTCATCCTGGTGGCCTCGCCCGCCGCCCGCAGTCCCTCGCTGACGCCGGTGATCTCGTAGCTGAGGTCGGCGCCACGGCCGTCGGTGACTTCGCCGACGGCATCGGCGAGCGACTCCGTGGCGGTGTTGATGACCCGAGCCGTGGGCGGCCCGGAGCTTGGAACGTTCCGGCTGACTGCAGGCAATCGGGTGATTGGCCGACAGGCGTCTACGTCACCCGTTTCCCAAGCGCTTCCTGATCGCAACGGGCACTGCTGAGCAGCCCATATTTTCCGGTGATCGATCTCATTAGCCGGCGAGGCGGCTCCGGCGGACCAGGGCGACGCTGTCCATCACTGCGGGGCTGGCGATGCTGGTGATCCCGCTGCTGTTCTGGGTCGGGTCGATGGCCCGGACCAGGACGCTGGTCTCCCCGCCAGGGAACCGCGGCGCCTGGACGTCCAGCACGATGAAGCTCCAGTTCGCGCGGCGGTAGGCGGAGTAGTCAGTGACTGTGTCCGGGATGTCCTCGGCCGTGCCGGTGCCGCCATCGGCGGTGTCGCTGCCGGTCCACTCCCAGACCAGCGCCGGGCCGGACGCGTTGGCCGGGTCACCGCCGCCGGTGGTCCCGTACCAGCCGGTGTACAGACCCTGGCCGCCGCCGCCCGCGCAGATGTACGTGGTGCCGTCGGTCTCCGGGCGGACGGTGCCGCCGGAGGGCACGACCTTGGTGACGTCGCCGCCGCGAATCGGGTAGCTGCGCTCGTACGCGTGGACGTGCCCGCTGACCACCAGGTCGACCTGGTAGCGGTCGAACAGGCTCTGCCAGACCGTGCGGATCCCGCCGTCCGAGCCATGCGTGGTGTTTGTGCAGAACACGCAATTGTGGAAGCCGACGACGATGAAGTCGATCCCGGACCCGGGCGACCGGTACTCGGCCAGCCGCCTGGCCAGCCAGGCCGTCTGCTTGCCCTCGGTGTAGCCGTTGTTGTCGGACAGCTCCGCGGACAGGTCGTTGCCGTCGAGCTGGATGACGGCAACGTTGCCGTACGTGAACGCCTTGACCACCGGCGAGCCGGTGACCGACTGCGGCGCGTACGCCTGCGGGAACCTGGTGGTGAAGCCGACGTAGCCGAAGTTGTCAAGCGGTTCCATCTCGTGGTTGCCGACGCCGACCTGCCACGGAATGGACTGCGCCGCGACCGGGCCGACGATGCCGAGGTAGTCGTCCCAGCTGGCCGGGCCGAAGTCGCTGGCGTCCGTCGGCACGCCGTTGGTGTAGTAGCCGGAGCCGTTGCCCGCGTAGCTGAGGTCGCCGACCACCACGTTGAACCGTGGCCGCAGCGCCGCGATGACCTGCGCGATCGGCAAGCTGCTCTCGTCGCTGGTCGCCTCGTCGCCAACCATCGTGAACCGGAAGTCGGTCGCTCCAGCGGCGGCAGTGGTGAACCTGGTGTCGGGGCTCCAGTTCACCCCGTCATTGCTCACCGAGTAGTGGTACGTGGTGTCCGGCCGCAGGCCCGTCAGCCGCGCGTTGCTGTACACGGTGTCCTCGGCCGGTTCGCCGCTGATCGCGGGGACCGGCACGGTGCCGGAGAACGCGGCGTGCTCGGTCCTGCCGTAGCCGCTGTCGAGACCCCAGCGGACCTGAGGACGGGGCACCGAGGGCGTCGCACCGCCAGCGGTGCCCGCCGACCACGAGACGTACATCTGCCTGGTGGGGTCGGAGCCGTAGGCAATCCACTGCGGCGCCGATGCGGTGGAAGCGGAGGCCGAGGACTGGCGCCAGAACAGCGGGCCCGCGGCAGCGGCGAGGCCAAGAACGCCGGCGCCCTTCAGCACGGACCGCCGGCGGTACCGCGCCTTCAGGTAGTCGTGCATTTCCTGCACGGTCATGTCTTTGACGAGCTTCTCCGGTATTTCACCGTATGGGGTTTCCATGGCAGACGACGGTAAAGGCCGGAAATGAACGGCCCCTTGCCCGGCAACATCGGAAGGGCAAAGAGGTCGGATCAAGCTGGCGTTCTGGCACGGCGGGCAAGACAGCCAACGGCGCCAGCCGTCATCGCTGGTGGCTGCGAGGATGGTCGCATGGACGTGTTGAGCAGCCGGATTCTGCTGCGCCCCACGGACCTCGCCCGTAGCCGCCGCTTCTACCGGGATGTGCTGGGCTTGGCGGTCGCCAGGGAGTTCGGCTCCCCGGCCGATCCCGGCATGGTGTTCTTTCTCGGCTCTGGGTTCCTTGAGGTGTCCGGGCAGGCCGCCGGCCGGCCAGGTGGGTCGATGATGCTCTGGCTCCAGGTGCGGGACGTCCGCGCCGAGCACGAACGGCTGACTGCGGCCGGCGCCCGGGTCCTTCGCGGGCCGGTGACCGAGCCCTGGGGTCTCGTTGAGATGTGGATCGAGGACCCGGATGGCGTCCGGATCGTGCTGGTCGAGGTTCCCGCGGACCACCCGCTGCGCCGTGACCAGCGGGGTCTCAGCCCCTCTTCTCGCGGACCTGCCGCTTGATCCGGCCCAGCATCGCGGCCATGCCGCGCAGCCGCAGCGGGCTCACCAGGTCCACCAGCCCGAGCCGGCTCGGGAACTCCTCCGGCGTTTCCAGCACCTCCTCGGCGCCGAGCCCGTCGAGCGCGGCGTGCAGGATGCCGGCGAAACCGCGGGTGGTCGGCGCCTCCCGTGGGGCCTCAAAGAACAGGTGGACGACCCCGTCGGGGTCCACCTCGACGGCCAGGAACAGCGGCGTCTGGCACTCCGGCACCTGCTCGAGCAGGTCGTGATGATCCGCGTACCTCTCGGGCAGCGGCGGCAGTTCCTCGGAGAACTCCAGCAGCGTCTGCAGTCGCATCGAGTCCGGCGTATCCGTGAATTCCTCGGCGATCTCCTGCAGCCGGGGAGGCAAAGTGCCGGCGTCGGCGGTCACGGCTGCTCGCCCCTTCGGATCGGCACCCGGACCGAGTTGCCCCACTCGGTCCACGAACCGTCGTAGTTGCGCACGTGCGGGTAGCCCAGCAGGTGGTGCAGCACGAACCAGGTGTGGCTGGACCGCTCGCCGATCCGGCAGTAGACCACGACGTCGTCGTCGGAACGCAGCCCTGCCTCATCCTGGTAGATCGCCTCGAGCTCCTTGCGGGTCCGGAACGTGGCGTCCTCCGCGGCCGCACGGGCCCAGGGAATGTTCCTGGCGCCGGGGATGTGGCCGCCCCGTACCGCGCCTTCCTGCGGATAGTCCGGCATGTGCAGCAGCTCGCCGCTGTACTCGCCGGGAGAGCGCACGTCGATCATGGGCAGGCCGAGGTGGGTCACGACCTGATCCCGGAATGCGCGCACGGTGGTGTCATCGCGCTCCACCACCGGATAGCTGCCGCGCGGGCGCTGCGGTACCTCGGTGCTCAGCGCCCGGCCCTCGGCGATCCACTTGGCCCGGCCGCCGTCGAGCAGGCGCACGTCCGGGTGGCCGAACAGGGTGCACACCCACAGCGCGTACGCCGCCCACCAGTTGTTGCGGTCGCCGTAGAGGATCAGCGTGGTGTCCCGGCTGATCCCCTTCTCCGCCATCAGCCGGGCGAAGCCGGCCCCGTCGACGTAGTCACGGGTCTCCGGGTCGTTGAGCTCGGTGTGCCAGTCGAGCTTGACCGCGCCCGGGATGTGACCGGTCTCGTAGAGCAGCACGTCCTCGTCGGACTCCGCGACGACAAGCCCGGGATCGTCCAGATGCTCGGCCAGCCAGTCGGTGCTGACCAGCATTTCCGGCTGGGCGTACTCCTGAAACTTCGATGCGGAATCGTGCGGCACTGCCATGACCAACCTCCGCTGTGAGCCAGTACTTGACCTTCCAAGAGCCCGTAACGCAACGCTACTGCTCAGCCTTCCCGCAGGCCGGCCCCGGCACGGTTCTCTAACTACTATGGCCGAGGTGGAACGGCTCTTTCTCCCGCCGCACCGGCCTGATCATTCCGACCGCATTTCCAGCAGTGGCAGCGATCAGGACCCAGCCACGGATAGGGCGACGGTGGCGGCGTCGGCCTCGGTGAGGGACGCTCCGTCGGCAAGCATCTCGGCGAGGCGGTCTGCACCCAGGGCCTGGGCGGCGGCGGCCCGGACCCGGTCACGGTCGGCCGCGCTGCCCTGGCCTACCCCGGTCTTACCGCCGGCTCGGTCCAGGGCCGCTTCGACTGCGCCGAGCAGCCGCGCGGCCTGCTCGGGCCGGTCGAGCGCCGCGGCGGCCCAGGCCAGCAGCGTCAGGTGCCGCCACCCGATCTCGGCGTAGCCGTGCTCCCGCGCGATGCGCAGCCCCTCGGCAGCGTGTGCGACGCCGCTGCCGACCTCGCCGCAGTCCAGCTCGGCCGCGGCCAGGATGACGAGCGTAACCGCCACGCCCTGCGGATCCCCTGCCGCGCGAAACTCACCGATCACGCCGTCGAGGGACCGGGCGAGCCGCCCGCTGTCGCCCCCGGCAACGACCTCGGCCTCGCTGCGCCGGATCGTCGCCGCCAGGCTGCCGCTGCCTGCGCGGGACGCCGCCTCGGCAGCTTCCCCGTACAGCCGGGCCGCCTCGGCGAGGTCGCCCCTGGCCCACGGGATGTCGGCTTGGCAGTACAGCGCCAGGGCCAGGCCGTTGTCGTCACCGAGCTGCCTGGCGAGCGCGAGCATGTCGTCGCGTTCCCGGATGCCGATCGTGGCCAGCTCGTCAACCCGACGGCGGGCCAGCGGATCGGCCGCCGCCTGGGCGGCGGCCTCCACCTCAAGGACGTCGAGCCCGAGCAGCATCGCGTAATAGGTCATCACCTTGTCAAAGGACGGCGGACAGACCAGCGTGACCGCCTGCCGGGCCAGCGGGAACAGCTCCGCGATCCTGCCGGTGATGTTCCACCACCGGCAGACGGCCGCTATCAGCGCGCACGCCCGGGCACCCTCGCCATTCGCCAGGCACCAGGCAAGGCTGGCCCGCACGTCGTCGGCGGCTGCGGCAACCGAGCCGAGGTAGGCGTCGGTGTGCTCAGTGAACTGGAAGATCGGATCATGCTGTGCCAGGTGCCTGGCGAGGAAGTCGGCCCGGCTGCGCTCCAGCCCGGCGGTCTCGCCGCGCTCGGCCAGCCGCTGCGCCGCGTACTCACGGATCGTGATCAGCAGCTCGTACTCGGTCTGGCCCGCGGCCTCGGCAGCGACCACGACCGACTGGGCCACCAGCCCATCCACCAGGTCGGGTATCTGGGCTGGGGTCAGCGGCGTGATCGCGCACACCTGCTCGATCCATTCCAGGGGGAACCGTCCGGCGAAGACTGCGAGCCTATCCAGCAGCACCCGGTCAAGGTCGCCGAGCAAGTCGTAGCTCCAGGCCAGGGTGGCCTCGAGGGTCCGATGCCGCTCGGGCATGCCGCGCGCGCTGGTGGTGAGTACCGAGAAGCGGTCCTCCAGCCGGGTCAGCAGGTCGCCGGGCACCAGGGTGGCCACCCGCGCCCCGGCAAGCTCGAGCGCGAGCGGCAGCCCGTCCAGCCGACGGCAGATCTCGGTGATCGCCGATGCGTTACCCGCGTTGACGTCGAACCGCGGCCGGGCCGCCTTGGCGCGCTCCACGAACAGCCGTACCGCGTCATAGCCCAGCAGATCCTGGGGTGGCCACCCCCCGGCCCCGGCCGACGGCAGGGCGAGCGGCTCGAGGCCGAACCTGACCTCGCCGAGCACGTCCAGCGGGACCCGGCTGGTGGCCAGCATGCTGATGCCGGGTGCGCCGTCGAGCACCTGGTCGGCGAGCTCGGCGGCGCCGACCAGCACGTGCTCGCAGTTGTCCAGGACCAGCAGCAGTTCACGGTCCGCCAGGAAGGCCAGCAGGGCCGCGGCCGGGTTCCCGGCCGCGGCGGCGGGCAACGGCAGCGCCCTCGCCACGGCGTCCGTGACCAGTCCGGGATCGGCCACGGCTGCGAGCTCGACCACCCACGCTCCGTGGGCGAACGACTCGGTGAGCTCGGCCGCGAGCCGGAAAGCGATCCTGGTTTTGCCTACGCCGCCTGGACCGAGGATCGTCACCAGCCGATGCTTCGCGACCAGCTCGGCGAGCTGCGCGAGCTCGGCTCCACGGCCCACGAAGCTGGTCCTGGCGAGCCTGAGGTTGCCGGGGACCACCCGCGGCGCGCGCGGCGGCGGGAACGGTCCGGCAAGGCTGGGATGCCGCAGCTCAAACAAGGGCGCCGGCGCGTCGAAGTCTTTGAGCCGGAAGCTGCCCAGCCGGTACAGCTCAGCCGCGTCCGGGAGGTTGTCGCTCGCCTGCCCGGCGACCGCGGCCGAACAGAGCACTTGGCCGCCGTGCGCGGCAGCCGCCACGCGCGCCGCCTGGTGCACGCCGAGCGACACGTACCCGTCGCCGACGGGGGTGGCCTGTTCGCAGTGCATGCCCATGCGGCTGCGCAGTCGCAGGGCAGCGGGCCAGCCATGCGCGGCGATGCCAAGCTGGGCCCGAAGGCACCCGGCCACCGCGGCGGCCGCGTCGCCGAACGCGGCGAACAGCCCGTCCCCCTCGGTCTCCACGATCACCCCGCCGGCCGCGGCGAAGGCGTCACGGACCAGCTCATGGTGCGCCGCGAGGGCCGCCGGGTAACCCGAGGGGTCGGACCGGAACGCCCGGGTAGACCCCTCGACGTCGACGAAGCAGAACGTGACAAGACCGGACGGCAGCTCACGCATCAGCAGTCCCGGTGCCCTCCCTAGAGCCGCGCCACCTGCGGGCTAATCCGGGTTGTACCGGGAGTCGGCCAGATGGTCAAGGATCGGCTGAAGCTCACCGCGTGTGGCGTCTTCGCGCCGTTCGTGAGACAAATCGCAGAGATGTATCAGCGGCTTGGCTAAGGCCGCGGCGGAAGTGAGCAGCCATGTATCTCACCCGGGACACAACAGAGGCCGCGGGCACCTGGCCAAGGTGGGGCGGCTGCTGGCGTCACGTCGCCTCGGTCTGGAGCATCTCTGCAACGGGCCGCCGGAGGCCGATCCGGGCCGGAACGCTGGTGAGCGCCGCCACAACGACCACGGTTCCGAGCACCGCGGCTACCAGCCATCCCGCGGGCGGCAGGCCGTTCAGGCCATGGCCCGCGACCTTGAACAGGCCGATGCCGAGCGGGAGGCCGAGGATCGCACCAGGCAGCGCGGGAATGACCTGCGCCATGATCAGCCCGGCCCGGACCTGCTGCGGGGTCGCACCCACCGCGAGCGTCACTGCGGAGGCACGTCTCGCGTCGAGGACCGTCGCCAAGGCAGCGAAGATCACAGTGAGCGCGGCCAGGGCGACCAGCGAGATCGTGATGGCGGTCAGCACCTGCTCCGCCCGGGGGACCTCCGGGTTGACCAGCCCGCCGGACCTCCCGAGATGAGCGAACTTATTGTCGACGGCGGCGTGGATGGCGAGCGCCGCGACGAGACCCATCACGGCGACGGCGATGCTCGCCGCGCTGAAGATCGCGCGCCGTGGCCGGCGAGCGACGAGGCGCAGCCCGAGCAGCGCCGGCAGGGGGAGTTTCCGTGACAGCCCTATCAGCCAATCCCGCCGCTTCGGCAGGCGGGGTGCGTCGGCGAGCGCGCTGACCGTGCTCATCCGCGCCGCACGGATCGCCGGAACGAGCGTCGATGCGAGTGCCACGGCGAGCGCCAAGCCGACGGCGACGGCGACCGTGACCAGCGTGAGCAGCGGCGCTCCCGGAGTGCCGATGAGGTCGGCCTCGGGCTTGGAGATGAACGGGGCCGCACGCCAGCCGGCCAGCAGGCCGACGAGGGCCGCGACGAGCGCCAGGAACAGGTTTTCGGCGAGGAAGGTCGCCGCGACCAGGCCTGGCGTGCCGCCGGTGGCCTTCAGCAGTCCGACCCGCCGGGTGGCTTCCGCCAGGCGGCCCCCGACGAGGACGGCCACGCTGGCGAGCGCGAGCAGGCCGAGCAGCACGGTGCCGGTGAAGAGGAAAGCCTGGTCGGTGCGCAGGAAGGCGGCGTCCCCGTAGGCGAGCTCGGTCCATGAGGTGAGGAACGGCGTCGTGGCGTCGGCGGGAGCGCTGTACTTGAGGCCGTAGGCGTTCACGAACGCGCTGACCGCGCGTGGCGACGCGTCGGACAGCTTGAGGTTCGAGATGTACGACAGCGGGTCCGCCTTGGCGGCCAGGCCGCGCGCCGCCGCCTCGGTCGCCCATATCAGGCTCGTACCCGGGAAGCCGCCGAATGCCGAGGTGACGGCGAAGCCGACCACCCGGACGGGGTGACCGTTCAGCGTGATCGTCTGGCCGAGACGCAGGTTCGCCACCTCGGCAAAGGACCGCTCGACCACCACGCCCCCGGGCCGGATCCACGTCCCGTCCGTCACCTTGGGCTGGTCGACGGCGGCCACGCCAGGCTCACGTCCTTCGACCTGCACTGTGGTAACGAGGTCCGTGCTGCGCATCACGGGGCCGACCGGGCCGGTGTCGCCCACGATCGGATAGGGGCCGCTGTGGGCAGCCACCCCCTTGGCGTGGTTCAGCGCCTCGAGCGCGGCGAGGTCCGCCGGCGACGTCAGGCCGGTGTAGGGGTCGTCTCCGCTCTGGGCCACGACGTCGGGCCCCTTCGTCGCCGCCATGGTCTGCTGGTACGGGTTGCTGATCACGCCGTTCAGCGCGAAGGCCAGGCTGAGCACTGCTGTGGCCGCGGCGATGGCGACCACCAAGAGCACTGCCTGGGCGAGGTGGTGCCGGATGTCTTGCCGGGCGAGGCGAAAGAGCAGCAGGGCGCGCCCCCTCACCCGGCCCGCGCGGCGCGCACGTCGTGGCTGGCTCATGACGTTCTCCTTTGCTCTCACCCGAGGTGCTCCCACTCGGCGAAGGTGCTGAGGTCTCCCCGTGAGCCGCCCGTCAGCCGCGTCTCGTCGACAAAGGCCCCGTCGCGCATCGAGATCAAGCGGTCCGCGGTCGTAGCGATCCGTTCGTCGTGGGTGACGATCACCAAGGTCAAACCCTTGGCGTGCAAGTCCGCCAGCAACGAAAGCACGTCGAACGCCGAGGCGCTGTCCAGGTTGCCGGTTGGCTCGTCCGCCAGCACGATGCCCGGATCATTCACGAGTGCTCGCGCGATCGCGACGCGCTGGCGCTGGCCCCCGGACAGCATCGACGGAAGGTGCCGGGCGCGATCGGCGAGGCCGACCTGTTCGAGCAGCGCGGTGGCGCGCGTCCGAGCCTCGTTCGGCGAGAAACCCGCGACGAGCGCGGGCAGCTCGACGTTCTCCTGCGCGGTGAGCTCGTCCATCAGGTGGAACGTCTGAAAGACGAATCCGATCTCGTCGCGGCGCAAGTACGCCAGGGCGCGTTCGGAGAGCTCGTCGATGCGCTGCCCCGCGACCGACAGCTGACCCGCACTCGGGCGATCGAGCCCGCCGATCAGATGGAGCAGCGTCGATTTGCCGCAGCCACTCGGGCCCATCACCGCCACGGCCTCGCCGCGATTGACGTCGAGGTCGACCATGTCGAGCGCGCGCACCAGGCCGTCGCCGCTGCCGTAGTCCTTTCGCAGCCCCTTGGCGTGCACGAGCACCGTGGGCGAGTCGTTCATTTCCGGGTACTCCGTTTCGTCCAGGTGATCTCGCAGGCGTGCAACCAGCGCAGGTCGGCCTGCAGGCGAAGCACGATGCCTTCGAGGAGCAGCGCTGCGTCGGAATCCTTTTCCTCTTCCATCACCGCGAGCCCCACTTCCCGCAGGCGGCGCAGCAGGTCGCGACGTTGCGTGTCGATCAGGCTGATCGGGTCGGCGAGCCCGCCCTGCGCGGCGGCGATGAGCTTCATGTGGAACTCGGCGAGGTCGGGCCGCGGCCAGCTCACGTCCGACATCCATTCCGTCACCCGCTCCTGGCCGGCCGCAGTGAGGCAATACACCTTGCGGTCGGACCGCTGAGCCGGCGCGTCGAGCCGTGCAACGAAGCCGCCTTTTTCCAGCCGCGCAAGCGTGACGTACATCTGGGCTTCGCTGATCCCCTCCGCCACCGGCCCGAGAGCCTGGGCCAGACGAGTTCGCAGCTCGTACCCGTGGGACGGCTCTTTCGCCAGCATCGCCAGCACGACTTCCTGCTGCATATTTTCCGCCTCCCTTAACGGTTAGGTACACTAAACCGTTAAGGGTGATGAGTCAAGCCGGGGTTCCACTTCGGGGGTCTCTGTGAGACAAATGGCAGGGATGTATCAGCGGCTTAGCTAAGGCCGCGGCGGAAGTGGGCAGCCATGTATCTCACCGGGGACACAGCAGAGGCCGCGGGCCCAGCCGGGTCGGTGTCCGGGCCGTCGGCAGGGCTCTATCTCACCGAGCCGGCGCGAGGACTCGCCGGCCTCGCGTTCCTGCCCCTGGCCGCGCCGTGGCTGGCGGCCGCGCCGCGCGGCGACGGGCACGGCGTGCTGGTCGTTCCGGGTTTTCTGGCCACGGACACGAGCACGGCCCTGCTCCGGCGGTTCCTGCGCCGGCTCGGCTATGACGTGCGCGGCTGGGATCTCGGGCGCAACCGGGGCCCGTCCGAAGCCGTGCTTGATGGGCTGCCGCGGGCACTGGCGGCGCTCGCTGGGCGCACCGGCGGCCCGGTGTCGGTGGTGGGCTGGAGCCTGGGCGGGATCTACGCCAGGGAACTGGCGCGCCAGCATCCCGGCCAGGTCCGCCAGGTCATCACCCTGGGCAGCCCGTTCGCGCTGACCGACCCGCGGCAGAGCCGGGCCGATGGCGCCTACCGCCGCCGCCGTCACCTGCACGCGGA
>Ga0209693_10001029_pt1 | contig 11728 bp, 14 predicted proteins | sample HubBroMetageWRM3_FD_188345 | JGI IMG/M metagenome (GOLD analysis project Ga0209693, IMG submission 188345) | Warmed soil microbial communities from the Hubbard Brook experimental Forest, New Hampshire - Hubbard Brook CCASE Soil Metagenome WRM 3... | ecosystem: Environmental > Terrestrial > Soil...
GCCGGGATCAACCCGGGCGAAGCGAAGATCCGCGAGGGGCTGTTTCCGGCCACGTTCCCGTCCGGCGAAGGCAGCGACCTCGCCGGGATCGTCGGGCAGACGGGCACCGGGGTGACCGGGTTCGCGCCCGGCGACGAGGTTATCGGCTTCACCAACAACCGAACGAGCCACGCCGAGTACGTGGCAGTGGAAGCGCGGAACCTGACCCGCAAGCCGGCCGCGGTGCCGTGGGAAGTCGCGGGGGCACTGTACGTGGCCGGGGCCACCGCCTGGGCGGCCGTCAAGGCAGTGGCCCCAAGACCGGGCGAAACGGTCGTAGTGGCCGGCGCCGCGGGCGGGGTCGGGTCGATCGCGGTCCAGCTGGTCAGACGCGCCGGGGCGACGGTGATCGGCCTGGCCGGACCGGAGCACCACGAGTGGCTGCGCCAGCACGGGGTGGTCCCGGTCAACTATCGCGACCGGGTGACCGGACAGATCAGGGAGGCCGCTCCGGCGGTCGACGCGTTCATCGATACCTACGGCGCGGACTATGTCGAGCTGGCCCTGGAACTCGGGGTGCCGTCGGCCCGGATCGACACGATCGTCAACGTCGGCGCCATCCAGCGGTACGGGGTGAAGGGCGATGGCCGCGCCGCGGGATCGAGCGCGAGCGTCCTCGCCGAACTTGCCGGGCTGATCGCGATCGGCAAGCTGGAGGTTCCCATCGCCGCGACCTTCCCGCTGGCCCAGGTCCGGGAGGCCTACGGACTGCTCGCGAAGGACCACATCCGCGGCAAGATCGTCCTGCTCCCCTGACTGGCCCCCGGTTTCCGGGTCGATGCGCCGTTGTACGAGTTCTAGCCCAATGCCAGGAACTTAAGGAACCCGTGGTGCCGCTTTCCGGGCTTCGCTGCTGGTCAGGGTCCTCACTGCGGGCGGGAGCGGCGCTGGCGCGCGGCCCGGATGGTGGTCGGCTGCGATAAAGCGCCTGCGGTGGGCCTGTTGCGCGATGCCACCCGTTATATCCCGTTATGCCCGAACTTCACATTGAGACATTTCGGGCAACGACCATGATCGTGGGTCGTTTTGGCCAAATACGGCCCACTTTGACCCATGATCATGAAAACAGCCCGAGCCGAGGGGTGCTTCCTAAGTTCCTGACCGAGTTCTAGCCGGTACGGTGCGCCATCGACCCGGACCGGGATCCCGGTCGGGCGGCGAGGTTGGGGAGGCTGGCCCACGAGACCGAAGTTCCTGCGAACGCGATGGCCAGATCGCCCACGGTGCGCCGGGCGAACCACGGTGCGAGCAATGCGGCAATGGTGCCCCGATGGGTACGCAGGTCGTCAGTGGCCGAGAAGTCCGCGTAAAGCACCCGCTCCAGGAACGCGAAGGTCCCGGCGCGCCCGGTGGTCTTGGCCAGGTCGGCGAACTGCTGCGGGGTGCATGCCACCACCATGACCCGGCCGCCGTCCGCGGTAGCGAAGTCGCGGGCGAACCCGCCGTGCGGGTCATTGCCGATCCTGACGTCATGCGCCCCGGCTGCCTGAGACTCGGCCAGGAAGGCGAGATGGCCAGCGGAGGCGTGAGCGAGGTCTTCTGCGGGCCGCAGAGCCGCCGGGTTACTGGCCATGAGGCTCACCGGCGCCGATGTCGCGCGGCATACCTGGTGACCTTAGCTGCTGTTCCATGAGAATCACGGCCAATTCCAGCGCCGCGGAAAATCCGGGCTGCTTTTGCCTGAGTAGCCTACGCACGTACTCCATGTTCTCCGTGCGCTGCTGGGTGATAACCATCGGCGTCAGCGGACGATGCGCAGGGCGAGCCGGGGAGGGCAGCCGCGGTGCACCAGCCGGGCGACCTGATGCCAGTCGATGCGATCAGCATAGGTCTCGGCTAGCGGCGCGGGGACGCCTAGACGCGTGAGCTGCGTGACGCGCCAGTTGTGGACGAGCAACTCTTCGTGCTCGATGACACAGTGGCCGGCGCCATAGCGGCCGGTGGCGGCTGGTTCCATCGCTCCTCCCTCTTCAGTCAGGGCGTGATCGTGCCTTGTACCCAGCTTCGGTCCAGAAAGGGTGAGGAGGCGTCGTCCCGTTCAGGTGATATCGCCGAGAGCGGGCCTGACCGGCGCCCGATCCGAACCGGCAGGGCGCCGACGGCGGGAATATCACGCGAAATGTGTGACGACTTCTCACCCGCCCGGGCGTGAGGCTTGATTATGACGGCCGCGAGAAACCGCCGGGGTGCCAGTGCAGCGTCACGGCATCACACCAGCCGTGCCCGCCGCCCGGCGGCGCTGACTCAGGCCTCGCCCCGAAGGCCGCCCGTGGACCGGATCAGCAGTGGACAGCAAACCCATCCGATGGGTGAGGCTCGTTCACCTTGCGCCGCATACGTGCGGGTCCCGGCCCGCCCGCCCGCCCGCCGGGGCCCGCACTCCGCCCGCGACGGCGGCCGCAAGTCGGCGGCCGCAAGTCGGCGGCCGCAAGCCAGGAGCATGAGATGAACCTCAACTACCGTCAGCAGCACCAACTGCGCCGCATCGAAGCTGGCCTACGCCGGGCCGACCCTCATCTGGGCGCGATGTTCGGCATATTTGGCAGGCTCTACCCGCACCATGGCCTCCCCGGTTGGGAGCAGCAGCCCCGCATGCCCTCCAGCCGGGACCGCATCCCGCGCGCCGTCCGCTGGATCTTCGCGGCGCCCGCCGCCGTGGCCACGGCGATCGGAGTCCTGCTCAGCAAGGCCGTCATCGTCGTGGTCCCGACCGCTCAAGCCAGGAAATTCGCGCATGTTCACGAGCAGACAGCAAGGGAGCAAACACAGCAGTAAGCCCGGCACCGCCCGGCCCGGAAGCCGGCGACCGGTGTGTGTACTACGCAATACCGTGCAGGAGGTTCACCGTGACCGGCGGGCAGCGTGACGAGCTGGTAGCAGCGCGCGCCGACGCCATCTTGGCCGGCGTCCATACCGTCGAGGCGTACGCGGAGCACTTCGAGGCCCAGATGCGCGCGGTCGCGTTCCAGGCCCAGATGCGCCGCAAGGCGCATAACCTGCTCGCCCCGCTGCGGATTTTCGGCCGCTCAGGCGCGATCTTGCTGGCGCTGATTCTGGTTCCCTGCGCCCTGCTCGGCTATGCCGCCTCCACGGCGCGCATCGCGCCGGTGATGTTCTCCGGCGCGAACGAACTGGCCGCCGTGAACACGGCCTCGGGCCGGCTGGTGGCCGTGACCCTGCTGCCGGCCCCGCCGGGCGCGGTCAGCGCCGCCGACGGCTCGGTATGGGTCGCCGACCCGGCCGCGGGCCAGGTGTCGCGCATTGACCCAGGGACGGGTACCGAGGTCGCCCTGGTCCCGGTGGGCGGCGAGCCCGGGGCCATCGCCAGCGGCGACGGGGCGATCTGGGTGGCCGACACCGCCGACACCGCCGACACCACCGGCGCCGCCGTCAGCAAGATCGACCCGGCCACAGACAGGGTGACCCAGACGATCACCCTCCCCTGGGCCCACCCGGGCGCCATCGCGGTCGGCGTCGGCCGGGTGTGGGTGGCTGATCCGGCCGCCCGCCAGCTGGCCGAGATCGACCCGGCGACCGGATCGCTGCAGCGAACGCTGCCCGTCGACCTGCAGCCCAGCGCGATCGCCGTCGCCGGCCAGGCGATCTGGGTCGCGGGATACGGCACTGCCACGGTCGAAAAGCTCGCCCCCGCCTCCGGGCACGTGCTCGCCCGGGTGCGGGTCGGCGCCGACCCGGCGGCACTGGCCGTCGGCGACGGCTCGCTATGGGTGGCCAGCAGCGCGGACGCGACCGTCTACCGGATCGACCTGGCCACCTCGGCGGTGACCGCTACGATCCCGGTCGGCCGCGGCCCGGCCGCGCTGGTGGCTGGCCCGGGATCGGTTTGGGTGGCCGACCAGGGCTCCGGCACCATCTCCCGGATCGACCCGCGAACCGATCAGGTGACAGCCAGCGTCAGCCTCATAGGCGCCCCCACCGAGCTTGCCATCGCCGGCCGCAACGTGTGGACGGGAACACGGCGAACCGCCGTAACCACCGCCAGCCACAGGCCCATCACGAGCCGCGTATGACCAGGGTCAGCGCCGGGGAGCAGGAGGCGCGAGCAGGCCGAGGGCGCGGGCCTGCTCGACGGCCTGGGTCCGGCTGCGCGCGCCGAGCTTTTGGTACAGGTGCCGCTGGTGCGTCTTGACCGTGTTCACCGAAAGGTACAGCTCGCCCGCGATCTCCCGCGCGGACAGGTTGCTCGGCAGGTAATGCAGCACCCGGGTCTCGCCGTTCGTAAGCCCCTCGAGGCGGCGCGCGTCGGCGGTGTAGGGCAGCAGGGCGCGCCCGGCGGCGTTCGGGTCGCCGAACGTGTCACGGGCCATCGCCCCCAGCAAGAACGCCGCCGCCACCCAGGCCTGGTAGGCACCGGGGATGTCCGGGGAGGAATAACTGATGGTTCCCATTGACGTACCTCCTCGTGTGAGGTGCCGGCTCCTCACGTTGCCCACCAGGCTGTGGCCGGGACGCTGTTGGCGGTGGGTATGCAGGTGACGATGTGCACGTCGAGTCCGCCGCCGTGGCGGATGACCCGCGATCTGATGCTGGCCGCGGGCCGCAGCGCGGCCCGCCAGGTGCGGGGAGACGCGCCAAGCACCAGCTGGGTGGCGTGGTGCGCGTGGGCGAAGGCCAGCAGCGCCGCCGGGATGTCCTGGTCGGCGAGCTGGTGGTATGTGCCGCCCGCCGACTCGGCCAGCCGGCGCTGGGCGGCGAGCACGGCACGGCCGGAGCCGGACGGGCGGCCAGGCGGGGCGGCGTGTACCGCCAGCAGGTCCCCGCCGGACCGGGCGGCGATCCGGGCCGCCCGGCGGATCAGGGTCTCGCCCTCCGGGCCGCCGCTGAGCGCGACCACCACCCGCTCCCGGACCTGACCGGGGCCGGGGTCGCCGCCCCCGAGACGGTGCCGCGCCGGGGCGCCGGCCAGCGCGGCGGCCAGCCACAGCAGGGCAAGCTCGCGCAGCGCCGACAGGTTCCCGGTCTGGAACCAGCCGCCCAGCGCCGCCCGCGCCTGGTCTGCCGGGTAGATGTGGCCGCGGGCCAGCCGCTCCCGCAGGGCCTCGGGCGCGACGTCCACCAGCTCGACCTCGCCCGCCGCGCGGACGACCGGATCGGGCACACTGTGCCCGGGCGCGGCGCCGGTGATCTTCGCCACCACGTCGGCCAGCGAATCCAAGTGCCCGACACTGACGGCGGAGATCACGTCGATTCCCGCCGCCAGCAGGTCCTCGACGTCCTGCCAGCGCGCGCGATGGCACGAGCCGGGCATGTTGCGGTGCGCGAAATCGTCGACCAGCGCCACCGCGGGGCCGCGGGCCAGCACCGCGCCGAGGTCCATCTCCTCTTCCAGCGCGCCCCGGTACCCGACTTTGGCGGAGGGAATGACCTCAAGACCGGCCAGGAGCGCTTCGGTGTGCGGCCGGCCGTGCGTTTCCGCGCTCGCCACCACCACGTCGGCGCCGCGCTCCGCGCACCGGCGGCCCTCGCTGAGCAGCGCGCAGGTGGTGCCGGCCCCGGGGGCGTAGCCCAGGTAAATCCGCAGATGTCCGCGGGCGGCCGATCCCCGGGGCCCGGCGTCAACGCTCACTGTGCATCCCCGCCCCGCGCCAGGCCCGGCAGCACCGGGGCGAATGGCAGCCGCACGGCTTGGCGGCGTCTGCGGTGACCGGCGGGCCACCGGCGCAGGTGCGCGCGGTCGGCGGCGAGCAGGCCGCCCCAGACACCGTGCTGGCCGACATCCCAGTGCCGCAGCGACAGCTCCAGGCAATGGGCCCGTACCGGGCAACTGGTGCAGACGGCGATCGCGGCCGCCGCCTCGTGGCGGGCCCGGGCTGGCTCGATACTCACCGGGTACCACTGGTCGGGGTCAAGGCCGCTGTCAGCGCACCGGGCCTGGCTGGCGACCCGGGCCCACAAGGCATCGCCGGTCAACCGCTGGACGGGAAGGCTGCCGGCCATGGACTGCCTCACCGGACGATCTGCAGCGCAAGCCGTGGCGGGCAGCCGCGGCGCACCAGCCTGGCGACCTGGTGCCAGTCGACGAAGTCGGCCGCGGCCTGGGCCAGCGACCACGGGATCCCCAGCCGGGTGAGCTGTGTCACCCGCCATTCATGCACGAGCAGGTCGTCGTGGTCGATCGCCTCATGGCGTGGCCTTGCCGGCGCCGGTTCCATCGTTGATGCCTCCTGCCAGGCCGGATTCTTTACGATCACGCTAGGACCGCCACGCCCCGGCTCGAATCCGCACCAGCTTCTAGTCCCGGCCCGCAACTTGCTAGTCCAGGCCCGCGACCTGACAGCCGCCAGATAGCCGATGATGCCCGGTACCGCTGGCCCACCAGGAAGAACAGCTCGGGGGTCGGCGTCGCGGCAATCGACGTGATCGCGCCAGTCCGGACTTCCGCTCGGCGCTGGGCGTGACCGCGCGTGTACACCTGCGTCAGTCATGGCCCTCGCCCCGCTTCGTTTTCGCTTGCCTCCAGGCTCGCGCTCCGGGGGGCCGGTCGCGCCCGTAGCAGGCCCTGGTCCAGGCCCTGGCCCGTGACCCGGGCCGCCCGCGTTCCCGGGCCGCCCCACGTTCGCTGGCCGCCGGCGGCGCAAGCACGGGGACCACCCCCCCGTGGACCAGTGCCCCAGGCCAGGGTCCCTCACGGGCGCGCCGGGCTGCCCGGGCGTGCCAGGCTGAAGGCCAGAGCCAGTCGCTGCACACCCCGCGGAGCACAGTGCCGTCTTCGGGCCGTAACACCACTGCCCGTTCGGCATAATTGAATATTTTTTCCGAACGGACCGTTGCTCACCCTTCCGCACCAGGAGGTACGCCGACCATGGAATACCTGGTCACCATGACCACGCACGTTCCGGAGGGAACTCCGGATCAGGCCGTGGCCGACATTCGCGGCCGCGAGGCGGCCCGGTCGCGCGAACTCGCGGCGCAGGGGCGCCTGCTGCGACTATGGCGCCCGCCGCTGCAGCCGGGCGAATGGCGCACGCTGGGGCTGTTCGCCGCCGCCGATAACGGCCGGCTCGAGGAGGTCCTGGCCTCGATGCCGCTGCGGGTGTGGCGCACCGACGAGGTGACGGCTCTGTCGCCGCACCCCAACGACCCGGGCCTGGCCGCGGGAGCGCCGGGCTCGGAGTTCTTCACCACGTTCGTCATCGACGTCCCGGAGGGCACGCCGGACCGGGCCGTCGAGGAGACCGAGGCGCGCGAGGGGGAGCGCGCGGAGGAACTGGCCGGCCAGGGGCACCTCCGGCGACTGTGGAGGCTGCCCGGCCGCGGGCGCTCGCTGGGCCTGTGGCAAGCCGCCGGCCCAGCGCAGCTGCAGGCGATCCTGAGGTCACTGCCCCTGGACCCCTGGATGACCGTGCAGACCACGCCGCTGACCCCGCACCCGAGCGATCCGGCGCAGACATCATGACCGGAAAGGTCGCCGTCATCACCGGGGGATCACGGGGCATCGGCGCCGGCCTGGTCACCGGATACCGCGGCCGGGGGTGGGCGGTGGTGGCCAGCGCCCCGACGATCAAGCCGTCCGAGGAAAGCGATCTGCTCACCGTGGCCGGCGACATCACCGACCCCGTCACCGCCGACCGGATCGCCGACGCCGCCCTAGACCGGTTCGGGCGCATCGACACGCTGATCAACAACGCCGGCGTGTTCGTCTCCAAGCCGTTCACCGACTACACCGCCGACGATTACGCGCTGGTCACCGGGGTCAACCTGGCCGGGTTCTTCTGGCTGACCCAGCGGGTCATCGCCGATATGGCCCGGCGGTACGGCGGCCACGTGGTCAACATCTCGGCCAGCCTGGCCGAGGCCGCGAACTCCAAGGCGCCTTCGGCGCTGGCCGCGCTGACCAAGGGCGGCCTGGCCGCGGCCACCCGGTCGCTGGCCGTCGAGTACGCCTCGCGCGGCATCCGGGTCAACGCGGTCTCGCCCGGGATCATCCAGACGCCGATGCACCCGGCCGACAGCTACGACAGCCTCGGTGACCGGCTTCCCCCGCTCGGCCGGGTGGGCCGGGTCAGCGACGTGGTCGACGCCATCTTGTTCCTGGAGTCCTCGCCCTACATCACCGGCGAGATCCTGCACGTCGACGGCGGACAGACCGTCGGCCACTGACCGAGGGGAAGGGCGGGTTGACCAGCTTCGGAGATGTTCACGGTCGGCGAGCTCCCGCGCGGCCGATCACGAGCCGATAGTCTCGGCGGCCATGTCGAGCATCAGCCTGGTGAGTTCCATCCGTCCCGCGAACATCGCTGCCGTCTGCTCGCCGGGCACGGCATTCTCGAGCGCCTCGAACGGGATCGCGCACAGCGCCGAGCGCGCCGCCAGCGAGCCCAGGTAGCCGGCCCGGACCTGCGCCGGGTCGACCTTGTAGTCCTCGGCCGCCAGTCCGGCCAGGTAGGCCGGGAAGATCTCCGCGTCGATGGCCGGGATCGCGGCCGGGTCGGTCTGGCCGGCGTGCGCGAGGCCGACCAGCAGCTGGCCAAGGTCGAATCCGACGGGGAGCAGCGTGCCGAAGCCCCAGTCGATGACGACGATAGTTCCCGGTTCGTCGGCCGGGAGCAACAGGTTCTGCGGGCTCGCGTCGCCGTGCGCGTAGGTCTGCGGCAGATCATCGAGCATGTCGAGGACCTGCGGCAGGCGGGCTCCGAGCGCGACCATGTCGGCGGGCAGCTGCTGGTCGTCGGCGAGCCGGAGCGCTTCGGTCAGGACCGGATGCTGCCAGACCTGCCCGGATTGCAGGACTGGCAGCATGCCCCCGAATACGCGCCGGCTGGCATAGAACCGCAACGCGGACCCACCGTCGTGCGCATTGCGCGCGACCGCGGGCAGGGCCTCGTTGACCTGCGCGCCTGCCCGCCGCCTGGCGGCGAGCTGCCCGAGCAGCCGCGCGGCTAGGCGGTAGTCGGCCAGCGTCCAGGTATCAGCCCGCTCGCGGACGAACTCCCACCACAGGCTCACGTGATCCGCATCGGGCCGGCTGACATGGTGCAGCTGGGGGGTTCGCATGCCGTCAGGCAGGACTGAGCCGATCCCGGACTGGTAAATATCCAGCTCGTACTGCCACGGATAGAAGTCGATGAATTCCGCCCGTGCCGCGTCGTCGGGCAGCCAGCGCAGCCCCGGCCAGAGCCTGGTGTGACGCACCAGCTTCACGAAGAACGTGCAGCCGGGCGCGCCACCGCGATCCGGGCTGGTGACCTCGACTCGCCACAGGCCGGCCGTGACCGGGGAGCCCCAGTCGTAGCGGAGCCGCGTGGCGCTCACCCGCGGGTCGGGCATCAACGTCCCGGACACGGTCTCGGCCAGAGCGCGGAGCTCCGCGGGCGGCAGCGCGGCGAGCCGAAAGAGGTCCTCAGCCTGCATGGTCACGGTCATACCCCCTGAGTCAGGCGCGGCAATCGGTAAGGTTGCCTGTCTATCTCTGAAGATAGTAAGGTAGCCTTATGACAGTGCGCAAGGAGTCCGGCGAAGATTGGGCGCCTGATCACATGGCTCGCTGGCTGGAGGCCGTGACCAAGCGCCTGTATGCCGACCTGGGCGCGCAGGGCGGCTTTGCCTTCCCCGAACTGCGCGGCAGTCACCGGCGCCTCCTGCAGATGATCCCGCCCGAAGGAATCCGGATCACTGATCTCGCGCGCCGGGCGGACATGACCAAGCAGGCGCTAGGGGAGTTCATGGACTGGCTCGAGCAGGCCGGCTTCGTCGCCAGCGGGCAGGATCCCGCCGACGGCCGGGTCAGGCTGATCAACAGGACCGAGCAGGGCGATGCCGCCGCGATCGAGGCCCAGCGTGCCATCGATGCCGTGGAGCGCGGCTGGCGCAGGGAGATAGGCGCGGCCCGCTACGACGCCATGAAGCAGGTGCTGCGGCAGCTCGGCCGGGATCAGATCGGCGCCGACCACCCATAACACCCTGCCCCGGTGGCGACCACCGACCACTATCGGCAGCCGCAGGTTCATCGTGGCTGGCAGACGCGCTGGATCAGGTCCTGCCAGCCCCGGCCGAGGCGTTCGGAGATTTGCGGGGCGGCCTGGGTGAGGGTGGCGGCGGACAGGTAGAGCAGCATCGGCCCGTCGAGGGCCGCGGTCAGCTGGGTGGCCAGGACGTCCAAGTCGGCGCCGTCGAGGTTCATCTGCCCGAGCAGGAACCGGATGTGTGCCCGGGACATGGGCGTCTGCGACCCGGCTGGCACCCGCTCCCGGCCGTCCAGTGCGCCGCGGGCGATATCCAGGTGCCCGATCAAGAAGTCGATCCGGGCCCGGCCGTAGGCGATCAGGCGGTCCAGCGGCGGGGCGCCCGGGCCGAGCGGCGGGGGTCCGGCGAGGACCTGCTCCTGGAAGTCCCGCTCGTCGTCGTCGAGCAGCGCGGCGAAGATCCCGGCTCGGGAGCCGAACCGGCGGAACACCGTTCCCTTGCCCAGTCCTGCGCGGTCGGCCAGCCCGTCCATGGTCAGCTTGTCGGCGCCTTGCCCGGCGATGATCTCACGCGCCGTGGCCAGCAGCAGCCGCCGGTTGCGGGCGGCGTCGGCGCGCTCGGCGGGTGGCGGTCCCCAGGTCACGGGCTGGTTCATGGATCCCTAGCCTACGGCCGGAATATAACCGGGGTAAAGTCCGGTTACGCTTCCCACTGAAGCACCTCCAGGAAGGACCAGCCGATGAGCACAATCGCTACCCCGGACCGATTCACCACGCTGCCCGGCGAGCCGGTGATCGCGGCCGCCGTCACCGCCCTGGAAGAGCACGGGTTCAGCGTGGAAGTCGTGGACGATCTCGACGCGGCCCGGCAGAGCGTCCTGGGCCGTATCCCGCCCGGGTCGTCGGTGATGACCAACACCTCGGTGACCCTGGCCGAAACCGGGATCGCGGACGCGATCAACGACGGCGAACAATACGACTCGGCGCGCAACCGGATGTTCGCGCTCGACTTCGCGACCCAGGCCCAGGAGATGAAGGCGATCGGCGGCCAGCCGGACTACGCCCTGGGCAGCGTCCACGCGGTCACCCACGACGGAACGCTCGTCATCGCTTCGGCGTCCGGTAGCCAGCTCGCCTCCTACGCCTGGGGCGCCGCTAACGTCATCTTCGTGGTCGGCGCGCAGAAGCTCGTTCCGGACCTGGCGGCCGCGCACGAGCGGGTCTACCAGCACAGCCTGGTGTTGGAGGACGCCCGCGCGATCGCCGCCTACGGGCAGCACAGCTCGGTGGGCAAGATCCTGGAGATCCATCAGGAGCTGCCCGGCCGGATCCACATCGTTCTGGTCCGCCAGGTGGTCGGGTTCTGATGCGCGAGCTGAGCAGGCTGGCGGTGCTCGGCGCGGGTCATGTCGGGCCGGTCATCGCCCGGCTGGCCATCACGGCCGGATACCCGGTCGCCATCGCCACGTCGGGCGACCCGGACGACATCGCGCTGATCACCGAGCTGGTCATTCCCGGCGCGCAGCCCCGGTGGGCCCGCGACGCGGTCGCGGACGCCGACATCGTGGTGCTCGCGATACCGCTGCACCGCTTCCTTGGCATCGACCCTGTGCTCCTCGACGGCAAGCTGGTAGTCGACGCAATTAACTACTGGCCGGCCAGCGACGGCGGCCTGGAACCCTTCGAAGACCGCGGAAGCAGCGAGGTCGTGGCCCGGCGGCTGGCCGGCTCGACCGTGGTCAAGGCGCTCAATCACATCGGCTATC
>Ga0209693_10001030_pt1 | contig 11724 bp, 13 predicted proteins | sample HubBroMetageWRM3_FD_188345 | JGI IMG/M metagenome (GOLD analysis project Ga0209693, IMG submission 188345) | Warmed soil microbial communities from the Hubbard Brook experimental Forest, New Hampshire - Hubbard Brook CCASE Soil Metagenome WRM 3... | ecosystem: Environmental > Terrestrial > Soil...
TGGAGCGCGGGGAACGTGTGATCGTCACCCGGGACGGGCGCGCGGTCGCCGAGTTGCGCCCGCTGCCACGCCGCAGCGCCAGACCTGTCGAACTCATTGGGCGCAGGAAAGGGCTGCCTCGCGTCGATCCCGACCTGCTGCGACGTGACGTCGACACCGTCATTGATCCAACGCTGTGACCCCTGAGCCGGCCTCGAGAGGGATGCTCGACACCTCGACGGTGATCCTGCTTGGGCGCATCGACGACCCTGCGGATCTGCCCGACGAAGCCATGATCAGCGCGATCACGTTGGCCGAGCTGTCGGTGGGGCCGCATGTCGCCGATACCGACGACGAGCGCGCGGCACGTCAGGCGCATTTGCAGCAGGCGGAGTCGGACTTCGACGTGCTGGTGTTCGATGCCGAGTCTGCGCGCGCATTTGGGTCAGTTGTCGTAGCGTTGCGAGCGTCCGGCCGAAAGCCGGCGGCACGCGCCTATGATGCACTGATCGCCGCCAGCGCCATTGCCTATGACCTGCCGCTCTACAGCTGCAATCCGTCAGACTTTGACGCGATCCCACGCCTGGACCTACGAACCGTCCCCCATCCCGATCACGGCAAGCCATAAGCCTGCAGAGGTCTCCGTGCCGAAAGGCATTGGTGCTCAATACAACACGCAGCGCAGTGCAACAGCCGAACCCTGCTCTGGGCCTACGCCAAAGGCTCCGTGGGACCGCGCATCGAACTCGTCAGCCGCAACATGGAACCGTTCATCGCTTATTGGTGGAGTACAGCGACCACCACGACGGAGTGATCCAATGTGACGTCACCGACCTCGACACGCTCGACGTCAGCACAATCGCATTCATGCTGTGACTGCCCGAAGACGTATGCATCAACGAACTCGTCCTGCGTCCCACCGCGCAGGGCGCGACGGCAGGCGAGCTCATCGAAACAGGCGGGCCGCGGGTCAGGCCTGAGCCGTGTCGATCGCTCCGCCGCTGTCTGCCCAGTCCTTGAACCCGCCGAGGTTGTAGACCTCGCCGTAGCCCATTTCCTTGAGCGCCTGTCCGGCCAGTGCCGCGCGTCCACCCGACGCGCAGTACACGATCAGCTTCTTGCCCTTGTCGAAATGCGGGTCGTGGTACGGCGATTCCGGGTCCGCCACGAATTCGAGCATTCCACGCGGGACGTGCACAGCGCCGGCGGCCTTTCCGCTCTGCTGCACCTCGGGCGCTTCTCGCACGTCGACAAGCAAGGCGTCGCCCTTGGCAATCAACTCGTGCGCCTGAGCCGCCGTGATTCGCGGCACGACGGCGTTGGCGGCCGCCACTAACTGCTTGACACTTGTAGCCATGACGGCCCCTCTGCTCCCATGATCGTCTTCGCCCCCACCCCATCTTGACTCATGTTCCTGCCCGGAGGCGGCCGGCCCTGATCACCCAGATCGCAGAATGCTTGCTTCGCGAGCAGACGGCTACCGGCCCCAGGAGTTCGGCATACACGAGTCGGACGGCGCTCTTGACGAAAAGGAGCGCCGTCCGAAGCACCAACACCTGGTTACCAAGCGTGCATGGTGGTGCGGTGAAATGTGGCCTCGGCGTCAGGAGGAGAGCTTCCCCGCCTGACGCAAGCCCACCGCACTGTGCCCAGTTGATGGGCCTTGCTTCGCGTGGGTGCCTGGCGCTCGTGCTGGGCGCCACAGCCGAGAGGAGGAATCTTTTCTTCCGGTCCGACCTTGGTCTGCCGTGGGTCCGTGCCTTGAGTCTACGCCTATCCAGGTAAGCAACAGCAAACGAGTTGGGCCGAGCAACGGGCATCTCGCAGCGCCGACGCACCTGGCGCTGGCGCAGGTGGAGTGCTAAACCAGAAGGAGCGCAGCCAGCCGACACCCCGTCGCTGTGGCGCGGTGCGGCAACCGGCATGTAGGAGGTGGTTGCTGTGCTTCATCCCGATCCATTCCGTGACATCGACCGACTCGCCGCGCAGCTGCTCGGTACACCGCCCGGATCCGCCCGAGTCCCACTGGCTATGCCGATGGACCTCTACCGCTCCGGCGATCACTACGTGCTTCACGCCGACCTCCCGGGTGTCGACCCCGATTCGGTGGACGTCAGCGTTGATGGCGGCATGCTCACCGTGACGGCACAACGCAGCGAACGCACCGAACACGACGTGCAATGGCTGAGCTCCGAGCGCTTCACCGGCGGTTACATGCGTCGCCTGTCGCTCGGTCAGGACATCGACGCCGACCACATCGCCGCCACCTATCAGAACGGGGTGCTGACCGTAACCCTCCCCGTGGCGGCAAGGGCCGAGCCGCGCCACATCGAGATCACCCCCGGGGCACGTGAGGAGACAAAGCCCATCGAGCCGAGCGAGCCATCCGGCCAGCACACCACGACCTAACCTCTCTTCATCCGACGGGGTCCAGGCGGCTGATGCCGTCGGGCCTTGGCAATTGGTGTGCCCCAGTAACTTAGAGGTCGGACCGTCGCCCGGTGTCGTAGGGCTTGCCTCGTGCTGTGGCCACAACCCCGGATCGCGGCTGGCGGCGGGTTAGATTACGCGTATGCGCATTGTTCGCCTGTTGGGTGCAGTCCTGACGATCCTCACAGCGGGGTTGCTGCTGGCAACCCCTGCCGGCGCGCAACCGCCGTCCAAGCTCACCGATCACATCACGGACAACACCGGGGCGTTGACGGATTCCGGTAGGGCGGCGGTCAGCTCGGCAATCGACCGGCTGTACCTCGACCGGCACATCCAACTGTGGGTGGTCTACGTCGACAACTTCTCCAGGTTCAAACCCGACAACTGGGCCGACCGAACCCGCAGCGCGAGCGGGATGGGTGACCACGACGCGCTGCTGGCCGTGGCCACGAACACCAAGTCGTACACGTTCACCGGGCCGCCGAAGGCACAAGGCATCACAGCAGACGAGTTGAACAGTCTGCAGACCAAACAAATTGAACCGGCGGTGCAGGCGAAAGACTGGAGCGGTGCTGCGGTCGCTGCGGCTGACGGGCTGAACAAATCGGCGAGCTCGCCAAAACGGATCTGGCCGCTGATTGCGATCGGCGTCGCCGTGGCCCTGGTCGTGGTCGTGGTGGTTCTGCTGCTCTATCGCGCGCGTCGTCGCCGGCGTGCCGCCCGGCGGGTCGACTCTGGCGTCGGGCAGATGAACATTGACGGGGGCGAGCCTTCGGTGGGGCAGGCATTGTCCATCGCGGACGCCAGATTGCGCCAAATCTCCGACTACGTTGCCAGGTATCGCGAGGGCATCGGCGCCGACGCCCAGGCCCGACTGGAAGAGGCGAAACGGAATTTGGCAGCGGCGCACGGCAAGGAAGCAAGCAACGCCCCCGAAGCCATCGCCTATGCCAAGGCGGCATCGACGCTGGCCGCTCAGGCACAAACGCTGGCCAACGCCGACGTGCTAGCAGCGCACCGCACGCGATGATGTCCAGGCACCGGGCTGCCGGGTCAGCGGAAGCGGACGTTCAACGTCGCCAGGCCGAAGATCTTCCGGCCACCGGACTTCGCGGCGACAATGACGACACCGGTGCGCGTTGCCGGGTCCAATGACTTGATCCGGCCGCTGAACTCGATGTCTGCGCCATCGGCCGACACGATCGCGGGTTGAGACAGCCGCACCGCGTAACGGGTGACCGCACCGGGGTCGCCCGACCATTCGGAGGCGAATCTGGCACCCAAACCCATGGTGAGCATTCCGTGGGCGATCACATCAGGCAGCCCGGCCAGCTTGGCGATGTCCTCGTCCCAGTGAATCGGGTTGGCGTCACCGGCCACGCCGGCATAGTTCACCAGGTCGCCGCGGGACAGTCGGGCGTGGTGCACCGGTAGCTGGTCGCCGATTTTCACGTCATCGAACGACGGTGTCCCCGGCGTGCGGGTCGTGCCGCCCTCGGCGATGCGAACCCTGCCCTCGGGGCGCACCGTCTTTCGGTAGGCAGCATCGGATTCGCCGGTTCCGAGGATGTTCACGTCGTGCATCATCGCGTTCTGCACGGCCGTTTTGATCGCCGGATCGAGATCCTCGGCGGTGACGCCTACGACGGTGGTGTGCAAGGTGTGCACCCGCTCGCCGGAAGTGTCGGTGAAGGTGTTGGTCACGGTGATCAAGTCTCTGCCGGCAATCCTGCGCACCGACGACAGTTCGACGTCAATATGCAGTTCGTCGCCGGCCACGATCGGGCGGTGTTGCTCGAAGACTTCTTCGGTCTGCACGTAGGTGTCGTAACCGATTACCACCGATTCGAACAGGCGCCGATTGGCCGCCATGGCCGGGGTCGACGTGAACGTCAGCGGCGCGACCAAGCCCGAGTATCCCAACTCCGCAGCCGCGGCGTCATCCCAGTGTGCGCGGTGATAGTCCTGCACTGCACGGGCGTATTCGCGCACCTTCTCGCGGCCCACCCGGTAGGTGTCGTCCACCTGGTAGTAGTGGCCGACCCGCGATTCGATCGCCGACGCTTCTGGTACTGCGGTCATGAATTTGCCCAACTTTTCTGTCGGCTTGTTCGCGGAGGCGACCAAAGCACACTAACGCGCGGATATCGCGGCAATACACGCCCATACGCTTCGCCTCAACGAGACAGCCGTGACCGCTTGCGCAGACGACGCCGTCACGACGACACTGCGGCAGGGTTCCGATCGTTAGCTATTCTTGTGCTGCTTTGGGCCCGCAGACTACTGGCGGCGTTGCGAACGCCCAGAAGAAAGAAAGGGAATCGAATGCCCTCACTTCGCTGGCTGCCCAGACTTGCCGTCCCCGTGATGGTTGGCGCTGCCCTGGTCGGTAGCGCTGCGATTGCGACTGCCGATCCCAGGGATGACGCGTACCTCGCTCAACTGCGCGCCGTCGGCCTGACTTGGCCGCCCACGACGGAAGAGGCACTCATCGGAGAGGCGCACTACATCTGCTACGAACTCACTTGGGGTTGGCAGCCACAACAGATTGCCGACAACATTCACGCCAACTTGGACGCGAAGGGCGTCACGTTGCTAGACGTCGGAACCATGGTCAACGCCGCACACTCGACCTATTGCCCCGGCAATGTGTGCGACGCCCCTCAACTTTGCACATGACAGCATGAGCCGCCTCGAGATGCCCGCAGACCTTTTGGGCGTCAATCACACCGCCACCGATATCAACGACGTTGACACATATCAGCTACCTTGATATACCGGATTGCATGACTCAGCCGACTCAAGAGATGTTCGAATCCGCATACCGCGGCGAGGCCTTCGAGATGGGCGAGGGCAACCGGCCGCCATGGAGCATCGGCGAACCGCAGCCCGAGATCGCGGCCCTGATCGACGCCGGAAGGTTCCACGGCGACGTGCTCGACGCCGGCTGCGGTGAGGCGGCGGTGTCGCTGTACCTGGCCGAGCGCGGCTTCACCACGGTGGGCCTGGACCAGTCGCCCACTGCCATTGCGTTGGCGCGCGAGGAAGCTGCCAAGCGGGGCCTGGCCAACGCCACTTTCGACGTCGCAGACATCAGTGCCTTCACCGGTTACGATGGCCGCTTCGGCACCATCGTGGACAGCACCCTGTTCCACTCGATGCCCATCGAGCTGCGCGACGGTTACCAGCAGTCGATCGTGCGCGCTGCCGCGCCGGGCGCCTCCTACTTCGTGCTCGTCTTCGACCGCGACAGCATGCCGGCCGGCGGACCGGCCAACCCCGTCACCGAGGACGAGCTGGCCGACGTGGTCTCCAAGTACTGGATGGTCGACGAGATCCGACCGGCGCGCATCCACGCCAACGTGCCCGAGAACTTCCTCGAGGGCTTCGAGGGTTTCGCCGGCGCCGACATCCGCGACGAGAGCAACGGCCGCAAGTCGGTGCGGGCCTGGCTACTGTCCGCTCATCTGCCCCAAGCGTGACAACCACCCCGCCGCTCAGTCGACCACTCGGCTCCTCGTCCGCGGCCTGTATGGACTCGGGCACCCCGGGTGGGTCAAGCTAACGGCGTGAGCACCCCGGACCTGGCGGCCCTTGTCGCGATCATGCCCTTCGCCGCAGCACTGGGGATCACCGTCGACGAGGTCACGCCGGACCGCGTGCGCGCGATGATGACCTGGGCCGAGGAGCGGTGCACGACCGGTGGAATCATGCACGGCGGGGCGTTGATGGCGTTCGCCGACACGATCGGCGCACTGTGCGCTGCGGTGAACCTGCCGCCCGGTGCGAGCACCTCCACGATCGAGTCGAAGACCAACTTCTTCCGCGCGGTGCGCGGCGGGGCGGTGACCGCAACCTGCATGCCGCTGCACGTCGGCCGCAGCACCATCGTCGTGCAGTCCAACCTCACCGATGACCGCGGCAAGCTGGTCGCGCAGGTCACCCAGACACAGGCCGTTCTTGCCGCACCCGGAATAGACGCCGCGGCGAAATAGCTGTGACGGCCGCGCGGTTGACGTCGTCCCGGACGACATCTGCTCCGGGGCAACAGGGATATCTGTCGCATGTAGGACATATTTGTAGTACATCCACCAGGTGAGTGAAGTGTCCATGCGAATGCTCAACCAGGAGACAGCAAAGGTATTGGCCCGCGTCAAGCGCGGCGAGGAGATCACCCTTACTGAGCGCGGCGAGGTCATCGCACGAATAATCCCGGCTTCGGCCGGGCCTCTCGGCGCGCTGATCAGTACTGGCAGGGTGCAACCTGCGACCGGGCGCGGTCCGGCGCCTCGGCCCACGATTCCGATGCGCGGCGATGTCGACGCCGGCACGCTGCTGCAGCGCATGCGCGCCGAGGAAAGGTATTAGCGCGTGATCTACCTGGACACCTCGGCGCTGGTCAAGCTGATCCGCAACGAAGTCGGGTCAAACGATCTCGGTGACTGGCTCGATGAACGCACCGAAATGCCGTGGATCACATCTGTTTTGGCCGAAATTGAGCTACCCAGGGCCATCCGGGCCATCGCCCCAGAAGGTCTATCGGCTGTTCCCTCCGTGCTGGCCAGGCTGGACCGGTTCGAAATCGACCCGGTCATTCGCGCCACTGCGGCGGCCTACCCCGACCCCGGGCTGTGCTCGCTGGACGCGATACACCTGGCCACTGCTCAAACCGCGGCATCCACTGCACCATTGACCGCGCTGGTTACCTACGACAGTCGCCTCAGCCAGGCCGCCGACGCAATGGGGATGACTGTCGTCGCACCCGGCTCACGATAAAGCCGAGATGGCTGCGTGTCTCAACCGTGCGGTCGCCTCAGGTCATGGCGTTTGCCGCCGCCAGGTGTCCCTCGAAGCCGCAGGACGCCGCCCTCGCCCGGTAGCGAGCCAGCAGCTCCCGGTAGGTGACCTCGTCGCCGTGCACCCGCGCCAGCAGCGCGCGCAGCCGCAGCAGCGGGATCTCGTACAGCAAGAACCCAGGGTCGGTTCGCACAGCAGCCAGCCGGTCGATCACTACCTGCGCCTCTTGGCGATCGCCGACCGCGTCGCGCCGCAACAGAGTTTCCGCCAGAACCGATGCGGCCGGCCCGCGCCAGATCATTTCGCCCGTGTTGAACTCATCGTCGACGACCGCCCGCGAAAGGTCGATGGCGCCATCGAGATCGCCGGTTCGGGCTTTCTCTTTTGCGATCTGGGTGTCAATGATCGGTAGCGCTGTCAGGGTAAAGCGCTCTCGCACGGCAATTTCTCGGGCTTTGGCCAACAGTTCGAAGCCGGCCCCACGGTCCTCGCTGGCACGATGGACCAGGATGAGGCCCCGGGTGAGGCGAGCAAGGGCCAAGGTGAAATCGTCAGCGGTTTGCTCGGCGACCCGCAGCACCTCCGCGGTTTCCTGGAGTGCGACCGAATCAGGCAACAACGCCCCATTCGAGATGCTGCCGTACTTGAACCAGGCCGCGATGACCCTGGTCGTCGCATCGAACGGACGAGCCATGGCTATGGCACTGTCGAAATCGTCGAGCCATCCCGGAATGCCCAAGTAACATCTGACCGCGCCCCTGCCCGCAATCGCCAGCGCCAACGGCGATCCAATGATCAGGTTGCCCTTGGTGGGATCGCCGGCGGCCAGGTCGATGACGCGCTGTATCAACCTCAGATACTCGACCAGCTCGCCGGCCTGGAACTTGGCATAGCTGGGCCCGTAGAACAGCGCCACCGTCATGTTGGGATCGCCAATCGACTCGATCAGCTCCACGCACTCGGAGGCGAGCTGCGACGACTCGTGATAGCTGGCATGAAAAGACAGCAACGCCACCAGCCCGGCCATCCCGATGGCCAGTGACAGCCGGTCGTGGACGGCTGTGGTGAGCTTGCGCAGCTCCTCGAAGCCGGCGTCGGCGACGCTGCCGCCGATATGCCAGGCGCTTCCGCACAGCAGGGTCAGCGGGGCGATCTGCATCGACATCCGGTCCGGGTCGGCCGCAGGCAGCCGATCCGCGACCTCGCGTGCTCGCTGCCAGCTCACCCGTGCCGCCCCGATGTCGCGGTAGGTTGACCACGACCCGGCGCGCATATGCCAGCTGAAGGCTTCGCGCAGATCGCCCGCGCCCTCCAGGTGCGTAGCGATCAGAGCGGCGTTCTCGTCGACCGCACCCGGGTCACGTTCTTGGATCGAGCGGGCGAAACGTCGATGCAACTCCGCGCGCACCGACCTCAGCTGCGACTCGTAGGCCACCGTGCGGATCAGCGGGTGCCGGAACGCGTACCCGGCGTGCGGGGCGAATACGGTCTGATCGATGAGCTCCGCATCGGCCAATTCCGTTAGAGCCGCATTGTCGACCAGGCTGGTCACCATCTCCTCGTCAAACCGCGAACCGATCACGGCGGCCGCATTCAGCGTGTGTTTGGCGGGGGCGTCAAGGCGGTCGATGCGGGCGGCGATCGTCGCCTGAATGGTGGCCGGCACGCTGAAGTCGGTGACATCACTGCGGCACTCGTAGGCGCCCCGATCCCCGTGCAGGACGCGCCGCTCGACGAGGTCGTGCACGATTTCCTCAGTAAAAAACGGATTGCCCGCGGCCCGCTCGGTGACGCGGGTAGCCAGTGTTTTCACTGATGGGTGCGAACCAATCATCTCGTCGGTCAGTGCCGATGCATGCGACTCACTCAGCGGGGCAAGGGAAATAGTCTGGGAACCCGGCGTGTGGGTCAGCACACCGCGGTACTCGGGTCGATTGGTGATCAGCACCATTGAGTGGCTCCGGGTTATCACCGAGAGGAATTCCGCGAACATCGACTCGCTGACCGCGTCGATCCAGTGCGCGTCTTCGATCACGTACATGGCCGGCGCCTGACGCGCCAGCAAGGCGGCGTTGACCAGCGCCGCCAGGCGCCGCCGCCGGGCATCCGGATCGATGTCGGGCAGGTCGATGTCGGGATCGGCGATGCCCAGCAGGTCATCCAGCAGCAGCAGATCTTCGGGGTCGGCGTGGGCAATTCGGGCCCGGACCCGCGCCCGGGCCGCCTGGTCGTCGAGGTCGTTGACTCCCAGGCCGGCGCGCAACAGCCCCGCCACCGCGTGGAACGAGATGTCACTTGTGTGGGATTCGCAGTAGGTGGTGAACACTTCTCCGCCGCGACTGCTGGCCACCGCCGCCGACTCGCGCACCAGACGGCTCTTCCCAATCCCAGGCGGCCCCACCACGCTCACCACGGAGCCCGTGCCGCCGATCGCTGCATCGAGAATCCCCTCGAGAATGTCTATCTCCCATCGCCGCCCGACCAGGGGCCACTCGTGCCGGCCGGTCGGCACAGGATCTGCCACGGTCTTGACGAGCTGGCGCGCGGGCATCGGAACATCGGTGCCCTTGATGTGCACCAGCTCTGGTTCGGCGAGCACCGCGGTGTTTTCCACCAGCCGGGCAGTGGACTCGCTGACCATCACCCCGCCCGGTGGCGCGACGGATTCCATGCGCTGGGCCATCCCGACCTGCTCACCGACAGCGGTGTAATTAATTGGGCCGGAACCGATCTCCCCGGCGATCACCTGACCCGAATTCAGCCCCACCCGCAGCCGCAGCCCAACACCGTCGCGGTGGTCCACCTCGGCCGCCAGCCGTTGGGTCTCCTTCTGGATGTCCAACGCCGCCAGACACGCGCGCAGGGCGTGATCCTCCAACGCCCGCGGCGCCCCGAACACCGCCATGATGCCGTCTCCGGTGAACTTGTCGACCGTCCCGCCGTAACGCTGGACCACCGCCGTCGAGCGGTTGACCAGCTCGGTCATGATCTCGCGCAACCGCTCCGCACCAACGGCCGCCGCGATATCCATCGAATGAACCACATCGGCGAACAACACCGTCACCTGCTTGTACTCAGCCGGCACAGTGGCCGCTCTGATCGGCGTACCGCAGGCATCACAAAACCGGGCACCCTCCCGCGGTTCGGCGCCACAGGTCCGGCACGCCGTTGCTGTCGCCATCCGACCCTCCACCGATTTTCGTGGTCCGGATCACCCGATCCAGCAAATCATAGGGCCACACAGCCCAGGTTGGACGGTTATCGAATGCCGCCGCGCGGCCTCGCGCTGGCCGGTCGCGAACTTCTGGCTCCGATCGTGTCGGGTTTGCCGCCACAGGCCGACTAACAAACCGGGTATTGCATTGGGCAGAACATCCGCCGGATCCGCTAGCCGTGATCAAACCTTGTCGAAGACGTGATCAGGCTGCTAGCGCGCGCTTGCACACACGTCCAACATGGCACCCCTAGCATCGTCAAACGACAACGACAATCTAGTCACTTCGAAGGGTGATTGAAGCGATGCGGGCGGCAGTTCGGTCTGTTCTTGTGGTGGTAGGGATCGTCGTGACAGTGGTCGCAGGGCCGGCTGGCGTGCGCCTGACGGCGGCGAGCCTGTCGCATGGCTACTTCTCCATCGCATCGGTTCTGCCCGCGCGGGGGGCGATAGTGGGTGTCGCGCACCCCCTAGTGGTGACGTTCGGCACGCCCGTCGCCGACCGGCACGCGGCCGAGCGCGCCATCGAAGTGAAATCAGAGCCCGCGATGACCGGCAAGTTCGAGTGGCTCGACAACAACGTTGTGCAGTGGGTTCCCGACCGATTCTGGCCGGCGCACAGCACAGTGGCGCTTTCGGTGGGCGGCCTGCCGACGGACTTCCAAACAGGTCCAGTCGTCCTCGGGGTTGCCGATATCGCAAATCACACTTTCACCGTGAGCATCGACGGAGTGCAGGCGGAAACACCGTCTCGACTACCGGCACCGCACCACCGGCCGCACTGGGGAGAAGAAGGAGTGTTGCCGGCATCGATGGGTAAGCCGGCTTTCCCGACGCCTGTCGGTACTTACACCGTCATGTCCAAGGACCGCTCGGTGATTATGGATTCGAGCTCCGTCGGCATCCCTATCGACGATCCCCAGGGATACCGGCTCACGGTGGATTACGCCGTCCGTATCAGCAGCCATGGCCTCTACGTGCATTCAGCTCCGTGGGCAGTTTCATCAATGGGGGCCGAGAACACCAGCCACGGCTGCATCAGCCTGAGTCCCGCCGACGCAGAGTGGTACTTCGAGCACGTCAATATCGGTGACCCGGTAATCGTGCAGGAGGGTGTGCCGGCAGATCTAAAAACGGCCGACCTCGTTCATGTGATGAGCGGCCCCTCAGCCAGCTGAATAGCCAGATATCGCGCAATCCCTGCTAAGGGGCTGTCAGCTGTTGCTTTGCGAGTGGTCGGTAGTTGTCGGTGGTGTGCTGTAGGAACGGGTGTATGAATCTGGCGGCGTGGGCTGAGCGCAATG
>Ga0209693_10001031_pt1 | contig 11719 bp, 8 predicted proteins | sample HubBroMetageWRM3_FD_188345 | JGI IMG/M metagenome (GOLD analysis project Ga0209693, IMG submission 188345) | Warmed soil microbial communities from the Hubbard Brook experimental Forest, New Hampshire - Hubbard Brook CCASE Soil Metagenome WRM 3... | ecosystem: Environmental > Terrestrial > Soil...
CCCTCGGATGGGCCGATCCCCAGACCGCCAGCGCGTTTGGCTATGTCCACAACCGGCTGCTGACACCGATGGTCTTCGATATGGCGTCGTTCGCGGGCTTGGCTCGTCCGCTGCGCAGTGCCATCGATGCGGCCCGGCACGCCGGTCCCCTCGAGGTGCCGCAGTTCGGCGCAACCTACCGCGAACCCCGACAGCGAAAGCGGGCGGTATCGGGAAGGCGCTAAGGCTGTTCCAGCAGCCTTATTCCAGCAGCCTCAGTGGATGCAAGCCGTCGACCGCACCGACGAACGGTGGGTGGATGCTGTAGCCGAGCATGCGACGAATGTCGTCGGAGACCGTTCGGGCGATCTCCCGCGACACCGACAGGGTGAAGGCCTCCATCGGTCGCAGCCACGGCTCGCAGTACTGCGCAGTGACGGCAAGCCGGTCGCGGGTGGTGGTGTTGGCTCCTCCGCCGTGCCACAGGGTGCCCACGAAGAAGACGCACGAGCCCGCGGGCATCACCACAGGCAGCGAGGGATCGTCCGGGCCCGGCCGCCGCCTGCCCCAGCGGTGGCTGCCGGGCAGGAGCACCGTGGCGCCATTGTCGGCGGTGAAATCGTCGATCGCCCAGATCGTCGCGGCCGCCAACGGCGCCCGCGGACGGGGAATCGGGTAGAACCCGTCGTCGTGGTGAGCCAGCTGCGCGGACTCTCCGGGCTGAATGTTGATGGCCTGCAACGCCGAAAGCAGGTAGTTGGGCATCAGCAACCGATCCAGCACCGCCAGCACCCGTGGATGATCGACAAGCCGGTCGCACACCCGCGTCCTGCTCAGCACGCTGTAGATGCGCTGGGTGCGATGGCCCTCGAAAGAATTGCGGCCTGTGTGTCCCAGCCAGGGACGCGCGACGTCACGGATCTGCCGGCAGTCCTCGGTGCTGAGCAGGTTCTCCCAAATGACGTAGCCGTCGCGGTCGAGGTTGGCCATGTCGGCCTCCACGATCGCGCGATCAACCGAGGCGCCGCCGCTCGGTGCCCACTTGTACCGAAGCGCCAGATCGCCCCTGAGGTCTTCCAGAGTTGTGACGGACTCGTCGTCAGCGTTCATCTGAACCGTTCATCTGCACTCGTCCTTACCCGCTATCACCCCACCCTAACTCCGCCAACAACCCCGCCGTCAGCCGTTTAGCGCCCTATCCTGACGGGACGGGGGTCGAGCGGCGGAGGGTCGGATGACGGCCGTAACGGCGTGCCGCTCGTGCGGCACCGAACTGCTCGACAGTGCGCGGTTCTGTCACGGTTGTGGCTCAGCGGTAGCCGCGACCGACACTCATGCCGAGTACAAACAGGTGACGGTGTTGTTCGCCGATGTGGTGCATTCGATGGATATCGCCGCGGCGGTCGGTACTGAGCGGCTGCGCGAAATCATGACTGAATTGGTCAATTGCTCCTCGGTGGTGGTCCAGCGCTACGGCGGCACCGTCGACAAATTCACCGGTGACGGCATCATGGCGGTGTTCGGCGCGCCGGCCGCTTTGGAGGATCACGCCAAGCGGGCGTGTTTGGCCGCGCTGGATATTCAGCAGGAGGCCAAGCGGCTGGCGGCGACGGTCAAAGACCGCGACGGTGTCACCCTGCAGCTGCGGGTGGGCCTCAACTCCGGCCAGGTGATCGCCGGCGAGATCGGCTCGGGCGCTTTGGGTTACACCGCCGTCGGTGAGCAGGTCGGCATGGCGCAGCGGATGGAGTCGGTCGCTCCACCGGGCGGGGTCATGCTCAGCGCCTCGACGGCGCGGCTTGTCGAGGGTGGGGCGACCCTCGGCGAGCCGGAGTTGGTTCGTGTCAAAGGTGCCGATGCACCGGTACCTGCCCATCGGCTGTTGGGCATGGCCGAAGAACCTCGCGGCGCGTTGCGAGCCGAGTCGGATCTGGTCGGTCGGCGTTGGGAGATGTCCGCCGTCGAAGGACTGCTGGAGCGTGTTATCAATGGCCACGGCGCGGTGTTGGGCGTGGTGGGGCCGCCGGGCATCGGCAAGAGCCGCCTGGTGCGCGAGGCAACGACGACGGCGGGTAGCCGCGGCGTGGAAGTATTTATCGCCTTCTGCGAGTCGCACACCAGCCAGGTCCCTTTCCATGTCGTGGCACGGCTGCTGCGGGCGGCCATCGGCGTCGAGAGGCTTGACGGACAGCTCGCTCGTGATCGAGTGCGCGAGCGCGTTCCCGACGCAGACCCCGAGGACCTGCTGCTGCTCGATGACCTACTGGGCATTGCCGATCCGAATAACCCGTTGCCGGCGATCGATCCCGATGCCCGTCGGCGGCGGTTGACGGCGCTGCTGAATGCCGCTCTCCTGGCTCGGGAAACGCCGGCGGTCTACGTCATTGAAGACGCCCATTGGATCGATGAGGCCAGCGAGTCACTGCTGGCCGAGTTCCTCACCGTGATCCCGCAGACCCCGTCGCTGCTGCTCGCGACTTACCGCCCCGAATATCGGGGCGCGTTGAGCCGAGCGGCGGGTGGGCAGACGATAGCGCTTGCGCCGCTGAGTGATTCGGAGACCACGGCACTGATCTCCGCGCTGCTGGGTGCAGACCCATCGAATGGCGCAGTGGGGCAGAAGATCGCCGAGCGAGCTGCGGGGAATCCGTTCTTCGCCGAGGAGATGGTGCGCGATCTGGCCGAGCGCGGTGTGCTGCGCGGCGAGCCGGGCGCCTACCTGTCGGCGGCAGAGGTTGGCGAGGTGAGCGTGCCGATCACGCTGCAGGCGGCCATCGCCGCGCGCATTGACCGCCTCGATGCACAAGCAAAGCGCACGCTGAGTGCGGCGGCGGTGCTCGGCGCGCGATTCACCCCCGATCTGTTGACCGCGCTGGGGATCGAAGCTGTCGTTGATGATCTGCTGGCTGCTCAGTTCATCGATCGGGTCCGCTTTACCGGACAACCCGAGTATGTGTTCCACCATCCGCTGATTCGCACGGTTGCCTACGAATCACAACTGAAATCTGACCGCGCCGAGCTGCACCGGCGCGTCGCAGCCGCGATCGAGTCACGTGACCCGGCAGCCGCTGAGGAGAACGCTGCGTTGATTGCCGAACATCTCGAGGCCGCCGGTGATCGGCACGCCGCCTACGGCTGGCATATGCGCGCCGCAGCGTGGGCGACCAACCGCGACATCGGAGCGGCGCGACTGAGTTGGGAGCGCGCGCGCAAGATCGCCGACGCATTGCCCGCCGAGGACGCTAACCGACCAGCGATGCGAATCGCCCCGCGCACCATGTTGTGCGGGATCGCCTACCGAGTCCACATGAACGTTGCTGGCGACCGCTTCGATGAATTGCGGCAGTTGTGCGCCGCCGCCGGGGACAAGGCGTCACTGGCCATCGCCATGGCGGGGCTGGTGATGGATCACGCTTATCACGACCGGATGCGGGAGGCGTCGCAGCTGGCCTCGGAAGCCATGGCCCTCATCGAGTCGCTCGGCGATCCGAACTTGACGGTGGGGCTGTCCGGCACGGCCATCTACGCCAAGGCTGAGAGCGCCGAGTTTTCTGACGTGCTGCGGTGGTCACAACGAGTTATCGACCTGGCCGAGGGTGATCCGTCTAAAGGCGACTTCATTGCCGCGTCTCCGTTAGCGCTCGCCTTCGCGACGCGGGGTCTTGCCCGTTACTGGCTGGGTCGTCCTGGATGGCGCGACGACCTACGGCACGGCCTGGCCATCGCCCGCAGCGTCGACCTCATGTCATACGCCAGGGTTGTCGACTGGGTCTACTTCCCGGGAGTACCGCTGGGCGTGCTGCGCGCAGACGATCGTACGGTGCGCGAGATCGATGATGCCCTGCAGAATGCCGAACGATCCGGTGATGAAGTGGCCTCGGCCTTCACCCGGGGGACGCTGGGCGTGGCGCTGGTGCACCGTCACACGGCTGCCGAGCTTGACCGCGGACAGGAGCTCCTGGCCGAAGTCGGCGAGGTGTTCCTGCGCCGGGGACACAACCTGGCCGAGGTACCGATCGTCAACGTGTACGTGGCGCGTGAGAAGGCTCGGCGTGCAGATCGCGATGACGCCATACCGTTCATGCGCGCCGCCGTCGACCATCTGTTCCGGGAGGGACGGCTGCTGCTGTGGGGCGTTCCAGCGACCGGTGTTCTGGTGGAGACACTGCTCGACCGTGGTACCGAGAGTGACGTGGCTGAAGCCGAGGTCGCGATCGAGCGGTTAGCAGCAGCGCGTTCCGATGACGGTCTGGTGATACGCGACATCTGGCTGCTGCGGTCACGCGCCCTGCTGGCCCGGGCGCGCGGCGAAGGTGTGAACTACCTCGAGTTCGTGAATCGCTACCGCGACATGGCGGCATCGCTTGGCTTCGAGGGGCACATCGCCTGGGCCGAAGCAATGCCATGACACCCGGCGGGACTGCAAACATGGCCAAACCAGGCCCGAAAATGCCTGGTCATCGGTAACGTCGCGAGCATGCTGTCTGCGGCCCTCCGTGACATGCAATGGCGAAGGCGGCGCCTCGTCATCGCGATCCTCAGCACCGGGTTGGTCTTCGCGATGACGCTCGTTCTGACCGGGCTTGCCAACGGGTTTCGGGTAGAGGCGCAGCGAACCGTCGACTCCATGGGCGTTGACTCGTTCGTGGTCAAGTCCGGCGCGGCCGGACCGTTCTTGGGGTCAACACCATTCGCGCAAGTCGACCTGGCCCGGGTGGCCGCTGAACCCGGTATCGTCGCCGCGGCCCCGCTGGCCACCGCTGCGTCAACGATCAGGGAAGGCACGTCAACGCGAAACGCCACGGCGTTCGGGGCGCCCGAGCGCGGACCCGGCATGCCGGGCGTCTCGGAGGGTCGGGCGCCGACGACCCCAGACGAGGTCGCGGTGTCGAGCACGCTGGACCGACACATCGGCGAAGATCTACCGGTCGGTGCGCGCACATTGCGAATCGTTGGCATTGTGCCCAATTCCACCGCATTGGCGAAGATGCCCAACATCTTCCTGACGACCGAGGGACTGCAACAGCTGGCGTACACCGGGCAGCCAATGGTCACCTCGATCGGGATCCTCGGCATTCCACGACAACTCCCGGATGGCTACCAGACCCTCGATCGAGCGGCCGGTGTCAATGACCTGTTGCGCCCGTTGAAGGTCGCGGTCGTTTCGATCACGATCGTGGCTGGCTTGCTGTGGATCGTGGCGGTGTTGATCGTCGGATCTTTGGTGTACCTTTCGGCGCTCGAACGCCTGCGCGACTTCGCGGTGTTCAAGGCGATCGGCGTGCCCACCCGGTCGATTCTGGCGGGGCTCGCGCTGCAGGCGGTCGTCGTCGCGCTACTCTCGGCGGCGCTGGGCGTCGCCCTGTCGCAGCTGCTGGCACCGTTGTTCCCGATGACCGTGGTCGTGCCGATACGTGCCTACCTCGCGCTGCCGGTGATCGCGATAGTGATCGGCCTGCTTGCCAGCGTTGCCGGGCTGAGGCGCGCGGTGGCGGTCGATCCCGCGCTCGCGTTCGGAGGTCCCTGAACAGTGGGCGACCTCAGTATCCAGGACCTCGTCGTCGAATACTCCAGCGGTGGCTACGCGCTCCGGCCGATCAACGGCCTGAGCCTCGACGCGCCGGCCGGGTCGCTGTTGATCCTGCTGGGGCCCAGCGGCTGCGGGAAGACGACATTGCTGTCCTGCCTCGGCGGCATTTTGCGCCCCAAATCTGGAGCAATCAAGTTCGACGACGTCGACGTCACAGCGCTTGAGGGCGGGGCGCTGGCGAAGTACCGGCGCGACAAGGTCGGCATCGTCTTCCAGGCGTTCAACCTCGTGCCCAGCCTCACCGCCATCGAGAACGTGATGATCCCGATACGCGCAGCTGGGATGTCACGCGCGTGGGCGCGTCGTCGTGCCGAGGAACTCCTGACCCGCGTCAATCTTTCAGACCGCATGAAACATCGACCCGGCGACCTGAGCGGCGGGCAGCAGCAACGCGTCGCGGTCGCTCGTGCGATCGCGCTGGATCCGCCGTTGATCCTCGCCGACGAACCGACTGCGCACCTCGACTTCATCCAGGTGGAGGAGGTGCTGCGGCTGATCCGCTCGCTCGCGGAAGGCGAACGTGTGGTAGTGGTCGCCACCCACGACAGCCGGATCTTGCCGATGGCCGATCGCGTCGTCGAGCTGGCACCGGCGCTCGTGTCGGCGAACCGGCCACCCGAAACTGTCCGCCTGCACGCCGGCGAGGTGCTGTTCGAGCAGTGCACGATGGGCGATCTGATCTATGTCGTGTCCGAAGGCGAGTTCGATATTGTGCGCGAATTAGCCGATGGCGGAGAGGAATTGGTGAAGGTAGCTGGACCCGGCGACTACTTCGGCGAAATCGGCGTGCTGTTTCACATGCCGCGGTCGGCGACCGTGCGGGCCCGAACCGACGCGACGGCCGTTGGCTACACCGCACAGGCGTTCCGCGAGCGACTAGGTGTGACGGGTATAAGCGAGCTGATCGAAGGTCGCGAGCTTGCCGACGACTGATCTGAGCACGGCAGGCAGCGGGCAGATATAAATCGCCGACGACGGGTCGTGGAAGACAAAGCGGATCAACAACACGCCCAGGGTGACGATCGCCAAGAGCGCAGCATTGGGCAAGCCAAAGAGCGAAGAGGTCGAGGCGGTCGCCCGAGTCCTGCCGAGTCGGAGACGCGACGGGTCTACAACGCCGTGCTCAAGCGGTACTGGTATCACGCCTGGTGGTTCTATGCGCACTCGATCGTGCGGGGCGGAATCGACAAGGTTCACGTCGGCCTGGAGATCACACCCGCTGGCTAGCCAAGCGTTCCCGGGGGATAGGCGTGACCTTTATCGAAGCGTTATAGTAGCCGCATGCGTCTTTCTCGTCTGGCCACTGCCGTCCGCGTCGGCGTCGCGGTGCTCGCCCTCACTGCCGCCGCAACCGCCTTCCCGCGGGTCGCCGTGGCTGATCCTGGTCCTGGGTTCCAACCGTGCGACGGCTGCTCATCCAACGATTCCACCGAGGACTTTCCGATACCGCGGAGAATGATCGCGACCACCTGCACCGCCGAGCAGATATTGGCGGCCGCAAGGGATTTCGAGCCGGTGTATTACCAGCGGTACATGGCGGACTACGACAATCACCCGAACGTTCAGCAGGCAACCCAGGACAAGGTGCACTGGTTCTACTCGCTGTCGGCGGCGGATCGCCGGGCTTATTCCGCAAACTTTTATGCACCTCAGATCAATCCGCTGAATTTGGCCTGGCCCAACCACATGAAGATCTTCTTCAACAACAAGGGCGTCGTGGCCAAGGAAACCGAGAACTGCCAGAACTACCCAGCCGGCGACATGTCGGTGTGGAACTGGTAGGTCGCAATCCCGAGGCGAATCAGCCGGGATTCGACTCGGCGGGCTCGGCCATCAGGCCAACGCAGGTCGCCGTGATCAAGCGCGTCAGCGCGGACGTGAAGTCAATGTTCCAGTCGGGCGGCAGGTCTGTCGCCTTCGCCTCCGCGTAGGCGTCGGCGAGCTTTTTCGGTGGATTAGCGACCTGCCACAACGGCGCCGCCAACGAGTACGCGGCAAGAATGACGTCGTATGCGCCCGGGCGTCCCAGCCCCGGCAACGCCTGCTCGATCGCGTCGGCGAGCGACGTCACCGCAGCGGTGCTGATCTGCTTGACTTCGAGAACCCTGTCGATTTCCACCTCGTGCTCGAGGTGAAGATGCAGGTTGGCGAGTAGGTCGCAGAACAGTGGGTCGGCCGCCAGACCGTCGGCCAACTCCTTGGCGAGCCGCGACGGCGACACGGGACCGGCGTCGCGCAAGCTCTCACAGACCGTGTTAGACCACCGCACCCATCCTTCGGCGGCCAGATGCAGCAGCACCTCTTTGTGGGAGGTGAAGTAGCGGCGCACCGCGGAATAGTGCACGCCGGCGCGGCTGGCGACGTCGGTCAAGGTCACCGACGCGACACCGGACTCCAGTGCGAGCGCGCGGGCGGCCTCGACCAGCGCCGCTGCACGCTGGCGCTTCTTGTCCTCGCTACGGGCGCGCTGGAACGTGAGCTGCGGCACCGCGCGAGAATAACGCACCTGAGCTGATTGCGGGTGGCCGCTCAACCCGGTAGCGTCCGTTTACGCACGTGCCATGCGTTACGTCGCACGCCGCCAGCGTGCAGCGAACAGCCGTCGGGAAGGAGCCAACAATCCGGGCCAATTGCATGGTTTACTCGTCAAGGTTCGGTGGTGCCTCCTCGCCGCCGTCGCTCGGTCGCGGTGACTGCCAAGCAGGCACCCTCAGACGCCCCGCCGCGTTCGCTGTGCCGACGGTTGGCGTGGCTGGTGGGATGTCGCAGACCGGAAAGACGGCAAGAGGTGAAGGGGACTTCGATTTTCAGGGTTCTGCAACGGTCGTGGATTGCGCTCGTGATAGTGATGGTCGTCGGCCTCGGGGGGTTCACGGTGTGGCGGATTCACGGCATTTTCGGCTCTGACAAGCGTCCCTCGTATTCGGACAGCGCGACCGACGACAGTAAGCCCTTCAATCCCAAGCGGCTGACTTACGAGGTTTTCGGTCCCCCTGGCACCGTGGCGGACATCGGCTACTTCGATGTCAACGCTGATCCGAAACGAGTTGATAGAGCGCAATTGCCCTGGTCGTTGAACCTTACGACGACGTCGGCAGCGGTCATGGGAAACATTGTGGCACAAGGCAATAGCAACACCATCGGCTGTCGCATCGTGGTTGACGGTGTGGTCAAGGCCGAAAAAGTCACCCATGAAGTCAACGCCTTTACCTACTGCTTGCTCAAGGCCGCATGATTAGCCAGCAGACGAGCAACGGGCACGCCAAACCGCCTTTCGTGCCGCGGACGATCCATCGGCTTGCGGTTCCCATCATCCTGGCGTGGTTGGCGATTGTTTTCCTGGTGAGCACCGCCGTTCCACCGTTGGAGCAGATCGCGGCGCAACGTTCGGTGTCGCTGAGCCCCAAAGATGCGCCTTCGGTGCAAGCGATGACGGTTATGGGCCAGAAATTCAAGGAATCTGATTCCGACAGTTTCGCGATGATCGTCTTAGAAAGCCAGCAGAAACTCGGCGACGATGCGCACCTATACTACAACAGCTTGATTCGTCAGCTGAAAGACGATACGAAGCACGTGCAACACGTCCAGGATTTTTGGGGCGATCCGCTCACGGCGCCGGGTGCGCAAAGCCCCGACGGCAAATGCGTATACGTTCAACTCAACCTCGCCGGTAACCAAGGTACGACCTTGGGAGACGAATCGGTGGATGCTGTTCGGAATATCGTGAACCGCACACCCCCGCCGAAAGGTGTAACCGCGTATGTGACCGGCCCAGCCGCGCTCGTGAAGGACATGCACCATAGTGGCGACAAAACCCTCTTCAAGATCACTGTTGTAACCCTTTTGGTGATCTTCACCATGTTGCTGCTGGTCTACCGCTCCGTCATCACCGTGTTCCTGCTGCTGGTTATGGTCGGCATTGAATTGACGGCGGCTCGAGGAATTGTCGCGTTTCTCGGATATCACGAACTTATCGGTCTCTCCACATTTGCTATTAATCTCCTGGTATCCCTCGGGATTGCGGCCGGAACAGATTACGGCATATTCTTTTTCGGCCGCTATCAAGAGGCGCGCCAGGTTGGCGAAGATCGTGAAACCGCCTTCTATACGACGTACCGCAGCGTCGCCCACGTCGTCTTGGCCTCCGGTTTGACGATCGCCGGCGCGACATTTTGCCTGAGCTTCTGCCGGATGCCGTATTTCCAAAGCTTGGGCGTACCTTGCGCAGTTGGCATGCTCGTCGCGGTAGCGGTCGCGCTCACGCTGGTTCCGGCCGTGATCGTCGTCGGTGGGCGCTTCGGTTTGTTCGACCCCAGACGCAAGATGCTGGTCCGTGGCTGGCGCCGGATAGGCACCGCCATCGTGCGCTGGCCGCTGCCCATTCTCGCCGGGGCATGCGGGATCGCACTTGTCGGCCTGTTGACGCTGCCGGGATATCAAACCAGTTACAACGATCGGCTATACATACCTCACGACATTGCCGCTAATAAGGGATACGACGCCGCAGAGCGACATTTTTCCCAGGCGCGAATGATGCCAGAAGTGATGATGATCGTGGCAGACCACGATTTGCGGGACCCGGGAGACTTTTTGGTTCTCGACAAACTGGCCAAAGGCATCTTGCGTGTTCCGGGAGTCTCCAGGGTTCAAGCCATCACACGCCCCGAGGGCACGGCGATGGAGCATACGTCGATTCCGTTTCAGCTCAGCATGCAAAATGCCGGGCAGGTACAGACAATGAAATTCCAGAAAGCCCGCATGGACGACATGCTCAAGCAGGCTGACGACCTCGAAGACACAATCGCGCGAATGTCGCGTATGTACAACCTGATGAAAGAACTCACCGACACGACCCACAAAATGGTCGGTGAGACCAAGGAAATGCAGGCCGTCACCGAAGAATTACGGGACGACATCGCAAACTTCGAGGACACCTGGCGGCCCATCCGCAGCTACTTCTACTGGGAAAAACACTGTTACGACATCCCGATATGCTACTCGTTGCGATCCGTATTCGACGCCGTTGATGGTGTCGACGAGATCGACGATAAGTTCCAAATTCTGACCAAAGACTTCGATAAACTTGATTCGCTGATGCCGCAGATGATTGCGGAGTTCCCGCCGATGATCGCGACCATGGAGTCCATGCGGACGATGATGCTGACCATGCACAGCACCATGTCCGGGATCTTCGGGCAGATGGACGAGCTGAGCGATAACGCGACGGCCATGGGCAAAGCCTTCGACTTCGCGAAAAACGACGACTCGTTCTATCTGCCACCGGAAGTCTTCAAGAACAAGGACTTCAAGCGTGCCCTGAACAATTTCTTCTCGCCGGACGGCAAGGCGGTCCGTTTGATCATTTCGCACCGGGGAGATCCCGCAACGCCGGAAGGGATTGCGCGTGTCGACTCGATCCGACAGGCAGCCGAGGAGTCGCTCAAGGCCACTCCGCTGGAAGACGCCAAGATCTATCTGGCCGGCACCGCGGCCACCTTCAAGGACTGGAAGGATGGCTCGAAATACGATCTCTGGATTGCCGGGATCGGTTCGCTGTGCCTCATTTTCATCATCATGCTGCTCATCACCCGAAGCCTGATCGCCGCCTTGGTCATCGTTGGCACGGTTGCGATTTCGTTGGGTGCATCGTTCGGGCTGTCCGTGCTCGTTTGGCAGTACATCCTTGGCTTCAAACTGCACTGGATGGTGCTGGCGATGTCGGTGATTGTGTTGTTGGCGGTGGGGTCTGACTACAACCTGCTGCTGGTCTCCCGATTCAAGGAGGAAATCCACGCCGGGTTGAAGACGGGCATCATCCGCGCCATGGGCGGCACCGGCAAGGTGGTGACGTCTGCCGGTCTGGTGTTCGCGTTCACGATGGGCTCCATGGTGGTCAGCGATTTGCGGATCATCGGCCAAGTCGGTACCACGATCGGTTTGGGTCTGCTCTTCGACACGTTGGTGGTCCGCTCATTCATGACGCCGTCCATCGCGGCGCTCCTCGGGCGCTGGTTCTGGTGGCCGATCAAGGTCAGGCCTCGCCCGGCCAGCACGATGCTGCGCGCGTACGGGACCCGCCCGTCGGTACGTTCCCTGCTGCGGGGCGAGGGCCTAGTCGAGGAGGCCAACACAATGCTGGGCAACGGCGAG
>Ga0209693_10001032_pt1 | contig 11718 bp, 7 predicted proteins | sample HubBroMetageWRM3_FD_188345 | JGI IMG/M metagenome (GOLD analysis project Ga0209693, IMG submission 188345) | Warmed soil microbial communities from the Hubbard Brook experimental Forest, New Hampshire - Hubbard Brook CCASE Soil Metagenome WRM 3... | ecosystem: Environmental > Terrestrial > Soil...
GGGCGCCCGGCTCGCGTAGCCGAGGAACGACTCGCCGGCCGGCAGCGGCGGCTGGGTGTACATGTCGCCGGGGAAGTTGCCCGACATCACGTCGAGCAGCAGCGCGGCGTCGGCCACGGTCCGCGCGAGGGGGCCGTTCACCCCGAGGCCGGCCAGGTCGGGCATCAGCGGGCCCTCGGAGATCCGGCCGCGCGACGGCTTGATCCCGAACAGCCCGCACACGCTCGACGGAATGCGGATGGACCCGCCGCCGTCGCTGCCCTGGGCGGCGGGCGCGAGCCCGGCCGCCACCGCGGCGGCCGCGCCGCCGCTGGAGCCGCCGGCGGACCTCGACAGGTCCCACGGCGTCCTGGCAGGGGGCGCGATCGCGGTCTCCGTGTAGCACGGCAGCCCGAACTCGGGGGTCGCCGTCTTGCCGGTGAGGACCGCGCCTGCCCTCCTTATCGCGACAACGACGTAATCATCGGCGTCGGGAACATTGTTGATGAAGGCGGCCGAGCCAAGCGTCTGCCGGACGCCCGCGACCATGTTAAGGTCCTTGATCGGGATGGGGACGCCGGTCAGCGGGGGTAGCGCGGTGGGGTCGGCCGCTTCCGCAACCGCCTTCTCCGCGGCCAGTGCCTGTTCGGCGGCGAGTTCGTCGGTAACGGTGAAGAACGCGCCTACCTGGTCGTTGAGGTCATGCGTCCGCTGCAGGTAGTGATCGGTCACGGCGACCGGCGACAGCTCGCGGGAGCGGATCGCCGCCGCCAGCTCGATCATCGTGAGCTCATGTATCTGGCTCATGGTGGAGATCGTAGACCACGCCGCGTTCGGGGTGTCCGGCGCGTTTACGGGGCGAACGCCCTGCTATAAAACCAACGGTAATAGGGCACAATCGTCATAGTGACCGTGCTATGCGCTGAGTCGCGTGGCAGTTACGCTGAGGTGGTAGGTGAGACCAGATGGCGTGGCTGAACCGGAGAAAGCGGAAGTCAACGGGACCGCTGATGACGATTCACAACCGAGGCGGGGGACAAACGGGCGGGACGCGTTCGCACGCAGTTGGGCAGTCGGATTCGCCGGCTGTTCCCGCTGCCTCGGAGCCGGCTGACGACGCGGTTCCGTGGGCCTGGCCGGGCGGCGAGGTGACGCCAGCGGCTGAGGATCCGCCGGAGGTCGAGGCGCCGTCGTTCTGGGACTGGGAGCCTGCCGGGGATTCCTCTTCTTCCGATTCTTCCGACGCCGGGGATTCCGCTGGCATCGGGGATTCTTCTGATTTCGGCGATGTCGGGGATTCCTGGGATGCTGCGGAGGGGACCGAGGATCCGTGGGATCTTGGCCGTGACGCCGCCGAGGGTCCTGGCGGCGGGGCCGCTCGCGGTGCCGATGCCGGGTCTGCCTCCGAGGCCGCTCCGCGGCCGCGGAAGGTCGTGGTCAGCCCGGTCGGCGCCGACGCCGATCCGCCGCCGCGTGAGGGCATCGGCCGGCGGGTGGGCAACCTGGCGCACCTGTCCTCCGATCCGAGGATGCGCGCCTGGCAGCGGCGGGCCATCATCGCGGTCGTCGTCGGGCTCGTGATCGGGATCGTGGCCAGGTCCTGGCAGCTCGGGCTGACCCTCGCGGTGCTCGCCGCCATCGCCGACACCATCTACCGGTCGAGGACCGTCTTCAACGGCCCGTCCGGCGCCAAGCTGACCGCGGCCCAGCGGCGGACCCGCAACCAGCTGGCCAAGCTGGAGCGGGCGGGCTACCACACGCTGCACTGTGCCCAGATCCCGGACAGCGACGACCAGATCGACCACCTGGTGGTGGGCCCCGCGGGGGTGTACGCCATCGACTCGGAGGCCTGGGACAAGCGGCTGGTGGTGCGGACGCGGAACGGCAGGCAGCTGTGGCACGGCCCGTACAGCATGAAGGACCGGCTCGAGCACGCCCGCTGGGAGTCCGAACGCGCCGCCGAGCTGCTGTCCGGCGTCGCCGGCAGCCCGGTCAGCGTGCGTCCCGCGATGGCGGTCTACGGGCCGAAGATCCCCTGGGACGTGGCGACGATCCGGGATGTCGACGTCTTCAGCGGGCCGCGGCTGCGCAAGTACCTGCGGCGCCGGGCACGGGAAGGCGACGTGCGGCTGCTGAGCGACAGCGAGGCGGAACGGATCTTCAAGGCCGCGGGGGTGGCGTTCCCGAACCCGGACCGCGGTTAGGGCCGGCTGGCTTGCTCGCGTGCTTGGCGGCCTTTTGCGGAACGGGCGACGGGCGGCGCCGGTAGGCTGGGGGTTTCCGTCACTCCGCTCCTGATTGCTGGGGGAGATCCATATGCCGCCGCTTCGGTCTCGTACGGTCACGCACGGTAGGAACATGGCGGGCGCCCGCGCCCTGCTCCGCGCCACCGGGGTAGCCAGAGAGGACATCGGCAAGCCGATCATCGCCGTGGCGAACAGCTTCACCGAGTTCGTCCCCGGGCACGTGCACCTGCGCGAGGTCGCCCAGGTGGTGGCCGCCGCGGTTAAGGAAGCCGGGGCGATCCCGCGCGAGTTCAACACGATCGCGGTGGACGACGGCATCGCCATGGGCCACGGCGGGATGCTGTACTCGCTGCCGAGCCGGGAGCTGATCGCCGACTCGGTGGAGTACATGGTGAACGCGCACTGCGCGGACGCCATGATCTGCATCTCGAACTGCGACAAGATCACGCCGGGCATGCTGATCGCCACCATGCGGCTGAACATCCCCACCGTGTTCGTGTCCGGCGGGCCGATGGAGGCGGGCGCGCCGGCCGGGCTTGCCGCCGGGACTCCCGGGCGAAAGCTCGACCTGATCGACTCGATGGTCGCGTCCGCGGACCCGTCGGTGTCCGACGAGCAGCTGCTGGCGATGGAGGAATCGGCCTGCCCGACCTGCGGCTCGTGCTCCGGAATGTTCACGGCCAACTCGATGAACTGCCTGACCGAGGCCATCGGCCTGGCGCTGCCTGGCAACGGGAGCACGCTGGCCACGCACGTCGCGCGGCGCGCCCTGTTCGAGCGGGCCGGGAGGGCGATCGCGGAGATCACCCGGGCGTACTACGCCGACGGCGACGACTCGGTGCTGCCCCGGTCGATCGCCAGCCGTGACGCGTTCGAGAACGCGATGGCACTGGACGTGGCGATGGGCGGGTCGACCAACACGATCCTGCACCTGCTCGCCGCCGCGCACGAGGGCGGGGTCAACTTCGGCCTCAAGGAGATCGACGAGCTCTCCCGCCGGGTGCCGTGCCTGTGCAAGGTCGCGCCGAGCAGCTCCTACCACCTGGAAGACGTGCACCGGGCCGGCGGCATTCCCTCGATCCTCGGCGAGCTCGACCGCGCCGGCCTGCTCAACCGGGGCGTGCGCACGGTGCACAGCGCATCGCTGCGCGAGTTCCTCGACGCGTGGGACCTGGGTTCCCCTTCGGTCAGCCCGGAGGCCGTCGAGCTGTTCCACGGCGCGCCCGGCGGGGTGCGGACCATCCGGCCGTACTCCCAGTCGGCACGCTGGGACACGCTGGACACGGACCGGGCCGGCGGCTGCATCCGGGACGCGGCGCATGCCTACACCGCCGACGGCGGGCTGGCCGTGCTGTACGGGAACCTCGCACCCGACGGCGCGATCATCAAGACCGCGGGCGTGCCGGAAGAGCTGTGGCAGTTCTCCGGGCCTGCCGTGGTGTTCGAAAGCCAGGAGGACGCGGTCGCGGGCATCCTCAGCGGCGCGGTCAAGGCCGGGGACGTGGTGGTTATCCGCTACGAGGGCCCGCGCGGCGGGCCCGGCATGCAGGAGATGCTGTACCCGACCAGCTTCCTCAAGGGCAAGGGGCTCGGCCGGGAGTGCGCGCTGATCACCGACGGGCGGTTCTCCGGCGGCACTTCGGGCCTTTCTGTCTGCCACGTCGCCCCTGAGGCGGCGACGGGCGGGACGATCGCGCTGGCCTGCGACGGTGACACCGTGGTGATCGACATCCCGGGCCGCGAGCTGAGGCTGGACGTGCCCGATGCCGAGCTCGCCGCCAGGCGGGACCGGGTGCTGGCCTCGCTCGGCTCCTACCGGCCCGCCGACAGGCAGCGGCCCGTCAGCGCGGCCCTGCAGGTCTACGCCGCGATGGCCACGTCGGCCGCCACCGGCGCGGCCCGCGACATCACCTTGATCGCGCACCCGGGGCAGTGAGCTCGCAGGCTTCGGCCTCGGCGGGCTTCGTGCGCCCGGCGCGCGCGGGCGATGCCGCCGACCTGGCCCGGGTCCAGGTGGCTAGCTGGCGCTGCGGCTACGCCGGCGTCGTTCCTGGCGCGCTGCTCGCGGAGCTGACCGGCGAAGAGGCGCAGGGCGTGTGGCGCGAGCGCTGGCGGGAGGCGGTCACGAACCCGCCGACAAGCAGGCACCAGGTGCTCGTCGCGGTCGAGGCGGACCGCGCCGTGGCCGGGTTCGCCTCCGTCGGCCCAGCCACGGATGCTGACCGCTGGCCCGCGACCGACGCCGGGCTCTACGAGCTGCGGGTCATGCCGGAACTGACCGGGCGCGGGCACGGCAGCAGGCTCTTGCACGCGGTCGCGGACACGCTGGCCAAGGACGGCTTTCACACCGTGGACACCTGGGTGCTCGAGGTGGACTCGGCGCTGCGGCAGTTCCTCGAGGCGGCGGGCTGGGCCGCCGATGGCGCGCGCGCCGAGCTGGACCTCGGCGCGAACGTGCCGGCGGTTCGGCTGCACACGGCCATCAGTGAGTGAGCGGGCGGCAGCACCGTAAGATCTGGGGGTGGCTGATGCTCGGGAATGGCTGGCGGGGACACGGCCGAGGACGCTCCCCGCGGCGGTGGTGCCGGTACTGATCGGTTCGGGCGTCGCCTTCGGCTACGGCCGGTTTGTCTGGTGGCGGGCCGCGCTCGCGCTTGTCGTCGCGCTCGCGCTGCAGGTCGGGGTCAACTACGCCAACGACTACAGCGACGGCGTGCGCGGATCCGACGCCAAGCGGGTCGGGCCGGTCCGGCTGGTCGCCGCGGGGCTCGCGCCGCCGAAGCAGGTGCTGGCGGCTGCGTTCGGATGCTTTGCCGTGGCGGGCCTGGCGGGGCTGGCGCTGGCCGCCGTGACGTCATGGTGGCTACTTGTAGTGGGCGCTGCCTGCGTCGCCGCCGCGTGGTTCTATACCGGCGGCCCGCGGCCCTACGGATACCGCGGCCTCGGCGAGGTGTTCGTGTTCCTCTTCTTCGGCGTGGTTGCGGTGGTGGGCACGGCGTATGTGCAGATGGGAACGCTGAGCTGGCTCGGCCTTGCCGCCTCGGCGCCGGCCGGGCTGCTGGCCTGTGCCCTGCTGATGGTCAACAACCTGCGCGACATCCGCACCGACGTGACGGCGGGCAAGCGCACGCTCGCGGTCATGCTCGGCGATGCCCGCAGCCGTACCGCCTACGTGCTGACCCTGCTGCTGCCCTTCTGCGCGGCGGGGCTGATCGCCGTCTTCCGGCCGTTCACCCTGATCGTCGCCGTCACGCTGCCGCTGGCGCAGATGCCTGTCCGGTCGGTGCGGGCGGGCGCGTCGGGTCCGGCCCTGATCAGGGCGCTGGCACAGACGGGACGGCTCCAGCTGGCGTTCGGCATCGCGTTCACGATCGGCCTGGCCATCAGGCTCTGAGGCTGGTGCGACCGGCGGGGCCTCAGATAGTTGGCCGCGCTTGGTCCGGCGAGGTACGCGCCGGTCACGGGACCTGCCCCGGCGGTCACGGCGCCTGCGCGGGGGATCAGAGGAGGTGCGCGGCCTCTGGGTGACACGTGGTTGTGACAACGTAATGGCTATTGCGGGTAGGTTGTCACGTCCATGTCTTGCGGAGCGGGGCTGGCGGGGTGGATGCGGTTGATGGTGTTAGAAAGGCATTCTGGAAGGAACGGAAGACGGCGTGCTCGACAAGATCGGGTGAGATGCGCGATTCACGCCCGGTTCCCGGGCTTGACGAGAGACACTTGGGTATGAAATGCGCGGTATGAGCTATGTCGGGGCTACTGGCGCGGTACCCTGCCCGGTAATCCCAGGAGATGAGGCGCGGGCACAGGGTCGTGCCTAAGCCATGCGTACCCAGCGGGAAGGTGCACAGTTGCAACCCCGGGGAATGAGGTCGGCCGGACCCGGCGACGATCAGGCGCGGTTCCTTGCCGACCTTCGCGCACTGCGCGAGGCGGCTGCGGTCGGGTACGACGAACTCGCGGCCAGAGCCCATTACCCCAGCGACATCCTCAAGGAAGCGGAGAACGGCCCTGGCCTGCCGACCCTTCCCATCCTCGCCGCTTACGTCCGCGCCTGCGACGGGGACGTCCTGGAGTGGGAGGAGCGGTGGCGGCGGGTGGCCAACGAGATAGCTGGCGATCCCGGCCTCCCGGTAAGGCCCGCCGGGGCTAGCCCGGCCGCCGTCGCCGGAGCCCGCGCCGGAGTCGGCGTGGCTCCCCCCGACGTGTACGACCCGGAGCGGATCAAGGCGGCGCTAAGGGGCGGCTCCCAGCGCTCGGATCGGGCCACCCAGCGGACCGGCACACCCGGAGCCACGGCGTCGGCCGTACGCGATTCCGGTTCTGGCGGCACGGGCTGGAGCTTCGCGGATGCCGGTCCGACGGGATGGAACAGCACTGATGCGGCTCCGGCCTGGGGTGCTACGGCGTGGGACGCCACGACGGCCCCGCCTGCGGGATGGGACGCCACGGACGCGAGTCCGGGCTTTGGCGCTACGGACGGCGCTGCCGCGGGGTGGGGCGCCACGGAATTCCCTGCCGCGGGGTGGACGGCTACGGATTCTCCTGCTAACGGGTGGAGCGCCACGGAGGCCCCCGCCAATGGGTGGAGCGCCGCGGACGGTGCTGGCGCCGGGTGGAGCGCCACTGAGGCCCCTGCCGACGGATGGAGCCCCACGGAGGCCCCGGCCGACGGACGGAGCGCCACGGACGCCCCCGCCGACGGGTGGGGCGTGGCGGAGGGCGCTACGGGGATCTGGGGCACCCGCGACGGGGGCGTGGATTCGGAGGGATCGGGGGATAGCCCGGGCTGGAATACGGCGGCAGACCAGGGGACCATCTCGGCGAACGGGAATCACCAGGCCAAGCACCGGAGCGGCGGGCCCTTCGGCGGCGCGGTCGACCAGGTGCCCGAACTGGCCGAGCGTGCGGAGACCGCGGACGAGAGCCAGGTCGCCGAGTCGTGGTCGGAGGGCAGCTCGCTGTTGGCCGATCAGCCGGACATCGTGTCCGCGTGGTCGGATCTGCCAGATCCTGAGCTGGAACCGTGGTCAGCGGGTGCAGAAGCCGCACCACTGGAGTCGGCGAGCGGCGAACTCGCGTGGCCGGAACTGGCGGACACCGGGCTGGCGCCGGATGCGGCGGCAGACGAGCTCGCACATCCCGATCCGTCCGGCGACGAACTGGGCTGGGCTGCCACCGAAGCCGGGTGGGTGCCGGCCGAGGGTGACATGACCTGGCCGACGGCGGACACGGGGCACTGGACGGAAGCCGAGCAGGTCGGGCAGGCAGCGGCCGCCGCCACCGCAGCGGAACCGCCGGCATGGAGCGCCACAGATCAGGCTCTCCCCCAGCGCATCAAGCCCGCTCCCGCCCCCCTCGACGGATCCGTCTCGCCGGGGCAGGCAGATGTGCGGCCGGAGCCTCAGCCAGCCGCGATTTCGGTGGCGTCGACGGCGGCTCCGGAGCCGAAAGAGCGTCAGCAGGATCGGTTCTACCCGCTGCGGCTGCTAGTGATCATCGTCATCGCCGCGCTTATCGGCAGTGGGCTGGTACTCCTGTTGAAGTAGCGCGCGAGGCGCTAGCTGGCGGCCTCGCTGCCGTTGGCAGCGGACGTGTCCGTTCGCAGGGACGCCGTCGCGCTGGCTGCGTCCCGGGCATTGGCCTGGTCAGCCTGGCTCGGGTGGTCCGGGGCGATGTCACCGAAGACCTCGATGCCCACGGAGTTCACTGGGCTCCCGGAACCGACAGAGCCCAGAGGGTCGCCGAATTCGGCACCAGGGATCGCGGCGGCAAGCATTGCGCTCACGGCGTCGGTGACGGCAGCGGGCACGGCGCCTATTGCCGGCGTCTCGTCTGCGACGGGCCCGGCGCCTAGGGCCGGCATCTCGTTCCCGGGCACGTCGCTAATCTCGCTCGCCGGGTGGCCAGTGCTTACCGCCGGAGTCTCGGCCGCCGCTGGCTCGCGCCTGACCAGTCCCTTGACGTCCGGGGGCACGGCCTGGGCAGCCCCGCCCTCGGAGCCCGCCCCGCCGAAGGCGCCGGAAAACGCCCTCAGGGCGCTCGTTACCTCGCTCGGGATGACCCAGAACGTGCTGCCTGCACCCTGGGCGATCTGCGGCAGCGTCTGCAGGTACTGGTAGGCGAGCAGCTTGGGGTCCGGATCGTTGTCGTGCACGGCCTGGAAGACGGTGGCGATCGCCTGCGCCTGGCCTTCGGCCCGCAAGATCGCGCTTTGCCTGGCACCTTCTGCGCTCAAGATGGCGCTCTGCTTCTCGCCCTCGGCGGTGAGGATCTTGGACTGCCTGACGCCCTCGGCGGTCAGGATCGCGGCACGCTTTTCCCGCTCGGCCCGCATCTGCTTCTCCATCGCGTCCTTGACCGACTGCGGCGGGTCGATGGCCTTGATCTCCACCCGGGTCACCCGGATGCCCCACTTGCCTGACGCGTCGTCGAGCACGCCGCGCAGCATGTTGTTGATCTTGTCGCGCGACGTCAGCGACTGCTCCAGGTCCATCGAGCCGATCACGCTGCGCAGCATCGTCGCGGTGATCTGCTCGATCGCCTGGATGTAGTCGACGATCTCGTAGTCGGCCGCCCGCGGGTCGGTCACCTGGAAGAACAGCACGGTGTCGATGAGCACGACCAGGTTGTCCTCGGTGATCACGTGCTGACCGCGGAACGAGACGACCTGCTCACGCAGGTCGATCAGCGGCTTGACCCGGTCGATGAACGGGATGATGAAGTTCATGCCCGGTTCCAGGGTCTTGCGGTAACGGCCGAACCGCTCCACGTTGCGTGCCCGCGCCTGCGGCACGATCCGCACCGAACGCATTACCGTGATCACCACGAACAGGGCGACCACGGCCGCGATGATGAGTTCCGCCAAGATCATGGCAACTCCCGTGGATAGACAAGGGCGGTGGCCCCTCTGATCTGCATGACGTCAACCTTGGTACCGACCGGGATCACCAGCGACTCGTCGTAGGCACGGGAGGACCACTCCTCACCGTCGATGCGTACCCGTCCGCTATGCTCGGTGACCTCCTCGAGCACGATCGCCGAGCGGCCGACGAGGGCGGCCGTTCCCGTACGCAGCGGCGGTGGCTGCTTGAGATGGCGGATCGCGATCGGGCGGATGAAGCCGAGCCCGGCACCGGCCGCGACGACGAACGCGGCGAGCTGAAAAGGCAGGCCAACGTGAAACGCTCCGACCACCGCGGCGACCACCGCGGCGACCGCGATGAGGCCAAAGGCCAGCGTCGTGGTCAGGAGTTCGGCGACGCCGAGCACGACTGCCACGATCAGCCAGACAATCCAGGACACCATGGCCGCTCCGCGAAAGTGTTCCTGTACCGAGAGTATCCCCGCCGGGCGTGGTTCGCATCACACCGCCGAAGAGAAGCGGCTATGGGTGTTGATAAGTGCCTTTTAGGGTTGAAAGATCCATAAATCTGTACAATCAGTGACAGTTGGTCGTCTAGGTCCTACAGGGGATTTCCGCCGACCTACACTCGTCAGATAAGGGCGGTTGTCCCGCGGCGCGGTTGGGCCTGAGCCCAGGAGGTACCTGGTGGAACGTGGCGAGACCGGTCCCGGTCGCGACGCGTATGACCTGCCCAGGCGCCCGACCCCGGGCGGCGGCCGGCCTGGCCCCGGGCCAGGCAACCCAGCCGGCCGGCCCTACGAAAGCGCCGATGGCTATCCGGGTCCCCTGCCCGAACGAGACGATCGCGAGGCGGGGGGCGCGAAGGCGGAGCGGGCTGACAGGGATCACGAGGGTCAAGGAGATCAACGGGACCACGTAGGCGAGGACGACTACGGCCTGCTGCTTGGGCGCCCCGGCGAGATGCCAACCCGGCGTCAGCGACTTCGCCAGCCGGGCGGCCCACGGCTACGGCAGCCGGGGCGCTTCCCGCCGCCGGGCAACCCCGCGGACAGGAACACGGCCAGTGGCGGGGCGCCAAACGGCACCTGGCCGGCTAACGGCGGGGTGGCGTACGGCGCCGGGCCGACAGACGGCGGCCGGCCCGACGGCGGCCGGCCTGACGGCGGCCGGCCCGACGGCGGCTGGCCCGACGGCGGCTGGCCGAGTACGGGCACGTCGAACGGGGGCATGCCGAACGGTGGCGCGCCGGGCGGCGGAGTTCCGGGAGGCGGGGCGCCGGGCGGCGGAGTTCCGCTAGGCGACGGGCCGGGGGGCGGAGTTCCGGGAGGCGGCGGGCCGGGCGGGGGTGCGCCGGGCGGCGGACCGCTTGGCGGGCAGGCGCCCGGCTATCATTACCGGCTACCCAACGGGCGACGGATCTCTCCGGCGGCTTACCGTATGTACCGTTCCCAGGCGGGAGGCCCTTCGGGCGGTCCGGGAGCGCATGCCCCCGCGCCAGACCCGTACGGTGGCTGGAACCGGCGGGCACCGGACCCGTACGGCGGCGGCTGGGACTCTCCGGCCCCAGACCCTTACGGCGGCCGGAATAGGCCGGCTTCCGCCGATCCTCGCCCCGACGGCTGGAACCGGCAGGCTGCACCTTCGGGTCCCCCCGGCGAGGGCTGGAACCGGCAGGCGGACGCGGACCCGTACGCCGGTGGATGGGATCAGCAAGCCGCCGCGGCGGACTCGCACGGCGAGGCCTGGGGACGGCAAGCCGCGGATACGGACCGGCACCGAGGCGAGTGGAGCCGACGGGACGCTGCAGATCCGCGGGGCGAGGGCTGGAACCGTCAGGATGCGGACACGGACCCGCGCGGCGAAGGATGGAACCAGCACGGAGCGACGGCGGATCCACTCGGCGAGGGCTGGAGGCGGCAGGCCGCGGACGCGGACCCGCGCGCGGGGGGATGGACTCGGCAGGGCGCCGGCGACCCGCGCGGCGAAGGATGGAACCGGCACGGCGCGGACGGGGACGCGGACGCGCGCGGCAGAGGGTGGAACCAGCAGGCGGACAGGGATCCGTATGGGAGCGGGTGGAACCGGTACGGCGGCGGCGACTGGGAGCAGCCGGGACCAGGGGTACGACCGGGGCCAGGGCCAGGGCCGGTCGGTGGTCCTGAGTCATTCGGCGGGCACGGACCGCTCGGAGGACAAGGGCAGGCCGCGGCACAAGGACCGGCCGGAGGGCAAGGGCCGCTCGGGGCACATGCACCGGCCGGGACACGAGGACCGCTCGGAGGACAAGGGCCGCACGGAGGACAAGGGCCGCACGGGACACAAGGACCGGCCGGGACACAAGGACCGGCCGGGGCACGAGGACCGGCCGGGGCACAAGAACCGTTCGGAGGACTAGGGCCGCACGGGGCACAAGGACCGCCCGGGACACAAGGGCCATTCGGAGGACCGGGACCGGCCGGGGGACCCGGACCGGCCGGAGGACCGGGACCACTCGGCGGACAAGGATCCGCCGGGACACGAGGGCCGCTCGGGGGGCAAGGGCCGCTCGGGGGGCAGGGGCCGCTCGGGGGGCAGGGGCCGCTCGGGGGGCAAGGGGTTTCGGCAGAGGGGGCAGGAGTTGGCGGG
>Ga0209693_10001033_pt1 | contig 11717 bp, 10 predicted proteins | sample HubBroMetageWRM3_FD_188345 | JGI IMG/M metagenome (GOLD analysis project Ga0209693, IMG submission 188345) | Warmed soil microbial communities from the Hubbard Brook experimental Forest, New Hampshire - Hubbard Brook CCASE Soil Metagenome WRM 3... | ecosystem: Environmental > Terrestrial > Soil...
TCTTATAAGTCACACCCGTGTAGAAAAGGATCCGCTCGGTTGACGTGGTCTTCCCTGCGTCAATGTGCGCCATGATCCCGATGTTGCGGGTCTGATCGAGTTGTACCTGTCGTGCCATTTGAAACTGTTCCTCGCGCTACCAGCGATAGTGCGCGAAAGCCTTATTCGCTTCCGCCATGCGGTGCACGTCCTCCTTCTTCTTCACTGCTCCGCCGCGACCGTTCGCCGCATCCATGATCTCTTCGGCGAGTTTGTCCGTCATCGTCTTGCCACTGCGCGTCCGGGAATACAGCACCAGCCAGTGAATCGCTAGCGACTGCTTGCGGAACGGGTTCACTTCCACGGGTACCTGATAGTTCGCGCCGCCCACGCGCCGCGTCTTCACTTCCAGCACTGGCTTGCAATTCTCCACAGCCTTCTTGAATAGTTTGAATGCGTCGTCGTTCGACTTCTTCGCCACCTGATCCATCGCGTTGTAGAAGATGGCCTGCGCCGTCGCGCGCTTGCCGTCGTACATCATGCTGGAAATGAACTTCTGCACCAGATCACTGCCGTATACGGGATCGCCTGGAATCTTCCGGCGGAGAACCCATCCTTTACGTGGCATCGTTCCGCTCTCCTACTTCTGCGCGGCTTTGGGCCGCTTCGCGCCATATTTCGAGCGCGCTTGTTTTCGATTTTCAACGCCTGCTGCATCCAAAGTGCCGCGAATAATGTGGTAACGCACGCCGGGCAGATCCTTCACGCGGCCGCCGCGCACCAGCACGATCGAGTGCTCCTGCAGATTGTGGCCAATACCGGGAATGTAAGTGGTGACTTCCGCGCTATTCGTCAGGCGCGCGCGCGCCACCTTGCGCAACGCCGAGTTCGGCTTCTTTGGCGTTTGCGTATAAACACGTACGCACACGCCGCGCTTTTCCGGACAGCCCTCCAGCGCGGGTGATTTTGTCTTCATCCGGATCTTGTCCCGGCCATGACGCACGAGCTGTGAAAACGTCGGCACGCTTTCCCCCTATCCAAAAACTCGCTGCTAGACACTCGTATGCAAAAATCCTGTGCGCAGATTTCCGCGCAAGGCAAATTAACCCGCGCAAAATTCGGCGAGTGAATGAACAGAAAAGGTCGCCACACCCGAAGGAGTTACCAGGTACTCCGCGAAAACGCTTCACCCCGAGGAGTGAACTGCATCTTCTACTGATCTGCGGAGAGGCTCACACGGCTTTGCGGGGCTGGCGCCCCATTTCGGCCGCTCTTTCTTACCCCGTTCCGTCCTTCTTTGTTCCGGGATACGAAAGACTTCCCTAATCACCACTGGGCCCACTGGCCCTAAGACAACCGCAGAAGTATAGGAGAATCAACAGGTCTTGTCAACTCGATTCCCTGCGGAAAATAAATCTGAGCGATTGGTTTGCACCGTGCTCCGACCCGAAGGTCACTTTTTACTCAAATACCGCCCTCAGCTTCCCTCACCGTCGTTCGTTCTAGACCTCCCGCGCGCGCGCAATTTGGCCGCCGAGAGCTTGCTCGTGTTTTATTTCGGGAACAGGAACGAATATCCGTAACATACAGATTACACGTTGGTTATACTAGTGCAAGCCCTGGTCTCCCTGCAGGTTGGCGCATCAATCTAGGCTCTTTCAATCTATCGCCCTTCGCTTCCGACGTTTCGCATTTGCTCACTTTCCTCGACCGTCCCGCTTTACGCAACTCGCCAACGCCCCTACACTAGTTCCGTCTAACTCGAATTGGGAGCAGCAATGAAGAGTTTTTGGATCGGTGCACTCTGCGTCGTTGTACTTTCATCCTCCGTCGCGGCCCAACAAAAAGACTCCGCGCCCGCTGCGCCACAATCCGCCGCGAAGGCAGCCGAACAAAAAACACCGCCCGCCGATTTTTCGCAAGAACCGTTCGTCATCGAAGAATATTACACCACCGCGCGTTTTGAAAATGACGGCACCGGCGAACACGATCTCACCGCGCGCATTCGCGTGCAAAGCGACGCCGGCGTCCAGCAATTAGGCGAACTCGTCTTCGGATACAACTCAGCCAATGAGCAAATGGACGTGCGCACCATGCGCGTCCAAAAACCCGACGGATCGGTCGTAAATGCTGGATCCGACGCGACCCAGGAAATGACAGCCAGCGTCGCGCGCGACGCGCCCGAGTACACCGACTACAAGGAAAAGCACATCACCGTCCCGTCGCTCCATACCGGCGACACCATCGAGTACGAAATCGTTACGCGCATCGTCAAACCGCTCGCGCCCAACCAATTTTGGTATGAGCAAAATTTTCTGACCGACGGCATCGTTCTAGACGAACGCCTCGAAGTGAATGCCCCGCAGACCCGCGCGCTCATCATCGATTCTCAGGACTACACCAACGTCACGGGGCAGGAAGTCCGCAAGGTGAAGCTCGCGCCGAATGGCGACGGAGTTGACCAGGACAACTCGCCCTTTTCAAAACACGATGCGAATGGCCGCACCATCTATCGATGGAAACATGCGAACCTCACACATCTCGCGGACGACGGTGATGCCGGCAAGAAGGCCGCGTCGCCGCGCACCAAGCCGCCCGACGTGCAGCTCACTACTTTCAAGAATTGGAATGAAGTAGCGGCCTGGTACGCTGACCTCGAAAAAGGCCGCCTCGAGCCCACGCCGGAAATACGCGCCAAGGCTCAAGAGCTCATCCAAGGTCGTGCAACGGATCTGGAAAAAATTCAAGCGCTCTACACATACGTCGCGCAGAATATCCGTTACGTCAGTCTCTCCTTCGGCCTCGGGCGCTATCAGCCGCACTCTGCCGGCGACGTTTTCAAGAATCAATATGGCGACTGCAAAGACAAGCACACTCTGCTCGCTACGATGCTCGCCGCCGCGGATATTCCCTCTGACGCCGTGCTCATTCCTTTTGCGCGCTCCCTGGACACGTCCGTTCCCTCGCCTTCGCAATTCGATCACCTCATCACTGCCGTGCCCAGCGGCCCGGACCTCATCTGGATGGACTCTACCGCCGAAGTTGCACCGTTCCGTATGCTTTCGGCGCCGCTGCGTAATAAATCCGCGCTCCTGGTGCAAGCTGATGCTGCCGGCAAAATTGTCGAGACGCCGATTGATCCTCCGTTCCTTTCCACCCAACGCGTCGAAATTGATGCGCAAGTGAGCGATCTGGGGAAACTGTCCGCCAAATTGCGCTATTTCCTCCGTGGCGACAATGAATACGCTCTGCGCGTCGCGTTTCGCCGCACGCCTCAAACGCAGTGGAAGGAATTGGGCCAAACCATCGCGGCACTTGATGGCATCAAGGGCGAAGTCACCAACGTTAAGCCGAGCGACCCGACCGACACCGCCAAGCCATTTGAGCTCGAGCTGGAATTTTCTCAGGCGGGTTATCTCGATTGGTCCAGCAAGAAATCAAAAGTCGGCGTGCCGCTGCTTGCCATCGGCATGCCGGACGCCTCGCAAGACACCACAGGCCCGATTCATCTCGGCAGCCCACTCGATGTAACCATGAGCCTTAAAATGATGCTGCCGTCAAACTTCGTGGCCCGCGCACCGGTTGCCGTCTCCGTTGACCGCGACTACGCTGAATTCAAATCTTCATACCATTACGAAGACCACGTGCTCAGGGCCGAACGCACGCTCAATTTCAAAATGCGCGATCTTCCGGCTGCGCGTTCGAGTGATTACCTTGCGTTCACCCGCGCCGTAGAGTCGGACGAAACCCAAATCCTCGTCGTCGAAAATTCCATCACCGGCGCGCCTGCGATTCCCACCACAGCCACCGCCGCTGAACTGCTCGAAGCGGGCATCGCTTCGCTCAATTCCGGCAATTCTCGGGAAGCCATTCCGCTGCTTGAACGCGCCAACCAGCTCGATCCGAAGAGTAAGCAGGGATGGAACGATCTAGGCCTCGCTTACTTGCGCCTCGGCGAATTCAGCGATGCCGCAACCGCGTTTCGCAAGCAAGTGGAAGTGAATCCATACGACGAGCATGTTTACAACTATCTCGGCCTCAGCTTGCAGCAACAGCGGAAATACGAGGAAGCGGCTACCGCGTTCCGCAAACAGCTTGAGATCAATCCGCTTGATCCCATTGCCCACGCCGCGCTTGGCGCGCTCTTTCTCGAACAGCACAAATACGCGGAGGCTGTGCCGGAGCTCGATAAAGCTACCGTTCTCACCCCCGAGAATGCCGAACTGGAAGTGAGCCTCGGGCAAGCGTTTCTTAACATCGGACAAAAGGACAAGGCGCTCGAGGCATTCGAAAAAGGAATCGAACTGAAGCAAACCCCCGTGGTGTGGAACAACGTTGCCTACAATCTCGCGCAGCACGGTATCGAACTCGATAGAGCCGCGCAATACGCGGAATCAGCAGTCTCCGCTACCGCCGCGAGCCTGCGCAATATCGAGATCTCTCGTTTGTCGCTGGACGATCTGAATCAGGTTTCTAGCATCGGCATCTATTGGGACACGCTCGGCTGGATCTATTTTCAGAGAGGCGATCTCGATAAGGCTCAACGCTACGTCCGCGCTTCCTGGCTGCTCGACCAACACGGCGAGGTCGGCGATCATCTCGCGCAAATTTATGAGAAGCGCGGCGAAAAAGAGCAAGCCGAACGTACCTACGCCGAAGCCATCGCCGCTGCGCATTCCGTGCCGGAGACACGGACGCGTCTTGTTTCTCTCCTTGGGGACAACACGAAAATAGACGGCCTTGCAGATCACGCCAAGCTCAGCCTGGCGAAGTTCCGCACCTTTTCCATGGGTAAGCTTCTCAACGAAAACGCTCAGGCTGATTTTTTCGTTTTGCTCTCGCCGGGCCTGAAGAATCCAAAAGTTGACTCGGTGAAATTCATCAGCGGGAGTCAGGACCTTCGTCCCTTTGCGGAACAGATTCGCGCCATCGAATTCGGCGGAATGTTTCCGGACGCTTCGCCCGCAAAACTCGTGCGCCGCGGCACTCTGGCATGTTCTGCGACGACTGGAAATTGCAGCTTCACGCTGATGCTTCCGGAAGACGTCCGCACTCTGAATTAGGCTTGTTGGCGCTGAGTGGGAACTTTCGACACTAAACAACCGCGCTAATCAGCCGTCCCATTCCGCCGCCCAATCGCAGTTTGTCCGCGCGATCTTTGAAGTAGCGCTCATTCAGCTCGTCCGCACCCAAATCCTCGACTTTGTTAAACTCTAATCGCCGCAGTTCATTCGCTAGCTTCGCCGGATCGAAAAACAATTGAAACGGCTCGCCTGCCTTCGCAACTCGCCGTGCCATCGCACCGAACGCAAAACGCCTGAACCAACTGAATGAAGCGCGTGGCGCTGCCACCAGCCGTTCGCGCTTCCACTTTTGCGTCGCCGGATGGTCAACCTCAAACACACGCAGCCGATTCTCGTCATACGGATTGCGATAAGCAAAGGTATCCAGCCCTGCGCCCAAAATCGCGAACTGGCTCGCGCCGCGCCCAATCGCGTGCGCCAGCGTATCTTCGGCAAACCGGCTGCGAACCACCATGAACGCCCGCACATATCGCGATGCGCGCCTGCGCATCTTCCGCTCGTCCAAGCGTATCTGTGCCTGCGCTTTTTCCCCGAGGATCGACACTGCGATTGGATCGTCAAGAACTTTCGGATTGTCGAAAAGCTGATGGGCCGCACGCCGCATTGCTACGCGTAACGCCGTAGTGCTCGGTCGGGCGTCTATCACGGCTGAAAAGATGCGATCAATGGCCCGGGATCTTCAAGCCGCTGATCCTCGTCGGTCTGGTTCACGCCTACTTGATTTCGAGAACTTCCTTCTCTTTCGTCGCGGATAAATCCTCGATTTTCTTGGTCTCCGAATGCGTCAGCTTTTCCAATTCGTCCAGCGAACGCTTCTTGTCGTCTTCGCTGATTTTCTTTTCCTTCTCCAGTTTCTCGACGCCTTCCTTGATATCACGGCGAATATTTCTCACGGCCGTGCGATGATTTTCCAGGACCTTATGAATGTGTTTTACCAAATCCTTGCGCCGGTCCTCGGTCAGAGCGGGAATCGGCACGCGCACCACTTTCCCATCGTTCGTAGGATTCAATCCCAGGTCGGTGGTGCGTATGGCCTTGTCGATCAGCGCCACCGCGCCCGGGTCCCACGGGGAAATCACAATGGTCGAAGCGTCCGGCACGTTCAAAGTGCCCAGCTGATTGATGGGCATCGGCGTGCCGTGATAATCCACGCGGATATGATCCAGCAGGGCGACGTTCGCGCGCCCCGTCCGGACGCTTCCTAACTCTTTGCGAAAGTCCTCTACGGCCTTTTCCATCCGTGTCTTCGCCTGCGCTAAAGCATCCTTACTTGTAGCAATCGTGCTCATCGAAAAAATTGCCTCCGCCGATTGAATTTCACGCCGCGGTCACGATCGAGCCAACCGGCTCGCCCAACACCACGCGCTTCAAATTTCCCGGAACGGTCATATTGAAAACGACGATCGGCATTTTGTTGTCCATGCACAGCGAAATAGCCGTCGAATCCATCACCATAAGGCCCTTCTTCAGGACATCCAAATACGTGATCTTCTCGAACCGTTTCGCGCTCTTCACTTTCTCCGGATCTGCGTCATACACGCCGTCCACGCGCGTCGCCTTCAAAATCACCTGCGCTTTGATTTCCATCGCTCGCAGCGCTGCCGCAGTATCCGTCGAGAAATAAGGATTCCCGGTACCCGCTGCGAAAATTACCACGCGGCCCTTTTCTAAGTGGCGCGTCGCACGCCGCCGGATAAACGGCTCCGCCACCTGATGCATTTCGATCGCGCTCAATAGCCGCGTGTGGCACCCGACCTTTTCCAGCGCATCCACCATCGCCAGGCCGTTAATCACCGTTGCCAGCATACCCATGTAATCGCCGGTAGCGCGGTCGATATTTAGTTCCTTCTGCCGCGTTCCGCGAAAGAAATTGCCGCCGCCGACGACGATCGCCACGTCCACCCCGAGGCCGCGGACCTCGTGCACTTCGCGCGCGATGCCCTGAATTGTTTCGGCGTGAATGCCAGACTCTTGCGGCCCAGCAAGCGATTCTCCGGAGAGCTTCAGCACCAGCCTCTCGTAGACGGGGGCGCCCTTCGCCACCGGATCGCTCGTTGCGCCTGCTCGCCCTGCCGTTTGCACTTTGGTCGTCGCGGCTTTTGTCATTGCGGATGGGCCAGCCCCCTAGGCCGCGTGCATTTTAGCAAAGATTTCGCGCTCGCGCCCCGCAGAACGGCCCCCTCTTCTAATGGTCATTTGTTCGACCTCTATATTCGCTTCCGACATGTCCGCGAGCACAGCCACGCGCATCGCTGATGCGAACGAACACTTTGCCGCGCAACCGTTGACTTGCCTTTCTGCCGCAGCCTAAGATGCTCGCCTTGGTGGACTCCCAGTCGTGAGCGATCAGACCGTCTCCCATTACCGAATCGTCGAGAAGGTCGGCGAAGGCGGGATGGGCGTGGTTTACCGCGCGCACGACGACCGCTTGAACCGCGACGTCGCCCTGAAGTTCCTTCCCGCCGACCTAGATAAGGACGAAAACGCGCGTTTGCTCCTGATTCGCGAGGCGCGAACGGCCTCCGCATTGAATCACCCCAATATCTGCACGATATACGACGTGGGCGAAGCGGACGGCAAAAGCTACATTGTCATGGAATTCGTGCAAGGGCGTTCGCTCGCGGAGCAGATTCCCGAAGGAGGCCTGCCCGCGGAAACCGTGATTCGTTATGGGGAACAGATCGCCGATGCCATGGCTCACGCACACGAACATGGCGTGATTCATCGCGACCTGAAAACGCCGAACGTGATCATCATGCCGGGTGGCCGCGTCAAAGTTCTGGATTTCGGCCTGGCCAAACATATGACTCCGAGCGAAATCACTCTGAAGACGCAATCCATCAGCACGCTAACTTCGGAAGGCGCGATTGTGGGGACTATGCACTATATGGCCCCGGAGCTATTTCGCGGCGAACCCGCCGACGCGCGCAGCGATATATGGGCACTGGGAGTGGTGTTGTACGAAATGGCCAACGGCAAACGGCCGTTTCGCGGAAGAACGTCATACGAACTAAGCTCGATGATCCTGCACGATACTGCGCCGGCGCTGCGGGAAAATGTTCCGGCGGGCTTGCGCGCGGTGATCGAGCATTGCCTGGCGAAAGAACCGGCGCAGCGATATCAGCACGCGAGTGAAGTGCGCGCCGCACTGGAAGCGTTGCGCACAAACTCAGCTGTGATTCCGGCGAGCGCGATTCAGCCTTCCGCAATTCAGGCTTCCACCGAAGCCCAGCGTCCGGGACATCGCAGCACACTTTTGATTTCGCTGGCGGGATTGGCGCTGCTGGCCACCGCCGCGCTGGTCTGGAAGCTGGTGGAGGTGAAGTGGCACGGGAAAGCGGGCGTCGGCGCGGCTTCCATTCAATCTCTGGCAGTGCTGCCGCTGGAGAATCTCACCGGCGATCCGAAACAGGATTATTTCGCTGACGGAATGTGCGACGCGTTGATCACAGAACTCTCGCAGATCAAGAAATTGCGAGTGATCTCGCGCACGTCGGTGATGCAGTACAAGGACAAGCACGAAAGTCCGGCGCAGATCGCGCAGGAACTGGGCGTGGACGCACTGGTGGAAGGCTCCGTCTTGCGGTCGAACGACCGCGTGCGAATTTCCGCCGAGTTGGTGCAGCCGCAAACGGGCCAGAATCTTTGGGCACACAGCTATGAGCGCACGGTGACCGATATTCTGGCGCTGCAGAGCGACGTGGCGCGCGACATCGTCGCGCAAATACAGATTCAATTGACGCAGCCGGAACGGGAGCGCCTGGCGAAGACACGAACGGTGGTGCCAGCGGCATACGACGCGTATCTGCAGGGAAACTACTACGCGAGCAAGCGGACCGGCGAGGCGGTGACGCAGGCCATCGCAGATTACCGGCAGTCCATCCAGTTGGATCCGACGTATGCGCCATCGTATGCGGGACTCGCTGGCGCTTTGACGCTCGCGGCGGACTACAAGGATGTTCCGCCGTCGCAGGTGCTGCCCGAAGCCGAAGCGGCGGCCGTGAAAGCGTTGCAATTGGACGATACTCTCGCATCCGCGCATGCGGCGCTGGGCCAAATTCGCGCGTATAGCTTGGAATGGCCCGGCGTCCTCGACGAATTTCAGCGTGCGATTCAGCTGAATCCAGGCGATGCCAATGGTCACCATTGGTATGCACTGGCGCTGGCGGACACGGGGAAAGACGAGGAAGCAATCTCGGAGATGAAGCTGGCGCAAGAACTCGACCCGCGCTCGTTGATCATCAATGCCAATTTATCGTGGGTTCTGTATCTGGCCGGCAAGGACGATGACGCCATCGCCCAGGCCCAGAGAACCATCGCAATGGACCCGACCTTCGCCGTCGCGCATGGCTACCTGGGTCAGGCCTACTTGGCGAAGGGAGAATACGAGAAGGCATTAAGGGAGTTGCAGCAGGCACTCGCGCTATCCGGGAACGAAACTTCGTTCAAAGCCGAATTGGGGAACGCCTACGCCGTGGCCGGAAAGAAAACGGAGGCGCTCGCGATTCTGCACGAGTTACTGCAGATGTCGGCGCAGCGATATGTTTCGCCCTACAGCATTGCGCTGGTTTACGTCGGTCTGGGCGATAGGGATCAGGCCTTTCAGTGGCTCGATAAGGCGTACGACGAGCATTCGGTGCGGCTGATCAATATTGCTGTGCATCCACGACTCACTGGATTGCGGAGCGATCCAAGATTCACAGCTCTGGTGAAGCGAATCGGGCTGCCGATGCCGCCAGCCGGGGGAAATTCCAATGAGCGTTGACCATCCAGGTACTCAAGCGAGATCTAGCAATCTTTCTTGACGCTGTGTTTCGGCTCAACTACACTCACGCCGGTCTGGCGCGCACCTGGCGGAATCGGCCCGAACCTTCCAACAAAGAAAATTTCGATGCGCCGGGTAAGGGGAACAACATGGCCAAAATCAGCTTCACGCTGAAAAGTGTCACCAAGGAAATCGAAAAGGCAGAGAAAAAGCTGCGCGCTATTCGTAGCAAGGTCACGAAGGCCGACCAGAAAAAGATTGACCTGAATTTGCGTAGCTTGAAAAGGGGCCACGGAATTATTGCGCATATTTGCAGGCCGCCCACGATGTATGGGCAATCGTTCACGACAAAACCGAACAAGTAGCCCGAGTCTCTTGCCTGCGTTCCGAGATTTCGAGCCATTCCCCGTTTTACGGAATTTGGAACAAGATCTGGAGGGAGGCTCAAATGGCAAAAATTAAATTTACGCTTCATGGCGTTGCCGCAGAAATCCGCAAAGCTGAGAAGAAACTGCGCGCGATTCGCTCGAAGGTCAGCAAAGCCGACCAGAAGAAAATCGACCTGGATTTGGGTGCGCTGAAGAAGTCCTACCGTATGATACGAATCCTTTGCCCGCCGACGCGGATCCGCACGCGACCACCGTATGGGCAGTGGTTCACGAAGATACCCAAGTGAATCTCGGAACGGGAGCCGGTGTCCTGCATATGTCGAGTTGCGACTTGTGACCTCCGGCCATGCCTAAAGCGAAGCGGGTGCTGTTCCGGCGATCTCCTTCTTTGGTTTCCTATTGGAATGCGGGAAGGATGATCTTTGAGAACTATGCGACAGGCAAGGGCGTAACGGCTGCACCCATCGCCACCGAAGTATTGGATTTCTTCACACGCTGGCGTCCGGCTGAGGAGATTTTCCGCCATCTTCCGCGATATTCTCCCGCATCGTTGCGCGCGGCTATCAAGGAGTTGGTGCGGCATTCGTTACTGCAGCGTTCCGATCGAAACGAACACCCTATCGAACGCGCCATGGCCACATGGACGCATTGGAATCCCCCAGCCGGTTTTTTTCATTTCACTGGACGCGACCTTCCTTTCATCGCTGACCTCGTCCGTATCGGCCACTACATGGAAGAGCTGACCCAGGAGAAAGCGATGCCGGTTCCGGTAAAGCGTTATCCGCGGGCTGCGCAAAAACAGCTTCTTCCGGCGCGCGAGAGCGGGGATTTTCCGCGCGTGCTTACGGCGCGCCGGACGTGGCGAAGATTTGCGCCCGGGAAACTCTCGTTCGCCGACCTGAGCACTCTATTGGGACTGACTTTTGGAGTCCGCGAGTGGGTGGACGTGCCGCCTCTGGGAAAATTTGCACTCAAGACTTCGCCTTCGGGCGGGGCGCTGCATCCGATCGAAGCATATGTGATAGCTCGGGAGGTGGAGGGAATTTCCCCGGGAATTTATCACTACGACGCGAGCAGACATCGGGTGGAATTGCTGCGACGAGGAATTACGCGCGATCGCATGTCCGATTACGTGATCGGACAGCGCTGGTTTGCCGATGCCTGCGCGTTTGTAGTGATGACCGCGGTGTTCACACGCACACAATGGAAGTATCGCTACCCACGGGCTTATCGCGTGGTGCTCACCGAGGCGGGACATTTGTGCCAGACATTCTGTTTGACTGCAACGTGGCTGGGTCTCGCGCCGTTTTGCACCATGGCGCTCGCCGATTCCAAGATTGATCGCGACCTGGGAATCGACGGAGTAACCGAGGGAGCGCTGTACGTCGCGGGCGTGGGACAGGTTCCCAAGGGCGTGGATTGGAAGACTGCATCGTTGCCGGAAGATCCTACCGGGAAGAAGCGGCGGCCGAAATAGGCGGGCGCCGCAATGTGTAGGCT
>Ga0209693_10001035_pt1 | contig 11714 bp, 7 predicted proteins | sample HubBroMetageWRM3_FD_188345 | JGI IMG/M metagenome (GOLD analysis project Ga0209693, IMG submission 188345) | Warmed soil microbial communities from the Hubbard Brook experimental Forest, New Hampshire - Hubbard Brook CCASE Soil Metagenome WRM 3... | ecosystem: Environmental > Terrestrial > Soil...
GACGTCGCCCAAGAAATTGCTACGGCCGACACCTACGTCTCCGACCTGGAAACCAAAACCCTGCTTGCCGGTGAGAACGATCGCCTCAACGCCATCGTCACCGTAAAGCCAGGCGCCGGCGGCACTGAATCGCAGGACTGGGCTGAAATGCTGCTGCGCATGTACCTGCGCTGGGCGGAACAAAAAGGTTTTCGCGCCACCATCCTCGACTCCACACCCGGCGAAGAAGCCGGCATCAAATCCGCCACGGTGCAGATCGAAGGCGAAAACGCTTACGGCATGTTGTTGGGCGAAAGCGGGGTGCATCGCCTCGTGCGCATCTCGCCGTTCGATCAGGCCGCGCGCCGCCACACCTCCTTTGCCTCCGCCTTCGTCATCCCCGAAATTGACGATCGCATCGAAATCAACGTCAAGCCCGACGACCTGCGCATTGACACTTTCCGCGCCGGCGGCCACGGCGGCCAGAACGTCAACAAAGTCGAATCCGCCGTCCGCATCACGCACTTGCCGTCCGGAATCGTGGTCCAATGCCAGAACGAGCGCAGCCAGCACAAGAACCGCGAAATCGCCATGAAAGTCTTGCGCTCGCAGCTCTACGAACTCGAACTAGAAAAACGACGCGACGCGCTCAACAAACTCGACGCCTCCAAACCCGAAATCAGTTTCGGCAGCCAGATCCGCTCCTATACCATGCAGCCTTACCAACTAATCAAAGACCACCGCACCAAAGTCGAACGCGGCGACGTCCAAAAAGTCCTCGACGGCGACCTGGACCCCTTCATCCGCGCCTATCTGCTTTATCGCCGGGACATGGCCTAGCGCACCCGCCCCGGCACAAAAAGGAAGCAAAGTTCCCGCCGCAGCCGCGAAATCACACCCGAACGCACGCAATTCCCCCGCAATCCGCAACCGTTCAGCCTCGATTTAAGGCCTTTCGATGCAAAAGTTTGACACCCCCAGACCCCCGTGCTAGCCTCGTTTTTTGGGTATAGGCAACCGCACACGCACTTGGGGCCCCCGAATTGCACTTACTCCGCTGGAGGATACTGTTTTGGCTCACCACGATGAAAAGTTTCTCTTCACCTCGGAATCCGTAACCGAGGGTCATCCCGACAAAATCGCCGACCAAATTTCCGACGCTGTCCTCGACGCCGTCGTCACCGACGATCCCATGGGCCGCGTCGCCTGCGAAACCTTGGTCACCACTGGTCTCGTAGTGGTCGCTGGAGAAATCACTACCACCACCTACGTTGATTTCTCCGACCTGGCCCGTGAAGTAATCCGCGACGTCGGCTACACCCGCGCCAAATTTGGCTTCGACGCTGAAACCTGCGGCGTTATCTGCACCATCCACAAACAATCTCCAGACATCGCCATGGGCGTAGACACCGGCGGTGCTGGCGACCAGGGCTTGATGTTCGGCTACGCCTGCGACGAGACGCCTGAGCTGATGCCCATGCCCATCCAACTCGCGCACAGCCTCACGCACAAGCTCGCTGAAGTCCGCAAGCAGAACGTGGTTGATTTCCTCCGCCCCGATGGAAAATCCCAGGTCACCATTGAATATATTGACGGTCGCCCTGCCCGCGTGGACACGGTAGTCATCTCCACGCAGCACAGCGATAAAGTTTCCCTGAAAGATCTCCAGCACGCCGTGCGCAAGCACGTAATCGATCCAGTTCTGCCAGCAGCCATGGTGGATAAGAACACCAAATACCACATCAATCCCACCGGCCGCTTCGTAACTGGCGGTCCCATGGGCGATGCTGGCCTCACCGGCCGCAAAATTATCGTGGACACCTACGGCGGTTACAGCCGTCACGGCGGCGGCGCTCTCTCCGGCAAAGACGCTACAAAAGTTGACCGCTCCGCCTGCTACATGGCGCGCTATGTCGCAAAAAATATCGTCGCCGCCGGCTTGGCAACCAAAGTAGAAGTCCAACTGGCCTACGCCATCGGCGTCGCCGAACCCGTTTCCGTGATGACAGACACCTTCGGCACCGGCACCATCCCGAATTCGCAGATCACCGAACTGATCCGCGCATTCTTCAAGCTGACGCCCAAAGGCATCATCGAAACTCTCGACCTGCGCCGCCCGATCTACAGGCCCACGGCGTCCTACGGCCACTTCGGCCGCACCGGCCCTGGCTTCACCTGGGAACGCACCGACAAAGCCGATGCCATCCGCAAAGAAGCCGGCACCCGCGGCGCGGTCGCCGTTTCGAGAAGTTAGTAGCGCCGCTACCTCACCGGCTCCGTCGGTTTTGACTTTGTAGCGGCAGTCCCGCGAAGCGGGACGGGCGAAGTTGACCAAGCTTTTCTCTGCGCCCTCTCCGTCTTTGCGATGAAGAAGCTTTACGAATATCCAAAGCACTTAAAACTCAAAGGGAGTCTCCCAGTGGAAACAGCAACCACCAAACTAGCAGGCGACGTAAAAGACATCTCTCTCGCGGAAAAAGGCAAACGCAAAATCGAATGGGCCAATCAACAAATGCCCGTCCTGCAATTAATCCGCAAGCAATTCATCAAAGACCAGCCCCTGAAAGGCGTCCGCATGTCCGCCTGCCTGCACGTCACCAGTGAAACCGCGAACCTGGCGATCACTCTCCGTGACGGTGGCGCAGACGTAGTCCTCTGCGGCTCAAACCCGCTCTCCACCCAAGACGAAGTAGCCGCTTCACTCGTAAAAGACTACGGCATCCCCACCTACGCCATTAAAGGTGAAGACAACGCCACCTACTACGCGCACATCGCCGCCGCAATTGACCACAAGCCCCAAATCACCATGGACGATGGCGCCGACCTGGTCACTCAGCTCCTAACCAAGCATCCTGATCTCGTCAAGGGCGTAATCGGCGGCACCGAAGAAACCACCACCGGCGTAATCCGCCTCCGCGCCATGGCCAAAGACGGCACGCTGAAATATCCCGTCATCGCTGTGAACGACGCGCTAACTAAGCACCTCTTCGATAACCGCTACGGTACCGGCCAATCCACACTAGACGGCATCATCCGCGCGACGAACATGCTGCTAGCAGGCATGCGCGTAGTAGTCGCCGGCTACGGCTGGTGCGGACGCGGCGTCGCCATGCGCGCCAAAGGCCACGGCGCAGACGTAATCGTCACCGAAATCAATCCCACCCGCGCCCTCGAAGCCATCATGGACGGTTTCCGCGTGATGCCCATGGCCGAAGCCGCCCGAATCGGTGAAATTTTCGTCACCGTCACCGGCAACAAATCCGTAATCGCGCAAGAGCATTTCGAAAAAATGAACGACGGCGCGGTAATCTGCAATTCCGGCCACTTCAACGTCGAAATTGATATCGCCGCCCTCGAAAAGCTCGCCAGCTCCAAAAAGCCGGCCCGCCCCTTCGTTGACGAATACGTAATGAAAGACGGTCGTAAGATTTATCTCCTCGGCGAAGGCCGCCTCATCAATCTGGCCGCCGCCGAAGGCCACCCAGCGGTAGTGATGGATATGAGCTTCGCCAACCAGGCCCTGGCGTCCGAGTACATGGTGAAAAACGCGAAAGACCTCAAGCCCCAAGTGTATTCAGTCCCGGAAAACATCGACCGCCAGATCGCCAAACTCAAGCTCGAATCCATGGGCGTCCACGTTGACAAACTGACAGCCGACCAAGAGCACTACCTGGCCAGCTGGTCCGAAGGCACCTAGGCTTCACCGCAGAAGCCGCGCTCGCTGCGCTCGTCATCCTGAGCGCAGCGAAGGACCCCTCCTGTTGTCTGTCAGTGCCACCCAGGCGCACGCTAGTCAACGAAGTGTGGTCGGGCTCAAGCCACGCAGCGTGAACAAATAGCCGGGCGTCAGACCCGCCCTTTTTTTTCGCCACCCGAAGGCACGTAGCCGCCGCCCTCGTCATCCTGAGCGCAGCGAAGGACCTCTCCCGTTGTCTGCCGATGCCTCCTAGGCGTAAGCTGTCGAACGACGGCGCACTAAACGGCGGTGCGGCAATGAAGGGTGGCTTCATCTACATCCTCGCCAGCAAGTCCGGAGTCCTCTACATCGGCGTAACCAATCGCCTCAAGCGGCGCGTGCTCGAGCATCGTCTAAAACTGGTCGAAGGATTCACCAGACAATACAACGTCACAAGACTTGTTCACTGGGAGCGCTTCCGCGACATCCGCGCCGCCATCGCACGAGAGAAACAAATCAAAGGCTGGCTGCGCTCAAAAAAAATCGCGCTGATCGAATCCACAAACCCCAGCTGGAAAGATTTAGCGGAAGCCTATTTCCCCTCAGATCAAGATTGAACCTATGCCGCTCACCCACCCCGCGAGCGCCCGTCATCCTGAGCGAAGCGAAGGACCCCTCTTGCTCTCTCTCAATGCAAGCGCGACTTCAGGCATGGGCGGCCTCGTGTCAGGGCAAGTTCCTTCGCCTGCGCGTTCGTTTTAGGCAGTCCGCTTCGTACTAACTCCTGCCCATCTCACTGGCCTTCGCCACCGCAATGCACACACAGCATCGTTTGCTTTCTCACCGCTCTCTCTCTAAAATACGCAGATGATTTTTTTGCCCAACGGCGGCCATTACGAATCGCACGTGACCCCGAATTTCGTCCCGTCTCCCGCCCCTAACACCGAATATCTATTCCGTACAAACGAACATTTCCACAAATCCGTCATCGCTGCAACTCATTCAAAACAAACGGCTGTATTTCCATTAAATACAGCTGAACGCATGAAACGATCCACTAATCCCGTAACTCATTCAATATCAACGGCCGCCCAAATTTCTATTCAATACAAATGGAAGCTCCACGACACACCTACTTTCCCCAAAAAAATCGCAAATTCCGCCTCCCGGATCCCCCGCGCATGATGCAAGACTGGGCCGCCTGGGCAATCGAAACCGCGAAACGCCGCGGCGCCACCTACTCCGACGCGCGCGTAATGGACATCCGCCAGCGCGAAATCGGCACCAAAAACGGCGAAGTCGGGACGCTTGTCGAGTCCGAAACCCTCGGCATCGGCATCCGCGTGATCGCCGGCGGCGCCTGGGGATTCGCCTCCACCGATCGCCTCACCCGCGAAGGCGTCCAAGCCTGCGCTGCCGAAGCCGTGGCGATTGCCAAAGCTTCCTCTCTCGCGAAGCGCGCCGACGTCGCCCTAGCCCCCGAAAAACCGCACGTGGACACCTGGCAGAATCCCTTCCTCAAAGATCCCTTCCGCATTCCGGTAGAGCGCCAGATCGCCGTGCTCCTGGCCGCCGACAAAGAAATGATGCGCGTAAAAGGAGTGACGCTTGCCGAAGGGTCCATGTCCTTCAAGCGCATTGACCAGCTCTTCGTCTCCAGCATCGGCTCTGTGATTCATCAAGTGAAAATGCATTCCGGCGCCGGAATTGTCGCCACCAGCTTCGCAGGCACCGAAATTCAGAAGCGCTCGTATCCCAATAGTTTCGGCGGCCAGCACGCTCTGCAAGGCTACGAATTAGTCGAAGCTCTAGATCTTGTCGGCAACGCCCAGCGCACCGCGGAAGAATCCGTCGCGCTCCATTCCGCCGCGCAATGTCCCGAAGGCACCAAAACGATAATCCTCGGCGGCTCGCAACTCGGTCTGCAAATCCACGAATCCATCGGCCACCCCATCGAACTCGATCGCGTCCTCGGCCAGGAAGCGAATTTCGCCGGCATGAGCTTTCTCACCATCGAAAAATTGCGCAAATTAAAATACGGATCGGACATCGTCAACGTGGTCGCGGACGCCCGCCTCGAACACGGCCCCGGCCTCGGCACCTTTGCCTACGACGACGAAGGCGTCCCCGCCCAATGCACCCCCATCATCACCGACGGCCTCTTCACCGGCTATCTCAGCAATCGCGAGCTGGCCTCCGCCATCGGCGAAACGCACTCCGGCGGTACGATGCGCACCGAATCCTGGAATCGCCTGCCCATGATTCGCATGACCAACATCAGCATCAATCCCGGCACGTGGAATTACGACGATCTGATCGCCGATACCGACGACGCGATCTTGATGGAAACCAACCGCTCTTGGTCCATTGACGATCGCCGCTACCATTTCCAATTTTCCACCGAAATCGGCTGGGAAGTGAAAGGCGGCAAATTAGGCCGCATGATCAAAAATCCCAGCTACAGCGGCATCACCACCGAATTCTGGAATAGCTGCGACGCAATCTGCTCGCGCGATCACTGGACTCTCTGGGGCACGCCCAACTGCGGCAAAGGCCAGCCCATGCAAACCATGGGCACAGGCCACGGCGCCTCCCCAGCACGTTTCAGAAACATTAAAGTCGGAGTAGCGTTCGCGAAGTAGCGACGGCGTCTCGCCGGCTCTTAGCTGTTGAATTTGGAGTTGCTTTTGAAGTTGTAGCGGCCAGCTTTAGCTGGGCGCCTTTGACTTCTCGCAACGATTGCGCGAAAACAAAAATTACAACATGCCAAAACCCAAGAAAAAATCGCCAACCAAACAACCGCGGAAAGCTTCCGCCCCGCAATCCTCAAACCACCCCACCGGAGCCCGCTTCACCGCCACCGAACTCGAACACCTCGCCGACCGCATCATCCGTTGGAGCGACGCCGACGAAACCGAAATCGAAATTGACGCCACGGTAGACGCGCTAACCCGCTTCGCCAACAACACCATCCACCAGAACGTAGCCGAACACACCTTAGGCATCTCCGTCCGCGCCGTAGTGGACGGCCGCACCGCCCGCGCCACCACCAATAAAACCGACGAAGAATCCCTCCGCCGCGTGCTAGCCGCCGCAATCAGTCTCGCGCGCAACGAACCCGAAAATCCCGACCTGCTTCCCATGCTCGGCCAGCAGAAATACCAGAAAGTCTCCCATTTCTATCGCTCGACAGTTGCGGCAACTCCGCAGGATCGCGCCCGCGCCGTCGCCCGCGTCTGCAAAATGGCCGACGCCGCGAACCAAACCGCCGCCGGAATTTTCACGACAGGCTTCGTGCAGACCGTGCTCGCAAATTCCAAAGGCCTCGTCGCGCGCCACGACCACACCCGCGCCGAATTTTCAGTCACCATCCTCGAAGACAATTCTTCCGGCTGGGCCAAAGCGAATTCCGCGGACATTCTGAATATTGATCCCGAAGCATTATTCGAAAGCGCCAGCGAAAAAGCCGCAGGCTCGCGCAAACCGCAGGAACTCGAGCCCGGACGCTACACCGCGATCCTGGAACCGCCCGCCGTGCTCGATCTGGTCGGCTCGATTTTTTACGATTTCGCCGGCACCGCGATTCTCGACAAGCGTTCCTGCCTGAACGATCGCTTGGGCAATAAGATTTTCGGAGACAACATCACGCTGTGGGACGACGTCTATCACCCGCTGCAAATCGGCGCGCCGTGGGACGGAGAAGGCCTGCCGCGGCAGAAAGTTTTGCTGGTGGATCGCGGCGTGCCGAAAAATCTCGTGTACTCGCGCGCTACAGCGAAAAAAATGAAAACCAAACCCACCGGCCACGGCTTCACTTTGCCGAATGAATTCGGCGAAGCCCCCATGAACTTGGTATTTTCCGGCGGCGATAAATCCGTGGATGATATGATTCGCTCCACAGAGCGCGGCGTCCTGGTCACGCGCCTCTGGTACATTCGCGAGGTCGATCCCTACGAAAAGGTTTTGACCGGCATGACCCGCGACGGCACGTTCCTCATCGAAAATGGCCGCGTAGCCGGCGGAATCCGCAATTTCCGCTTCAATCAAAGCGTCATCGAAGCGCTAGCCAACGTCGAGATGCTGGGCCCCGCCGTGCGCGCCGCCGGCGAAGAATCATTCGAAATGGTAGTCCCGGCCATGAAGATCAACAATTTCCATTTCAGCGAAGTAACAAAATTCTGAAATGTTGCGCCACGTGCGCGGATTCGCCGCAGAGCATCTTGGAGTGCGGCGCCTTGCCGCCGCTTTTTTCTGCGCGAAGCTTGCTTCGCGTGGAGTGATTTCGCGTGTGGACAATTTTGTACGACGCAAGTTTCGCTTCCGCGAAAATACACCTGATTTTCTGTGCGCGAGAGCGGAGGCTGTTACTTAGTGAATTGCAAACTGGTGATCGCGCGGGAAATTACGTTTTCCTGAATCTGTACGAGGTCAGTATCCGCAAGCGTCATCCCGAAAATCGTGTACACGTGATCACCGCGCGGAATGTAAACCACAACTCCTGACCAGTCGCGCGAATCCACGCTACCGCGAAATCTCCGCTCCGTTGCCGAGGCTCCCGAAATCATCACCTGCTTCTCGCCCAGCGGACGGAAATTCTCCATCACGTCGCGCAATCGCTGTTCCGTCGAGGCGATATCGTTCGCCAGCGACTTGCCGGTCGGCGCTTGTCCAATGAGCAGATAAGTATTCTGATCATCCGTTCCCAGCGCCGTAATCGATCCCGGCAAAATCGTGCGCGCCCCTTCAATCAGCTTCCACGTCGGCGGTTTGTACATCCGAAAACCATAAGTATCGTTCGTGTAAAGGTTGCCGCTAACTTCCTCGCGCATCGGTTCAGGAGCTACAAGCTTCGGCGGCGCAGCGACCGCGACTGGCGTTGCCGCATTCGACGCGCTCGACGAATTCGAAGAAGGCGTTGCAGGCTGCGCGGAATTCGTCGCTGATGTAGTCAGAGTGTCCGTGTGCGGATACTCTTCTATCGAATTCGCTGCGGAGTCAGCGGCCGAGCTCTTGGCTGGCGATGGCGCAGAAGCGTGCTCCACTTTTTCAGGCTTCGAAGTTGCAGGAGTTGCAGCTGCGACAGGTGTTTTGGCAGCCGCAGATTCGGATTTCTTCGCCGCGTCCGCAGCAGGCTTCTTGGCCGTCGCGTTCGTTGCTTCGGGCTTCTTCGCTGCGTCCGAGTCCGGTTTCTTCGCGCTGTCCGCTTCCGGCTGTTTCGCGGGGTCTGTGACCGTGATGGAAACGACCTGATCTTTCTGCACCACGGCGAATCCGTAGCTGGTTTTTACCTTGAAGGAATTGTCCTCGAAGCCGACGATTGTGCCGTATATCTTCGAGCCGTCCTTCAACTTGATTTCGTCCGCGCGCGCGGGCGCAGCCAATCGCAGCAGAGCGAGCGCAGCGAGTCCAGCGACGATAGCGACGGATATGATCCTTCGACCCATGCGTTCGAGTATCGCGCCGGAGCGCGTGAGCAGCAAGCACGCGCGTGGGGTTGTTGTTTGGTTAGTCAGCAAGAGGCCGTAACGGTGGCGCACTTCGTCCCGAAATACGAGCGACGAAGCGATTGCCGCAAGAGTTCGTTCGGCGTTGTGTATTATCTGCGGGTGACTGTCACTTCTTTTGGCGCGGGCGTTTCGCCGGGATGCGCGAACTGGCTGGTGATTGCGGTTTAGGCTTTGCCGCGGAGTGAATCGCGCGCAGTTCGTGTTGCAGCAGCGCGAATTCGGATTCGAGAGTGCGCAGGCTTGCTAAAGCTTCGCGCAGATTGTTCGCGCGGCCCAAAGCTTCCAGATTGCGCGCGGCCGCGACGGCTTTGGGGGCCCCAAAAATGGCGAGGGAACCTTTCAGCAGGTGCGCGGCGCTGGCGAGTTCCGCGGCGTTCTTCTTCGCCACTGCGCCGCGAATCCGCGCCAGCGCTTTCGGAGCATCGGCGAGGAATGTTGCCGCGAGCGAGCGAATCAGCTTTTCATTTCCACCTGTCGTGCGGCGCAGATGCGAGAGCGCATCTTCGTTTTCGGCGGCCGAATTTGCGGAAGAATCTGCTGGAGCGTGCGCCGCAACGGATGGCGCAGCGGCTGGTGCAGTTGCTGCAGCGGCTTCTGCGGTGTGCTGAGGCTGAGAACGTGCAGCAGTTGAATGAAGATTCTGCGCAGCTGATTCGACGGCTTTGTAGAGCGTCTTCACTTCGACGGGTTTCGCGAGGGCCGCATCCATTCCTGCTTCGCGGAAACGGTGTTCGTCGTCTGCGGTCGCATGGCCGGAAATGCCGATGATGACCTGATGCTTTCCGGTGATGAGTTCGCGGCGGCGAATCGCGGCGGTGGTCTGCAGTCCCGTCATGCCGGGCATTTCTTCGTCGAGCAGCACGACATCGAAGTCGTGCTCTTCCAGCGCGGCGAGCGCGCGGCGTCCGTCAGTGACGCCTATGGCGACGTGTCCGCGCTTCTTTAACAGCTCAATGATCAGGTCGCGATTGAGCTCCGCATCTTCTGCAACGAGTATGCGCAGCGATTTTTCGGCCTTCTTGTGCGTGTGCGGCTTTTCTTTGTCCACGGATTTGCCCCGTGACGCAGCGGTTGCGTCATTCTGCGTGCTTTGTGCCGCGCGAGGCAAGCGGAACCAGAAGCGCGCACCGCCTCGCTTGCGGGTGTCAGCACCGATCGCGCCGCCCCAGCCTTCAACCGTGATCTTGCAGAAATAAAGTCCCAGGCCAGCTTTGCCGGCGTGGGCTTTTCCTTTAGAGAAAAGTGCGAAGAGCTGGTCCGGGCGCTGATCAGGTGGCAAACCGGGACCTTCATCATCTACGAATGCGAGCACGAACTCGTCGTGATTTTCAACACCAATTGTGACCGTGCTGCCTTTCGGCGCATAGCGCATGGCGTTTTCGAGTAGATTGCCGAAGATGCGATCGATGCGCGAAGAATCGCCAACCACGCGCCAGCCGCGCGAATCGCCCGCGTGAGCGCCCAGCGACAAGCCAATCTGGCGTTCGCGAAATGCGGGAGAGAATTCCTCGATCGCTTGTTTGGCGCAAGCGAGCAGATCCGGCGCTTCCGCAGCGCTGGTTTCGCGCGATTGCTGCGCGGCGAGGTCGCTGGAAAATGCTTCGAGGATCCCACGAATCATCAGCTCCTGGCGCTGCGATTCGCGCTCGCCGGCTTTTATGTATTTGCGCAACGCAGCCGGAAGATTCTCGCGGTTCAGGAGATTAAAAACTCCGTTCATGGCGCTGAGCGGCTGGGTGAGGTCGTGCACGATGCAGTGCAGCAGAATTTCCTTCTTCTGAATTTCCTTGAGAAGTTTTTCGTGTTCGAGCAGGGAATTGCGTGCGGTCTGAAACCACTGCTGCTGTTGGCCAAAAGTTTCCGAGAGGTTTTGCAGCAGCAAAATTCGTTTACCGTCGAGCGAGCGTGCGGTGGCTTCCAGAGGGATTTCGCGGTCATCGGTGCCGCGTTCGATCCAGTTGCCGGAATTGGCCGAGGCCGACGAACGCGTGCGCCAGAATTCTTCGGCATCCACCAAGAAATTTTCGAGGAAGGGCGATTTGCCGGCCAAACCGATCCGTTGATCGCTGTTGGGCTGGGCGCCCCAAATACTGGCGCACCAGTCAGGCCATGCGCCAAGCAAGCGGAAATCACCGTCGCCGAGATATTCAAATAGCGCGTATCCCTGGCCGGCGAGAAACGATTCGAAGATGGACTTTGCGGACATTTATTTGGCCAGCATCGCTTGCGCGAGATGCAGAAAAGCTTTTTCGACAGCGTCGCCGGTTTTCGCGCTAGTGTGCTGAACGGTCCAACCCGCTGCGGTCAATTGCGCTTCGCGAGCCGGATCAATTTCCCATTGGCCGGTGAGATCGAATTTATTCAGAGCCAGCAGCGCGGGAACCTTTCCGATTTCGGCCACAACGCGGTCGTTCAGCGCGAGTGCATCTTCCAGAGTTTGGCGGCGCGTGCCGTCCGCGACGAGAATATAGCCATGCATTCCGCGCAGGTAGGACATGCGCATTTTCTGAAACACGTCTTCCCCGTAAATATCCCACAGAACCAGCGTTAAA
>Ga0209693_10001037_pt1 | contig 11699 bp, 7 predicted proteins | sample HubBroMetageWRM3_FD_188345 | JGI IMG/M metagenome (GOLD analysis project Ga0209693, IMG submission 188345) | Warmed soil microbial communities from the Hubbard Brook experimental Forest, New Hampshire - Hubbard Brook CCASE Soil Metagenome WRM 3... | ecosystem: Environmental > Terrestrial > Soil...
TTCGCGGGCAACGGCGGACTGTGTACGAAACCCTGCGTGATGTTGCAGCCGTACCGTCGCACTGCGCTCAACGTAACCTCGTCTTCGACACCTTCGGCTACCAGGTCCGCTTCAAGGCTGTGCGCCAACGCCACCGTGGACCGCACGATGGCAACCGATCTCGGGTCTTGGGCCAGTCGTGCAACGAATATCCTGTCGAGTTTCAGCTCATCGACCGAGACGTCCTGCAGACGTGCCAGCGACGACCATCCGGTGCCATAGTCGTCAAGCGAGATGCGAACCCCCAGCTGCTGCAGCGCGGCGACGGTATTACGGGACCGCGCCGAGTCGACGAGGATACTTTCGGTGATCTCGATGATGAGCGCGTTAGCAGGCACACCGTGGGTTCGCAGCAGTCCCTCGATCGTGCCTACCAGGTCAAGGTCAAGCAGATTCGTCGTCGAGAGGTTCACCGCGACGGTCGCAGGGATGCCTTCCTCGCGCCAGGATCGCATCTCTTTGAGGGCGAGGTTGACCGTGTGGTAGGCCACCTTGCGCATCAGCCCGGCGCGTTCTGCGGTGGGTAGGAATTCCTCCGGTAGCAGTAACCCGCGGCGGGGATGCTGCCAACGCAGCAGTGCCTCGACACTGTGGACACTGCCGTCGCTTGCGTTGATCTTGGGCTGGTAATGACACGTCAGTTCGTCACCGTCAACGAGCGCGGTGCGTAGTTCCTCGACGAGGTTGGGGTCGTTCTCGCGATACAGCTCGAACGCCGAGTCGTACACCGCGATCTTGCTTTTGGCCGATATGGCGTGCGGAATCGCCGCCTCCGCGTGATTGAGCAGCTCCTGCGGATGGTTGCAGTGGTCGGGATACAGTGCAATGGCGACACGGGCATCGACTTGCACGGTCACCGGTTCCAATGCGAACGGTTCGCTCAACACCTCGAGCAAACGACCCGCCTGGGCGCGTGCGCCGATCAGATCGGCTCCTTCGGCCAGCAGGATTGCAAATTCGTTGACACCGGTGCGCGCGAGCAGGTCCTCAGGACGCACGCTGTTCGACAGTCGTTTCGCGATGTGGCACAACAGTTCATCGCCGAAGCGGTGACCGAGTGAGTCGTCGAGCTCTTGGAACTCGTAGACGTCCAGCAATAGCAGTGCTCGACGTGATGACGACCTGGTCGACAACGAAGGTCCCGGTAGCGCCGGGGCGGACACCTCGGTCAGGGCTGTAGCCAGCGAGCGCCGATTGGGCAGTGCGGTCAACTCGTCGGTCATGGCGTGTTTGTGGCTTTCGGCCAATACGCTGACGTCTCGGAAGGTCACCGCAAATCGCGCCGCGACCGCGATCAGGCTCAACGCGGCGAGAGTTGCCGCGAGTAACGAGTCGTGACCTAGAACCGCGACCCCAAGCGCCACGACTGTGCACGCCACAGGTGCGGCGTAGGAGCCGAGTCCTTGTTTCACCTGGGGTGCCACCGACGAGCGAGGCGCCCAACTGGCCATCGCCACGAGCAATGACGACACCGGCCAGCAGGCATCGAGCAAGCTGCCAACCCGGTATGACTGGGCGGCGGTCTCGAAGAGATATGCGGTATCGGCGGCCGCAAACAGGGTAAACCCGAGAACCAGAAGGCCCCAGCGAAACTCGTTGCGCAAGCCAAGGATCGGCAGCATGCCGGCGGCCAGAGCCAAGAGGATCAGATCGCCCCACGGATAGATCAGGCCCACCAGCACCGTTGCCGGCGCCCGGGTCGCGGCGGCGTGGATGGGCTCCGCCGCCAGCGCCGCAGCCACCGCGGCCATCGCCAACGCGCAGACCAGGGAATCGAGTCGGAGCGGAACGGGCACCCGTTTCAGGCGTGCCCGCATGAGCAGCAGCAGCCCGGCGTAGACAAGCGGATAAAACGCCAGGTAGAGCGGATCAGCCAGCGACGGCGACTGACCGTCGGGCACCCACGCGGCGTAGACAACGTCACCCAGCGCCGAGAATGCCATGCCGATTGCGATCAGAATCCAGGCCAAACGGTCGGTCGAGACGCGGTAGGCGCGAATACCGATCAGCGCGGCCGCCGACAGGTTCAACGCCGGATACAGGAAATCGGCGAAGAACACGCTCTGGCCGGCGTTCGCCGTCAGGATGCTCGACGCAGAGAAAGCGGTCACGCCGATTATCAATGCCGCCAAGGCAACCCGGATCGCCGACGGTGGCCACCGAATGCCGTTGGGAACATCGTTCGGGCGATCTCTTGTTGAAGTCGCGACTGCAGCGAACGGCCTGAGTGTCTGTGCCGGGGCCCTTCTATCGAGAGAGGTGCCCGCTGCGCCCTGCGGGGCGAAGCCGGCTTCCGGGTATTGCCAATCTTTAAGGGCCAATATCGTCGCGTCGGCGGGCTGCGGCAATGTAGTGGGAAAGGACAGATCGGGCACGAAACTGCGGATACATTGGCCACCTTCGCGTTTGGCGGCATACATAGCCAGGTCGGCGTGCCGGAGGAGGTCGTCGACGGTGCAACGCGACTCGGCGGTGGCCAATGTGAACCCGATGCTCGGACGTACCGTTATCGGAACGCCCTCGATCATGATCACTGAGCGGAATGCGGCAAGGACTCGATGTGCGGCCGCTTGCGATTCCTCGATGGAACCTTCGATGAGCACCGCGAATTCGTCACCGCCGACCCGTGCAATGGTGCCTGTTTCCGCCATCGAAGCGGTGAGCCGCCCAGCGACCCGGACAAGTAGTTCGTCGCCTGCCGGATGGCCCAAGGCGTCGTTGACAGACTTGAAGTTGTCAAGGTCGAGGCACAACACCGCAATCGGTGCGGCGTCCGGATGTCGACGGGCGACGGCTTGTTCCAATCGATGGAGGAAGTGGGCCCGATTGGCCAGACCGGTCAGGCTGTCCCGAAAAGCTTCCCGCGCGACTTCAGACAGCAAGCCCTGGTTTTCGACCAGTACGACGAGCTGTCGGACCAGCACCGCGGCCACCAGGATTCCCAGCGCCATGGGCATTGGCCCGTCATCGATCCGGGGCAGTGTGTGAGTCAGTCCGACCCCGGCGGCCAGTAACAGCGGCAAATAAGGTAACCACAGCCGCACCCGGGATGTGATCTCATCCGCCATCCGATCCGGGAGAGTCGCTGTCGCGGGATCGTTGACGCTGGACAGCGCTCCGAGCGCAATCATTCCCAATCCGATCACCCGGGTCACGTCGACCAGACCGCCACTGTGATAGGTGCCAACCCCGCTCTGGAACACGCTCACGATGTCGGCAAGGCCGATCGTCGCGATCCCGCCGGCCAGCAGGCTAAGGCTCTGCCGGCCGCCGGGACGCCCCCGCGACAAAGTCAGGATCGCCGCCGTTATGACGACGACATCGATGAAAATGTGCACGAGCGTGACAGGTTCTGAGCTGTTGCCCTCGCGTATCACTTTGTCGACGACGAAAACCCACGAGACGACGAACAGCGATGTCGCCACGATGACACCGTCCAGCACCAGCTGCCGTGGACTGTGCTGACCGCGATCGGACAACAGCATCAAAGACGCTATAGCGCCGAACGGATATAAGAGGAGCACAACCTCGGCCGCCGCAGGGTTGGTGGCGTGATCGAGTGCCGGGCGCACGTCGTAGATCGCCCAGATGACGCCACCGACCGCCCAGCCCAGGAGGGCCGTCACCAGCGCCAGCCAGCCGAATCTGTGGCGTCCGGCCGCGGAGCGGGCCGCCCCGCCGGCGCATGCCGCCGCGAACACCAGGCACAGCACCGACACAACTTCGTAGGGGCCCCGCCATCCCCAGAAAGACGAGGCGACGAATAGCACCGCCGCGACGCTGCATACGCCGACGACCGAGCAACCAACGAGCACGGGCAGCCCGAGGCGCCGGCACGGAGGTCCCGTCAAGCGTGGCATAGCAGCTCCAGCCGCGATTCGGACTTTGCGGTGAACGAGTGGAGGTCGTCACCGCGTGCTCCAGCAGGATAAACCGCCGCGCGGGTGTTCGGGCTCGACTGCCTGGTGTTGTTCTGGGGCAGATTGGCACTTGAGCCGGCGTCAACACGAGAATCGGGATGGGCCGCGACGTCCGGCTTCGGTAGCTGGTGTAGCGGTCTTCGCGCCGGTTGTGTGCAACAGCAGGCTGGGCCCGGTCTTACTGACTCGCCTCGATGCGCGCCAGCGCGTCGCGCAGGATCCGTCCGGTGGCTTCCCGGTCCGGGTCCCTGCGCAGCACCATGCCCTTTGCGACGGAGAGCTTGTCACCGTTGCGGCGCGGCAGCACATGCAGGTGGATGTGGAACACCGATTGGAAGGCGGCGCGGCCGTCGTTGATCCCGATATTCGTCGCGTCGGCCAATTCCGTCGCACGAGCTGCCCGCGCGATCCGTTGGCCGATGGTCACCATTTGGGCCACGGTCTCCGGCGGGGTGTCGGTCAAATCGACGGTGTGTCGTTTCGGAATCACCAGCGTGTGGCCCCGGGTGAACGGGCGGATATCGAGGATCGCCAGGTAGTCGTCGTCTTCGTAGATCCGGATGGCCGGAGCGTCTTCGGCGACGATCGCACAAAACACGCAGGACATGACGTCACCGTACTGGTTGACTGAATCGCGAGCGCGGGGGATACGCTGCCGCAGTGGACGCTCGCGATCTCGCCTTTGCCGGTGCAGCCGCACAGGCACGGATGCTGGCCGACGGTGAAATCACCGCACCGGAACTGCTCGAGGTCTACCTGGAACGAATTGCCCGCCTGGACAGCCGGCTGCGCTGCTACCGCGTGGTGCTGTCGGAAAGTGCGCGTTACGAGGCCGTCAGGGCGCAGGATCGTCTCGACGCCGGTGAGCGGCTGCCGCTGCTCGGTGTGCCGATCGCGATCAAAGACGATGTCGACGTCGCCGGCGAGGTGACGACGTTCGGCAGCGGCGGTCACCGCCCGGCCGTCACTTCTGATGCGGAGGTGGTCCGCCGGCTGCGTGCTGCGGGCGCGGTCATCATCGGCAAAACCAATGTGCCCGAGCTGATGATTTTTCCCTTCACCGAGTCGCTGACGTTCGGAGCTACCCGCAACCCGTGGAACCCCGGGCGCACTCCGGGCGGAAGCAGCGGCGGCAGTGCTGCCGCGGTGGCCGCCGGGCTGGCTCCGCTGGCGTTGGGATCCGACGGCGGCGGCTCAATTCGCATCCCGTCGACCTGGTGTGGCCTGTTCGGCGTGAAACCGCAGCGCGATCGGGTCTCTTTGGAGCCGCACGACGATGCGTGGTACGGGCTGAGCGTCAACGGCCCGATTGCGCGGTCGGTGATGGATGCGGCGTTGTTCCTCGATGCGACGACAACGGTGTCAGGTCCGGACGGGGAGTTCGTGACCGCGGCGGCGCGCGATCCCGGCAAGCTGCGAATTGCCTTGAGCACCAAGGTCCCAACGCCGGTGCCGGCCAGGGTTGGAAAGGCAGAGTTGGAGGCGGTCGACCAGGCCGGTGCGTTGCTTCGCGATTTGGGCCACGAGGTCATCAGCCGCGACCCTGAGTACCCGCCGTCGGCGATCTACGGCAACTACCTGTCCCGTTATCTGCGGGGGATCAGTGACGACGCGGACGCGCAGGCTCACCCGGAACGCCTCGAAGCACGCACCCGCAGTATGGCGCGCTGGGGATCCTTTCTCTCGGACCGGCGGATGACCGCTATTCGCGCCGCGGAGGAGAAACTGAGCGCCAGGATCCAGTCGATCTTCAACGATGTCGACGTCGTCGTCACGCCGGGCAACGCGGCCGGCCCGTCCCGCATCGGCGCCTACCAACACCGGGGCGCGGTGTCGACGCTGCTGCTGGTGTCACAGCGGGTTCCCTATCAACAGATCTGGAATGTCACCGGCCAGCCCGCCGCGGCCGTGCCGTGGGACTTCGACGGCGACGGCCTGCCGATAGCTGTGCAGCTCGTCGGGCGCCCGTACGACGAAGCGACGCTGTTGTCGCTCAGCGCGCAGATCGAAGCCGCACGACCCTGGGCCCACCGGCGACCGCCGGTGTCATGACATTTTTTTAATTTGATGCCAGGCGGCCAGCTTGGCGCCCGGCCGCATGACATGAGCCGGGCTGGTCGACGGCAGCCGCTGGTATTGGATTCGCTCGGCCGGGTGTGCGAGCCTGCGGTATAGCTCGGTCGCCTTGGCGCCGTTGAAGTACACCTGTGTGATGGTCGGGTAGTTGGCAAACAACTCGGTAAAGTTGTTGATCACCCTGCTTTTCGGGTCAATCGCGGAGTCCGCGCTGCCGATTCGGCGGCACGTGTGCAGCACGTCCCAGAGCGCGACACCGTGGGATCGCAATGCGGCCAGCCGGGACTCATATGGCGAGTTTGCGTCGAATCCGAAAAGCTCACTGGTGATCGGCCAGAACGCATTTCGCGGATTTGCGTAGTACTGGCGTGCCGCCAGTGATTGGGCGCTGGGAAACGAGCCCAGGATCAGCGCCCTGGCGTTGTCGTCGACAACCGGCGGGAATCCGTGCAGAAGCGGTGCGCTCATCACGTCACATCATGTCCCGCCGGCGTTGTACGTTGACGACGTGGATGACCCTGTGCGCGATCCAGTCGACCAGAACATCGATGATCTGTTCGAAGGACTCGAGGGCACCGCGCGCACTGAACGGGTCGAGCTCGTGCAGTGGCTGCTTGAGCAGGGCATCACCGCCGACGAGATCCGGGCCACCCACCCGCCGCTGCTGCTGGCCACCCGCCACCTCGTCGGCGACGACGGCACCTACATTTCGGCGCGGGAGATCAGTGAGCGCTACGACGTTGACCTGATGCTGTTGCAGCGCGTACAGCGCGCCATCGGTCTGGTCAGAGTGGACGACCCCGATGCGGTCGTTCACATGCGCGCTGACGGTGAAGCCGCCGCACACGCCCAGCGGTTCGTTGAGCTGGGCCTGGATCCCGATCAAATGGTGCTCGTCGTCCGGGTGCTCGCCGAAGGTCTTTCGCGTGCTGCCGAAGTCATGCGTTACACCGCGCTGGCGACGATCATGCGCCCGGGAGCTACCGAGGTGGAAATCGCGAAGGCGTCCAAGGCGCTGGTGAGCCAGATCGCGCCGATGCTCGGCCCGATGATCCAGGACATGCTGTTCATGGCGTTGCGGCACATGTTGGAGACCGAAGCCGTCAACGCCGCCGAGCGGGCCGCCGGTAAACCGTTGCCGGGAGCGCGCCAGGTCACCGTCGCTTTCGCCGACTTGGTCGGCTTCACCCGCATAGGTGAGGCGGTATCGGCCGAAGAGCTGGGGCAACTTGCGAGCCGGCTGGCCGACCTCGCTCGTGACGTGACCGTCCCGCCGGTGCGGTTCATCAAGACAATCGGGGACGCGGTGATGTTTGTCTGCCCTGATCCGGCGCCGCTGCTGGATGGCGTCCTGAAGCTTGTCGAGGTCGTTGATACCGACAACAACTTCCCCCGATTGCGAGCGGGAGTAGCCTCCGGGACGGCCGTGAGCCGCGCCGGTGACTGGTTCGGTCATCCGGTCAACGTGGCAAGCAGGGTCACCGCTGTTGCGCGCCCGGGTGCCGTGCTCGTCGCCGATTCGGTGTGGGAGGCCCTCGCGGATACAGCCGATATCGGCGAATCCGGCCAATTCCAAGGGTCTTTCGCTGGGCAGCGTCGCCTCAAGGGCATCAAGAATGAAGTCGGACTTTATCGGGTCCGGCGCGGCAGCGGCTCGAGTGGTTCGGGTGGCTCCGACGACGGCGACTGACCCGGGCTCGTCCAGGCAGCCCCGGTGTTCGCCGGGGGTGAACTACCTCAACGGCGAAACTGGCCCGGCACCGGGTGGACGTTCGCTGCTGGTGAACGTGCTTCCATATCAAAGTGCAACGGTGTAATCATGTAATCATGAAAGCTCATCAACATGGGCGCCGGTACGGTCGCCCCGGCGGCTGGCAGCAAGCTCACCAACCCGACGCCAGTGGCGCAGCCGAATGGTTCGCCGGACGCCTTGGAGACTGGTTCGACGGAGACCCCACGGTCATCATCGACCGCGAAGAGATCACGGTCATCGGCAAGCTGCCTGACCCCGAGAGCTCCGGAAAAGAAGAAAGCGAGGCCCGCGCGGAAGGCCGGGTCTCGCGATTCCGCGAAGAAACCCGGTCCGAGCGGATGAAAATCGCCGATGAGGCTCAGGACCGCTACGGACGCAAGGTTTCCTGGGGCGTAGAGGTTGGCTCCCAAGCCGGCACAGAGCGAATTCTGTTCACGCACATCGCCGTACCCGTGATGACACGCTTGAAGCAACCGGAACGCCAGGTGCTCGACACGCTGGTCGACGCGGGTGTTGCCCGGTCGCGAGCCGACGCACTCGCATGGTCGGTCAAGCTGGTCGGAGAGCACACCGAGGAATGGCTGGACAAGTTACGCACCGCAATGTCGACGGTCGATGATCTGCGCGCCGAGGGGCCCGATCTTCAGCCGTAGACGGTGCGCGCACATTGTTCGCCACGCTCATGGCGCGTCATTACTTATTCACTTGCGTCCTTGCAGGATTCCCTCGATATTGCGTTCGGCGAGCGCGGTGATGGACATGAAGGGGTTGCAGCCGAGGTAGCCCGGAAGCAGTGACGCATCGTTGACATACAATTTGTCGTACCCGTTGACCCTGCCGTAGGCGTCCGTGGCTTTGCCCCGAACAACCCCGCCCATCGGGTGGACTGTGTTGGGCGCGAATACCTTTCCTTGGAAGAGGTCGTCGCGATACTCCACTTGGTTAGCCGTTGTCACCTTGTCGAAAACCAGCTGGGCTTTCTCGCGCAAGTGATCGGTGTTGCCCTCCGGCCAGCTGATGGCGATCGAGTTCGAAGCCCGGTTGTAGGCAATGTCAGCACGGTCACCGGTCCTGACCATGACGTAGTAGCCCAACGCGAACGTCTCGACGGGAAGCGGGATCGAGAAGATGCTGGCGTATACCGGGTTATCGGGATCGTCTCGCCCGTCGAGGTTGATCAGTCCCGCCAGGGCTTGCTGGGTACCTGCGGGATCGCTGGGCTGGAGTGCGTGGGCAACCATGATGTCGCCGTTGTTTCCGTATCCACGGCCGACCTCATCGCTCAAGTTGGGCAGCGCCCCGGTGTCACGGGCACGCAGCAACAGTTCGGTGGTACCGAGCACTCCGGCGTTGAGATGCAGCTCGTCACAGCCGAGTTCGGCCCTGCCCACCTCTTTGCCGAATCGGTCGATCTCGCGGGTGGATACCACGTACTCACTCGAGCGCTCACGCCGAATACCAGTCACCTCGGTCAGCGGTTTCAAGGTGACCTTGCCGGTTGCCAGCGCAGCGGCGATATAGGTCTGATCAACACTGCCGACCCTGCCGTAGTTGTTCCCGTACTGCTGTTCGAAGTCGAACGCTGACCGCGGAACCTGGCCTGCCTCTTCTTTTTTCATGTAGTCGAACGAATACGCGCTGCCGTTGTAGTCAACGCCGTAGCCCGCTGCCGCCGCGTACTGGCGCCCCACTCTGGCGTATTGGAACCATGGCGTCTGCTCGAACCAATCCATGTCGCGGTAGCTGATCCGAAGCATTGCTCTGGCGCGCTCGATGTAGGTTCCCAGGAAAACAGCGGGGTCGATATCCGGGAAGGCCGCTTGAACCTGAGCCGAGGTCGGAATTGCGGCAATTGCCGCGTTGATCATCGACCCTCCGCCGACGGCCGCCCCGCGGAACACGGTGTGGGCGCCGTGCACAATCTTTTCGCAGATCCCGGCCTGAACCGGCTGGGGTGAGGGCGCGTGCTTGGCCACGTCCTCTACCGAAACGCCGCGATACGACGACACCAGGCTCGGTGGGACCGACGTGAACCAGCCCGCGCGGTTGTCCGCCGGTAGCATTCGCGAGAAGCGTTTGCCGTCCGCGTCAGCGGTGTTCCACCATCTGCCTCTTTCCAGAATCAGGGTGTCGATGCCGGCTTGGCCAAGCCGCAGCGCCGAAACCCCGCCGCCGTAGCCGCTGCCAACCACGATGGCCCGGTAATGGGGCCGCAGCGGCGTTGAGGCGGCAAATCTGCTGAGTTCGACGGCCCCAGCGCCCAGCGCACCGGCAGCAACCCCTGCGGCGGCACCCAGAAAACGTCGGCGTGACAAGGTCATTCAGCGCCTCCACTAGGTCGTCTGGCCCAGCCCAAGACCGAAGCGGCGGTCGCCGCCGATGCCGGCACTCGGCAAACTGTGACTCATCTAACGTCTGGGTGACCGTACAATCGGGTCGGGCATCTAGGCTAACCTGACAGGCATAGCAGGTTATCGATGCGTATTCCGACGTCCTGAATTTCTTGTATTGTCGCACCATTCTTGTTTCGCGGCCGCGCAGCCGCCTTTCGACCGGAGACATCGGCTGTGAGTTGGAAGGAACCCAAGAGGTATCTGTGGCTGCTCGCAGCCCTCGTCCCAGCGCTTGTCTTCGCATCATGGCTGGGGGTGCGGGTTACCGGCCTCAGCGCGTTCTGGTGGGCCGGCCCCGTCCTGGCGTTCGGGGTCATTCCGGTTGTTGACCACCTCGTCGGACGCGACGCGGACAATCCTCCCGAAAGCGTCCTCGCATGGCTGGAAAACGACCCGTTTTACCGCTGGGCCACGTACCTCTACCTGCCCAATCAGTACCTATCGCTGCTGTTCGCCTGCTGGCTGTGGAGTGGCGGTGGCTGGCTCAGAATGAGTTTCGTCGACAATCTCGGACTGATGGCGACGGTCGGGCTCAGCGGTGGCCTCGCCATCAACGCCGCGCATGAATTGGGACACACGCGAGCACGGGCCGAGAGACGCCTGAGCAAGGTCGCGCTCGCGCAGACTTGCTACGGGCATTTCTTTGTCGAGCACAACCGCGGACACCACGTCCGGGTCGCTACCGCCGAGGACCCCGCCAGCGCGCGATTCGGCGAGAGCCTTTACGCCTTTATTCCACGGTCGGTACTTGGCAGTGTGCGCTCTGCCTGGCGCCTCGAAGCCGCGCGGTTGGCCGGGATCGGGAAATCCTGCTGGACGCTCGGCAATGACGTGCTCAATGCCTGGCTGCTCAGCGTCGCATTATTCACCGTGCTTACGGTCTGGTTTGGCCCCGTTGTCCTGCCGTGGCTGATCGGGCAGGCGATTATCGGCTTTTGCCTTCTGGAAACGGTCAACTACATCGAACACTACGGCCTGCGGCGGCAGCAGCTGTCCAACGGCCGCTACGAACGGGTACGGCCCGCGCACAGCTGGAATAGCAGCACGGTGATCGCCAGCGTCCTCCTTTTCCATTTGCAGCGGCATTCTGACCATCACGCCAACCCGCTGCGCAGCTATCAGGCGCTGCGCAATGTCGATGAGGCGCCTCAACTCCCGAGCGGGTACAGCGCCATGCTGCTGCTGGCGATGTTCCCGCCCTCGTGGCGTCGGGTGATGGACCCGCGTGTACTCGACTTCTATCGCGGCGATATCCGGTTGGCCGCCCTGAGCCCCCGCGACGCCGACCGATTGTTGGGGCGGTAGCTATCCCGCGGGCACTGTCACGTTGATTGAAATGTGTAGTGGTGCGGTCTGTTTTGGAGCTGCAGCGATGGAACAGCTTGGGGTCGTTCGCATTCAGGTGGCGGCGTCAAGCGCAGTGACCTGACACCAGAGCGCGAAGCGGTCGGCGATCTCGGTTCGCCATGGTCGCGCTGAGCAAATGCCGACTCAGACGAAGGTGTGCTGAGGTGCCGC
>Ga0209693_10001040_pt1 | contig 11698 bp, 11 predicted proteins | sample HubBroMetageWRM3_FD_188345 | JGI IMG/M metagenome (GOLD analysis project Ga0209693, IMG submission 188345) | Warmed soil microbial communities from the Hubbard Brook experimental Forest, New Hampshire - Hubbard Brook CCASE Soil Metagenome WRM 3... | ecosystem: Environmental > Terrestrial > Soil...
CGAGGTGAGCTGGAACTCGACGATGCGTCCCATTCTGGCTCTGGCGTATTCGGCTGTCTGGAACAGCCCGGGGATGACACCAGGTTCGTAAATGCGGAATTGGCGGGTTCGTTCGTATAGCGGTAGCGGTGCCTCTTGCAGCCTGCGCATTCCGGAGCGGACCATACGCCGCCACTCGACGTACATCGACTCTACGGCGCGAAGGGTCGCCGTCAGGTCGGCTGCCTGATCCGGCACACCGCAGATGGTGCACCATGCCCGGATGTCTGCCGGCGAGGGAACGGTCCGGGCGTGCTCGATGCGCGAGCACTTGGACTCGTGCCATCCGGCCACCTGCGCTACCTGCCTGGCCGTTAGCTCGGCGTCCTTGCGGATTTCTCGAAGCCGTGCTGCGAGCGCTTCAAGAGCCTGCTGCGCAGTGGAGGAGTGGGTCGACACTTAGGCGAGTCCGTGGCTAGGCGGGCCGGTAGTCCTCGTGCGGGGCAGCACGGTCCCAGACAGCCTCGAATGCCGATGCGCACAAGGTGATGACGGCTGGCTCGTCTCGCAGTTCGCTGCCAGCCGCCGCGCCATCGCCGCCGAAGTAGTTGAACAGCACGGTGGTGCCGTCGAACAACCAGAAGTCATTGCCGGGCAACGCTAGGTCCGACGCCTTCTGCCGGGGCAGCCAGCGGACCTGTTCTCCGGCCGCTAGGTTTGCGGCCGGAGTCACCTCGTACTCGAACCTGATGTAATCGCTCGCCGGCTCGCTGATGATGCGGGCGCGTCTGACGGTGGCGCCGCGCTGGATGACACTGCGGACCAGCTCATGCCAGGCCGCGTCGGGGCCGCTGCGGTCATACGGACGGTGCTCGCGCCACGCGGCAAACGCCGGGGAGCCGACGCCGTAGTCGTCCCGCATCTCCAGGTGGACCGCTGACCGGGCGACGGATCGGAGCAGCCGGTCAAAGTCGGGCGGCTCCGTCACCGGTGACCTCCTTGAAGAACTGCATCATCCGCTTCGGCAGCCGGAGCACCGTCTCGTGAGCGGGCACCGTTCCTATCTGGGCCAGCGTGCCAGAGTCCGTGATACGCGATCCCTGGATCACGTAGCAATCGCCGTCATCCCACACCGTCGGTGAGCCGTTGTACTCCGACTCGGGGTCCTTGCCAAGGAACTGTAGCGTCATGGTGACCTCCTGCGCGGGGAGAGCGTAGGCGTCCTACGCCGCACCGTCGTATGCTGTCCGGATCAACGGAATAGATCCGGATGTAATGAGAGTGCGCCGCAGCGGCACAGCTGTCAATACATCCGGATGTATTAGTTCTTGTGGCAGGAGGAGGCACTGCCGTGGCCTTGTGGCAAGACATCGCTGACTCTCTCCGCGACGCGATAGCCCGTGGCGACTACCAGCCGGGGACCACAATCCCGAAAGAGACAGAGCTGATGGCCATGCACGACGCAGGGCGCGAGACCGTGCGGCGCGCCGTCATCCAGCTCACCGCCGAGGGGCTGCTGGAACCTGTCCGCCGGCGCGGCACCGTTGTCCGCCTCCGTCCTGCCCGCAGGCCGATTACTCGCTCCCGGCTCGTGTACCGCGACGAGCTCGGCTACTTCTTCGACCAGGCAGCCCAGGGCTGGCGCCCGCTCCAGCCGCCGTCCGTGTCCCGGGGCCCGGTGCCATTCGACGTGGCCGTGCAGCTCGGTGTCGCTCCAGGCGACGAAGCCATAATCCGGGACCGGGTCATAGGCGACCCGGTGACAGGCCGGCCGACCCAGCTCGCCACTTCCTACATACCTGCTCTTCTCGCCGCTGAGCTGCCCATCCTTGCAGCACACGACACGGGTAACGGCGGCATCTATGACCGCATGGAAGAAGCCGGTTTCGGCCCGATCCGATGGACCGAGGCCATCACTACCCGGCCTCCATCGCCAGCAGAGGCCAGCGGGCTCGGGCTGACCACAGGGGTCTCCCTCCTGCGAATCGTGCGCCTGGCAAGCAGTCCGGCAGGCCGGCCACTGGAAGTTAACGACACCCGCATGAGTGGCGACGAATTCGAGATCAGTTATCCCCTCAGCCGGCATGTGTCCGCAAGGCAGGAGCAGGAGTAACGCCGACTTGCCCGATATCGCCCGCGAGCGGGGAACGATTCCAAGGGGACGCACCACTGTTCGTTCGGACACATTTTGGAGGGAACCTCCTACGAGCAGTTTGCGATGATTCGGTCCTTACAGCCGGCGGGCGGTTTCTACGATCAGGCGGCGGAGCCAGGCGTGGGCGGTGTCGTCTTCGTACTGGCGGTGCCACCACAGGGCCTCGGCGATGGGTTCCGGTTTGCCTGGGCATTCGAGGACGCGCAGGTCCATCCGGTCGGCCAGGTGGGCGGCCAGGCGTTCCTGCATCAGCGCGATCCGGTCCGTGCCGGCCACGAAATACGGCACGGCCAGGTAACTCTCCACCCGGACGGCGATCCTCGGGCGGATGTCGAGGAGCTCGAGCTGGTGCATGATGGGGGCCGCGGACGGGTTCGGGGAGCTGCGGTAGTAGGGCGCTACCCAGGGCAGCCTGGCCAGGTCCTCGAGGCCGAGCTGGCCCGCGTCGAGCACCGGGTTGCGCGCGTCCACCAGGCACACCCAGCGGTCCCTGAACAGCTCGGCGGAGCGGGTGTCGGGCAGCGCGAAGCCGTGCGTGGGCGGCGCGACCATGCCGTCGATGAAGCGGATGCCCTCGGAGTACTCGGTGGACAGGGACTCCCTGACCAGGCGGATGTGCAGCCGGGTGCGCGGCGCGGCGCGCTGGATCGCCACCGACACCGCCTCGCCCATGACCACGATCGTGTAGTCGGCCATGACCAGCGTGAACTCGCGTTCCGAACTCGCCGGGTCGAAGTCGGCGCTGGCCGCGAACAGCCGCTCGGCGGCGGCGCAGACCGCGTCCACCTGCTCGGCGAGCTGGGCGCCGAGCGCGGTCAGCGTGTACTCGCCGCGGTCCCTGACAAGAAGCTCGTCGCCGAAGTGCCTGCGCAACCTGGACAGCGCGGCGCTGGCCGCGGGCTGGGTGACGCCGAGGCGTTCGGCGGCCCGCGTCACGCTGCGCTCCCTGACCAGTTCCCGCAGCACCACGAGGAGGTTAAGGTCGAGATTGGCCAGGTGGGTGACGGGGCGTGGCATGGTGCCACCATCTCACGGACGATAGGTTGGTCGGCTATGGAACCAAACTCGGGGAGCCGGTCATGTACCGAGGGGTTTTCTCCGCCGCGCTAGCCTCGCACTGGCGCCGCGAGGTGCTGCGCACCAGCTTGTGGTTCGTGCCCGCGGTCGAGGTGGTGGCCGCGATCGTGCTGTTCGCCGGCACGCTGGCGGCCGACCGTGCCGCCTACCGCGGTGACTTCACCCTGCCCGGCTGGGTGAACAGCGGCAGCGCCGACGCGGCCAGGGAGATCCTCACCACGATCGCCGCGGCCGTCATCACCGTGGTCGGCGTGGTGTTCTCCATCATCCTGGTCACCCTGACGCTGGCGTCGACCCAGTTCGGGCCCAGGATGCTGCGGAACTTCATCCGCGACAGGGGGACCCAGCTGACCCTCGGCACGTTCGTCGCGACGTTCGTCTACTCGGTGCTCGTGCTCGCCTCGGTCGGCACCGGGTCGCACGGCGACTTCGTGCCGCACATCAGCGTGACGGTGACGTACGTGCTGATGGGCCTCGATCTCGGCGTGCTCATTTACTTCATCCACCACACGGCCATCTCCATCCAGCTGCCGCAGGTGATCGCGGGCATCGCGGCGGACCTAACCGGGGCGATCGCGGCGCAGGGATCTCAGGCGGACTCAACGGGCAGTCCGGAGAACGGGCCTTCCGCGGTCGAGCTGCTGGCCAGGGCGGAGTCGCGCGGCGGCGTGCTGCTGGCCCCGACCAGCGGGTACCTGCAGTTCATCAAGCACCAGAACCTGGTCAGGCTGGCGGCCCGTGCCGACGCGGTGATCTGCCTGGAGTACAGGCCAGGCCACTTCCTCGTGCGCGGGCACAGGTACGCGACCGTCTGGCCGCCTGAGGCCGCCCCGCTGGTGGCGCAGGCCATGGGGCGGGCGCACGTGGTCGGGCCGTACCGGACGCTGACCCAGGACATGTCGTTCGGCATCGACCAGCTCGTGGAGATCGCGCTGCGCGCGCTTTCCGCGGCGGTCAACGACACCTTTACCGCGCTGACCTGCATCGACTGGATCGGGGAGAACCTGTGCAGGATAGCTACAGGGTGGCATCCGGCCAGGGTGCATCGCGATGGTCGTGGCTACATCCGGGTCATCTCGGCCGAGCCCGCCTACGACCGGCTGGTCCAGCGGTCGTTCGAGAAGATCAGGCAGTCCAGCATGGGCATGCCCGCGGTGATGATCCGGATGCTCGAGGCGCTGGCCAGGATCATGGCCGAGACGACCGGCGAGGGGCAGCGCCGGGTGCTGCTCGAGCAGGCGGCCATGATCGACAGGGCCAGCGAGCGCTCGGTGCCCGAGGCCGCCGACCGGGCCGACATCCGGCGCCGCTACGAGGCCGTGCTGACCGTGGAGTCGCAGCTGGCGGCCGCGTCTGAGCGGGCAACAAAAAATTAGCGGGCCGTCGTGTCGGAAACAGGACGGGGCCGTTCGTGGAATGGGTGCGGGGTGCTAACGGGGCATCTCTTCTAGACGATGAAGTGGAGACGAGAGATGAAGTACGTCATTCTGCTGCTGGACACCGCGGCTGCCAAGGGCATGACCGAGGAGGAGGGCCAGGCCTGGTACGCGGAGATCGGCGCGTGGTATGAGAAGGGCGGCGGCGGCTCGGGCAAGCTGGCCGAGGGCGGGCACCAGCTCGCGCCGCCTTCTGAGGCCCGGACCGTGCGGGCCAGCGGCGTCACCGACGGGCCGTTCATGGAGACCAAGGAGGCTCTCGGCGGGTACTCGATCCTGGAGACCGACACCATCGACGAGGCCGTCGAGATCGCCAAGACCTGGCCCGGCGTGGACCGCGGCTGGATGACCGTCGAGGTCCGTCCCGTGGTGGAGATGTAGCGCTTCAGAACGACAATCGGCGGGCGAGCAGCTCGCGCTCGGCCGGGTTGGCGGCCAGCGCGAGCGCCCGCTCGTTGGCCTCGCGGGCCTCCTCCTCGCGGCCGAGCCCGGCGAGCAGGCCGGCCCGCAGCGCGTGGAAGAGGCGGTAGCCGTCCAGCTCGCCGGCGAGCGAGGCGATCTCGGCGAGGGCTGCCTCGGGGCCTTGGACATAACGCGTGGCGACTGCTCGGTTAAGCAGGACGACCGGGGACGGCGTCATGGCCTGCAGCCGGTCATACAGCAGCCGGATCTGTGCCCAGTCGGTCCCCTCGTAGTCCGGCGCCTGCGCGTGCAGCGCGGCGATGGCCGCCTGGACCTGGTAGGGACCGGGGCCGCGCAGCGCGAGCGCGCGGTCGAGCAGCCGGGTCGCCTCGCCGATCAGCCGTGCGTTCCACTGGGTCCTGTCCTGGTCGGCGAGCCTGACCATCCGCCCCCAGCCGTCGAACCTGGTCTTTGCCCGGGACTCGTGCAGCAGCAGCAGGGCAAGCAGGCCGAGGACTTCTGGCTCGCGCGGCATCAGCCGGTGCAGCAGCCTGGTCAGCGCGACCGCCTGCGCCGCCAGGTCGCGGCGGGCGGGCTGCCGTCCGGCGCTGGCCAGGTACCCCTCGTTGAAGACCAGGTAGACCACCGCGAGCACCTCGGCGAGCCGGCCGGAAAGCTCGTCCGGGTCGGGCACCCGCAGGTCCGCGTGCGCGGCCCGGAGCGCCTTGCGCGCCCGGAGCAGCCGCTGCGTCATCGCGGGCTCGGTGGCCAGGAACGCGACCGCGATCTGCGCCGAGGTCAGTCCGCACACGGCGCGCAGGGTGAGCGCGATCTGCGACTCGCGCGGCAGCGCCGGGTGGCAGCAGGCGAACACCATGCCGAGGAGCTCGTCGTCTGTGTCGTCTTCCGCTGCGTCTGGGGCCGTCGCGGCGAGCAGCGCCAGCTTCTCCTGGCCGGCCCGGGCGCGGCGGAGCCGGTCGATCGCCTTGCGGCGGGCGGTCGTGGCCAGCCAGCCACCTGCGTTCGGCGGCAGCTGGCCGTCCCGCCAGTGCTCGATCGCCTCGATGAACGCGTCCTGCACGGCGTCGGCGGCCAGCCCGACGTCGCCGGTCCGCGCGGCCAGCGCGGCGGTGATCCTGGCCGCCTCCTCGCGGTAGAGCCGCTCGAGGCTGGTCTCGTCCATCTTGACGAAGGTCAGGCTCCCGTGAACCTCGGCGGGCGCTTGTCGAGGAAGGCGGCGATCCCCTCGGCAAAGTCGCCGGAGGCTGCCATCTCCTGCTGGATGCCCGCCTCGAACTCCAGCTGGCCCTGCATCTGCTCATACACCCAGCGGTTCAGCTGCCGCTTGGTCCCCGCGTAGGACCTGGTCGCGCCGGCTGCGAGCCGGTCGAGCAGCGCGTCGGCCTGCGCGGCGAACTCATCGTCCGGCCAGACCCTGTTGATAAGTCCCCACTCCAGCGCCTTCGGCGCGTCCAGCCGCTCCCCCAGCATGGCCATCTCCGCCGCCCGGGTGAAGCCGACCCTGGACGGGACGAACAGCGACGAGCCGCCGTCCGGCACGAGGCCGATGTTGACGAAGGCGAGCAGGAAGTACGCCGACTCGCTGGCGACCACGAGGTCGCAGGCCAGCGCGAGCGACAGCCCGATGCCGGCCGCCGGGCCGTTGACCGCGGCGAGCACCGGCTTGGGTATCGTCCGCAGGCCGGTGATGATCGGGTGGTACTGCTCGGTCAGCCTGCTGTAGACGTCCGTCAGGCCGCCCTGGTGACCCTCTTTCAGGTCGGCGCCGCTGGAGAACGCCCGGCCCGCCCCGGTGATGGCGAGCGCCCTGATCTCCGGGTCGTCTCCGGCCTTCTGTATGGCGTCGAGCAGATCCCGGGCAAACTGGGCGTTCCACGCGTTCATCCGCTCGGGACGGTTGAGCACGAGTTTCGCGCCGGCCCCTCGGCGGTACACATTGACCGTCTCATACTGGCGGTAGAGCTCGTCATCAGTCACGCCGGTCATGCTAACAGGGCGTGCTTTACATGGGGAGAACGCAACGATGCCAGGTAAGACGCAGCGGCTGCCTAGGCAGCTGTACGAGACCGAGCTGTACCGGCTGCAGGGCGAGCTGGTCAAGATGCAGGAGTGGACGCGATCGGCGGGCGCCAGGATCGTGGTGATCTTCGAGGGCCGGGACGCGGCCGGCAAGGGCAGCACGATCAAGCGGGTGACCGAGTACCTTAACCCGCGGATCGCCAGCATCGTCGCGCTGCCCGCGCCGACCGAGCGGGAGCGTACCCAGTGGTACTTCCAGCGCTACGCCGACCACCTGCCCGCAGCGGGCGAGCTGACCCTGTTCGACCGGTCCTGGTACAACCGGGCCGGGGTGGAGCACGTGATGGGGTTCTGCACCAAGGAGGAGTACAGCCGGTTCATGCACCAGTGCCCGATCTTCGAGCGGCTGCTCGTCGAGGACGGCATCCTGCTGCGCAAGTACTGGTTCTCGGTCAGCGACGAGGAGCAGCAGCTCCGCTTCAAGTCCCGGCTGAACGATCCGATGCGCCGCTGGAAGCTGTCCGGCATGGACCTGGAGTCGATCACCAGGTGGGAGGACTACTCGCGGGCCAAGGACGAGATGTTCGTGCACACCGACATCCCGGAGGCGCCCTGGCACGTGGTGGAAAGCGACGACAAGCGGCGGGCCAGGATCAACATGATCGCGCACCTGCTCACCACGATCCCGTACCACGACGTGCAGCTGCCGGGGCTGAAGCTGCCGCCGCGCCCGGCCTCCAGCGGATACGTGCGCGCGCCCAGGGACATGCAGGCTTATGTCCCTGACCACGCGGCCGAGCTGTTACCGGCAGCCGGGCGGCGAACGACGGGGCAGGCATGAAACTATGCCCTGGGGTAGGGGAACAACGAGGCGAGGAGGCGGGAGATGGCAGTTGCACCGCTGCCGGAGCGTAAGTCATGGCAGGCGCTGAAGCGGCACCACGCCGAGATCGCCGGGCTGCACCTGCGAGAGCTGTTCGCCGCGGATTCGGGGCGGGGCGAGCGGCTGACCGCGGAGGCGGCCGGGCTGTACCTGGACTACTCGAAGAACAGGGTCACCGACGAGACCATGGAACTGCTCGTCGCGCTGGCCGAGGAGTCCGGCGTGCCGGAAAAGCGCGCGGCCATGTTCCGCGGCGACCACATCAACGTGTCGGAGAACCGGCCGGTGCTGCACGTCGCGCTGCGCATGCCGCGGTCCGCGTCGCTCGTGGTGGACGGCACCGACGTGGTGGCGCAGGTGCACGAGGTGCTGGACCGGATGGCGGACTTCTCGAACCGGATCAGGTCCGGGGACTGGAAGGGGTACACGGGCAAGCCGATCAAGAACGTGATCAACGTCGGCATCGGCGGATCCGACCTCGGTCCCGTGATGGCGTACGAGGCGCTGCGGCACTACTCGACCAGGGACATCACGTTCCGGTTCGTGTCCAACGTGGACTCCACCGACTTCACCGAGGCGACCCGCGACCTGAACCCGGACGAGACGCTGTTCATCATCTCGTCAAAGACGTTCGGCACGCTCGAGACGCTGACCAACGCGACGTCCGCGCGGGACTGGGTCGTGTCGGCGCTGGGGTCCGAGGACGCGGTCGCCAAGCACTTCGTCGCGGTGTCCACCAACGCGGACCGGGTGGCCAAGTTCGGCATCGACACCGCGAACATGTTCGGCTTCTGGGACTGGGTCGGCGGCAGGTACTCGATGGACTCGGCGATCGGGCTGTCGACCATGGTGGCGGTGGGACCTGAGGGGTTCGCCGAGATGCTGGCCGGGTTCCATGACATGGACGAGCACTTCCGCACCACCCCGCTGGAGCGGAACCTGCCCGTGCTGATGGGCCTGCTCGCGGTCTGGTACCGCGACTTCTTCGGCCTGCAGACCTTCGGCGTGATGCCGTACGAGCAGTACCTCAAGCGGTTCCCCGCCTACCTGCAGCAGCTCACCATGGAGTCCAACGGCAAGCACGTCACGCTGGCCGGCGACCACGTCAGCTACGACACGGGGGCGGTCTTCTGGGGCGAGCCTGGCACCAACGGCCAGCACAGCTTTTACCAGCTCATCCACCAGGGCACCACGATAGTCCCGGTCGACCTGATCGGCTTCGGCAAGGCGCTGAACCCGCTGCGCGACCACCACGACATCCTGTCCTCCAACGTGTTCGCGCAGGCGCAGGCGCTGGCGTTCGGGAAAACAGAGGCCGAGGTGCGGGCGGAGGGCACGCCGGACAACGTGGTGCCGCACCGGGTGATGGAGGGCAACAGGCCGTCGAACGTGCTGCTGACCGAGATCCTCACGCCGCGGGTGCTCGGCACGCTGGTCGCGCTGTATGAGCACAGCGTGTTCACCCAGGGAGCGATCTGGGACATCGATTCGTTCGACCAGTGGGGCGTCGAGCTCGGCAAGGTGCTGGCGGTCAAGATCATCCCGGAACTGACCAGCGCGGCCGAGCCCGCGCTCGACCACGACTCCTCCACCAACGCACTCATCCGCAAGTACCGCTCGCTCAAGGCGCGCTGACGTTAGGTACGTTACGTTCCGTTACGGAAGGACCGACCAGTCATGCCAACCGATTCCCCGATGCAGCTCGGGATGATAGGACTCGGCCGGATGGGCGCCAACCTCGTCCGCCGGCTGATGCGCGACGGCCACCACTGCGTGGCCTTCGACGTGAACCCGGACGCGGTCAAGTCGCTTGAGGCGGAGGGGGCGACGGGCGCGGGGAGCCTGGCCGACTTCGTGTCCAAGCTGGACAAGCCGCGCAACATCTGGATCATGGTGCCGGCCGGGATCGTGGCGCAGACCCTGGAGCAGCTGCGGCCGCTGCTCGACGCCGACGACATCATCATCGACGGCGGGAACTCCTACTACCGGGACGACATCACCCGTGCGGCCGATCTCAAGCGGGACGGCCTGCACTACGTAGACGTCGGCACCAGCGGCGGCGTCTGGGGCCTAGACCGGGGCTACTGCCTGATGATCGGCGGCGAGGACGAGGCGGTGCAGCGGCTGCACCCGATCTTCCTGACTATCGCCCCCGGCAAGGGCACCGCGGAGCCCACCCCCGGCCTGGCCCCGGGCGGCACCGCCGAGCAGGGATACCTGCACTGCGGGCCGAACGGCGCCGGGCACTTCGTCAAGATGGTGCACAACGGCATCGAGTACGGCATGATGGCCGCGATCGCCGAGGGCCTGTCGATCATCAAGAGCGCCGACATCGGTAAGCACCAGGAGGAGATCGACGCGGAGACCGCGCCGCTGCGTGACCCCGAGTTCTACCAGTACACGATCGACGTGGGCGACGTGGCCGAGGTGTGGCGGCGCGGCTCGGTGATCAGCTCCTGGCTTGTCGACCTGACCGCCGCAGCGTTCGCCAAGTCGCCGGACCTGGACGACTTCAGCGGCCGGGTGTCGGACTCCGGCGAGGGCCGCTGGACCGTGCTGGCCGCGGTGGACGAGGGCGTGCCCGCCTCGGTCATCGCCGCCTCGCTGTACGAGCGGTTCGAGTCCAGGGACAACGGCGCGTTCACCGGGAAGATCCTGTCGGCGATGCGCTCGGAGTTCGGTGGCCACATGGAGAAGAAGGCCTAATCGACTGATGAGCAAGAACGGGCTCCCCAAGCTGGACGACCACGTCATCGTGCTGTTCGGCGCCACCGGCGACCTTGCCAAGCGCAAGCTGCTGCCGGGGTTCTTCCACCTGCACGCGGCCGGCCTGCTGCCGCCGGAGTACCGCATCATCGGGGCCTCGCCTAAGGCGTTCGCGCTGACCGACGAGCAGTTCCGAGAGCACGCCGAGCAGGCCTGCGCCGACTTCTGCATCACCAAGCCGACCGATCCTTCCTGGCCGTCGTTCGCGGAGCGCCTCTCGTTCGCGGCGGCCGACCCCGGGAATGCCGAGGACCTCGTCGCGGCGGTGCAGCGGGCGGAAAAGGAGATCGGCGGCGCGCCGCGGCGGCTATACCACCTGGCCATTCCCCCCGCCGCGTTCACCTCCGTGGTCGGGATGCTCGGCGAAACCGGCCTTGCCAAGGGCAAGACCAGGGTCATCATCGAGAAGCCGTTCGGCCACGACCTGGACTCGGCGCGCAAGCTCGACAAGGCGGTGCACGCGGTCTTTGACGAGTCCCAGATCTTCCGGATCGATCACTTCCTTGGCAAGGAGTCGGTCGACAACATCCTGGCGTTCCGGTTCGCGAACGGGCTCTACGAGCCGATATGGAATCGCAATCACCTGCGCTACGTGGAGATCGACGTGCCGGAAACGCTGTCGATCGAGGGGCGGGCCGGGTTCTACGACGCGACCGGCGCCTACCGGGACATGGTCGTCACCCACCTGTTCCAGGTCCTCAGCTTCGTGGCCATGGAGGCGCCGGTGTCGCTGTCGGCCAAGCACCTGCGCGACGAGAAGCTCAAGGTCTACGAGGCGCTGAAGCCGATCGACGTCAGGCACGTGGTGCGCGGCCAGTACGAGGGGTACCTGTCCACCGACGGCGTGGCGGCCGACTCGCAGACCGAGACGATGGTCGCGGTGCGGGCCGAGGTGGATAACTGGCGCTGGCACGGAGTGCCGTTATTCCTGCGTTCCGGCAAGGCCATGGGCGCCTCGCG
>Ga0209693_10001042_pt1 | contig 11690 bp, 9 predicted proteins | sample HubBroMetageWRM3_FD_188345 | JGI IMG/M metagenome (GOLD analysis project Ga0209693, IMG submission 188345) | Warmed soil microbial communities from the Hubbard Brook experimental Forest, New Hampshire - Hubbard Brook CCASE Soil Metagenome WRM 3... | ecosystem: Environmental > Terrestrial > Soil...
ATCGCTTCACGCAGCGCGGCCAGCCGTTCCCAGGGGTCCTCCTTGAGGAAGCGCAGCGCCACATCGTAAGTCGCACCCCCCCAACACTCCACGGACAGCAGCCGCGGCATGGTCCGGGCGATGTAGGGCGCGACCATCACAAGACCGCTGGTGCGTACTCGTGTCGCCAGCAGCGACTGGTGGGCATCGCGGAACGTCGTGTCGGTGACGCCCACCGCCGGCGACTCCCTGAGCCAGCGCGCGAAACCCTCAGGCCCCAACTCGACCAGCCGTTGCTTAGAGCCCGGCGGTGGCGCGACCTCCAGATCGACGTCGGGCAGCTTGTCGTGCGGGTACACCGTCGACGCTCGTGAGCCATGTGGTTTGTTGACGGTGACGTCGGCGAGGTAGTTGAGGATCTTGGTGCCGCGATCGGCCGACGATCGTGCCGTTAGCAGCTGCGGGCGCTCGTCGATGAACGAGGTGGTGACGCGGCCGGCCTGGAAGTCCGGGTCGTCCAGAACCGCCTGCAGGAACGGGATATTCGTCGACACGCCACGGATCCGGAACTCGGCGATCGCGCGCCGTGCCCGGTTCACCGCAGTGTGGAAGTCACGGCCCCGACAGGTCAGCTTGACCAGCATGGAATCGAAGTGTGCGCTGATCTCAGCGCCCAGATTCGTTCCGCCGTCCAGCCGGATGCCCGCCCCGCCCGGGCTGCGGTAGGCGCTGATCCGGCCGGTGTCGGGCCGGAACCCGTTGGCAGGATCTTCGGTGGTGATGCGGCACTGCAGCGCAGCGCCATGCGGCCGGACCGTCTCCTGGCGCAGACCCAAATCGTCGAGGGTCTCACCTGAGGCGATCCGCAGCTGGCTGGAAACCAAATCGACGTCGGTGATCTCCTCGGTAACGGTGTGCTCAACCTGAATACGTGGATTCATCTCGATGAAGACGTGATGCCCGCGCTCGTCCAACAAGAACTCCACAGTGCCCGCACAGCTGTAGTTGATGTGGCGGGCGAAAGCCACTGCGTCGGAACAGATTTTGGCGCGCAACTCCTCAGCCAGGTTGGGAGCGGGGGCCAGTTCGACGACTTTCTGGTGGCGTCGCTGCACACTGCAGTCCCGCTCGTAGAGGTGGATCACCTTCCCGTGAGTGTCGGCCAGGATCTGAACCTCGATATGGCGTGGGTTGATCACCGCCTGCTCGAGGTAGACCGTCGGATCCCCGAACGCCGACTCGGCTTCTCGGCTGGCAGCTTCGATGGCCTCAGGCAGCGCGGCCGGATCGCTGACACGCCGCATCCCGCGGCCCCCGCCGCCGGCCACCGCCTTGACGAACAACGGGAATTGCATGTCCGCGGCGGCGGACACCAGTTCGTCGACAGATGCCGACGGCGCCGACGACCTGAGGACCGGCAGACCGGCCTCGCGCGCGGCCGCGATCGCGCGGGACTTATTGCCGGTCAGCTCAAGCACTTCGGCGCTAGGGCCGACGAATGTGATACCCGCGTCCGCGCAGGAGGCCGCCAGCTCGGGGTTCTCCGACAAGAACCCGTAACCGGGATAAACCGCGTCGGCGCCGGAACGTCGAGCCGTGTCGACGATTTCGTCGACCGACAGATAAGCGCGCACCGGGTGGCCGATCTCCCCGATTTGGTAGGACTCGTCCGCCTTGAGGCGGTGCACCGAATTCCGGTCTTCGTAGGGATAGACCGCGACGGTGCCGACACCGAGCTCGTAGGCGGCGCGGAACGCACGAATGGCGATCTCGCCGCGATTGGCCACCAACACTTTTGAGATCACGCGCGTCCCCTACCTCGGCTTTTTTATAGAAGCGTCGACCAGTAGTCCCAGAACCGGGCCAGAATCAGCAGAAAGACCGCGGTGAACCACAGCGCGGCAATCGACCAACGCCAACGGTAGAGCTCACGGATCACTGCGCTGTTATGGCTTTCACCGGTTGGCCGGAACGCGACCGCGCTGACCACCACCAACAGCGAGATGGTCGCCACCCACACCACCATGCAATACGGGCACAGGGCCCCGATGCGATAAAGACTTTGGAAGATCAGCCAATGCACGAACACGGCCCCGACCAGTGTCCCGGCCGTCAATCCAACCCAATACCACTGCGGCAGCGGCACTTTCGCCACAGCCAAGACGCCGGTGACTGCTACCACAGTGAACCCGGCAATGCCGATGAGCGAATTGGGGAAACCCAGCACCGAGGCTTGTGGCGTCGCCATCACCGAACCGCAGGACACGATCGGGTTGATGTTGCACGACGGCACGTACGACGGGTTGAGCAGGATCTTGATCTTCTCCACGGTCAGCGTGAACGAGGCGATCAACCCGATCACACCGGCTATCAGCACCCACCATGCGCTCGCCGGCGGCACCGTCGCTGCATGCCGAGACAGCGAAGCTGAATCCTTAACTGGCTCGCCAGTTTGCGCTGACGCCGCGGCGGTCACGACGCCGGTGGGGTCGCCGCCGCGTCGAGGCCCGGGACATCGCCGACGATCTCTTTGATCTTGTCCACCAGCCCCTGAGGCGTCGACCATTGGTAGTCCTGGCCGTTGATGTGGACCGTCGGGGTGGCGTGAATCCCGGTGGCTTGGGCCAGGCCGTCGACCATCGGCAAGTACTTGCCGCTGTTGACGCAGTCGGGCACCTTGCCGACCACGCCGGCCACGCGGGCATACTCGATCAACTGAGCATCGCTGGGAAATGTCGTGCCGGCTTCGGAGGGCTGCAGGTTGCTGCGGTACAGCGTCGTGTGGAATCGGCGGAAGGCGTCGATCGATTCGTCGGCGACGCAGTAGGCCGCATTGCCGGCCCGCGAGGAGTAATCATCGTTCTGCGGTCTGCTAAGCAGACCCACCATGTAGTAGTCCGCGGCGATCGCGCCGGTGTCGATCAGGTTCGCCACCGTCGCTCCGAATTGTCGCTCGAAGTTCCCACACGCCGGGCAGAGGAAGTCCTCGTAGAACGACACGAGCGCTTTGGGGTCCTTGCTGCCGTCTTTGGTGATCAGCTTGCTCGACGTCACGCGTATGGCGCGCTCTGCACCGGAAGTCTTCTTGTTATGCGAGATCACGATGTAGCCGACCAGGACGACGGCGAAAATCAGCACGATCGCGGTAAGCCCGATCCTTACTGCCAGATCGCGTCGGCGCCCGGCGGCATTCAGGTCGTAGCTGGCTGGACGTTTCGATTTGGCGGCCACGGACTCGCTCACCCTCCGTCGTGTGAATGTCGGCTTTACTGCTCCGACCGCGGCGCGGCCGGTTATCGCGTCTATAGCGTACCGGCGTCAGTAGCTCCAGCTCAGACGCGGCTGAGGTGGGCGCGCAACGCCGAGACCAACTCGGTGGTTGCGACGGCACTGCCACCGCCGAGCGGGAACAGGTTGGCGAAGCCATGAGTCAGTGAACCCATCGAGCGCAGGTCGACGGGGGTCCCGGCCGCTAGCAGGGCCGCCGCATATCGCTCACCTTCGTCGCGCAGTGGGTCGAAACCCGCGACCGCAATCAGCGCGGGCGGAAGTCCCGACAGGCTTTCGGCGAGCAGCGGCGATATCCGCGGATCTGTCGGCTCGACTCCCGAACCACCCAGGTATTGGGTCTCGAACCAGTCCATATCGTGCTTGGTCAGCAAAAGCCCCTCGGCGAACAGGCTCAACGACCGGGTCTGCGCGGTGAAGTCGGTCCGCGGATAGATCAGCCACTGCAGCACCGGCAGGGGACCCGGAGGGTCCTGGGTGGCCCTGTCGTCGCGCGCCAGCTGGGACACCACTGCCGCCAGGTTGCCGCCGGCGCTGTCCCCGCCGACGGCCACTTTGCCGCGTATCGCCCCGAGCTCGCCGGCGTGCTCGTGAGCCCACCGAAACGCCGCATAGGCGTCGTCGACCGCGGCGGGCGCCGGGTGCTCAGGGGCCAGCCGGTAATCGATGGACAGCACATGGACGTCGGCGTCGCGGCAGGTCAGCCGGCACAGCGCATCGTGGGTGTCCAAGTCGCCGATCGTCCAGCCGCCGCCGTGGTAGAAGACCAGCAACGGCGACGGCTCGGCGGTCGCCGGGCGGTAGTGCCGAGCTGGGATCTGACCAGCGGGTCCGGGTATCGACAGGTCGCTGACGGCGACGTGCACCTGCGGGCCGGCGAACCCAAGGCACGTCTCCCGCATCAGAGCACGAGAAGCCACCACGTCGTTACCTACCGACAAACCCACGATGCCCACAGTGTGCTGCGCCGACAGCATCAGCTGCAACGTCGGATCCAGCGTATTGCCGTCGATCGAGACCGAGCGGCCCCCCGCAAGCAGTCGCACGGCGCGGGTCGGCACCCACGGAATCACCTTGACACCGACCTTGGTGGCGACGCTCTGCAGCCGACCGGCCCACCCGCTCTGCACTTTGAGCTGCAGGTCCGGCGTGCCTGGCAGACTTCGTGTCATGGCTAGTTCCTTAGGCCCCTTGATCCCACTGAACGACGGTAATGGCATTCCCGCCGTCGGATTCGGCGTATTCAAGATCCCGCCCGCAGACACCGAGCAGGCGGTGGGCACCGCGCTGCGCACCGGTTACCGCCATATCGACACCGCGGCGATGTACGGCAACGAACGCGAAACCGGCCGCGCAGTGGCCGCGTCCGGCGTGCCCAGAGACGAACTCTACTTGGTCACCAAGCTGTGGAACGCCGACCAGGGCTACGAGAGCACGCTGGCGGCATTCGACGCCAGCATGCATCGGCTTGGGATCGAATATCTGGACCTTTACCTGGTGCATTGGCCGATGGCGCAGCGGAACAAGTTCGTCGACACCTTCAAGGCGTTCGCTCACCTGCGCGATCAGGGCCGGATCCGGTCGATCGGGGTCAGCAATTTCGAACCCGAGCACCTCGATGTCCTCATCGATGCCACCGGGATTGTGCCCGCCGTCAACCAGGTCGAGCTGCACCCGCGGCTGCCGCAAACCGAGTTGCGGGAGGTCCACGCCCGCCTGGGCATCGCGACCGAGGCATGGGGACCGCTCGGGCGGGGATCGTTGCTGACCCATCCGACAATCACCGGGGTCGCCGAAAGCGGCGGCCGAACGCCCGCCCAGGTTCTGATTCGGTGGCATATTCAGCTCGGTAATATCGTGATCCCCAAGTCAGTGAACCCTAAGCGGATTGCGAGTAACTTCGACGTGTTCGATTTCGAACTCAGCAGCAACGACATGGCGTCGATCTCTTCGCTCGACGACGGCAACCGGCTCGGTCCTGATCCACGAACCTTCGACTTCACAGGCAGGTGAATGACGTTGACCGGCGAGTCGGGCGCCTCGGTCCCCTCCATAGCACTCAATGACGAGAACACGATGCCGGCGCTTGGCCTTGGCGTCGCCGAATTGTCCGACGACGAGACCGAGCGCGCAGTCTCGGCGGCACTGGAGATGGGGTATCGGCTGATCGATACCGCTTCGGTATACGGCAATGAAGCCGCGGTCGGCCGGGCTATCGCGGCGTCCGGGATCCCGCGCGCGGAGCTGTTCATCACCACCAAGCTGGCCAATGCCGACCAGGGCATCACCTCTACCCAGAACGCCTGCAAGGCCAGCCTCGAGCGGCTCGGCCTGGACTACCTCGACCTCTACCTGATCCACTGGCCGGCACCGCAGTTGGGCAAGTACGTGGACAGCTTCGGCGGCCTGATTCAGGCACGCGCCGAAGGCCATACGCGCTCAATCGGCGTCTGCAACTTCACCGAGGACCACCTCGAGACGGTCATTGATCTGACCTTCGTCACCCCTGCGGTCAACCAGATCGAGCTGCATCCGCTGCTCAACCAGGCCGAGCTGCGCGCGGCCAACGCCGAACACGACGTGGTCACCGAGGCTTACAGTCCGCTGGCGGTCGGCAGGTTGCTGGATAACCCGACGGTGACGTCCGTCGCCGCCGAATACAGCCGCACCCCCGCGCAGGTGCTGATCCGGTGGAGCCTGGAGCTGGGCAATGTGGTGATTCCGCGATCGGCCAAACCCGAGCGCATCGCCGAGAACCTCGACGTCTTCGATTTCGAGTTGGCCGCCGAACACATGGATGCGCTCAACGGGCTCAATGACGGCACCCGGGTGCGCGAGGATCCGCTGACCTACACCGGGATCTAGCTCGGCTGTCCGACCGGGCAGGTGGCGGTGGCCTGACGCAGTACATCCGCCGAAGCCTTTTCGACGGGAAGCGCGTAACCGCGCGACACCGCGATGAACTGCATGGCGTACTGGCACCAGAACGCGTTGTTGGACGGCATCCATAGGGCCGGCTGGGAATCGGCCTTGTCCTCGTTTGCCTTCCCGGACACCGCCAGCAGGTTGGCCGGATCGTTGGCGAACCGCACCCGTTCGGCAATCGGCCAGCCGTAGGCCCCCATGTCCCAGGCCAGCGCCAGCGGCACGATGTGGTCGATCTCCACCGACGCGCCGACCCCGGCGCCACGGTGAAAGTTGATGGTGGCGTTGGTGTACGGGTCGCGCAGGATACCGGTTTCGACGGCTTCGGGGCACCGTTTGATCCGCACATACGTCTTGTCGACGAGGTCGCGGTTGAGAATATCGTCGCGGGTGTCGCATCCGTTGTGCCCGCCGGGCGCGTCGGTGTCGTCGGTCCAGGCGTCGCCGAACGCCGGACGACGGTAGTCATAGCGACGGATCCTCGCCGGCACCAACACGATTCCGCTTAGCACGTCGACACCGGGCTGCACAGTGGGAACGTCGGCTCGCGCGGCGAACTCCCGGGCGCGGTCTCCCGCTGACGTGGCAACCACCTGATAGGCGACCAGCACCGCGAGCACCGCGGTCGCCGACAACCACAGCAGCGTTCTGCGATTCATATGCGCCGCTCCTCAGCATCGCAACGCTCTGCATCGTCGCCGGCGGTCATATGCGCCGCTCCTCAGCATCGCAACGCTCTGCATCGTCGCCGGCGGTCATGACTTATCCAAGTATGCGATGCGCTCGGTTCCGATGAACGGTGCTGCGAGTAGGCCCAATCCGGCATGCGCGGACTCGTCGTCGTAGACCTGTTCGCAGAAGTCCCGGGCCGCCTCGATCACATGCTGGTGATCGATCAGCGACAGCAGTTGTAGCGTGATCGCACGGCCGGACTGGCTGCGGCCCAGCACATCTCCTTCTCGGCGCTCCCTGAGATCCAAGTCGGCCAGAGCGAACCCGTCGAGCGTCCCGGCGACGGCATTCAGTCGCCGACCTGCCCGGGAATCCGGCGCCACCCAGCTCGCCAGCAGACATAGGCTCGCATGCGCGCCCCGACCAATGCGGCCGCGCAATTGATGCAACTGGCTGATCCCGAACCAGTCGGCGTCCATAACCAGCATCACGGTCGCGTTCGGGACGTCAACGCCGACTTCAATGACCGTGGTGCACACCAACACATCGATCTCACCGGCGCGAAACGCCGTCATCACGGCATCCTTCTGCTCGGCGGACAGCCGGCCATGCATGAGTCCCAGTCGTAGACCGCCGAGCTGGTCACGGCGCAGCCGGGCGAATAGCTCTTCAGCTGTCGCCGATGGCCTTCCACCGTTGTCGGTCTCACCGCTGCTGTCGGTCTCGTCGATCCGCGGCGCCACCACGTAGGCCTGACGCCCGTCGGCAACCTCCTCGATGATGCGCCGCCAGGCCCGGTCAAGCCATGCCGGCTTGTCCTTGACGAAGATGGCGGTGGTGGTGATCGGTTGCCGACCGCGGGGAAGTTCACGCAGCGTCGAAGTCTCCAGGTCGCCGTAGACGGTGAGCGCCACGGTCCGCGGTATCGGCGTCGCCGTCATCACCAGCAGATGCGGTGTAATCCCGGCAGGGGCCTTGGCCCGCAACTGGTCTCGTTGCTCGACACCGAACCGATGCTGCTCGTCGACGACGACCATGCCGAGCTGGCGAAATTCGACCGCGTCTTGCAGCAGCGCGTGGGTGCCCACCACGATGCCGACCTGGCCGCTGGTGATCTCGCCGCGAACCTGCTTTTTCTGGGCCGCCGACATCGAGCCGGTGAGCAGCGCCACTCGCGTGGCGTTGTCAGCACCGCCGAGCTGGCCGGCCATCGCCAGTGGCCCAAGCACATCGTTGATCGACTGGAGATGTTGTGCGGCAAGTACTTCCGTCGGCGCCAACAGTGCACACTGGTAGCCGGCGTCGACCATCTGCAGCATTGCCAGCACCGCTACGATCGTCTTGCCCGACCCCACCTCGCCTTGCAGCAGCCGGTTCATCGGGCGGGTCGAGCCCAGTTCGGCGGAAAGCACCTCCAGCACCTCGTGCTGGCCGGCTGTCAACTCGAATGGCAAGCACTGCAAGAGTTCCTGCTTGAGCCCATCCGAACGCATTGACGCCGCCGGCCCAGACTGGGCCAGTTCGCCGTGGCGACGGCTCACCAGCGCCCACTGCAGCCCGACGGCCTCGTCGAACGTCAACCGTTCTCGGGCACGCCGGCGGTCGGCGTCATTTTCGGCCAGGTGGATGGCGCGCAGCGCCTCATCTTCGGAGACCAGATTGTGCTTGGCGCACAGCGCTTTCGGCAGTGGGTCGGCCACCGGGTCGAGGACCTCGAGCACCTGACGCACGCAGTTGAAGATGTCCCAGCTCTGCAGTTTGGTGCTGGCCGGATAGATCGGATAGAAGCGGCGCTCGAACGCCTCTTGCAACACCTCGCCGCTGACAGCCTGCGAGGCGTCGGCGATGTTGCGCAGCGACCGGCTGCCGCGGTTCCTGCCGTCCGGGGAGTCGAGGATAAGGAACGCCGGATGCGTCAGTTGCATTGCGCCGCGGAAGAACCCAACCTCGCCGGAGAGCATCACCTTGGTGCCCTTGGTTAGCCCCTTCTTGAGGTAGCGAGGGTTGAAAAACGTGGCGGTGACCTTGCTGCGCCCGGAGCCGAGGGTGACGAGCAATATCTTGTCTCTCGGACGATTTCTGATCGGCTTCTCAACCACATCGGTGATCTCGTCGACGAGCGTGACGTGCTCACCTTCGGCCGGCCGCTCGTCGGCGGCGCCGCGCACGCTGGTGCCCTCGACGTAGCTGCGTGGGTAGTGGCGAAGCAGGTCGTCGACGGTGCGGATGCCGAACACCTCGTCGAGCGGGTTCGCGGCTTTGGCGCCGACGATGTAATCCAGGCGGTCGCTCAGCGTCACCATGGCTACTCGACCCCGATCAGCAGCGCGTCGCCGCGGTGCCCGGTGTGGTAGGTCACCAGCTCGGTTCCCGGGTGGCGGTCGTGCACGTGGGCTTGCAGCCTGTCGCTCACCGCCGTCGCATCGACGTGCCGGTCGATGTCGGCGCCCACCAGCACCGTCACCAGTTCACCCCCGGCGGCCAACAGCAAATCGATCAGGCCGATTGCCGCCGACGCGACGTCGGGGGCCACGATCAGCACCTCGTCGCCCGCGATGCCCAGCCCGTTGCCGGGTTCACAGGCACCGGCCCAGGTCAACGCCGTTTCGGTCGCGATGCGCACCGATCCATGCTTGGCGGCGCCGGCGGCGCGGGCCATCGTGAAGCCGTCGTCGACGGCTTGCCGGCCCGGTTCGTGTACCGCGAGCGCAGCCAGCCCCTGCACCATCGATCCGGTCGGCAGCGGCACCACGTCGATGCCCCACCCGATCGCAGCGGTGCAGCCGGCCACCAGTTCCTCGGCGGCCAGGTAGCCGTTGGGCAACACCATTACCTGCGCGGCTTCGGTGTCTACCACGGCACGCAGCAGCTGCTGGGCGCTGATGGCCGTCATCGGGTCGGCGACGTGCGGGCCGGGACGCAGCACGCAGGCCCCCTCGCCGGCGAACAACTCTGCGGCGCCGTCGCCGTCGACGACCGCCAACACCGCGCGTTCCCGGGTCCAGCTGCCGGGCGGCAGCCCGCTGGCGGCGCCGGTTAGCGCGGAGATCTGGATCCGCCGCGGATTGCCGAACGCCAGACCCGCTTCGACGGCAGCCCCGGCGTCGTCGGTGTGGACATGGACCGAGTAACCGCCGACCACGCCGGACGTCGCGATGGCCACCGACTCACCGAGCTCATCGAGCCGCTCGCGCAGCAGATCAGCGCCCTCGGTGTCGCACCCACCCAGCAGGTACATCACCTCGAATTGCGGCGCAGGGGGTTGCGCGGCCGGCTCTGCGGTTTGCCGACGCGGCGACGGCTCGTACAACGTGCGGTTGGGCGCCTGGCCGGTGATCGTCGAGCGCAACGCGTCGAGGAGGACCAGCAGACCCCGCCCACCAGCGTCGACCACCCCGGCATCGCCCAGCACGTCAAGCTGCTCGGGGGTCTTCTCCAATGCGACCACCGCGGCGTCGCCGGCGGCGGTGATCGCCCGGGCCAGCCCCTCCCCGGCGCTCTGCTCGACGGCATCGGCGGCCGCGCGCAGCACCGAGACGATCGTCCCGGAGACCTCCTGGCCGCCCATCGAGGCGACAACCAGGTCAACGCCGCGGTGCAGCGCCGCGCCGAGCAGCGCCGCATCAATGACCTGCAGTTCGGCACCGGATTTGGCGGCGGCATCCGCGGTGACGTCGGCGATACCGCGCAGAATCTGCGACAGAATCACCCCGGAGTTGCCGCGCGCACCGTTCAGAGCGCCCGCCGACAGGGCGGCTGCCACCCGGACGACATCGCCCGAGCGCGCCTCCGTGTTGGCCTCGGCCAGCGCCGATCGCATGGTGAACAGCATGTTGATGCCGGTGTCGGAGTCGGCGACCGGGAACACGTTGAGCCGGTTGATCTCGTCGATGTGGGTGATCAGGTCGCCGACGGCGGTATGCGCCCAGTCGCGCAGTGCGGACGCGTCCAATGGGCGATCCGGCTCAGCCAGCCCCGACCCCACCTAAACCCACCTCCTCACGCCGCCATCGGTGCGCGCCAGCCTATCTATTGAGCCGGACAGCACAGGTCACATGACGCACGGCGAGTGTTGATCGTTTTGGCGGTTCGGCCCGGCGGCAGCTATTCTGGCCAGGTCGCCGGGCCACCCGTGAGGTCGCGCGCTGCGACGATGCAGGCCTGAAGGGCCTGAGGAGGAGCAGGGCAATCAGCCCATGGCCCCAGAGCTTTGAGGAGTTTAGGTATGGCTGCCGTCTGCGATATCTGCGGAAAGGGCCCGGGCTTCGGCAAGTCGGTGTCGCACTCCCATCGCCGGACCAGCCGTCGGTGGGATCCCAACATCCAGAGCGTGCGCGTTGCCACCCGCCCCGGGGGTAACAAGCACCGCGTCAACGTCTGCACGTCGTGCATCAAGGCCGGTAAGGTCACCCGCGGCTAAGGGATAGCGCGGCTGCAGGATTACGGCAGGCGCCAGTCAATCGGTTCGGCACCCATCCCGACCAGCAGCTCATTGGCGCGGCTGAACGGGCGGGAGCCGAAAAATCCCCGCGGCGCCGAAAGCGGCGAGGGATGCGGCGATTCGATCGAGACACACTCGCTGCCCGCCAGCATCGGCTTCAGCGTCGAGGCGTCGCGGCCCCACAAAATAGCCACCATGGGCTGCCGGCGATCCACCAGAGCGCGAATCGCGCACTCGCTGACAGCCTCCCAGCCCTTGCCGCGGTGAGACGCCGGGTTGCCCGGCCGGACCGTGAGCACGCGGTTGAGCAGCAGCACTCCACGCTCTGCCCACGGCGTGAGGTCGCCGCAGGAGGGCGCCGGATAGCCTAAGTCACTGGCATATT
>Ga0209693_10001044_pt1 | contig 11683 bp, 6 predicted proteins | sample HubBroMetageWRM3_FD_188345 | JGI IMG/M metagenome (GOLD analysis project Ga0209693, IMG submission 188345) | Warmed soil microbial communities from the Hubbard Brook experimental Forest, New Hampshire - Hubbard Brook CCASE Soil Metagenome WRM 3... | ecosystem: Environmental > Terrestrial > Soil...
CAGCCGCGCTCCGGCATCATGCGCGGTTACGTTGCCATGGGCGCCGAGAGCCTGTCTTACAGTCTCGATCGGGCGGCGCCGCCCGATTTGAACGAGTCCTTCATGATCGGGCAGCCCTTTGCCCGGGCAACGGATCGGTCATTCGCTCCCAATCTGTGGCCGGAATTTTCTCCCGCGATGCAGGAAATCTGGACGGAGTGCTATTGCCGGATGGAAGATCTGGCGGCGAGCCTGATGAGAATGCTTGCAGTGGCGCTGCATCTTCCGGAGAGCTTCTTCGACGAGAAGTTTGCCGCGCATACCAGCCGCCTGCGGGCGCGGTTCTATCCGGCGCAAAGCGAACCGCCGCAGCCGGGTCAGTTCCGTGCCGGCGCGCACACCGATTACGGCAGCCTGGCCATTCTTGCCGCCGAAGATGGTCCGGGCGGCTTGCAGGTTCGGGAGCGGTCTGGGCAGTGGATCGACGTTCCCGTCATCGACGGTTGTTTCATCGTCAATATCGGAGATTTGGTGGCGCGCTGGACCAACGAGCGCTGGCCTGCCGCGCTGCATCGCGTCGTCAACCCGCCGCGGCACGCCGCTGACAAGACCGGCCGCCTCTCGCACATCTATTTTCAGAGCCCGGGCGACGACACCATCATCGAATGTCTGGACGTCTGCTGCGGCGCCGAACGGCCGCCAAAATATTCGCCGGTTCGGGCCGGCGAATACCTTTTCAAGAAATTCAAGAAGGTCGATCAAATCGGTCAGCAATATTGACCTAAACCGGCCGAGGGGCGCCGGATCACCCGAACCGCCGAGGGCCTGCCGCGGTTTGCCCTGAATGTTCGGCAAAGCCGGCCGAGCCGGGGCGTAACCCTGGGTGTACAAGCCTCATTTTGGCGCTAACATGACGTGTGACGGTGCCGATTGGCCGGACTTGAGTGTCTGCGCTCTGGACGCGGCCCTCATTGCATCAAAGCCTTTCGCATGAGTGCATTCGGAGCGGACAGGCCGTGTTGCGGATAGGTCTCCTCCTGGCGGGGGTGTGCGCGCTCGCGGCCATAGCTGCGCTCAAGCCCGACGTGCTGCCGTGGGACCTGCGGTCCATCGTGCAACGCGCGCCGGCCAAGCAGACAGCGGCCTCCTCGCCCAGTGCCGCCGCCCCGGTGCGCATCGCGGTGGCTCAAGTGCGCGCCGAAGACGTGCCGATCTACCTCTCCGGCATCGGTACGGTTCAGGCCTACAACACCATCAACGTCACGACCAGAGTCGACGGCGCGATCACCCAAATCCTGTTTCAGGAAGGCCAGGACGTAAAGGCCGGCGATCCATTGGTGATCATCGATCCGCGTCCGTATCAAGCGCAGCTTGAGCAGCAGATGGCGACGCAGCAGAAGGATCAGGCGCTGCTCGATGAAGCGATCGTGGATTTCAAGCGCTACGAGGAGTTGGCAAAAACGTCGGCGGTCACGCGGCAGCAATACGAAGACCAACAATATCTGGTGGAGCAAGAGCGCGCTCAGGTGAAGCTCGACGAGGCGCAAGTGGCATACGCCAAGACCCAAGTCGACTACACCACGATCCGCTCGCCCGTCGACGGCCGTACCGGCATCAGGCAGGTGGACGCAGGCAACAACGTCTACGCCGCGCTCAACAACACCATCGTGGTGGTGACCCAGTTGCGGCCGATCTCCGTGATCTTCACGCTGTCGGCGGTCGCGGTTGCCGAGGCCCGCATGACGCTGGGCCAAACTCACGTTCCGGTCATTGCCTATGCCGGCGATTTCAAGACCGAGCTCGACCGCGGCACCATCGACCTGGTCGACAACCTGGTCGACCAGACGACCGGCATGATCAAGCTCAAGGCCAGCTTCCCGAATGCCGGCTTGCACCTGTGGCCGGGCGACTTCGTCAATGGCAAGCTCATCGTCGATGTCCGCCATCAAGGGCTGACCGTGCCGTCCGCTGCGCTCCGCCATGGACCAAACGGCGATTTCGTCTGGATCGTGCGCGACGACAACACGGCGCACGCGCAAAACGTACAGGTGCGCCAGTCGGCGGACGGCCGAACGCTGATCGAGCGAAACTTGCGACCCGGCCAGCGGGTGGTAACCGAGGGGCATTTCCTGCTGGAGAACGGCCGCCGGGTCGAGATCGAGGGAGCCAATCAGCCGACCGCGGCGCCGGCGAGCCCGAAGGCCGAGCCGCGCTCCGAAGCGGACGCCGAGTAGCCGTGTCGGCGCCCTTCATCCTGCGACCGATCGCGACGACGCTGTTGTTCATCGCGGTGACGGTCCTGGGCATCGTCGGCTACGGCCTGCTCTCGGTCGCGCCACTGCCGACGGTCGACTTCCCGACCATACAGGTTACGACGTCGTTCCCGGGCGCCTCGCCGCAGGTGATCGAAACCTCGATCACCGCGCCGCTTGAGCATTATTTCGGCCAGATCGCCGGCCTCACGTCCATGGATTCGACGAGTTCCGCCGGCACCAGCCAGATCACGCTGCAGTTTGCGTTGTCGCGCCGGATCGACGCCGCGGCGCAGGACGTGCAGGCGGCCATCAATGCGGCATCGGGCTGGATACCCATCAGCCTGCTGCCGGCGCCACCGACCTATCGGCAGGTCAACCCGGCTGACACGCCGGTTCTCGTTCTCGCGCTCAGGTCCGACGTGCTGCCGCTGCACGAGGTGAACGACTATGCCCAAACGGTGCTGGTGCAAAAGCTGTCGCAAATATCGGGCGTCGGCCAGGTCACCGTCGAAGGCGGGCAAACGCGGGCGGTGCGCCTGCAAATCAATCCGACCCAGGTGGCCGGCATGGGCCTGTCGCTCGAGGACGTGCGGCTCGCCATCGCGGCAACCACGGTGGATACGCCGAAGGGCGAACTCGACGGGCCGCGGCAAGCTTTCGAAATCGGCGCCAATGATCAGTTGCTGACGGCGGAGGCCTTCAACGACGCGGTGCTCGCCTATCGCAATGGGGCGCCGGTGCTGCTGCGCCGCGTCGGACGCGCGATCGAGGGAGCGGAGAATTCCGAGCTTGCCGCATGGTACGACGGCGTTCCGGCGGTGCTGCTCGACGTCCAGCGCCAGCCCGGCGCCAACGCCATCGACGTCGTCGACAGCGTCAGGGCGCTGCTGCCCAAGCTGCGCACCAGCGTTCCGCCGGCTTTGAAGATCGCGGTCGTTACCGACCGAACGACGACGATCCGGGCCTCGATCGCCGACGTGCAATTCACGCTGTTGCTGACCGTCGGGCTCGTGGTCCTCGTCATATTCGTGTTCCTGCGCAAGCTGTGGGCGACCGTGATCCCCAGCATTGCGCTTCCGGTGTCGCTCGTCGCCACCTTTGCCATCATGGCGTTTCTGGGCTTCAGCCTCGATAATTTGTCACTGATGGCGCTGACCATCGCGTCCGGCTTCGTGGTCGACGACGCGATCGTGATGATCGAGAACATCACCCGTTACATCGAAGCGGGCGAGCCGCCGATGGCGGCGGCGATAAAAGGCGCGCGGCAGATCGGCTTCACGGTCATCTCTTTGACCGCCTCGCTGGTCGCAGTCTTTATCCCCCTGATCCTCATGCAGGGGGTGGTCGGAAGACTGTTCCGCGAATTCGCCATCACCTTGTCGCTTGCGGTGATCGTTTCCTGCGTCGTGTCCTTGACGCTTACGCCGATGATGTGCGGCCACCTGCTCAAGCCGCAAAGTGCGGAGGCGCGGCCGAACGCGTTGTTCCGCTGGAGCGAACGCGCCTTCGATCTGTTGCTCGACGGCTATGTGGTCGGGCTCGATTGGGTGCTGCGCCACCGCACGTTCACCTTGCTGCTGGCGGTCGCCACGATGGTGATGACCGCTTGGCTCTATATCGTCGTGCCCAAGGGCTTCCTGCCGGAGCAGGACACCGGGCTGTTGGTCGGAACCACCGATGCGCCGCAGGACATATCCTTTGCCGAAATGTCGGCGCGGCAACGCGCGCTGGCCGACAGCATCGGCGAGGATCCGGATGTGGTCTCGGTCGCCAGTTTCGTCGGCGCCGGCATCGTCAATCCGACGCTCAATACCGGCCGGCTCTATATCGATATCGGCTCGCCGGACCGGCGCGCGCCGGCCGACGTCGTGATGGCGCGTCTATACCGGCGGGTCGAGGCGGTGTCGGGAATCACCCTGCATATCCGGCCGGCTCAGGATATCGCCATCGAGGCGCGCGCGACCCGCACGCAGTACCAGCATGTCGTACAGGCGCTCGATGACGACGAGGTCCGCCTTTGGACCGCCCGGCTGGTCGCCGAGCTGCAGCAGATGCCCGAGTTCGCCGACGTGGCCAGCGATCAGCAGGACCAAGGACTGCAAATGCTGATCACCGTCGACCGCGCCGCCGCCGCGAGATTCGGCGTCACCATGAACGCGGTCGACCAGATCCTCTACGACGCCTTCGGCCAACGCCAGATCGCCACCGTCTATACGCCGCTGAGCCAATATCACGTCATTCTCGAAGTGGACCCGGCTTTCAGCGGCGATCCGTCGATTCTCAATAATATTTACGTCGGCGGCCAAGACGCCTCGAACAACAGCAATGCCAGCGGCGTCGGCAGCGATTTTCACCAGGCCGCTACGGCGGTGCCGCTGTCGGCCTTTGCACGCATCGAAAAGCGCACCGCGCCGCTCGCGATCACGCACCAGGGCCTGTTCCCCGCCATCACCATCTCGTTCAATCTGGCCGACGGCGTGTCGCTTGGCAGCGCGGTGGACGCGCTGCATCGCGCCGAGGCGCGGATCGGGCTACCCGATACCGTCAAGACCAATCTGGCCGGGGCCGCCGCGGAATTCGTCGCCTCGCTGCAGAACGAGACGCCGCTCATCGTCGCCGCCATCGTTACCGTCTACATCGTGCTCGGCGTGCTCTACGAGAGCTTCGTCCATCCGATCACCATCCTGTCGACTTTGCCGTCGGCCGGCGTCGGCGCGCTGTTGGCGCTGATGTTGGCCGGCAAGCCGCTCGACGTGATCTCGCTCATCGGCATCATCCTTTTGATCGGCATCGTGAAGAAGAATGCGATCATGATGGTGGACTTTGCTCTCGCCGCCGAGCGGGAACGAGCGCAACCGCCGGCATCGGCCATCCGTGAGGCCTGCATCCTGCGCTTCCGGCCGATCATGATGACGACCATGGCGGCATTGCTCGGCGCGATACCGCTGGCCGTCGGCACCGGCACCGGCTCGGAGCTGCGCCGTCCCCTCGGCATTGCCATCGTCGGCGGGCTGGTGCTGTCGCAATCCCTCACCCTCTACACCACGCCGGTCATCTATCTCGCTTTCGATTGGCTGCGACGCCGGTGGCAGCGCTGGCGCCAGGCGAGCGGCACGCCGATGCTCGCCGCCCTGCAGCCGGACGGGGACGCGATGTGAATCTGTCTCGACCGTTCGTGCAACGACCGGTGGGCACGCTGCTGCTGGCGCTCGGCATTCTGCTGCTCGGCGCCGTCTCCTATTCCAAGCTGCCGATTGCCTCGTTGCCGTCGGTCGAGCGCCCGACGATCACGATCTACGCCATTCTGCCGGGAGCGAGCGCCGACACGATCGCATCGTCGCTGGCGCAGCCGCTCGAATCCCAATTGGGAATCATACCCGGCATCGTCGAGATGGTTTCGTTCAGCGCGACCGGCGGCACCTCGATCGTCATTCAGTTCGATCTCACCAAGGATATCGATGCGGCTGCCGGCGAAGTCCAGGCGGCGATCAATGCGGCGGCGCCGAATCTGCCCAAGGACCTGCCGAATCCGCCATACTACGTCAAAGCAAATCCTGGCGGCTTCTCGGTCGTGGCGCTGGCGCTGAATTCCGACGTGCTGCCCGCGGGCGAGGTTTACGATTTTGCCGACAGCGTGGTGGTGCAGAAGCTTTCGGAATTGCCCGGAGTCGCTCAAGTCCACATCTCCGGCGCCGACCGGAGCGGCATAAGAATTCGGATGTCGCCGCGGCTCCTGGCGAATATGCAGGTGTCCATGGAGCAGGTTCGCGCCGCCGTTGTCACGGCAACCCTGAATCTGCCCAAAGGGTCGATCAATATCGACGGCCGATCCTACGCCATCGACGTCAACGATCAGGCAAAAAAGGCGGCGGATTACCGCGACGTCGTGGTCGGCTACCGCAACAACGCCCCGGTCTATCTCAGCGACGTGGCCACGATCAGCGACAGCGTCATCAACGACGAGCTGGACGGCTGGTTTGGCGATCAGCGCTCGGTGCTGGCCTTCGTGTTCAAGCAGCCCGACGCCAATGTGGTCGACATCGTCGACTCGGTTAAGGCGCTGATGCCGGAGCTCAGCCACTGGCTGCCGCCGTCCATCAAGGTCCATCTGCTGTTCGACCGGACGCTTCTGATCAGGGCGTCGATCGCCGACGTCCAGCACACGCTGGAGGTGGCGATCGTCCTCGTGGTGCTGATCATCGCCCTATTCCTCAAACGCCTGTGGGCGACCCTGATCCCCGGTTTCACGATCCCCGTGGTGCTCGGCGCCACCGTGGTGGTCATGGCCGTCGCCGGCTACAGCCTCGATAACCTGTCGTTGATGGCGCTGACGATTTCCATCGGCTTCATTGTCGATGACGCGGTGATCGTCGTCGAAAACATCGCGCGGCTCGTCGATGAGGGCAATGATGCGGTCGGAGCCTCGTTGAAAGGCATCCGGCAGATGGGCTTCACCATAATCTCCATCACCGGGACGCTGCTCGGCGCGCTGTTGCCCATTCTGTTCATGCCCGACGTGGTCGGGCGTTATTTCAGCGAATTCGGCGTCACCTTGGCGGCTGCGATCATTGCCTCGGCGATTATCTCTTTGACGCTGACACCGATGCTGTGCAGCCGGCTGTTCAGGCCGGGCAAGGCCGCCAACGGGCAATCCCGCCGGCAAAACCGCTCCGCCGCCGTCGCCCTCTATGTGCGAAGCCTCGACTGGGCGCTGTTACATCCAAATGTCGTCGTCTCGATGTTGGTGTTGACGGCGTTGGGCACGCCGGCGCTCTACTTCACGCTGCACAAGGGCTTCATGCCGACACAGGATACCGGGATTCTCGGCATCCGCACCGTAACGACCTCCAATGTCTCGTTCGACGCCATGGAGCGGCTGCAGCGCACGGTCAGCAGGACCATCCTCGAAGATCCCGTGGTCGAAGGGCTGGCGTCCTATATCGGCACCAACGATGGCTCGCCGCTCAACAACGGTTTCATGACTGTCAGCCTCAAGCCGCTGCAGGAGCGCAAGTTGTCGATCGATCAGGTCATGACGCGTTTGCGTGGTGAGCTCGCCGGCATCCCGGGGGTTCGGACCTTCTTCAAGCCGTGGCAGGATCTGCAGCTGGGCGCGGAAAATTCGGCGTCCCGTTACCAATACACCCTGACGGGAAGCGATCCCGACGATTTGTGGCGCTGGAGCGAGGTGATGCGGCGCCAGATGCTCGCGATGCCGGAATTGACCGACATCATCACCACCGCGGAAGTGGCGGGGCTGGAAGCCGGGCTGACCGTCGACCGCCTGCGCGCTTCGGCCTTCGGAGTCACGCAGACTGCGATCAACAACACCCTTTATGACGCCTTCGGCCAGCGGCAGATCGCGACCATTTACCTGCCGTTCAGCTACTCGCGGGTGGTGTTGGATGTCGATCCGGCGTTCCAGGTCGGCCCGGCGGTTTTGCGCAACATGTTCGTATTGGGCACCGCCGCTCCCGCCGCGAACAGTCACTCCTTGATCTTAGGTCAGGCCTCGGCGGGCTCGGTCAATCCGCAAGTCGGGGTATTGGGTGCGGCCTCCTCGGCCGCGGTCGGACGCCAGCCTGCCGTATCGACAAATCCAAACGTTCGCTCGTCGCTGCCGGGCAGCAGCGTCAATGCCCAAGTGCCGCTCGCCACCATCACGCGTCCGGTACGCACGCACGCCCATATGTGGCTCCGCCACAGCGAGCAGTTCCCGTCGATCACGCTGTCGTTCGACCTGCGCCCCGGCGTTTCGATCGGCGAGGCAATCACGAAGATCCGCGATGTGGCGGCGAATGCCCATCTCCCGGACGATATCAAAGCCGAGTTTCGCGGCGAGGCCGCGGAGGCAAGCAAATCCTGGGTGAAGCAGGCGCTGCTGTTCCTCGCCGCCGTGTTCACGATCTACATCGTTCTGGGCATGCTGTACGAGAGCTATGTGCACGCCTTCACGATCCTGTCGACGCTACCTTCCGCGACCTTCGGTGCCTTGCTGGCGCTGATGCTGACGCAGACGGAATTCACTTTGGTGACCGCGATCGCCTGCGTCCTGGTCGTCGGCATGGTGATGAAGAACGCCATCATGATGGTGGACTTTGCACTTGCTGCGCGGCGCCAAGAGACGCTTTCGGCCAGAGCCTCGATCAGGCGGGCGGCGCGGCTTCGCGTCCGTCCGATCGTCATGACCACCCTGGTCACCGTTCTCGCCGCCATTCCGATCGCCTTCGGCACCGGTCCGGGGCATGAGCTGCGCCAGCCGCTGGGGATCGCCACGCTGGGCGGGTTGCTGGTTTCGCAAGTGCTGACGCTCTACACCACGCCGGTGATCTTTCTATTGGTCGAGCGACTCCGATTAAGGCGAAAGCGGCCTGCGATGGGCGGAAACCCGGATGGTTTCGCCGCGGCAATGTCCGCCTAAATCTTGCTGCCCGAGGCGGTTTGGCCTAACTGAACGGGGAAAAAGAAATCGCTGTCGCTGCTGTTTTTGTTTGCGGCGAGCGAGGCTGACCGGCGAACGCGTCCAGCAGCAACATGACCGGCCTCAACGAGCTTCTCAAATCCATGCTGCCGGGGGACGTCGCCTTCGCGGCGGGCGCCATCGCGCATGCCGGCGTCGACTTGTTCGACGTCGAGAGCGCGGCGGTTGCCGGCGCCGTCGCCAAGCGGCGGCGAGAATTCGGCGCCGGCCGGGCCTATGCCCGCGCCGCGCTCGCGGCCTTGGCATGTCCGCCTCAACCGATCCCGGTCGGCACCGACCGGCGGCCGATATGGCCTTCCGGCTTTATCGGATCGATCAGTCACTGCGAACATCTTTGCGTCGCCATCGCCGGCAGGAGCGAGGCCTATGCCGGCCTCGGCATCGATATCGAGGACGACCGGCCGGTGGAAGAGGGCATGCGGGCGATCATTTGCCGGCCCGACGAAATGCAGCGAGCGGCCGCTGCGAGACTGAGCAGCGACGGCGCCAAGCTGTTTTTCGTTGTGAAAGAAGCGGTCTTCAAGGCTTACTATCCGGCGACAGGCGCGTTTCTCGATTTTCATGAAGTATCGGTCGAGCTGGATGAGCGATCCTACGCGTTCAAGGCGACGCTCGTGGGTGACGATAAGCCGGCACTGGCGCACGGGCGTTGCTTTCTCGGCCGCGTCGGCCGAGTTGAAGGGCATCTCGTCGCCGTCGTCGCGATCGCGCGGAATACGCTTTCCAGAACCAGACAGGGTTAGTCCTTGGCCGAACGCGCCGCCTCACGCGGCCGCCCATCGTGGCATGCCGCGCGCGCATCGAGCGCAACCAAGCCCCCAAGCCAGCCGGCGTAGCGGGGTCTGACGCGGTCACGGTCATCGCGGCGACCGGGGGCCTGCGATGACCGGTATCTCTGATGCCGCCGGCCGGTTTGAACGCAGGCGCGCTACGCTGAAGATGCGACCCGCGACCGGGAGCCGGAATGCCTTGATTCCATCGGCGCGACATCCATCGCATCCGACACTTCGTCGCTCTCATGCGACGGCCAATGGCCGTTCTGCGACTGGAGCTTCCGGTCAGATTCTGTCGTTTCCTGGATGGTTTTGAAGGCCACCACGATCTTCTGTGCCAGCCCCGGATCGTCGAGCACGGGTTTGCTGGTCATCATCTCGCGCACCCGCTTGAACTCGCCCTGTGACAGTCCGCGCGCCAGGATGGCGACGGCTTCCGTGATGATGGCCGCGACGTCGCGTTTCAGGGGCATGACCTGCCCGTTCAACTCCGCGGGTCGGAACTCGCCGCAGTCGTCGTTGTGCTTGAGGTCCCACTTGGCCTCGCGAAGCGCTTTCAACTCCCGGCGCACCGACTGAAAGGTAATCTGCTCGCCCGCTCCAACGCGTTTGAGGACCGAAGTGATGAATTCCTCAGGCGTGCTGGGCGCGGACAGGAGATAGAGCAGCGTCGGCGGCAGCGTCGCTACCCCGACGCCCTTTTGCGAAACCCACTGCGCCACCTGCATGTACGCCTGTGCGGTACGCGCGGGTAGACCGACTTCGGATTCGACCCAGCGCAGGAAAGCGCCGTGAGACAGATAATGCTTGGCGCCGATGAGATCCTTGCCTATTTCCACAATCGACTTGCTGGCAGATCGCCGAATCCGTTCCACCTGACCCTTTAGGTATTTGGCGACAGATGGTGACACGCCAGTGTAGTCGAAGCACACGGTGGTGTTCTGCTGATTTGCCGCTTCGACGGCCGCATACTTAGAAACGGACATTGCCATTCTCCCTTTCTAACTAACGCACTCTCATCGGAACTCGCGAGCTTCGCGCATGCAGATAAACCATTGCCGGGACGTTCGTTGCCTTCGGACGAAGATTTCTCCCTGTCCTTATGACGAAGGCTCGTCGTGAGCTCTCGGTACGGCGTCCGCTGTGCGCGCTGTAACGAAGCTCAACCTCAGGACGAAAAGTGTCATCCAAATGTGGGGTATTTTTGAAACCGCGATGTTTCATGTGTGGTTTCAATAAAAAATTGCGCCGTTGAGTCGTTGGCTTGATTCTCGTCGTCGCTTTGGCGCGCAATTTGTTGCTGCAAAGCTCCGCGGCGATCGGGAAAGCCGACGGCCAAAGATCAGGGCCGGTGTGGTCGCGGATCGGACCTGCGGTCTCGATGCACTTCGCGCGCCGGTTCAGGATTAAGCGCCGGTATCGCCCATAACCGACGCACAGGGTGTCTTCCCGAGTGCGGCGTTCGGCAAACCTACGCTGATCGCGGCCAAGCTTGAGAGGGTTGCGCTGGGACGGTTCCAGAAGAGACGCATCTGCGGCCGGACTTTCGGGCCTGGTAAGAGGCGCGGCTTGCATACATCTCAAGTCAGCCCTAAAAAGGCATGAACAACTTAAGATTGTTTTGTGCTGACGGCAATGCGCAATCATGGTTTTCACCAGCACGAACTCGATAATCACCTTTTTGAGGAGACGACGCCCAGAACACCCCGTCGGATTTAAAATTACCGACTTCGATCAGCGGGATGAGTGGACACGCTCCGCCGCGCGCCGACGACTTCAATGTGCAAGTCGGCGTTGATCAGACGTAATTCTTTGACGCACAAAGCCCATTTAATTCGTGCGTCGATACGTAGCAACCAACAATGCATTATAGGCTTGCAGGCGCGAATTGCCAGCTTCTTTTGCTGTGCAAACGCGACGCCAGCAAGGGCGTCTGATGGCATCAGGTGCAAGTCGTTCCATCTCAAATTTGATCGGCGAGGAAGAGAAATAGCGCGCGTTAGCTGTCGACCTTGGAGCGTCCGGCGCGCCTCATGTCGTAGACGCATGTGCGGATTGCCAATAAGCATAGGCTGGCGAACACCCTTTGCGCATCAGACATCAGCCGCACCTCGTTGCGGGTGTAAATGTGCACCGACCATGAAACATGTTTGATTCATTCGCAGCCATAATTGCACTGGAAGCAGGCGTCCTGA
>Ga0209693_10001052_pt1 | contig 11633 bp, 9 predicted proteins | sample HubBroMetageWRM3_FD_188345 | JGI IMG/M metagenome (GOLD analysis project Ga0209693, IMG submission 188345) | Warmed soil microbial communities from the Hubbard Brook experimental Forest, New Hampshire - Hubbard Brook CCASE Soil Metagenome WRM 3... | ecosystem: Environmental > Terrestrial > Soil...
GCTTGTGGCGGGCGGGCGGCTGGGCGGCGGTGGGTTCCTGGGGGGCGTAGGCCAGGGCGACCGCGCGCACTACGCCGTCGGCCAGGCGCAGGTAGGGGTCGGTGTCGGCGTTGTCGTCGCCCTCGAAGACGCCTGCCCGGACGGTCATCAGCTGGGATGGCAGGACGGCACGGAGGCGGCCGTAGGGCTGGCCGGGCGACAAGCGCTGCATGCCGTGGGCCGTCGTGACTTCCACCCAGGCGGTGCCGTAGAGGGCGACGGCGGTGCCGCCGGCGCCGTCGGGCCCGAAGGCGACGACGGAGGGACTCGGATCGGCCATGCTCGCCGCGGCCGCGTCGGCGTCGAACTCCGCGGCGATCAGGCTGGTGAAGCCGAGGCCGTCCTGGCCGGCCGGGGCCGCGTCGGTCAGCAGGTCAAGCAGGAGGTCGGCGAAGGCGCCTCCGGCCGGATGGATCAGCAGCACCAGGTCACCCTGGCGGGCCAGCACTCCGTCCCCGTGGATCGGCCACAGGCCCGGCAGGACGCCGCCCTTGCTCACCACAGCCTCCCGCCTACGAACCGCCACCTGATGAACGGCACCCGCATCGGGCCGTTGGCCGCGAGCCACACCGCCAGCCAGATCAGGGCGAACTGGATGATGAACGCGGCCCCGCCGACCGTTCCCACGATCCCCGGGATGGCGCCCGCGGCGAGCAGGATCCAGATCAGCAGGCCTTCAGGGACCCCGGTCGCCAGGCCAAACAGGGTAGGCCAGTCCTTCTCCCAGCGCCACTGCATCAGGAAATGGTAGAGGCACTCCCAGGCCACGCCCAGCACCATCACGGCGGCGAGCACGATGAAGCCGTCGCGGTACTTGTCGCCGAGCGGCGCGTTGCCTGGCAGCACGGGGACGATTATCAGCGTGACCAGGCCGCCGACGATGGCCAGCAGAAACAGCCGGGTCTGGATGCGGCCGTTCAGGGTGGGAACCATGCCACTACCGTTTTCCTATCGAGGTATGGGGTGCTGTCAGGGCAAGTAGGGGCTGCGGCCAGGGGTCACGGTGGCTGGTTCCTGAGCCAGCGCAGCCACTGCGACATGGAGCGGGCCGGCCCTATCCTCGGGCAGAACCCGTGCCTGGCCAGGTCATCGGTGATCTCCTGGGCGGCGATCTGCAGGCCGAGGAAGGTGTCCACGCCGGGGAAGTAGCCGCCGAGCGTGGAGGCTCCCGACGCGTACATCACGCCCGTTCCGCTCCTGGTGCCACGCAGCTCGAAGGTGCGCTCGACATCGAGGCGTTTCTTCGGGTTACGGCCCGCGCCGGAGTGCTCGAGCAGGTCCGCGAGCACCCGGTGCTCGGACACGTCGGCCTCCAGGCCGGTGCAGTCGATGACGAAGTCGGCCGCGATCTCTACCACGCCCTGCGGGGTCTTGACCAGGGTGACGACCATCCCGTCGTCGCGCACCTTCATCTGGCCCTGCTCGACGGTTCCCTCGAGCGTGTGGTACCAGCCCTGCGCCCGGCCCTCGTTCATCTGGGCCTGCCAGCGCCGCCGCCACGGCGTGTTGGTCCCGCCCATCAGGTCGTACTCCTTGGCCCTGTCCTCGCCCTCGAGCTTGCGCATCTTGGCCTTCAGCTGGCCCCCCCACACCGACTTGGGGTAGTTGAAGCCCTGATAGGCGAAGCCGTTGCCGCCCTTGCGGCGCATCCACGCGTTCGGCCCGTGCGAGGTGCGTATGTAGGTGCGGAACAGGTGGATGATCTGGGTGTTCAGGTGGTAGTTCTCGCGGTCGTCCATCAGCCGCTGCAGCACCCGGGAGGAGACGATGCCGCCGCCGCGCAGCAGCACCGTGCTTGGCTTGGCGCGGAGCCGGTCGTAGACGTGCTCGTGGTCCTCGTAGGCGCTGACCACGTGGTAGAAGTCCTGGTGCTCGGTGCGGAAGTTCTGCAGCTCGGGCAGGTACTTCAGGCCCGGGTAGCCGACCGCCAGGTGGACGAACTGCGAGCGGAAGGCTACCCGCTTGGCCGGCTTGGCCTCCGGCGGCGTCAGGATCGTGAAGTAACCGCCTTCCCTGCGGCGGCGGATCATCCGGACCTGGCCCTTGACCAGCATGTCGAAAAAGCTGATCCGCTTGGCCTCGCGCTCCAGGCCGGCGAAGACCATGCCCGCGCGCGGGGTGTAGTAGTCGGCCCAGATCGGCTCGACGAGGACCTGCTTGAGCGACGCCCAGCTCTTGGTCTGCAGGGCCTCCGACAGCGCATAGGACGGAAAGCCCCAGATGTTGTCCGGCCGCGACGCGGAGTCCGAGCGGATGCGCTCGGGCCGCGGGATCTGCGACACGCGGGTCAGGTACTCATACGTCTGCCACGGGTGGTCGATGTCGGAGAGGATCTTCATCCGGTCCGTGCCGACCCCGGCGATCCGCAGATAGTCGACGGTGACGAAACTCCCCATGCCGCCGCCCACGGTGATGAACTGGGAGTCCACGATGGGAATCCCGGCCGCCGCGACCATGCCGTCCGACCACACGTCGGTCTTGACCAGTTCCTCGGTGAGGTCGCCGCCGCCGCTGCCGCTGGGAGCGGGGGCGCCGCCGCCGGCCTGATTCCACCACGCCGGATTCTGACCAGCCGCCGGAAGCTTATGGGTCTGACCTGCAGAAGAGCCGTCTTGGGCCATAGTCCACTCCCCCCGTACCAGGGACTAGTGTTGCCGGTGCTTGCGAGCCCGCCCCACATGCCACCGTGCCTTTAGATGTTAGTGCCACGCGTGCCGCCCGGAAAGGGGCTTAATGCGGGCCGAAAGCGGAATTGCAGGCCAGCGACACCCGCCGCCGTAGGCCAGCACCCAGCCGTAATCTTTTCTCCATTCCTGCCGAACGGAGGGTGTGCTACCTGCCCGTGATACACACCTCCTGCTGATTTCCTGTATTCAGGTCCTTGGCGGACACGCTTACCATGCCGCTAGCGTCGATGTCGAAGGTGACCTCGATCTGCGGCACGCCGCGCGCCGCGGGCGCGATCCCGGACAGCTCGAACTCGCCGAGCCTGCGATTAGCCGTTGCGACCTCGTACTCACCCTGGAACACGGCGATCCGCAGCGCCGCCTGGTTATCCTCGGCGGTGCTGAAGGTCTCCGACCGACGGGTCGGAATCGTCGTATTCCGCTCGATCAGCACGGTGAAGACCCCGCCCGTGGTCTCGATGCCCAGCGACAGCGGGGTCACGTCCAGCGGCAGGACGTCCTTGACCTCGCCCTTGATCACGCCGGCCTGCACGGCGGCGCCGACGGCCACGGTGCTGTGGCCAGAGCTCATGTCCGGCTCCTTGCCGCCGGTCAGCGACGTGACCAGGTCGACCACCGCGGGCATCCGGGTGGACCCGCCGACAAGCAGCACGTTGTTCAGGTCCTGGACTTTGATCCCGGCGTCCTTGATCACCTGCTGGAACGGGCCCTTGCACCGGTCGAGCAGGTCGGCGGTGATCCGCTCGAACTCCGCCCGGGTCAGCAGGGCCTGCAGGTGCAGCGGGCCGTCGGCGATAGCTGGCAGGTTTACCTGCGCCTGATGCGACAAGGACAGCTCGATCTTGGCCTGCTCGGCGGCAGCGCGAAGCCGCGGCAGCGCCGCCTCGTCCTGCGACAGGTCGATCCCGTGCCGGTTCTTGAAGCCCTCGACCAGCCGGTCCACGATCCGCTGGTCCCAGTCGTCCCCGCCCAGGTCGTTGTCCCCGCTTGTCGCCTTGACCTCCACGACGCCCTCGCCGACCTCGAGCACGGACACGCTGAGGCTGCCGCCGCCCAGGTCGAAGACGACGATGGTGGCCTCCTTGTCCTCCCTCGCGAGCCCGTACGCAAGCCCGGTGGCAAGGGGCTCGGGGATGATGCGCAGCACGTTCAGCCCGGCGATCTGCCCGGCCTTGATGGTGGCCTGGCGCTGCGCGTCGCTGAAGTACGCGGGCACCGTTATCACCGCGTCGCTGATCTTCTCGCCGAGGTAGGCCTCGGCGTCACGCTTCAGCTTCCGCAGGATGAACGCGCTGATCTGCTCGGCGGTGAATACCGTGCCGTCGATGCTGACGGTCCAGTCGGTGCCCAGCCGCCGCTTGACGGAACGGATCGTCCGGCCCGCGCCGGTGACCCGACACGCGGCCGCGCCGGCGAGCACCTCGGAGTCCTGCGCGAAGGCCACCACCGACGGCGTTGCGCGCGAACCCTCGGCGTTCGCGATGACCGTGGGCCTGCCGCCCTCCAGGATCGCGACCACGCAGCGGCTCGTTCCGAGGTCTATTCCCACCGCACGCGCCACGATTCCCCCTCGGAAGCCTCCTGCGGACAAGCATCTCACCGTCACAGCCGAGAGTGAATCGCCGCTGGGCAAGGGCTTTGGCGGGGGACAATACCACGGCCCGTTCCGGATAAATAAATTAGAAGTCACGGTGCGGGCGGTGATTACGGTGGGGTGCTCGGCGGGGCTACGGCGGGCTGCGGGGCCGGACTGCCTTCGACAACAGTGCTGCCGCGGAGCAGGTAGGCGGACCTGAGCAGGTCGGGGTTGTCGCGCAGGTCGCTGGCCGGGCCGGAGAAGCGGATGCGGCCGCCCTCCATGACGTGGGCGTGGCCGGCCAGGCCCAGGGCCACGGTGGCGAACTGCTCGATCAGCAGCACGCCGGTGCCGGATTCCGCTACGGCGGCTATGACCGGGATCAGGCGGCTGACCACGACCGGGGCCAGGCCGAGCGACAGTTCGTCGATCAGCAGGTAGCGGGGCTGCGAGATCAGCGCCTGGGCCAGCACGACCATCTGCTGCTCGCCGCCGGACAGGGTCCTGGCCAGCGCGGTGAGCCGCTGGCCGAGCTGGGGGAACAGCTCGAGGACCCGGGTCCTGCCTGCCTGCGCCGCGTCCCGGGACAGCGCGTAGCTGGCCACCCGCAGGTTGTCCTCGACGGTCAGGTCGGGCAGCAGGCGGCGGCCCTCGGGCACGATCGAGACGCCCGCCTGCCGGATCCGCTCCGGGCGGCGGCCCACTAGATCGGCGCCGTCGAGCAGGACAGAGCCGGCCCGGGGCTTCAGGACGCCGCCGACGGCGAGGACCAGGGTGGATTTGCCTGCGCCGTTCGGGCCGAGCAGGGTGGTGACCTGACCGGCCGGGATCTCGATCGAGACTTGCCTGACGACGGCGCGGCCGCCGCGTTCGACGGTCAGGTCTGCGAGCTGGAGCGTGCTCATGCCACTCCAAGGTAGGCGCGGATGACGTCGTCGTTGCGGAGGACGGCGGCGGTGGGCCCGGAGGCGATCAGCTTGCCGAAGTCGAGCACGGCGGTGGTCTCGCAGCAGGCGGAGACCAGGCTCATGTCATGGTCGACCAGGATCGTCAGTGCCTGCGTGTGCTCGGGGATGCGGCGGATCACGTCGCCGAGGTGGCTTGTCTCCTCGTCCGGCAGGCCGGCGGCGGGCTCGTCGAGCAGCACCAGCTTGGGCCTGCCGACGACGGCGCGGGCGACCTCGACCAGGCGGCGCTGGCCGGCCCCGAGGGTGCGCACCTGTGCGTCCGGGTCGGCGTCCAGGCCGACGAACGAGATCGCGTCGAGCACGTCCTTGCGGCGGGAGGAGCCGCCGAGCCTGGAGTGCTCGTGGACCATCGCGACGTTGTCGAAGACCGAGAGCTCGCTGATGGCCTGTTCGGTCTGGAACGTCCGGCGCACTCCCCAGCGGGCGCGGCGGAAGTGGGCCATCGCGAGCAGGTCGTCGCCGAAGGCGCGGACCGTGCCGGCCGCGGGGCGGACGAAGCCGCTGAGCACGTTGAAGAACGTGGTCTTGCCCGCGCCGTTCGGGCCGATCAGGCCGCAGGTGCCGGCCTGGAAGGTCAGGCTCATGTCGTCGAGGGAGGTGACGCCGCCGTAGCGGACGGTCAGGCCGGAGACCTCGATCATGCCGCGCCTCCCCCGCCGGAGACGCCGGAGGTTTCTGTGGGTACGGCGGCCGCCGGCTCGGCGGGCTGCGGACGGCGGGTAAGTCTGAGCAGCAGGCGGCCGAGCTTCGCCAGGTCCTTGGGCACCTGGTCGGCGAGGCCGGCCGGGGCGGTGGTCAGCACCTGCAGCACGCCGATGCCGAACAGGATCGTCAGCCAGTCGGCCGAGACGCCCCAGTTCTGCAGCAGCGCGGGCAGGAACTGGTAGAGCACCGCGGCCACCACCGCGCCCCACAGGCTGTAGACGCCGCCCATCAGCACGACGGCCAGCAGGATGATCGAGTTCTGGGTCGGGAAGTCGATCGAGTACAGGTAGTGCACCGCGCCTGCCAGCACGCCGCCGGCCACGCCGGTGATGAACGAGGCGAGCGCGAGCGCCCACAGCTTGTACAGCGTGGTGTTGATGCCGGCCGCGAGCGCGGCGGGCTCGCTCTGCCTGATCGCCGCCCAGGCCCGGCCGGGGCGGGTCCGGATGTGCGCCAGGACCAGCAGGAACATGATGGCGGCGATGATGACCGAATAGCGGTAATACGCGGGGTCGCCGGACGCGATGCTCGGGCGGCGGATCGGCGGGATGTTGACCAGGGCGCCGTTGTAGCCGCTGAAGCCGTGGCCGCCGTTGGGGAAGTTCAGCGAGGCGAGTATCACGGTGATGGCGCCGGCCAGCATCAGCGTGATCAGCGCCAGGTACAGGCCGCGCAGCCGGAGCGCGGGCAGCCCGATCAGCATGCCCGCCACCATCGTGATCAGGCCCGCCTCGACCAGGATCACCGGGTACGGCTGGGTGGTGGCGAACAGCAGCCTGGCGGCCACCCAGGCGCCGACCGCGAGCACCGCGACCTGGCCGAGGGAGATCAGGCCGACCCGGCCGGCCAGCACCCCGAGCGCGGCCGCGACCATCGAGTACACGGCCACCTGGGTCAGCGCGTCGATGTAGTACAGGCTCAGCAGCGCGGGCAGGCCGAACAGGGCGAACAGGAGGAGGACCGCGATGATCGCTGGCCGGCGCGCCACGGCTACCCGGCGGCGCACTAGGCCTCCTCGCGGCTTTGGGTCATCACCCGGCGGCGGGATAGGACAAGCAGCGCGATTGCGGCGAGCACGAACGGGGTCATGTCGCGGTAGTTGGTCAGCGAGGTGATCGGGGTCAGCAGGTCATGGATGAGGCCGATCGCGATCGCCGCCGCGAACGCCAGCGCGATCGAGCGCAGCCGGGCGATCAGCACCGCGGCGAGCGAGGAGATGACGAGGAAGGTGAGCGTGGTCGCGTCGAGCGCGACCAGGTCGGCGAGCAGCAGCCCGGCGATGCCGGCCAGCACGCCGCAGCCGAGCCAGGCGGCGGCCTCCACCCGCCGGACGGGCACGCCGAGCGTCGCGGTGATCACCCGGTCGTTGGCCATCGCGCGCATCGCCGTGCCGAGCTTGGTGTAGCGCAGGAACGCGCCCGTCGCCACCGTGATCACCACGCCGGCCGCGAGCGCGATCACCTGCGTCCAGTTGACCAGGATCTGCCCGACCGAGAAGCCGCTGTTGTCGGTGGGCAGCGTGAGCGAGCGGGCCTCACCGCCGCTCGTCGTCCACAGCAGGTCCATCGCGCCGTAGAGAACGAGCGTCAGCCCGATGGTGGCCACCGCCTTGACCAGCGGGTCCCGCCCGGCCAGCGCCGGGCCGAAGACGGTCCCGTAAGCGAGCGTGACCGCCGCGGCGAAGGCGACGCAGACCAGCCAGCTGACCCAGCCGGGCGTGCCCGCCTGGGTCAGCGACCATGCGATCAGCGCGCCCATCGCGCCGACCGCGCCGAAGGCCAGGTACAGCACGCCCGTGGCGCGGTACAGCACGACCAGCCCGACCCCGGACAGGGCGTAGACCCCGCCCAGGGCCAGGCCGCTCACGATGAACGGCTCGAAATCCGACCAAGCCGGCATAAATCGAGCCTACGACGCCGGCTCTAGGGCCGCCGTGCCTGCCTGAGCCCGGTACGCCGCGATCTGCGGGTCAACCGCCGAGATCAGGTTGCAGCCCTGCGCCGTCACCATTTTGCCGTTGTCCGGCGTGACGGTGGAATCATCGTTGTTCGGGATGTGCGTGGCGTAGCTGCCGTAGCTCCACAGCTGGCACAGCATGCCGGTGTTGAAGCCCGTCACCGCCTTGAACGCGGCGTTGACGGTGGCCACCGTGTAGGTCCCGCCGGTGATCGACTCCAGCGCGTGCACCGCGATCTCGGCCTCGGTGAAGCCCATCTGGCTGAAGCTGCCGATGCCGCCGGAGACCGCCTTGCCGTACTGCTTGAGAATCGCCTTGTACAGGTTCATCGTCGGCGTGTTGGTGACGTCGGGCGGGAGCAGCTCCGCGTTGACGAACAGCTTGTTGTTCCACTTCGGCCCCAGCGACTGGGCGAGGAAGTCGGTGTTGCACGGGGTCGAGCAGCCCCACAGCTTCACGTGGTCCTCGAGGCCCAGCTTCTGCGCTGCCTGCAGGATGATCAGCGCCTCCGGCGGGGTGAAGTTGAGCACCACGGCGCCGTTCGGGCCGGCGTCGTCGACTTCCTTGATCGCGACCGAGTCGGCGTCGGAGATCGGCACGTTCTCGGTGAGCTGGACGATCGGCACGCCCTTGGCCTTCGCCAGCGCCGCGGGACCGGCCGCGATGTAGCCGGTGCCCGGCACGTTGGACTGGTCGAAGACGATCTTGGTGGCGCCCTGGGCGAGCGCGTACTGCACCGCGCCGTCCGAGCTGTACCGCGGGCCCATGTTGACCGCGGCGCTGTTCGGGGTCGAGTAGCACTCGGGCGCGATGCCCGAGTCGATGATGTAGTAGCCGAGCTTCTGCCAGTAGGCGCTGTCGACCGAGCACTCGATGATGGAGGTGTTGCCGACGATGCCGACCACGTGGTCGGTCTGCACCAGCTGCTTGGCGTCGGCCGCTATCTGCGCCGGGTTGGTCTGCTCGGTCTCGATCTTGTACATGATCGGGTGGCCGTTGATGCCGCCGTTGGCGTTCACGCAGGCGAAGTAGGCGGCCGCCATGTTCGCGATGTCGGTGAACGACGTGCCCGGCTGGTTGGTGACGATGCCGCCGAGCACGATCGGGGTGCCGGTCGCCGCCACGCCTGGCTTGGTGCCGCACACCGAGGTGTCGACCGCGCCGGCCGCCGCGCTGGACGTGGCGCTCGGCGTGCCGCTGCTGGTGCTGGTGGGGCTTGTGCTGCTGGTGGTGCTATTGCTACTGCTGCTGCATCCGGCTGCGGCGATGGCCACGGCGGCGGCAAGCACGATCGCTCTTCGGGCGTTCAATGTCCTCATTCGATCCCACCCCTTCTGGCGGTGAGCCTTATTGTTCAACGGTCACTATTACCTTTATCGCGTCCGGCGGCCGGCTCATCGCGAATTCAAATGCCTCGGCCGCGCGGGCTAGCGGGAAATGGTGCGAGAAAAGCGCGGTTATGATGCTGCGGTTTACCGATACCAGCTCTATCGCCGCCTTGAAATCTTCCGCCGTCGCGCAGCTGGTGCCGATGACGTCTATTTCCTTCTCCGGGAAGGCGCCGGGCCGCATCGGCACGGCGCCTGACGACATGCCGACGACCACGACCCGGCCCGCAGGCGACACCATCTCGACGGCCTGCGGCAGCACGCCGACCTCGCCGCTCGTCTCGACGATGAGCGGCGGGCCCTCGCCGTTCGTCCACTCGCCGACCCTTGTCATGAGCTCGGCAGGCTGCGCCCAGGTGGCGTGCTCGGCACCGAGGCGCTTGGCCAGGTCGCGGCGGGTCTCCAGGGGGTCTACGGCCAGCACCCGCGCGCCTTTCTGGCTGGCGGCCAGCACGGCGGCCAGGCCGATCGGGCCCGCGCCGAACACGACTACCTGCTCGCCGGGCTGCAGCCTGCCGCGGGCCAGGGCGTGCACCACGATCGAGGCGGGCTCGACGAAGGCCGTGGCGTCGGGCTCGAGGTCACCGACCCCGAACACCAGGCCTGCCGGGACCTCCAGCCGTTGCTGCAGGCCGCCGTCGGTGTGCACGCCGACAAGCCGGAACCTGGGGCACACGTTGGGACGGCCGATCCGGCACGGGTAGCAGCGGCCGCACGGCAGCAGCGGCCAGATCGCGACCCGGTCGCCTTCATGTACCTCGGCGGCCGCGTCGCCCGGATCCTCGACGACGGCCGACACCTCGTGGCCCTGAATACGCGGATAGAAGTCGCGGGCGCCGGAAATCGCGCCAAGCTCGCCGGAAAACAGATGGAAGTCCGATCCGCAGATACCGACCGCCTCGGGCCGGACGATAACGTTTCCGGCACGGGCAGGTCCCGAATCGGGAACGTCCTCGACCACCATCTCACCAGGTGATCTGGTCACTGCGGCTAGCACATGCGGTCCCTCGCAGCCAATAAATTGCGCTTAGGCGGAGATTTCCATGGACCGCGCAGCGGAACAATGACACGGCCCCCAAATAAGCCAGGCCAATTCCTAAGCCTGACCACAAGGCCTAGCCGAGCCCCGCTGCGCTCCGCAGAGCCGCGGCCTTGTCGGTGTACTCCCAGGTGAAGCCGGGTTCGTCGCGGCCGAAGTGGCCGTAGGCCGCGGTACGCCTGTAGATCGGGCGGCGCAGGTCCAGGTTGTGCACCAGCGCGGCGGGCCGCAGGTCGAAGTGGTCTCGGACCAGGTTGGCGAGGTCTTGCTGGGAGACCTTCGCGGTGCCGAAGGTCTCGATCAGCAAGGACAGCGGCCTGGCCACCCCGATCGCGTAGGCCACCTGCACCTCGGCCCGGTCGGCGAGGCCGGCGGCCACGATGTTCTTGGCGACGTGCCTGGCCGCGTAGGACGCGGACCTGTCCACCTTGGTCGGGTCCTTGCCTGAGAAGGCGCCGCCGCCGTGCCTGGCGAACCCGCCGTAGGTGTCGACGATGATCTTGCGGCCGGTCAGGCCGGTGTCGCCGACCGGGCCGCCGATCACGAACCGGCCGGTCGGGTTGACGTAGAACTCCTTGCGCAGCGCGGCCGGGTCGTACAGGTCCGGCGGCAGGACCTGGGTCACCACCTGCTCCCACAGCGCGTCGGGCAGCTTGAGCTCGACGCCGTCCTCGTGCTGGGTGGAGATGAGCACCTTCTCCACCTCTGTTGGTCGGCCAGTCGCGTCGTAGCGGACCGTCACCTGGGTCTTGCCGTCCGGCCGCAGGTACGGCAGCAGCCCGTTGCGGCGGACCTCGGCGAGCCGCCTGGCCAGCTTGTGCGCCAGCATGATCGGCATCGGCATGAGCTCGGGCGTCTCGTTGGACGCGTAGCCGAACATCATGCCCTGGTCGCCGGCCCCCGCGGCGTCGAAGGCGTCGGTGCGGCCCAGGTTGCGGGCGTCGTGCGACTCGGTCACGCCGCGGGCGATATCCGGCGACTGCTTGTCCAGCGCGGTGATCACGCCGACGACGTTGCCGTCGAAGCCGAAGTCGCCGTTGTCGTAGCCGATGTCGCAGATCACCTGGCGGGCGATCGCGGCGAAGTCGAGCACCGCCGTGGTGGTGATCTCGCCGGCCAGCACCACCAGGCCCGTGGTCAGCAGCGTCTCGACCGCGACCCTGGAGTGCGGGTCGGCGGCCAGCGCGGCGTCCACGATCGCGTCCGAGATCTGGTCGGCCACCTTGTCCGGGTGGCCCTCGGTCACCGACTCGGAGGTGAACAGGAAACCATCG
>Ga0209693_10001053_pt1 | contig 11630 bp, 11 predicted proteins | sample HubBroMetageWRM3_FD_188345 | JGI IMG/M metagenome (GOLD analysis project Ga0209693, IMG submission 188345) | Warmed soil microbial communities from the Hubbard Brook experimental Forest, New Hampshire - Hubbard Brook CCASE Soil Metagenome WRM 3... | ecosystem: Environmental > Terrestrial > Soil...
CCGGCCGTACGTCGGGGACGAGCGCACTCGCCGCGAGCGTTTCTGTCACTTCTGTTGGACGCGCGACCCTATCTGAAGGTTCACCTTCTCCGTCGAGGTTTGCGCTGGCATCCTCGCTGACCGGGGCTATGGCGGCGACGGGATCGGAATCGGTGTCGGCACCCTTGGCAGCGCCGTTGGCGGTGCCATGAGTGCCGTTGACCGCGGCGTCGGCCGCGGGAGCCGCGGCGTCCACGAGCAGGACGGCGTCCGCGGCAGGGCCGTCCAGCGCGGCCGTAGCCTGCGCGGACTGGCCATGCACGATGGCGTTCACGGGGTCATTGCCCACGCGTGTGCCGCTTTCTCGCAACTGCGCGCGGCACGGTGCGGTGTGCCGCGACGGTCTTGCACTGCCCAACCCACATTCGGTAACTCCACCCCAGAGACCGCCGCAAGATTGCGGAAAGACAAGAATATCCACCGCGGTTGGGCCGCCGAGCGCAGTTACCGGAATCAACCGGAACACGCGGATCGGCGGTAACCTGCCTACCGACGAGTAATGCGTAACTTCTGCGTAAATTCATTTCCGCGTCAGGAAGCGCCCTCCAAAGGACCGAGCAGGCCGGTGCCCGCGGCCAAGCCGAGCGCGAGGTCCTGGACCCGCCACCGCCGCCCGGCCATTATGATCGTAGTGTGCCAGAGTGCTTGTTCTGCGGTATCGCGGCCGGCGAGATCCCGGCCACGGTGGTGCTTGACGGTAAGCGCGTCATCGCCTTCCGGGACGTCAACCCGCAGGCGTCCACGCACGTCCTGGTGATCCCGCGCGACCATTACCCGAACGTCGCCGCCCTGGCCAGCGCCGGTGACGGCCTGCTCGACGAGCTCATCACCGAGGCGCACCAGGTCGCCGTCGCCGAGGGCATCGCCGACAGCGGGTACCGGATCGTGTTCAACACCGGCCCCGGAGCCGGACAGACGGTCGGGCATGTGCACGCCCATGTGCTCGGCGGCAGGCCTATGACATGGCCGCCGGGCTGAGAGAAGCGAATTGACCGATACCCGCAGCGACCTGCCAGGCTCCCAGATACGGATCGTCATTCCCGATGACCATTCAATGGTCGCCTTGCTCGGCACCGGCGACGAGTTGCTGCACGTCATCGAGCGGGAGTTTGCCGCCGATATTCACGTGCGCGGCAACGAGATCACCGTATCGGGACCGCCGTCGGAAACGGCGCTCGTGGCCAAGCTGTTCGACGAGCTGCTCGAGTCGCAGCGCAGGGGCGCCGACCTCTCGCCGGACGCGGTAGAGCGCGTCGCCGCCATGCTCAGGGCCGAGCACACGGTGCGCCCGGCCGACGTGCTGACGCAGGGCATCCTTTCCGCGCGGGGCCGCACGATCCGGCCGAAGACGCTGAACCAGAAGACCTACGCGGACGCGATCGACAAGCACACGATCGTGTTCGCGATCGGCCCGGCCGGCACCGGCAAGACCTACCTCGCGATGGCCAAGGCGGTGAAGGCGCTGCAGGCCAAGGAGGTCAACAGGATCATCCTGACCAGGCCCGCGGTCGAGGCGGGAGAGCGGCTCGGCTTCCTGCCAGGCACGCTCTACGAGAAGATCGACCCGTACCTGCGCCCGCTGTACGACGCGCTGCACGACATGGTGGACCCCGAGTCGATCCCGAAGCTGATCGCGGCGGGCACGATCGAGATCGCCCCGCTGGCCTTCATGCGCGGCAGGAGCCTCAACGACTCGTTCATCATCCTGGACGAGGCGCAGAACACTACGCCCGAGCAGATGAAGATGTTCCTCACCCGCCTCGGCTTCGGTTCCAAGATCGTGGTGACCGGCGACGTCACGCAGGTCGACCTGCCAACCGGGCAGGTGAGCGGGCTGCGCGTGGTCCAGGACATCCTCGACGGCATCCCCGACATTCACTTCGCCAAGCTGACCAGCCAGGACGTGGTTCGGCACAAGCTGGTGGGGAAGATCGTGGACGCCTACGAACGGTACGACGCCAAGGGCGAGGCGCGCGGCAAAGGCCAGGCGGCCAGCAGACCGCCGCGCCACCGCGGCAGCCGTTAGATCCGCCGCAGGGAAGCACGGAAACGGGGACGTCAGGTGACCATCGAAATCGTCAACGAGTCGGGGGTGACGGTCGACGAGGTGGCGCTCGCCTCGGTGGCGCGTTTCGCGCTTGACCAGCTGCGGATCCATCCCCTGGCCGAGCTGTCCGTGCTGCTCGTCGACGAGGGCCCCATGACCGACCTGCACGTGAAGTGGATGGACGAGCCGGGCCCGACGGACGTGCTGTCGTTCCCGATGGACGAGCTGCGGCCGCCGGGGATGGGCGGCGCGCGGACCGCCGGCGACGACGCAGGTCTCGAACCGGGCCTGCTCGGCGACGTGGTGCTCTGCCCGCAGGTCGCCGCCGTCCAGGCGAAACAGGCGGGCCACTCGACACAGGAAGAACTCGAGCTGCTCTGCGTGCACGGCATCTTGCACTTGCTCGGCTACGACCACGCCGATCCTGACGAAGAGGCCCAGATGTTCGGATTGCAGGGTGAGCTGCTGCGCGCCTGGCGCGCGGCGGCGGCGGAAGGTCAGGAAGGTCCTGGCTGATGCCGCCTGCAGGGTGGCTCCTGATAGCGGCGACCGCGCTGATCCTCGTCGCGGGCTGGTGCGCGGCCGCGCACGACGCGATGATCAGGGCCGACCCTGACGGACTCGAAACCTACGGCGGCCTGCTGACCCTGATCCGGGTCGGCGCCGAGGTGTCCGCCGCGGTCCTGGTGACGCTGGCGTTCGCGCACTGGCTCGGCGGCGGCTGGCAGGTGTTCCTGCCCGCGGCGGGCGCGCTGCTCGTCGCCACGTACGTCCTGATCGGCGTCGGGCCGCGGCCCCTGAGCAAGCAGCGCGCCGAGAAGATGGCCGGGACCGCGACCGTGCTGCTCCGCCCGCTGCGCCGGGCGCTGGGCCCGCTGCCGGGGCTGCTCGGCAGGCTGACCGGCGTGCTGCCCCTTGTCGCGCGCGGCGCCGATCCCGAATTCGGCGGGCGGCCTGAAGTGCGCAGCCTCGTCGACTACATCGAGGGCCAGGCCGAGATCGAGCCAGGCGAGCGCGACATGGTGCGGTCGGTGTTCGAGCTCGGCGACACGATCGTCCGCGAGGTCATGGTGCCGCGCACCGACATGGTGTTCATCGAGCGGGACAAGACCCTCGACCAGGCGCTGTCGCTGGCGCTGCGCAGCGGTTTCTCCCGCATCCCCGTCGTCGGCGAGAGCATCGACGACGTGGTCGGGATCGCCTACCTGAAGGACGTCGTCGCCTGGGAGCAAGAGCACCCGGACGCCGGCGAGACCCTGGCGCCCGAGCGGATCGAGAAGGTCATGCGCCCGGCGACCTACGTGCCGGACAGCAAGCCGGTGGACGAGCTGCTGCGGCAGATGCAGAGCATGCGGATCCACGTGGCGATCGTCATCGACGAGTACGGCGGCACCGCCGGCCTGGTCACGATCGAGGACATCCTCGAGGAGATCGTGGGGGAGATCGCCGACGAGTACGACACCGAGCGCGCGCCGGTGGAGTGGCTCGCGCCGGGCACCGCCCGGGTCACGGCGCGGCTGCCGGTGACCGAGCTCGAGGAGCTGTTCGGGGTCACGGTGGACGCGGAGGACGTGGAAACCGTCGGCGGCCTGCTCGCCCACGAGCTCGGCCGGGTGCCGATCGCCGGCGCCGACGCGACCGTGGCCGGCCTCCGCCTCACCGCGGAGAACCTGGCGGGGCGCCGCAACAAGCTGGGCACGGTGCTTGTCCAGCGTGTCGATGCAGAATCACAATTATCCCGAACGGGCCCGTGTCTTCGCCCCTCCCGCCCTCACTACACTCAACCGGGTGAGCGAAGCGCCGCTTGGTCCCGAGGACGAGAAGATCATCACGCTGGCCCGGTCGACCCGGGCCAGGACCGGGTCGGCGGAGGGCGCGGCGGTACGCGACGAGACCGGGCGGACCTACACGGCGGCGTCGGTCGCGCTGCCGTCGCTGCGGCTGTCCGCGCTGCGCCTCGCGGTGGCGATGGCCGCCTCCAGCGGAGCGGAACGGCTCGAGGCCGCCGCCCTGGTCAGCGACTCCGACCCGGACCCTGCCGACCTGGCCGCGGTCCGGGACCTGGGCCCGGACGCCCCGGTCTTCCGCGCCGCCCCCGACGGCACCCTGCGCGCCATCGAGTAACGCCGCTCACGGGGAATCCGGGGTCCACGGGAGACGCACCGGGCGGCTGGGAACGTCGTCGCGCAGCAGCCGGTCGACCAGGCCGGCCAGCCCCCACGGGAAGACCTGGCCGTCCGCGTGCCGCAGCTCGTCGAGCGTCCACCAGCGGTGCCCGGTGATGACCACGCGCTCGTAGTCCTCCATCCCGTCCGCGACCACGTCCGTGCGGGGTACCCGCAGGAAGAAGTAGGAGTCGGCGGCGAAGTAGCGGCGGCCCTGGTCGTCCGGCGACGCCCAGGTGCCCGCGCACGTGGCGACCACCGGGCCGAGGTCGGCCTCCGCGCTGACGTAGCCGGTCTCCTCGGCCAGCTCCCTGACGGCCGCGGCCGTCAGGGTCTCGCCCCGCTGCACGCCGCCGCCCGGCGTGAACCACCAGGTGGCGCCCTCCGGATCCACCGAGCTGAACAGCAGCAGCCGACCCTCGGGGTCGACAGCGAGAACCCGGGCGGTGGGCCGCCAGACGGGGGTTGGGCTCATGCCGACGACGGTAGTGGTGGCCCGGATGCGTGACAATCAAGGGATGAGCCCGCCGCACGTGACCACGACAGCGACCGGACGCGCGCCGACTGGCAGCGCGTTCCGCTCCGGGTTCGCGTGCCTGGTCGGCCGCCCGAACGTCGGCAAGTCGACGCTGACCAACGCCCTGGTCGGCGCCAAGGTGGCGATCACCAGCGACCGGCCGCAGACCACGCGGCGGGTGATCCGCGGCATCGTGCACCGGCCGGACGCGCAGCTGGTCCTGGTGGACACGCCCGGCCTGCACCGGCCGCGCACGCTGCTCGGCGAGCGGCTGGACAGCCTGGTGCGCTCGACCCTCACCGAGGTGGACGTGATCGGGTTCTGCGTCCCCGCGACCGACCCGGTCGGCCCCGGCGACAAGTACCTGACCCGCGAGCTGGCCGCGCTGCCTGGTACTCCGGTCGTCGCGATCGTGACCAAGACCGACAAGGCGACACCCGACCAGGTCGCGCGGCAGCTCGTGGCGGTCAGCGAGCTCGGCGACTGGGCGGACGTGGTGCCGGTGTCCGCGGTGGCCGGGTACCAGCTCGACGTGCTCGCCGACGTCCTCGTCTCGCACCTGCCCGAGGGCCCGCCGCTGTACCCGGACGGCGAGCTGACCGACGAGCCAGAGCAGATCATGGTGGCCGAGCTGATCCGGGAGGCGGCGCTGGACGGCGTACGGGACGAGCTGCCGCACTCGATCGCCGTGGTCGTCGAGGAGATGGCGCCGCGGGCGGACCGGCCGGACCTCACCGACGTGCACGCCGAGCTCTTCGTGGAGCGGCCCAGCCAGAAGGCGATCGTCATCGGGGCGAAGGGCGCCAGGCTGAAGGAGGTCGGCTCCCGCGCCAGGCAGCAGATCGAGGCGCTTCTCGGCACGAAGATCTACCTGGACCTGCGCGTCAAGGTCGCCAAGGACTGGCAGCGCAACCCGAAGCAGCTGCGGCGGCTGGGTTTCTACGACTGACGAACCGATGAGACGGGCAGCTCGGCCGACCGGTAGGGCTGGCCCCACACCTCGTAGCCGAGCTCCTCGTTCACCGCGATCATGTACCGGTTGGACGCGGCGTTCCAGGTCTCGATCCGCCGCATCGCGGGCTCGGCCTCGGCCAGCCAGTCCATCATCGCCGCCTTGGTCAGCATGCCGAGCCGGTGGCCGCGGTGCGGCCGGGTCACCGCGGTGATCAGCTGGTGCCCCCAGTCGGGGATGGCGGGGTCGACCGACACCACGGTCAGCGCCGCCATCTCGCCGCTGGCGTCGTGCACCGCCGCCAGCGAGTACCGGCGGGACGGGGAGCGCGCGATCCGGCCGTTGATGCGGTCGCGGACCCGCTCCGCGGTCCACGCCGTGGCCTCGAGGCCGGGGTCCATGGGCGCGTCGTTCAGCGCGTTGTGCAGCGACGCGACCTGGTCGAGCCGGTCGTCGGGGGTGACGCCTGTCCAGCGCGCCAGCGAGTAGCCGCCCGCCGCCCGTGCCGCGGATTCCCGCAGCCGCGCGATCGAACCGGCGGGGATCTTCGCCACGTCGAGGACGCGCCGCACCTCGGCCTGCCCGAGCGTGGCGCCGGCCAGGAGGGCGAAGGCCTCGCCGCCGGACCCCTCCCGCACTCCGCCGTCGATGATCGCGCGCCCGGCGGCAGCCGCCCGCTCCGCGGCGTGCCGCAGCAGCGCGGTGCCGAGCCCGGCGCGCCGCCGCGCCGGGTGCACCGTGAGCGTGAGCCACATCCGGTCGCGGTTCTCCGGGTCGGGGAACTCCGCCTGGTACCAGGCCGGCACGGCGCCGTCCGCCTCCGAAGGCACGTACCAGGCCTCGCGGGGCGGTTCGAAGGATCCGGCCCGCAGCCGCACCGTGAATATCGCGAGCGACACCGGCGGCTCGAACGGGTCGTCCGCGGCCATCGCGGCGACGTGGGTTTCGTAGCAGGCGCGGATCATCCCGGCGTCGGCCAGGTCCAGTGGCTGCACGGCGGCTCGCATGGCTACCGGACCCCGGTGACGGCGAGCTCGCAGTGCCGGTAGCCGGGCTCGACCACCTCGTACCCAAGCGCCTCGTTGACCGCGATCATGTGCTCGTTGCTCGCGGCGTTGCCCGTCGCGACCCGCTCAACCCTCGGCTCGGCCGAAGCCAGCCATTCCAGCATCGCGGACTTGACCAGCAGCCCGAGCCGGTGCCCGCGATGTGCCCGGGTTACGGCCGTGAGCTGCTGGAACGCCCACTCGGGGTGCTCGGGGTCGATCGCGATCTCGGTGAGCGCCGCCATCTCGCCTGTCGCGTCCGCGATCGCCGCGACCGCGTAGCCGCGCAGGTACCCGGCCTGCAGCAGGACGCCGGCGCGCTCCTTGATCCGGCCGGCGTCCCAGGCCGAGGCTTCGTGGCCTTCGCCGCGCGGCGCGTCGCCGAACGCGTTGTACACGTCAGCGACCTGGCCGAGGTATTCATCCGGCACCGGCCCGGTCCAGGTCACCAGCGAGTAGCCGGCGGCCGCCCGCGCGGCCGTCTCGCGCAGCGAGGCGATCAGGCCCGGCGCGATCTTGCGCAGATCCTGGACGCGGCGCACCTCTTCGATCGCCAGCGTCGCCCCCATCGCGCGCGCGAACGCGTCGCCCGCGGAGCCCGCGAGCGTCACCCCGTCGAGGAACGACCTGCCGTGCCCCGCGGCCCGGGCCGCGGCGTGCCGCACCAGTTCCCGGCCGGTGCCGCGGCGCCGCGCGGCCGGATGCACGTAAGGCAGCACCCACGCCCGGTCCTTGTTTTCCAGGTCGGGCAGTCCCAGCTGGTAGAACCCTGCAACCGCGCTGCCGGCGGCGGGGACGGCGGTCCACACCTCAGAGGGCATTCGCTGATGGCCCTTGGCCAGGAACGTGCAGAACGTCCCCGCGGAGTCCGGCGGCTCGATCGGCTCGTCAGCCGCGTGGGCCGCCAGGAACACCTCGTAGCATGCCATCGCCGTCGCCGTGTCGCCCGAATCCCAACGCTCGATGCGCATTCTCTCAGCCAACCGCATCTGTCCGGGGAACGCGAGCAGTTTTCCGCCCGTCGATAACCGGATGGTCACGGATGCCGTCACCGTGCTGCCGCGTCCCGCCGGGCACGGCATAATCGGGGTCCTGCCCGGGACAGAAGGGGGATGATCATGCTGATCATCTGGGGCCTGCGCGTCGTCTACCACACGATCGCCCAGGGCGTCTTCTACTGCCGCAAGTGCGGCGGAGACCGGAACTACCGGCACCGGGCCGGGCGCCGGTTCTTCACGCTGTTCTTCATCCCCATCATCCCGCTGAACAAGACCGGCGAGCACGTGCAGTGCCTTACCTGCAAGACCCGGTACGTCACCGACGTGCTCCGGCTGCCCACCGCCACCCAGATGCAGGCCGCGCTGCCGGCCGGGGTACGCGCCATGATCTCGGTGATGCTGCGAGCGGGCGACCCCGGCTGTGTCCCCGCCCGGCGCCGCGCGATCGAGATGGCGGCAGGTGCGGGCGCGCAGGGCTACGGCGACGCCGCGCTCGACGCCGACCTGGCCCAGCCGCCCGCCACCGCGCGGGCCCCTATCGCGACGCTCGGCGGTCAGCTCAAGCCCGAGGCCAGGGAGTGGTACCTGGCCGAACTCGTGCGGATCGCCCTGGCGGACGGCCCGCTGACCGGCGCCGAGCGCGCGGCCGCGGAAGCCATCGCCGTCGAGCTCGACATGACGCAGGCGCAGGCCTACGGGGCCATCATGATGACCGAGCAGGCGGCGAACCAGGGCTGACCGTGAGCTGGAAGGACTGTTCATCCGGCTCGACCAGCTCGTAGCCGAGCGCCTCGTTGACCGCGATCATGTACTTGTTCACCGCGGCGTTGTCTGTCGCGATCCGCTCCAGCTTCGGCTCTTCCGTCGCCAGCCATTCCAGCATCGCGGCCTTGATCAGCAGGCCGAGCCGGTGCCCGCGGTGCGGGCGGGTCACCGCGGTAAGCCCCTGATGCCCCCACTCGGGGTACTCAGGATCGACGAAAACCTGGGTCAGCCCGGCCATCTCGCCGGTCGATTCCGCGATCGCCGCGATCGAATAACCGCGCAGGCAGCCCTCCCTGACGGCCTCGTCGGCGCGCTCGCGGACCCGCTGCGCGTCCCAGATGTCGTCCTCCCGGTCCGGCGAGTGCGGCGCGTCGTTCATCGCGTTGAACCCCGCGGCGACCCGGGCGAGGTGTTCCTCCGGGGTCGGTCCCGTCCACGACACCAGCGAGTAGCCGGCCGCCGCCCCCGCCGCCGTCTCGCGCAGCGAGGCGACCAGGCCCGGCGGGATCTTGCGCAGATCCTGCACGCGCCGCGCGTCGACCAGGCTCGGCTCCGCCCCGGCCTGCCGGGCGAAGGCGTCTCCCGCGGAGCCGACCAGGGCGCCGCCGCGCAGCACGGTCCGCCCGTTGGCCCTGGCGCGCTCCACCTCGTGCCGCAGCAGCGCGGTGCCGGCCCCGCGGCGCCGGGACGCGGGCCGCACCGTGGGGCTGCCGGACGCCCGGTGCCTGTTCTCCAGGTCAGGGAGCTCGATGCGGTACCAGCCGAGGGCCTCCCCGGTCGCCTCGTCCACCGCGACCCAGGTCTCCGACGGTTCGGACTCCCAGCCGCGCGTCAGCCAGTGGCGGAACACCGGTAGCGAAAGCGGCGGGGAATGCGGGTCGTCGGCGGCGAGCGCCGCGAGCCATACGTCGTGGCAGCCGCGGACGCCGTCGTGATCGGCGTGGTCAAGTCGCGTGATGCGCATCCTTCAAGCCAACCTCAGTCAGCGGCAAGACGCGAACGATTTTCCGCCTGATATGCTGGCTCGGTCATGCTGCGCGAGCTGCTCCTCCTTAGCGGCCGCGGCGGGGGCCTGTAAAGGCTGGCTCCCTCGTCGCGGGTTCCTGGCATGTCCGCTGGCCGCCATCTACGCCACAAGCAGACAAACCGCGAAGGAAGCAGCAACGATGCAGCACAATCCGTCTTACCGGCCGGTCGCTCCTGTCTATCAGCAGCCGAGCGGCATGCCGTGCCACCGGTACACCCCGTTCAAACCGGTTGACCTGCCCGACCGCACCTGGCCCGCGAAGACCGTCACGAAGGCGCCGCGCTGGCTCACCACCGACCTGCGGGACGGCAACCAGGCCCTGATCGACCCGATGTCGCCGAACCGCAAGCGCGCCATGTTCGACCTGCTCGTCGCGATGGGCTACAAGGAGATCGAGGTCGGCTTCCCGAGCGCGAGCCAGACCGACTTCGACTTCGTGCGGGAGCTCATCGAAGGCGGCAAGATCCCGCAGGACGTGCGCATCTCGGTGCTCACCCAGGCGCGCGAGGACCTGATCGAGCGCACGGTGCAGAGCCTGGAAGGCGCCCAGCGGGCGACCGTGCACCTGTACAACGCGACCGCCCCGACGTTCCGCAAGGTGGTGTTCCGCATCGGCCGCGAGGAGTGCAAGGCGCTCGCGGCCGAGGGCACCCGCCACGTCATGGAGTACGCGGACAAGATCCTCGGCGACGGCACGGACTTCGGCTACGAGTACTCGCCAGAGATCTTCATGGACACCGAGCTGGACTTCGCCTTGGAGACCTGCGAGGCGGTCATGGACGTCTGGCAGCCAGGGCCCGGCCGCGAGATCATCCTCAACCTGCCGTGCACCGTCGAGCGGTCCACGCCGAACGTGTACGCGGACCAGATCGAGTGGATGAGCCGCAACCTGTCCCGCCGCGAGCACGTATGCCTGTCGGTGCACACCCACAACGACCGCGGCACCGCCGTCGCGGACGCCGAGCTGGCCGTGCTGGCCGGCGCGGACCGGGTGGAGGGCTGCCTGTTCGGCAACGGCGAGCGGACCGGCAACGTCTGCCTGGTCACGCTCGGCCTGAACCTGTTCAGCCAGGGCATCGACCCGATGATCGACTTCTCGAACATCGACGAGATCCGCCGCACCACCGAGTACTGCAACCAGCTGCCGGTGCACCCGCGGCACCCGTACGCGGGCGAGCTCGTCTACACCGCGTTCTCCGGCTCGCACCAGGACGGGATCAAGAAGGGCTTCGAGGCCCTGGAGGCCGAGGCCGCGGCGGCGGGCATCCCGTTCAGCGACTACGCCTGGAACGTGCCGTACCTGCCGATCGACCCGCACGACGTGGGCCGCTCCTACGAGGCGGTCATCCGGGTCAACAGCCAGTCCGGCAAGGGCGGCGTGGCCTACGTGATGAAGAGCGGCCACCACCTCGACCTGCCGCGGCGGCTGCAGATCGAGTTCTCGAAGGTGATCCAGGTCCGCACCGATGAAGAGGGCGGCGAGGTCACCCCGAACGAGATCTGGGACAGCTTCACCGCCGAGTACCTCTCGGAGGGCTCGGTGACGCTGCTCGATCACCAGTCCTCCTCGGTGGTCGAGGGCAAGCACGTGCTCTCGGCGGAGGTCTCCGTCGACGGCGCCGCGCAGGAGATCGAGGGCGCCGGCAACGGCCCGATCTCCGCGTTCTGCGCCGCGCTCGCCTCGGTCGGCATCGACGTCCGCGTGCTGGACTACGCCGAGCACGCGCTCACCGAGGGCACCGACGCCCAGGCGGCCTCCTACGTGGAGGTCGAGACCGGCGGCCGGGTGCTGTGGGGCGTCGGCATCGACACCAACACCGCGACGGCCTCGATGCGCGCGATCGTCTCGGCGGTCAACCGCTCCCGCCGCTCGTAACCGGCCCACCCCTGCATACCCCACAATGGGGGTATGCAGGGGTACCGGGACGACGGGGTCGTGCTGCGGACGCAGAAGCTGGGCGAGGCGGACCGCATTATTACCCTGCTCACCCGGCAGAACGGCCGCGTCCGCGCCGTCGCCAAGGGCGTGCGGCGGACCAAGTCCCGGTTCGGCGCCAGGCTCGAGCCGTTCACC
>Ga0209693_10001054_pt1 | contig 11628 bp, 6 predicted proteins | sample HubBroMetageWRM3_FD_188345 | JGI IMG/M metagenome (GOLD analysis project Ga0209693, IMG submission 188345) | Warmed soil microbial communities from the Hubbard Brook experimental Forest, New Hampshire - Hubbard Brook CCASE Soil Metagenome WRM 3... | ecosystem: Environmental > Terrestrial > Soil...
TTTTGCCCGCTACCTGGGCGTGAGCCGTAAGCAGCACAGCTTCGGAATCGCTCTGGGATTCGGCAGTTTCGCACTAGTGGAACTGGCGCTGCTCGCCACCTGGGGAGGTGGCCATCTCGGCAACCTGCCGGCGAGCCTGGTGAACATGTCCGCCTATAATGCCAGTCTGCTCATCTGGTTTGTTTACGCTGTGGTGAAGAGCCCGGCTCGCGAAGGATATGCCACGCTGTTGCAGCCGCACAGGTGGGAGCAGAGCCTGACCGACATTCAACATCCGTTGCCGGAAGAATCGCTGATCCCGATGTTTGAAGGCATGGTGGATCGAGCTCTATCGCGGACTCACGCCGCGCAATCGTTCGAAGCGGAAGCGCTAACGCAAAGTTCCAAAGTGTCGCCCGTGCCCACTCCCGTGCAGTCTTTCGCCCTTTCTGCTCTCGTGGCGAAGGTTCTCTCCAAGACCTAAAGGCTTAACGCCGCCTGGTGACATTGTCACTTGCTTGCACGCTCGATTCGAGCGGCCGTCCAGATCTTGTAAATTAAGTGCATACCTCTGACGCTTCCCGAACCTCGGGAGGACACACCCTAAAAAGTTAAAGTAAAACATCATAAAAGAAAGATATGTGACTTGTATATTGGATGATGGGCATTGTGGCAGGCGCGATAAGGGGCTGAGGTAGCCTGGGTCGAGAAGCAGGCAGTCAAGCAGGTTGCAATATTTTGCACTATTCGCTTGACTCGTGCTTTATAATGCGACTCCGCGCGAAGGCTTCCGTTTTTGGAAACCTGGTCGTGGTAGGAGACAACCCATGAAACACGCAATCAGGATTTCGGTCCTGATGTTTGGATTAGTAGGCACGTATGTAGCAGCCGCCGTTCCGCAGGTTCCCGCCCCGGACGGAGGGCCGCTTCCATTGTGCCCACCACAACAACAACTAGCTGGCAGATGCGACGGTCCGCAAATCCCACCGATGTAAGTTAATCGGTTGTTGAGCGTCGCAGCAAGGTCACCAAAGTAACATCGGTAACTTGGGCCGAAAACTTGGGCTCGCAATTTTTGGGCTGACGGGACTCATACTAACCCGTCAGCCCTGTTTTTTTGTCACGCAGATGTCGCGCGGCAGGGGAAAGTGATTACGCTTTTTTCTCCAGCGCGCGATCCAGCTGCCGCGCGAGTTCGCCCGCACCCGATACCGGAGGCTGGCACGCGGAACCCGAACAGAGAACCGCAAACGACTTGCCCGACTTTAGTTGCGGCAGGTTGGGGATGGTTGCGGCCAGCGCGGGTGGAAGATTTTTGGCTACTGCTTCGTTCGGCGTAAGGCGCAGCGTGCTTTTATTGAAAGCGAATGCCGCGGTCGCGACAACCTGAAGTTCTGCGGCGGATTCTGGAGATCCATCTTCTGGAGATCCGTCTTCTGCAGAGCCATCGCCCGCAATCACGACGATCTGGATGGGACTCTCGAGGAAATGCGCGACCGCGATTCCATAGGTCGCGGCGAAGATGCCGAATTGTTCTGCCACTCCGGCGAAGGTCTCAAGCGTTTTTTCTGTTTTGTCGCGATAGCCAGCCTCACCGGTGTAGTGATGCAGCCGCAGCAGCGCGATCGCGGCCATCGGATTGCCCGCCGGCGTGGGTGAATCCTGCAGGGGCTTGCGCTGAGTCGCGAGCACGCCCAGGCCCTTGCCCTCGGCGGGAGGCTCGCTGTCGAAGAAGCCTCCAGAAGTCGCGTCGTAGAATTTCGTGATCATCGTGTCGACGATAGACTGTGCGAACTTGTAGTAGCTGAGATCGGCGGTCGCTTCGTAAGCATCAAGGCAGGCCAGCGCAGTGAAAGCGTAGTCGTCCAGCAGCCCGGCAACTTCGCGATGCTCGGCTTTTGGATCGGAGTAGGCGACCACGTGCAGCAGCCGCGGCGCTGCCTGTAGTGGCGCAGATGGTGTGGACTTGGGCGGTTCGCCTGCAGTCGTTTCGGTATTCTTCAGGTCGGTATTCTTCGCACCCTCGGCTCCCGCACTCCAGGCCTGGGCCAAAACCCGGTCCAGTGAGCGGAGAGCGAACCGCCGCGCTCCATCTAGCCCCAGCACTTTTGCCGCCTGCAGATACGCCGACACGCACAGGCTGTTCCATCCCACATAAACCGTCTTGTCGATATACGGCGTGGGCCGGTCGAGCCGCGCCGCATACATTTTCTTTTTCGCCGAGGCGAGTAACGCCGTTACGCGCTCTGGAGCCAGGCTCAACCTCCGCGCAATCTCTTCGATGGGAGCCCGCACGTAGAGCACATTCTTCGCCGGATTGTGATGCATCTCGCCGACTTCGTTGATGTCGTAGTGCAGAGCTGCAACCTGCGCCTCTTCTTCGGTGAGCACGGCGCGGGTTTCGGCGAGCGTCCAGGTAAAATAGTCGCCGTCGTCGTCCATGGAGATGTCGGCGTCCTGAGAGGCGTAGAAGCCGCTGTGCTCGCGATCGCTGAGCCACTCATCCATCCAGCGAATGATGTCGCGCGCCACACTGGCAAAGAACTCCGAGCCGGTGGCCTGGTAGGCATGAACGTAATTCTTCAGCAGCTCGGAATTGTCGTAGCACATCTTCTCGAAGTGCGGCACCACCCAGCGTTCGTCTACCGAGTAGCGATGAAAGCCTCCGGCCAGCTGGTCGTAGACGCCGCCGTTGGCCATGTGTTCGAGCGTGGTGACGGTGAGATTGCGAAGTTCGTCGTTCTTCGTCTGCTCGTTCTTCGTCCGCTCGTTTTTGGTGCGGGCATACTGCTCGATCAGTAAATCCAGCGCCGAGGGATGGGGAAATTTTGGCGCTTGTCCGAATCCTCCGTGGACCGCGTCAAACATCTTGAACGCTGATTCCTGAATCGCATCGATCACGCTGCGCGAAACTTGTCCGCCGCGTCCGGCAAACGATTCCGACTGCGCAATTGAGTTCTCGACCATCTGTGCCTGCTCGACTACGTCGCCGTGCTTTTCTTTGTAAGCGTTGGCGATGCTCAGCAGAACGCGGCGGAAGCTGGGACGCCCGTAACCATCGTTAGGTGGAAAATAAGTGCCGCCGTAAAACGGTTTGCCATCGGGAGTAAGAAACGCGGTGAGCGGCCATCCGCCCTGGCCGCTGACGGCCTGCACCGCAACCTGGTAGCGGCTGTCAATGTCCGGACGTTCGTCGCGATCCACTTTGACTGCGATGAAGTGCTGGTTCACGATGGCGGCAATTTCGGGATCGTCGTAAGACTCGCGATCCATCACATGGCACCAGTGACACCACACGGCACCAATGTCGAGCAGCATGGGTTTGTTCTCGCGCTGCGCCGCGGCAAACGCCTCCTCGCCCCACTCCTGCCACTGGATGGGCTGATGCATGGCGGAGCGCAGGTATGCGGATGAGGCGCGAGCGAGGGAGTTGAGGGTGGTGGTGGTCATGCGTCAAGTTTATACAAGAACATGCAATGTATACTTCTCCTCCGAAAGGCCCGCCCGCCTTTTCGCGTCTGCCGACTCTTTCAGGAGGATTTGTCCCAGTGAACTGCTTTCGCCGGCTCTGTGCCAGGCTCATCTCTGCTCTTTTCTTACTCGCGTGTTCCTCCGTGGGCCTGCCTGCTCAGCCGCCGACCCCTTCGGCTGCTTTCGCGCCCGCCACCGAGACCGGGAAGTTCCGGCTGCACAAATTTGAGCAGCCTATTGGGGAAGAGACTTACACCATCACGCGCGAGGCCGGGACAGTCACGCTGAAATCGGATTTCGCATTCAGCGACCGCTCGACCAAGGTTCCGCTCACCGCTACGCTGAAAACGGCCGACGACTATACGCCGCAGAGTTTCACGATCCAGGGAAAGACTTCGCGCATGTCGGGGATTGATTCCAGTGTGGAAATCAGCGGGTCCAGCGCCACGATCCGCCAGGGCATTAGTCAGGGTGACAGCAAGAACGCGCGAACTGTCGCTGTGTCCCAGGCTTTCTTCACTATCGCGGGCTACGCGCCCGTGGCCATGCAGATGGCGCTGATCCGCTACTGGCGATCGCACGGTTCACCCGCGCACTTGCCGACGCTTCCGTCGGGAGAGGTTCAAATTCAAGACCGCGGCTCCGAGAGCATTGACGTGGACGGCCACAGCGTTCAGGCCGAGCGGTTTACCGTCCGCGGCCTGATCTGGGGGATGGAAACGCTATGGATGGATAGCGACAACAACCTGGCAGCGCTGGTTTCGACCGACGCCGAGTTCGACCACTTTGAGGCCGTGCGCGAGGAATACGAGCCCGCGCTCGCCAAGTTCGTCGGTAGCGCGGCGCGCGACGAAATGGCTGCTCTCGCTGAACTCGGCCAGAGCCTTCCGGGACGCCGCACCGGAACCTTTGCCTTTGTCGGCGCTACGGTGATTGACACCAATGGCAGGCCTCCCATTACAAATGCCACCGTGGTTACGCGAGACGGCAAGATTGTTGCCGTCGGGCGCAGCAAGAAAGTGAAGGTGCCGCAGGATGCGCAGCGCGTCGACGTCGCGGGCAAATTTATTATTCCGGGCTTGTGGGACATGCATGCTCACTACGAGCAGGTCGAGTGGGGGTCGATCTACCTGGCGGCGGGCGTTACAACCGTGCGCGACGTGGGCAACGAATTCGAGTTCATCACTGCGGTGCGCGACGCGGTGAATGGCGGAAAGGCGCTGGGGCCGCACATGCTGCTGGCGGGAATCGTCGACGGCGATAGTGCTTACGCCCTTGGTATTGCTCGTGTGAATTCTCCCGCGGACGCGCAGACCTGGGTGCAGCGCTACCACGACGCCGGTTTTCAGCAGATGAAGATTTACAGTTCGGTGAAATCCGACAATGTAAAAGCCATCTGCAGCGAAGCCCACCGGCTGGGCATGACCGTGACCGGCCACATTCCCGAGGGCATGACCGCCTATGACGGCGTGAACGATGGCATGGATCAGATCAACCACATTCAATATGTCTACGATCTGCTCAAGCCGAAAGATTTCAACGAAAAAGCTGCCAAGGCCAGCCCCGCAGAGCGCGCGGAGATGATGGCGTCGCTGGATATTAATTCCGAGGAGGGCAAGCGGGCGATCGCATTTCTCAAAGAACACAACACTGTCATCGACCCAACCATGGTGATCTTCGAATTTATGCGGCGCCCGGCGAGCGTGCCTGCGGACAAGAACGAACCCGGAGTCGACCATGTGGCGCCGGAACTGCGCGAACAATTGGTCAGCGGAGGCGTGCCGCCCGAGTATGCATCGACCGCGCAGAAAATCGTCAAGGAAGAACTGGCGATCATCGGTGCTCTGCATCAGGCGGGCGTGCGCATCGTGGCCGGAACCGATCAGACCGTGCCCGGGTATTCTGTCTATCGCGAGATCGAGCTTTACCACCAGGCCGGGTTCACGCCGCTGGAGGCGCTGCAAGCCGCTACGATTGTCCCAGCTCAGGTGATGCACGCGGATGGCGAGAGCGGCTCCATTGAAGTTGGCAAGCGCGCTGACCTCGATATCCTCGATGCCAACCCGCTCGCGGACATCCGTAATATTCGCAGCGTGCGCTTCACAGTCGCCAACGGCGTGCTCTTCGAAAGCGCACCGCTATGGCGTAGCGTAGGTTTCAACCCGTAGCTGCAAACGTCGCGGCCGGAATGCCAAGCGCGCAGTCGCCCCTCTCATTACGATTGCTCTCGAAAGCTCACAGCTCCTGATTTTCGGTTGGCTATATTATGCTAAGAAATTACTATGCTTGAACCGGAAGGAGATGCGCAGGCCACCGCCGGCAACAAACGAGATTTCCGCCGCTACTTGAGGCGAGAGGCGGTCATCCTGGCGCTGCTCTCCGCGCTGGCTGTAATTTTCTTCGTCGCCGTAACCGCGTTGTCGCACATCTATGAGGCCCAGCAAGAGTTTCTTGGGAACCGTTGGTTCCTGCGCGGTGCAGCGGACCTCAAGCAACGCCACTTTGAATCTGCGGTCACTGAATTCCGAGCGGCGCTGCTTTACTCGCGCGACAGCTACACATATCAGCTCAACCTGGCGGAAGCGCTCGTTGGTCTGAAGCGGACCGCCGAAGCCTACGCTTACTTCATCAACCTCTGGGACCGCGAGCCCGAAAATGGGCTGGTGAATCTTGAGCTGGCGCGCATCGCTGCACAAAAGGGAGAAACCGAACAGGCGCTTCGCTATTACCACAACGCGATCTACGCGACCTGGCCCGGCGATCAGCAAGTGCAACGCCGCGACACCCGACTGGAGCTGATCCAGTACCTCCTAAACATCAACGCCAAGACACATGCCCAGGCGGAGCTGATTGCTCTGGCAGCGAATCTTGAAGACGATCCCATGCAGCAGTCGCGAGTGGGGGATCTTTTTCTTCAGGCGCAGGATTATGAACATGCGCTGGGCGAATACCGCCTCAGCCTGAAGGCGGAGCCCCACGACCCCACGGCATTGGCTGGAGCCGGATTCTCTGCCTTCCAGCTCGGCCGCTACAGCTTGGCTGAGAGCTACTTGCAGGCTGCGGCGTCGGCCAATCCAAACGACGCGCAGAGCGCCGCCCGGCTCAGAACCGCGGCGCTGGTCATGGAGATGGATCCTTTCCAGCGCCAAATCTCGGTCGCACTGCGTGACCGGATTGTCCTGAAAGCTTTTGCCGCAGCGGGTCAGCGCCTGGAGTCTTGCTCCACCGCAGGAGCTGCGAAAGGCCCTGCCACAATCCCGGTCGCGCAACCAGGCCTCACCGAGGAGTGGGCCAAGATGAAGCCGCGGATTACCGAGTTGGGCCTCCGCCGAGATCCGGACCTGGTGAACACGGCGATGGAGCTGGTATTCAGCATCGAGCGCCAAACCAGCAACGCCTGCGGCGCCGCGAGCGAAACAGATGCGGCGCTGCTGCTAATCGCAAAATTACATGAGAGCAACTGACGTGGATATCCCGCCCAATCCAAGCGACGCGACTCTGGTGGAGGAAAGGCGGCCTACGCCGGCGCTACCGTTCCTTGGTCGGGCTCCCGAAGCTTTCATGCGTTTGGTGTTTCGCGAAGACCGTTTCTTTCTTGTGCTCTCGGTATTCATTGGAATATTCGCGGGGCTTTCGGTCGTCTGCTTCCGTTTCGCCATCGCCTGGTGCCGCATCTATCTGTTGGGTTCGGGAGCCACGCTTACGCCTTTGCGCATGGTGCTGGCACCGAGCCTCGCTGGCCTGTTCATCGCAGTGCTCGTGATTCACGTTTTCCCTCTGGCTCGTGGGAGCGGGGTCAATCAAACCAAGGCGGCGCTCTATATCTACAACGGATATATTCCGCTACGTACCGCCGTCGGCAAATTTATTACGGCTGCGCTGGCCATTGGGTCCGGACACTCTCTGGGTCCGGAAGATCCGTCTCTGCAAATCGGTGCCAGCCTGGCCTCGGCGCTGGGGCGGCGCATGCGTTTGTCGCGCGACCGCATGCGGCTGATCGCTCCCGTGGGCGCTGCCGCTGGACTGGCAGCGGCTTTTAACGCGCCGATTTCAGCGGTGTTGTTCGTGATCGAGGAGGTCATCGGCCGCTGGACCGCCGGTATTCTGGGCTCGGTTGTGCTTTCTGCTGTGTCGAGTGTGGTGGTGATGCGGTGGTTTCTGGGATCGGAGTCCATGTTCCGGATTCCCGCCGTGCAAATGGAGCGGCCCACGGAACTGATCGCGTATTCCGTCCTCGGGATTGTGGGAGGGCTCGCTTCGGTGGCGTTCTCCAGCGGAATCGCAACGCTGCGCCCATGGTGCAAAGCTTTGCCGCGCTGGACGCAGTATTTTCAGCCCGCGATCGCCGGCTTGCTCATCGGAATTATCGCTGTGCTCGGCGCACCGCAAGTGATGGGAGCGGGCTACGTGTATATCGACGAAGCGATGCACGGCCAGTTCACGTGGCAAATGCTGGCCATTCTTGCCGGGCTGAAGATCATTGCTACTCTGCTCTCTTTCGTCAGTGGAACTCCGGGCGGTATGTTTGCTCCCACGTTGTTCATCGGCGCCATGTTGGGAGCGGCGGTGGGTGGGGCGGAGCACGTTTTATTTCCGCACCTGAGCGGGTCGCTGGGCACTTACGCTCTGGTGGGGATGGGAGTTCTCTTTGCCGGATTTCTTCGTGCCCCTATGACGTCCGTCTTCATGGTTCTTGAAGTCAGCGGGAACTACTCGATCATTTTGCCGGTTCTCATTGCAAACACATTTTCGTATTTGATTTCACGGGGCCTGCAGCCCACCGCGATCTTTGACGTGCTCACGCGCCAGGACGGTTTGGAATTGCCATCGATGGAAGAACAACGGGAAGAGGGAACGTTGCGCGTGGAGGACGCAATGCGTCCGGCGAGCCGGGCCGTGCTGGACACCGTTTTGGAAGCGCACGATTCGCTGGATCAGGTTCTTCAGCGCTGGGATGCGAAGTTACCTGAGGTTCGGCTCGTCCGCCTGGATCCGACGGGATGGAGCATTATCACCCGGCAAGCGCTCGAGATCATGGTCAAGGAAGGCAAAGGCAATCTGACACTCGGTTCTGCTCTGAGCGGCCGGCAGATTCTTTTCTTGCATCCGGATAATCCGCTGGAGACGGCGTTGCGCTATGTGGATCGCTGGCCGCTTCTTCCGGTTGTCAACCGTGCCGATTTTCGCAAGCTGGAGGGCGTGATCTCCCAGCAGGATGTGCTCAAACGGTACCAGCTTTTTGGAGAAGAAGAAGGCACCCCGGAATGACGGCCGAAAATGGCAGTTGAAAGTGACGGCTGAAAGTGCCGGTTGAAGAGGGCCTGTGTACTTGAGCGGCGGGTGATATAGTTCCGGTTCGGCCTTGATGGCGCAGATGGTAAATTTGCTTACAGTGATTGGCGTGGGGTTTCTGCTCGGCATTCGCCACGCCACCGATCCGGACCACGTCATCGCCGTGACTACCATCGTGAGCCGGCAGCGCAGCATCCGGCATGCAGGCCTGATCGGAATCCTGTGGGGCGTTGGCCACACCATTACTATCCTGTTGGTCGGCGCGGCGATCATTTTATTCAACCTGGCGATTCCCCCGCGCATTGGCCTCGCCATGGAATTGGCTGTGGGCCTCATGCTGATTCTTCTCGGCGTGTTGAACCTTACGGGTGTGACGCAGTGGGTCACTCAAAGATTCACGCCCGGACAGAAGCACGAAGAAGTGATTCATTCCCACGCCCACACGCATGGTGGTGAAGTCCACGCCCACATTCATGGCCACAATCCCGAGGTGCACATGCACCTGGATCGGAACGGGGACCCTGAGGGTGCGTTCCAGAAGGCGCTGGCGCGAATGGGGCTGTATCAGCTACTTCGGCCACTAGCGGTTGGGCTCGTGCACGGCCTCGCCGGTTCCGCGGCAGTTGCACTTCTGGTTCTGACCACGATCCGGGAACCTCGGTGGGCGATTGTTTATCTGCTGATTTTCGGTGTCGGAACAATTGCGGGGATGATGCTGATCACGATGATGATCGGAGTGCCGTTCGCCTACACCGGCAGGCGATTCGAAAAGTTCAACCGTGGCCTGGCAATTGCATCCGGGCTCATCAGCGTGGCCTTCGGGTTGTTCGTCACTTTCCAGATCGGGTTTGTCGACGGCCTGTTCACCGCCAATCCACATTGGACTCCGCATTGAAGGCAGGTTGAGAAATTGATTCGCGGCCGTCCTCGATCGACCTTCCTCAACTTCGGGGACCAGGCGGCATAGGCGGCATTCAAGCCATCGAACGTTCGTCTCCGCGCCCTAGGCCTGCGCGGCGAGATAAACGTAGCGCAGAATAAACAGAACGGTAAGAATCCAGATGAGCGGACTAATCTCGCGGACCTTGCCCGACGCGACTTTTATCAGAGTGTAGGAAATCAGGCCAAGGCTGAGCCCGGTGGCGATGCTGAACGTGAGTGGTGTGGCGACCATGGTGATGAAGGCGGGTAAAGCTTCGGTGAATTCGCTCCATTGCACGTGCCCAATGGACTGCGACATCAAAACGCCCACCAGAATGAGCGCTGGCGCAGTGGCGTAGCTCGGAACTGCGGTCGCCAGCGGCGCGCAAAATATGGCTAGCAGAAAGAGCACGGCGACCGCGACGTTACTGAGTCCAGTGCGGGCTCCGGCCGCGACCCCTGCGGCGCTTTCGATATAGCTGGTAACGCTGGAAGTGCCGGTCAAAGAGCCGAAAATCGTGCCCACGGCATCGGCCGTCAACACGCGGCCCACTCGCGGAATCTTGCCTTCGCGCATGAAGCCGCCTTGTTCGCACACTCCCACCAGCGTGCCCACATTGTCGAAGAGATCGACGAACAGGAAGGCAAAAAGAATTTCCAACAGGCCGAGGTGAGTCGCGCCGCGAAAGTCCAACTTCAGAAATGTGGACGACGGGTGAGGCATGGAAAAAATCGCGGTCGGCCACTGCGAGATGTGGCGAAGAAATCCCAGTAGTGCAGTCCCAAGAATTCCCAGCAGAATGGCGCCGTGTACTCGTCTCACCATCAGAGTGATGGTCAACGCCAATCCGAGGCAGGCTGTCTGCACTTCCTTGTCGGAAAAGCTCCCGAGACCGATGAATGTTGCATTACTGGCTACAACCAGCTTGGCGTTGCGCATACCGACAAACGCGATGAAGATTCCGATTCCGGCTGCGGTGGAATGCTTCAGACAGTCCGGAATGCCGTTGACGATTTGCTCGCGCACCCGCGTAGCAGTGAGCACGAGAAAAAGCACTCCAGAAAAAAACACAACAGCCAGCGCCGTCTGCCAGGGAATATGCATCGTCAGGCACACGGTGTAGGTGAAGTAGGCGTTCAGCGACATGCCCGGGGCGAGGGCGATCGGGTAATTCGCGTACAAGCCCATGACCAGCGTGGCTACCGCCGCGGAAATGCAGGTGGCGAACAACGCGCCTTCGGCCGGGACTCCCGCGTCGGCGAGGATTTTCGGATTCACCACGACGATGTAAGCCATGGTCACGAAGGTGGTGAGGCCGCCGAGCATCTCTTGACGTACCGTGGTCTGATTCGCGGTGAGCTTGAAATAGCGATCGATCAGCGATTTGCGCTGAGCCTGATTCGGGCTGCCACTCTGGTTTTCCGGCGCCACCATCATTTCGGCCTCGCTCATGATCGCGTAAGTATACGCGACAGAGCGGCTATGGCCGGTTCATCCCGACTGCCGATCTTTTGCTAGCGCTGATAGGCAAAGCGGTGGCAGAGCGGTAGAAAATGTCGGCTCGATTTCAGTATTCGATTTTGTTGGGTTTCGCATCCCAGGCTCGAAATGCGGCGAGCGCTTCCTCGCGCATCATCTGAATCATCGGAATTTCGCGCCGCGCGTGCGGCTGTGCGATTTCGCGGTAGATAAACGCATCATCGAAGCCGACTCTGGCAGCGTCCGCGGCCAGGTTGGCGAAGTAAACGTGCGCCGGGCGCGCCCAGTAGATTGCTCCCAGGCACATGGGGCAGGGCTCGCAGGAAGTGTAGAGATCGCAGTCCTTGAGTTCGAACGCGCCCAGCTTGGCGCAGGCCGCGCGGATCGCGGAAATTTCCGCGTGGGCGGTTGGATCGTGGCTCGCGGTCACGCGATTCACGCCTTCTGCGATGATCGCGCCGTCTTTCACCACTACCGCACCGAAA
>Ga0209693_10001056_pt1 | contig 11622 bp, 11 predicted proteins | sample HubBroMetageWRM3_FD_188345 | JGI IMG/M metagenome (GOLD analysis project Ga0209693, IMG submission 188345) | Warmed soil microbial communities from the Hubbard Brook experimental Forest, New Hampshire - Hubbard Brook CCASE Soil Metagenome WRM 3... | ecosystem: Environmental > Terrestrial > Soil...
GCTGGAGGGCCTGCAGATCGTGCCGCCCGGGGGCTGTGAAGCGGGCCGGTGGATCGCGGGCGTCGGCGGGGTGCCGACGGGGCGGCCGGTGTACCCGCTCGCCGCCGCCGCGATCAAGACGGGAGACTGAGGTCGCCGGGCACCGCACGTCCGAACTGCTGGCCCGCGCGTGGCGGGCCGCCGGGCCGCTGCAGGGGTGGCTGGCGTGGCGGCTGCACGCGCGGTTCGGCGTCGGCGTGACCGGGATCGTCCGCGCGCCGGACGGGCGGGTGCTGCTGCTGCGGCACCGGCTGTGGCCGGCCGCCGGGCAGTGGGGGTTTCCCAGCGGGTTCGCGCGGCGGGGCGAGACGTTCCCTGAGACCGTCGTCCGGGAGGTCCGCGAGGAGACCGGGCTGACGGTGCGGGTCGGGCGGCTGCTTGAGCTGCGCAGCGGCTTCAGGTACCGGGTCGAGGCTTACTACGAGGCCGCCCTCGTCGGCGGCGCTGACGGCCTCGTGCTCGACGACCGCGAGGTGCTCGAGGCGCGGCTGTTCCCGCTCGACGCGCTGCCCGCGGGCATGCCGCCGCTGCACCGGGAGCTCGCGCGGCGCCGGGGCGGGTAGCGCGTCAGGACAGGGTGGCGTCGGCTGACTTGTCGTAGGGGCGGATCTGCGCGAGCCTGCCCTCGGCGACCTTGGCGCCCCAGTCGGGGTCGGCGAGGACGGCCCGGCCCACGGCCACGAGGTCGAACTCGCCGCGGGTCAGCAGGTCAACGAGCGGGGCGAGGGTGAGGCTGGGCTGGCTCTCGGCGAGCGACTTGCCGTCGTGGATCTCGCCGCGCACCGCCCGGTCGAGGACCTCGTGGATGGGCAGGCGCTCGAGGCTCAGCACCTCGTCAGGGTCGAGCTGCTGGCGCGCCGGGGTGAGCCCGCGCGCCAGGAAGAGCCAGATCCTCTCGTCGGTGAAGCCGGGAGTGCTCCACACCCAGCCCAGCGGTTGGAGGCTGCCGGCGCGGTAGCCGGTCTCCTCGATCAGCTCGCGGGCGGCGCAGCTCGCGGGCGCCTCACCGGGCGTGAGCGTCCCCGCCGGCACCTCGAGCAGCCAGCCGCCGGTGGCATGGCGGTACTGGCGCACCAGCAGCACCTCGCCGTCGTGCACCGGGACGATCGCGGCGGCCCCGGGATGACGGATCATCTCGAGCTCGGCGACGTGGCCGTTCGGCAGCCGCACCCGGTCGACGTCCACCTCGATGCGGCGCCCGGAGAAAGCCCTGCGGGTGGCCAGGCGCTCGGCCGCATCCTGCCCGGCGCTCACGGGTGCGACTTCTCGCTCTCGGTGCCGGGAAGGATCTGCTTTTCGGTGTAGCCGGCGGGCAGCTCGAAGCTCGCCTCGGGGACGGCCGCCGGCTCGAGCTGCGTCACCTCCATGGCGCTGCGCGTGACGTTGCCGGCCTCGCTCTTGCCGCCGGCGGGAGGCCCGGAGGTGATCGCGGTCGCAACCTTGAGCGGAAAGCCGGGCCCGCGGGCGAGCGCGGCGGTCAGGCTGGCGTCGAGCCGGGCGTCGCCGGTGCGCGGCGGATCGCAGCGCAGCCAGACGCCGAGCGCCGGATCGCGCAGCTTGTCGGTGCGCCAGACGTCCTGCTCGATCAGGGTGTCCGTGGTGTGGTCGATCCCCAGCACGCGCACGTGCGAGGTGTAGCGGGTGCGGATGCGGTAGAGGCGGGTGGGCAGCCCGGCGACCGATCCGCCTTCCTTCTCGGGCAGGCGCTCGATGCGGGCGTTGGAATGCTCGATGTCGAGCAGCGGTCCCATCGCCTCGGTCACCCCCTCGACCAGCCCGAGCATCGCCTCGAGGTTCCAGCGGCCATAGGTCTTCTCGCGCGGATCGACGAGGTAGAGGGTGCGGCCGGCGTCGCGGGTGAGCAGGTAGGTGCCGGTCTTGGCGACCGGGTTCTCGCTCCGGCGCAGCTCGAGGCGGGCGCGGTCGCCGGCCACCCAGCCTTCGACCTCGATCTCGCGGTGCGCCGAGGCAGGGGTCGAATCCACCACCCGGGAGGTGGCCCGGAAATGGATGCCGGCGCGGGCCGGAGCCGGCATCCCGGCCAGCCCGCCAACGGCCAGGACCAACGCACCGAGCCCGCGCGCATCTGCCCGCACCCTCGGGATCATCTCCCAGCCCCCGGGCAGGCGCAAGCCGAGCTACTTGCCGGGAGGAGCGCTCTCGGCTGCCGAGCGGGGCGCCAGGAGGGGATAGGGGTTGAAGGCGCGCCCGGCCAGGGTGTAGAGGCCGTAGTGCAGGTGGGTCGGCGTGGCGGCGGCGTCGCCGGAGTTGCCGACGTAGCCCACCAGGTCGCCGGCCGCCAGCGCATCGCCCACCGCCCAGCCGGCAAAGGAATCGAGGTGGGCGTAGTAGTGGCAGACCCCGCCCGGACCGAGCACCAGCACCCGCCGGCCGCCCAGGCGGTTCCACCCCTGGCGCAAGATGATCCCCGGCGTCGCGCTGCGCACCGGCGTGCCGCGCGGCGCGAAGATGTCGATGCCCTCGTGCCGGCGCCCGCCGGTGCGCGGCGCGCCCCAGGTGTCCGCGAGCTCGGCGCGGGCGACCCCTTCAACCGGCACCGGCAGGCGCGCGGGCGGCGCGGCGCGCAGCAGGCGGAGGAGCAGGAGCGGGTGCGCCAGCCAGGGATACCCCCAGACCAGGGCCGCGATCAGCAGCGCGGCGAGCAGGGCGGCGGCGGGCCGGCGCCAGAGGGGCGTGCGGTCGGCGGTCATGCGGCCCTACACTATGCTGGCTCGGACCGAGGCCTCGGGCCGCGAGCGCGCGACGCGCCGGCATTGCCCGCCGGCGCCTGGTCGAGCGCAGCCCTCGGGCAGCGAGCGCGCGACGCGCCACCGACCACGACGTTGGCGCCGACCCCCGTGGCACCATGGGCCGCAAGCACCCGACGCACCATGCTCCTCCCACGCCTTCATCTCCTGCCGGCCCTGGCCGGACTGCCCGCCCTGGCCGTCCTCCTGCTCACCCTCCAGGCCGCGCCCGCGCCGCCGCACTCGGACCTGCGCGAGCTCGAGCCGGCTCCCGCCGAGGCCCGGCGCCTGGCGGCAGGCGAGGTGCTGGTCGAGGCGCGGCAAGGGGCGGGGCGGGCCGCCGAGGAGGTGGCGCGTGGGATCATCGAGGCGCCGCCCGAGCGGGTCTTCCGCGCGGTCACCGATTTCGCTCATTACCAGGAGTTCATGCCTTTCGTGCGGCGCTCGGACGCCGAGCCGCAACCCGACGGGTCGGTGGTGAGCTTCCAGGCGCTCAGGCTGCCTCCTCCCCTGGGAAGCCGGCATTACAAGATCCGCGCCTTCACCCTGCACGAGGAGGCGCCGCGGCCGATCTGGCGCACCTGGTGGTCGTTCATCCCGGGCAGCGGCAACGTCGCCGGCCATCACGGCTCGTGGACCCTGGTGGAGCTCGGCCCGGGCCGCACGCTCGGCGTCTGCCGGCTGGCGACCGACCCGGGAGGCGGCATTCCGGCCTGGGCGGTGAGCCGGGGCACCGCTCAGACCCTGCCCTACATCTTCAGCGGCCTGCGCCAGCAGGTCCACCGGTCGCGCTACGACTTGCGGTAAAGTATGTCTTTCGTCCTCGGCGGGCCTTGCGGTTTCGAGTGAGGGTGCGCTATGAGTGTGAACGACGCCAAGACCTTGGAGGTCTACCTCGGCACGGAGCTGCACCGGCGCTCGGCCGAGCTCACCCGGCTCTGGCTCGACCGCCTGATGGCGCGCCTCGACGTCCACCCGCGCCGGATCTTCCCCTCCGAGACCCTGCTCAACCACATCCCGGAGGTGCTCAAGGCGATCTCGGACTACCTCTGCTCCGAGGGCGACAGCTCCGCCGCCGAGCTGGTGCGCGAGGAGCTGGGCAAGCTCGCCCGGCTGCGCCGTGAGCAGGGCTACGACATCGACGAGATCCTCGCCGAGTTCGAGATCCTGGGCGACATCCTGTTCACGGCGCTCAAGGAGGAGGCCACGAACTTCGGCATCAAGGTGGCGCCCGCCTATGCCATCGAGGTCTCCGGCCGGCTCTACCATGCGCTCTCGGCGATCGCCGCGATCACCGCCGGCACCTTCCGCGAAGAAGGCTTCCGCGACCGCCGGGAGCGCGCCCGCCTGCTGGGCAACTTCGGCCGCGACCTGGCCCATGAGCTGCGCAACCGACTGGGCACCGCCGAGGCCGCCCTCTACCTGTTCCTGCAGCCCGGGATCGACGCCGCGGTCCGCGACAAGGCGCTCGCCGCCCTCTCCAACTCGCTCCAGCGCATCAAGGGTGTCGCCGACGACGTGCGCGCCCTGGCCGTCGCCCAGGGGAGCGAGGAGACCGCGCAGGGCCGGCGCCTCTCGCTGCGCCAGCTGCTGCACGACACCCTGGTCGAGGTCGGCTCGCTCGCCGAGGGCAAGGACGTGCGTATCGAGGCCCAGGAGCCCATCCCGGACGTCCAGGTGGACGCCACGCGCATCGAGCTGGCGCTCATCAACCTGATCGGCAACGCGATCAAGTACAGCGATCGGCGCAAGCCCGAGCGCTGGGTGCGGATCTCGGCCCGCCGCACCGAGGACGGGTTCTGGCAGATCGCGGTCGCCGACAACGGCATCGGCATCCCGCCCGAGATGCAAGACCTCGTCTTCGAGCAGTTCGTGCGCGCCCATCCCGCGATCTCCGACGGCACCGGCCTCGGGCTCTCGATCGCGCGCGAGGCGGTGGCCCAGATCGGCGGCCACATCTGGCTCGAGAGCGAGGCCGGCGCCGGCACGACCTTCTTCTTCACCGTCGTCGATCCCCCCGCCGCCCGCGAGTAGGACCACCCGGCTCCTGGCAGGTTGGAACTTTCCCCTCCCCTTCCCCCTCCAATCAGGAGAGGAAGGAAGGAGGCAGCCCATGTTCACCTTCGTGGGACAGCAGGACAAAGCCCGGCGGCGGGCGACTCTCGTGGTCTCGCTTTCGCTCGCGCTGCACCTTGCCGCACTCTCGGCGCTGCTCGGGACCCAGCTGTGGAGCGTGCCGCCGGTCCAGGAGCCGCCGGTCAACACCGTGTTCCTGATGCTCCGGCAGCTGCCGGTCCCGCCGGGCGGGGGCCAGCCGCCGGCCAGGAAGGATCCGCCGGGGAGGCAGCCGCCGGCGACCCCGCCGCCCATCCACCAGCCGCAGCCGCGGAACATCCCGCCGCTGCTGCCGCCCGAGGACCCGGCGCGGCCGGCCGTGCCCGACGTCCTCCCCGATCCCGACACGTCCACCCTGGAGCCGGCCGGGCCGGGCACCCCGGGCAACGTGCCGGGCATCCCGGGCGGGCCGAGCGGCCCCGGGTTCGACAGCGGGCCGGTGGGACCGGCAGGCCCGGCCGAAGAGGGGCCCCTACACGTCGGCGGCGCCGTGGTCCGGCCGCAGCTGATCCCGGAGACCAAGGTGCAGCCGCGCTACACCGAGCGGGCGCGCACGGCACGCCTCCAGGGCCTGGTGCTGCTCGAAGCGATCATCGACGAGCGCGGCAACGTGGTGGACGTGCGTCTCGTGCGCGGCCTGCCGATGGGGCTCTCGGACGAGGCCATCGCCGCGGTCTCGCAGTGGAAGTTCAGGCCGGCCACCCTCGCGGGCAAGCCGGTCAAGGTGTACTTCAACCTGCGCGTCGATTTCCAGGTGCGCTGACGCGATAATCGGGGCCAGTGTCCCGTTCGGTTCATTCGCATACCACTCACCGGTCCTCGCCGCCCCCTGGCGGCGTCGCGCCTCCTCGTCGTATTCCCTGATACGCCTGCGTTGGCGCTCCTGGCCAGGAACGGCGATGCCTCGGCGATTGGCACACGAATGAACCGAACGGGACACTACACACCACCTCCGGGCCTCATGCTCGCACCCGATCCCTCTCCCCCCGCACCTCGCCGGAGTCGCGCGTGGGCGGCGCTGGCGGCTTCGGCGCTCGCCCATGCCGCCGTGCTCGCCTGGCTGGCGGTGCGTGCGCCGAGCGCGGCCGGGCCGGAGCCCGCGATCGACGTCGTCTTCCTGAGCCTCCGGCAGGCGGCGGCGCCCGAACCGGCTCCCTCGCCGCGCACCCTGGCGGCCGAGCGGCGGCGCAGGGCCTGGCTCGACCGGCTGGTGCAGCCGGCGGAAACACCGGCTGAGATGCCGCGGCCGGGGGGCGGATCCGCTGCGGGGGAGGGGCAGGACGCGCCTCTCCCGGACGCCGCGCTCGACGACCTGCCGGTCGAGGCCGGCGGCAACACCACCCGCCCGGTCCTGCTCACCCGGGTCCAGCCCGACTACACCCGGGCCGCCCAGGTGGCCCGGCTCGAAGGGGACGTGGTGCTCAAGGCGGTGATCGACGAGCGAGGGAGGGTGACCCATCTCGAAGTCCTGCGCGGGCTGGCCCTCGGCCTCGACCAGTCCGCGCTCGACGCGGTACGCCACTGGCGCTTCAGGCCCTCGACCCGCAACGGCAAGCCGGTCAAGGTGTTCTACATCCTGACCGTGCATTTCAGGTTGTAGCCCCCAAGGCGTCTTCGTGAACCCGAGCGATGTGCAGACGAAGATGAGCCCCGAGCAGGTCAGCCGCGGCCGTCCTTGCGATCTGCTGGTGGTCGGCGGAGGACCCGGCGGCGCGACCGCGGCACTGGTCGCGGCGCGCGCCGGGCTCGCGGTGCGCGTCTTCGAGCGCGCGCGGATGCCGCGCTTCCGGATCGGCGAGTCCTTCATGCCGCGCAACCTCGAGCTGCTGCGCGAGCTCGGGCTCGAGGACGAGCTGCGACGGCTGCCCCACGTCGAGAAATGCGGCGTCGAGTTCGCCTTCGGCGATGGCGAGCAGCGGCGGGACTACCCTTTCGCCGGCGGGCTCCTCGGCACCGGCAGGGAGGCGTTCAACGTCGAGCGGGCGCCCTTCGACCGCATGCTGCTCGCGGCCGCCGCGCGCGCCGGCGCCGAGGTGCTGGAGGGCCGCGCGGTGCGGCGCATCGTGCGGCTGTCCGAGGGCGGCGGCCAGGCGGTGGCGGTCGAGGCCGACGGCGGCGAGACCTTCACCGCCCGCGTCCTGATCGACGCCAGCGGCCAGGCGACCCTGGTGGCCAAACACCTCGGCACCCGCAAGGTGCTGCCCGGCATGCGGAAGGTCTCCTACTTCGCGCACTTCGAGGACGTGGCGCGGCGGCCGGGAGCCGAGGGGGGCTTCCCGACCATGGTGATGTGCGACGAGGGCTGGTTCTGGCTGATCCCGATGGACGAGACCCGCACCAGCGTCGGCCTGGTGATGGATGCCGAGGTGGCGCGCCGGGTGGGGATGCCGCCCCAGCGCATGCTCGCCTGGGGCATCGCGCGCTGCCCCGCCGTCCGGCACCGCATGGCCCGCGCCCGCGGCCCCGAGCAGAACCTGGTGATGGCGGATTTCAGCTATCGCTGCTCGCCCTACGCCGGTCCCGGCTATTTCCTGGTCGGCGACGCGGCGACCTTCGTGGACCCGATCTTTTCGACCGGCTCCTGCCTCGCGATGATGGGCGGGGCCGAGGCGGCGCGCGCCGCCGTCGCCCTGCTGCGGGCGGGCGCCCGGCCGGCGCGCGTGCGCCGGCGCTACGTGCGCTTCGTCGAGCGCACCTCGGCCCCGTTCTTCCGCCTCGTGGAGCAGTATTACCAGCACTCCTTCCGCGAGCTCTTCCTGAACGGCGAGGGCCCCTGCCAGGTGCACCGGGCGGTGCTCTCGGTGCTCGCCGGGTCGGTCTTCCCGCGCCCGGTCTTCGCCCTGCGCTGGCGCTCGGCCCTGATGACGCTCTTCGTGCGCCTCAACCGGCACCTGCCGCTGGTGCCGCGCCGGCGGCATTTCTCGCTGCTGGCCGCGGAGGGAGGAGAAGGCGCTGGGGAATCCGAACCGGCCGGCGAGGATGGGGCGGAGCGGGGCGCAGGGGGAGTGGGCGAGGCGAGCGGGACGGCCGCCGGGCACCCGGACGTCCTGGAGGGAAAGTGAGCGAGGCGGGCAGACCAGCGGTCGGTGAACCCGGGGGCCTTGGAGAGGAGAGGAGCGAGGCTGACAGGACCGGTCGGGGCACCTCACCCGGGGAGCTCGGGATCGAGCTGCTCTCGGCCGGCGAGGCCGCGGGCGGCGGCCGGCTGGCCCGCTTTGCGGTCGCCGCCGGCAGCCCCCTCTTCACCGGCCACTTCCCCGGCCGTCCGCTGCTCCCCGGAGTGGCGCAGCTGGCGCTCATCGGCTGGACCCTGGCCGCGCGACGGGACGGCGCCGGCGCGGCGCACGGTCCCGCGGTTTGCCTGGAGGTCGAGCACCTCCGGCTGCGGGCGCTCGTCCATGCGGACGACGTCCTGGAGGTGCGGGTGCTGCGGGTGCCCGGGAACCCCGGGGAGGAAGACCAGGGGAACGTCCGGTTCGAGCTCTCCCGCGCCGGGGAGGTGGTGACGCGCGGCGGCGGCCGCTGGCTCCCGGCGGAGGAGGCCGGCGGGGAGCCGGAGGGGGAGGCCGGCGCGACGCGGAGCGGGGGGGCTGGTGGGGAGCCGAAGAGGGGGGCCGGCGAGACCAGGGCCGGGGAGCCTGGCGGGGAGCCGGAGGGGGCGGCCGGCGCGGCGCGGACCGGGGGGGCCGGCGCGATGCCGGCGGCCGGCGCGGCGGCGGTGGTGGAGGCCGGCGCGGGAGGCGCGGGGATGGAGGTGCGGCTGCCGCATGGCGCGCCGGCTCTCATGGTGCGGCGAGTGATCGCGACCGGTGCGGGAGAGATCTGCTGCGCGTGCGAGATCGCAGCCGAGCACCCGCTCACGCGGGCCGGCCGGGCGCCCGGCTACCTCGCGATCGAGGCGGCGGCCCAGGCCGCGGGCGTGCTCGCCGCGGCGGCGGGGGGACCTCGCCCCGCCGCGCGTCTCGGCTACCTGGTGGGAGCACGGCAGGCGCGCCTCCCGGCCGCGCTGCCGGCCGGGCGGCCATTTCGCGCCAGCGTATGGCTCGAGGCCAGCGCGCCGCCGCTCGGGATCTACCGCTTCGCGGTCGATGGGGGGGACGGCGGGGGGAGCGGCCAGGGCGCCGGGCGGGAGGGCGCCGCCGGCACGCTCAGCATCTATCTCGGCGACTGATCGGCTCCCTGCGGCGGGTCGGGCCAGAGGGTGCGGAAGCAGTACCACTGGTGCGGATGGCGGGCGATGGCGCTCTCGATCTCGGCGGTGAAGCGGCGCAGAGCTGCCGTGAGATCGGCCTGGCGGTCGGCGGTCGAGGGCACCTCGATCGGCGGCCGCAGCTCGCAGCGGTAACGCCGCCTCCCCGCGCGCACCACGAAGACCGGCACGAGCGGCACGCCGGCGGCCCTGGCGAGGGCGGCCGGGCCCACCGGGAGCGGGAAGGGGCGCCCGAACAGAGACTGCTGCGAGACCCGCCCCGTCGCGCGCGGGCGATCGCCCTGGAGCGCCACGATCTCGCCCCGCCGCAAGGCGGCGAGCAGATCCATGCCGAGCTGCGGGTCCTCCGCGAAATGGGTCGCATACAGGCCGCCGGCACGCCGCGCGACGAGCTTCGAGATGTATTCCTGGGCCCGCGGGTCGGTCTCCGCCTCGCGCACCACGTGCACCGGGCGCGCCTCGCGCGCGGCCGGCAGCATCGAGCCCACCTCCCAATTGCCGAAATGGGCGGTGGCCAGGATCAGGCCGCGGCCGGAAGCGGCGAGCGCTTGCCAGCTCTCGCCCTCGGCTTCCGACTGGAAGGGATGGCCGGTCACCAGGCGCTCGTAGCGCTCGGTCAGGCACCAGGCGAAATTCCAGAAGGTGCGGAAGATGCGCGCCTGGCGCCGCCAGAAGCCGCAGGGACCGAGCACCGGCACCAGGTTGGCCGCCACCGCCTTGCGGATGTTGAAGAGCGTGAGGAAGAAGAAGGTGGTGAAGAAGGAAATGATCATCCAGTGGCACGAGGCCGGCCACCAGCGCGCGCCCCAGGCGTGGAAGCGATACCAGAAGACTCCCGTGACATGGAACGGTCCGAGCAGGCGGCGCAGCCGGCCGGTCTCGGGGGCGTGCGGGGGGAGGACGCCGGCGGCCGGCTTGGGACCCGCGGCCGGCGCAGGAATCGCCGCGGCTTGCTGCGGGCCGGTGGGGCTGGGTCTGACCGCGGTCATCGAGGCGTCTCGTCCGGGCGGCGCCGGCCTCCTCTCCACAGCGCCTCCACCGCCGGCAGCACGAGGAATGCTGCCAGCATACATGCGACGATGCCTGCCGCGACCAGGATGCCGGCGTTGCGCAGGCCCGGCACCCGCGAGGTCGCCAGGCTGCCGAAGCCGACCGCGGTGGTGAGGGTGGCGAGGATCATCGCGAGCCCCACCTCCTCGATCGTCTCCGGAAAGCCTCCCGCGGGATGCAGCCGGCGCCAGTGCACGGCATGGGCGCCCAGGATGATGCCGGTCGAGAGCAGCAGGGGGACGGTGAAGATCCCGAGCAGGTCGATCGAGCGGCCGGCCGCGCCCCAGAGCCCGAACGTCCAGAGGCATCCCAGGGCGAGCGGCAGGAAAGCGAGCAGGGTCTCGCCGAGATTGCCGCGGAAGGAGAGCAGCACGACGCCCGCCACCACCGCCAGGGCGACGCCGCTCGAACGCCTGAGATCGCCAGCCGCGAGCCGCTTGAGCTCGGCGCCCACGCGCGGCACCGAGGCGAGCGCGACGCCGGGGGCGACCCGCGCGAGCTGGCGCGCCAGCTCCTCGGGCTCCACTCCGCCGCCGCCCAGCGGCAGGCGCACGTGGACCGCAACCGCCGCCTCTCCCGGGGCCGAGGCCGGCGCCGGCGAGGCTGCCCGGGAGGGGGATGAGGAGGCTGCCCGGCCCGGGGTTGAGGAGGCTGCGGCCCGGGTCGAGGCCGGAGAGGCGCCGGCGCGCGCGGGCGCGAGCCGGACCAGCTCCGACATCCACCGCGGCCACGCGGCGGGGGGCGGCGGCCCCGGATCGATCCCGCGGCCCATGGCGCGCAGGGCGTCGAGCGCCGGCGCGAAGGAAGCGGTCCTGAAGCCCGCCGCGGCGAGCTGGCGCGAGAGGTCGTCGGCCGCCCGGCCGAGCGGGAGGGTGCGCAGGACGGCGAGGCGGTCCGCCAGGCGCTGCCCCGCCACCAGCCAGTCGGAGGGAGAGGTGATCTCGGCGCGCTCTCCGCACCGCGCGCGCAGCAGCGCGCGCACCCGGGCGGCGCGGTCGAGCGCCTCGTCGAGGGTGCGCCCACGCGCGACCACCGAGAAGGTGTCGAGCCCGAGCTCGAAGCTCTCGACGAGCAGGCGCTCGGCCTCGGCGGCCGGGTGATCGGCGGGGCGCAGGGCGCGCAGGTCGGTCGAAAGGCCAAGCCGCGCGAGCCCCCAGCCAGCGGCGCCGGTGGCCAGCAGCGCCGCCACCACCACCCGGCGGGGATGGCGCACCGCGAGGCCGACCACGGCGCGCAGCGCCGGGACGCCATGGCGCAGCCAGCGGCGCGGCGGAGCGGGCGGGCGCCTCCCCGCCCCCGGCAGCAGGCCGGCGAGCGCCGCGCTGGCGGTGGCGGTCGCGAGCAGGGTGGCGACGACTCCGGTCGCGAGCACGAATCCGACCTCGCGCAACGGCCGGAAATGGGCGAGCAGCAAGGCGGCGAGGCCGCCCGCGGTGGCGAAGGCCGCGGTCGCCACCCCCG